>Ga0315283_10002983_pt1 | contig 14374 bp, 11 predicted proteins | sample YL17G09_0_MG_FD_204541 | JGI IMG/M metagenome (GOLD analysis project Ga0315283, IMG submission 204541) | Sediment microbial communities from Yellowstone Lake, YNP, Wyoming, USA - YL17G09_0 | ecosystem: Environmental > Aquatic > Freshwater > Lake > Sediment | place: USA: Wyoming | collected... | reverse complement strand
AGATACCCCGTGTAGTGGTTGGCGATTTGCAGCTTGATCCCGCCAACGTCTCCACCGATCACGGGCTTGCCTTTCCAGAGACCTTCCGTGACGGTGAGGCCGAAGCCCTCGCGGGTCGATTTCTGTATGATGATGTCGGCCATCCGCTGAAGGGCGTTGATCGTCCGGTGCGAGTCCGGCGGCAGCTGAAGGACGTGAATGTCGGGGTCCTCACCGACGGCCTCCATCACTTCCTCGAGGATCTCCTTGCCCTCCGGGTCGTCCGCCGCCCCCCCGCCGGCAAGAACCAGCTGCACGGGCAGCACCTTCCGGATCAGGCGGTAGGCCTGGATGACGCCGACGGGGTCCTTGAAGCGGTCGAATCGCGATATCTGCACCAGCAGGGGGCGGTCGGGGTCCAGCCCGAACCGGGCCCTCTCTCTTTCGAGCTCCGAGGGATCCAGCGCGATGTTCTTGTCGCTCAGGGGATCGATGCTCGGGGCGATGATGAACTGGGGGTGAGGCAGGGGCTGGGCAAACTCGCGCATGGAGAAAATGCTGGCGTCGTATTTTTCCACATAGGGCCGAAGGGACTTCCAGACGGCGCGGTCGGGACGGCTGATGTCGATGTGCGCCCGCCAGATCCACTTGCCCTTTCGTTTCGGGCACAGCTCGAGCAGGGGCGCCGGCTGGGGATCGTGGATGACGACGACATCGGCGCTCTCGAGCGGATCACGCAGCTCGGATACGTTAGCGGTATTGACGTCGAAATAGATGCCCCAGTCTTTTTTGGTCAGGGGAACGGTCTTCCCCTGCAGGCCGTTGTGAATGGATTTCGTGACGCCGAAAAAGGCCGGCGTCCCGCGGATCACCTTCCACGCCGTGTCGATGCCAAGCTCCTGCATGAGGGGCACCATCCAGGCCAGGATCTCTGCCACGCCGCCCCCCTCGGACGTGGAGTTGACGTGGACAACCTGCAGCCCCCGGAGTCTTTCCCCCAGTCTCTGCATCTGGTGAATGACGGGCAGACCCACGATGTCGGTATAAGCTTCCAGGGAATGACTCATGCTTCCCTCCTTTTCTGGCCGGCGACGCCTCGGAAAAATCACCACCCGATCTCCCTTTCCCCCTCCGAGCGGCAGAGCGGTGTCGTGAGCGCCCGTTCTGAGCCCGTCGAAGGATGTCGAACGGAGTTGGGGTGACTACGAGGCTCGATCGCGCCTGGTTCTTTCCTTGCCGGCAAGCCCCGCCTTACGGGCGGAATGCTTCAATTTTGCGGCCCGGGCCTTCGAGAGACCTTCCACCAGCTCCCGCCTGATCTCGCTCAGCGAGTGAAACGTGAAATCGATGGACCGGATGGCCGCAAGATGGTGCTCCCAGTTTCCCTCATGCCCGCTGAGCCACGAGGAAAAATCGTCCTGGCCGACCGGCTCTCTTCTCCTGGCTTCGAGAACGTGAAAATAGATGCTCCCGTTGGTCATCCGGTTGATTGCCGCATCCAGTTCGTCCGGGTGGCGGATTCGCTCCCCCGTGTCGAACGCCACAGTGATTGCCTGCATGAAGTAGAACTCATGCCCCGGCCGGGCCCAGGGGATCATGGTGACCTCGCCGAGACGGTCATCGATGATCTCGAGCGTCGAGGCCCGCAGTTCCTCCATGGAGGGAAACAGATAGGGATCGATCATCCCGAGACGCTCGGCCAGGATCTCGTCGCCGAGTCTCCATTTCGACCAGACGGCGAAATCGTTTCGATAGTCCGGGTAATCGAAGGACGGGGAAAGGGGCGTCTCGCAGAAATGGTGGTACAGGACATCGGGACTGCACGCCGAGATGCGGTCCCGCAATTCGCGGAGGTTCACGGCGGAAGGCAGCCCGCTCATCCGGATGAGAAGTGAACAGTCCTTGATTTCGAATTCGCTCATTGCCTCTCCTGGTAAAAGAGCCATTACCCGTTTCTACCCGCCGGAGCGGGCTTCGGCGCCCGGACGCTCGCGATTCCCGTTGACCTTGAAGAGGGTGCGAATCTCGGCGGCCAGCGTTTCCGGGCCGGGAACATGCTGCGCAGCCGGAACGATGGCCTTCTTTCCCACCGAGAAGGCCATTCCCCCCTGCCGGATGACCCACTCCATGGCCGTCGCATCATTTTCGTCATCGCCGGCATAGACCATACCGTTGCCACCGTGGTCGGTACAAAGGATTTCGGAAATTCGTTTCACCCCGGCGGCCTTGTTCATCCCGGGCAGAAAGGGGATTTCATACACCTCGCGGCCCTTGAAAAAACGAAGGATCCGGCGCTCACGAAGCCTGCAGAGATACTTCTCCACGAGATTCCTGCTCACGTCCGGCGCCCGCAGTACATGCACGGCAACGGACCATTTCTTGTCTTCAAGCTCGATTCCGGGGATCTGCTCCAGGATCCGCAGATTCGGCAGGATCATCTGCCGACCCGTCCGCAATCGGGCGGCCTGGTTCGGATCGGCCAGAAATCTCTCCCCCGTGGGGCGGCGCCACTCCATTCCGCTTCCGCCCCCCAGGAACAGACCGGGAACGTCCACCCGTGCGATCACGTCGTCCAGATGGCGGCTCGAAAGAATCGCCACGCGATGCAGGGGAAGGGCCGCGAGATCCCTGAGCAGATCCCTGCAGGCCGGATGGATCTCCGCCTCGGCGGGGCTGAGTACAAACTCCGAGATCGTGCCGTCAAAATCGAAAACCCATAGCATCGCTCTGCCCGGATCCGGCTTCATCAACCTGTCCCCTTTCCGGCATGACGCAAACAATCTTACGCCGTACCCCTTGCAAGACTGGAGTTCACTTTCTTCAGAAGCGCGCTGGAGCATCGGTACGTCAGGTACTTGGCGATGGCCAGGTGCGGGATCCCCCGGTGGATCACCCTGCCCGCCTCCGGAGCCCGCTTTGCCTCACTCCGGCTCTTCCCGAAGCTTACGCGCTTCAGCAGCTCCTCGAAGATCTTCCTGCCCCACACATAAATGTTGTTCTTCTCCACCTGGGCCCTCATCCGCGCCATGCGCTGCCTGCGCTCCTTCTCCGGCATGTGGAAGGCCTGGAGCATCGCATCGGCAAGCTGATCGCTGTCATAGGGGTTGATCAGCAGGGCATCGGTCAGTTCCCGTGCGGCACCGGTGTACTGGGACAGCAGCAGGACGCCGTCGCCATCGGTTCGCGCGGCGATAAATTCCTTGGCCACCAGGTTCATGCCGTCGTGCAGAGACGTGACCATGACCACATCGGCCATGTTGTAGGCCGCAATCACGGCATGGTAATCGTGATTGGCCCGCAGGAAATGAACGGGCTTCCAGGAATCGGATTCGTGTCGCCGGTTGATCTCTTCCACCAGGTTCTCGATCTCTTCGTTGATGCTCCGGTATTCCTCGATCTGCGTGCGGCTCGGGGCCGCAAGCTGCAGCAGCGTCACTTTTTTCTTCAGGTCGGGGTTGCGCCGCAGGAGAAGATCGAAGCCCTTGAGGCGTTCCGGGATGCCCTTCGTGTAGTCGATGCGGTCGGCCCCGACGTAAATTTTGGTCCCCTCGGCGCCGGGCCCCAGCTCGCGGATGAAGCATTCCTTTTTCACCTTAACTTTCTCCAAGCCTGAATCGATGCCGATCTGCTTGAAATCGACACTGATCGGGAAGGGCCGGATGTAGGTGGGCCGCCCGCCGCGGTAGATGCTGAAATTCTCATAATCCACCATGGCCTCCATCCCCTTGTCGACGGTGTCCAGAAAATTGTTGCAGTGCTGCTGGATGTGAAACCCCAGCAGGTCGTTCCCCAAAAGGCCATCGAGAACCTCCTCCGACCAGGGAAAGATCCGGAAGGCCTCGCGATTCGGCCACGGGATGTGCCAAAACTGGACAAGCTTCAGATCGGGCCGTGCATTCCTCAAATAGCGGGGCAGAAGGGCCAGATGAAAATCCTGGATGAAGACGATCGCCGGCGAATCGCCCACTTCATCCAGAACCGTGTCGCTGAACCGCTTGTTGACGTCCTTGTATATTTCCCAGTCCTTTCTCGAGAATCGGGGCTTCGTGTAGACGATATGGCACAGGGGCCACAGTGCCTTGTTGGAGATGCCGTTGTAATACCCGTCTTCCTCTTTCGGGGTGAGCCACACCCGGCGCAGCGTGAATCGCGGATCTTTCTCGGGAAGCCGTATGCGGTTTTTCCGGTCGACGACCAGACGGTCCGCCGAGGCCGAGCCGTGCGCGATCCAGGTCCCGCCCACGGCCTCGATGATCGGTTCCAGGGCCGTCACGAGCCCGCTTGCCGGGCGAAACGCACGGATTCCGTCGGCCACACGCTCATGAAACCAGGGCTGACGGTTGGATACGATAACGACTTTTGTAGCCTTCGTGATTCGCGAAAAGATATTGACCAAGGCTAGAGCGTCCATGTTGACCCCTCCTTCCACATGGTACTTGCGGCTGTTCAGCCGGGCGTCCCCAAATGTGAACAAGGCTGGAGATCGGGCAATCGGGCTGTGGAAATTCGACCAGGGCAGATCCGTTGAGTAGAATGGGGATAACGTGTTTTCCTGCACGATGGGTGCCGTCAGGACCGATAGCGGGAAAGGTTTCTGTAAGTAGCTAAAGACATATCAAAATGGCGGAGGAAACAGACTGAATAGAATTCTGGAAATCCCCTGGAATCGACAATATCGTCGATTGACGATCATATTTTGCGACAATTGTTGCCTGAACAATGCGGGCAAATTTCCCGATAGCGGCACGCTTGAATCATGAATGCCATGCCGCATGTCTAATCGATGGGCATCTTCTCCTCACACCATCTCTTCTCCCGCGACCAAGCTCAGAGCCAACAGCCGCCAAGCGATCTGCACAATCCGTCGCCTCATCGTCCCTCCACTGGCCGGGCTCATTTTCAACGTGAGCACATCCTATAACAACCTCTCAGAGAAAAATAAAATATTCTCTGCCGCTGAAATTGAAGCTCCCCGCCCGCAGGGCGGGTCTTCCCGGCAAGGAAATAACCGGACATGGTTGCGCCTCCTGCGGGAGGCGTCCCCGGTCATGCAGTAACCGTCGAATCAAACGGATATTCCGGCAACGATCGTCGAACATTAACATCATATTCTCGCCTCCGCTGTTCATACGCTGCAAAGAACCTCTGTCATATTTTAATGCAGTTCACGCACTTATAATCTGTTACGGCAATGTTCATTGAGAATGCCACAATCCCTGCTGAGAGAGCGAAGTTGCCCCGCTGAAGCACCTATCAATGTATGATCAGGATCAGGCAACAAAAATAATTTGGAAATGAAGGAGGTTATTTTATGAAGCGCTTTGTGATGTTGACCGTATTGACCATGACAGCATGTCTGTTTCTCACCGGACTGGCAGTAGCTCAGGATAAGCAGCCCGATGCCACCGTCGAATTGACACAGGACCAGGTTGCCGTGGGAATCGGTTGGAGCTGGGGGGAAGGCGTCTTGACCTACAAGGGGCAGAAATGCCCCGTGACGGTCCAGGGGCTTTCTGTGATTGACGTCGGGATTACGAAAGCAACGGCTTTCGGCAAGGTGTATGGCCTCAAGAATCTCGAAGACTTCAACGGCAACTACACTGCCGCGACCGCGGAAGGCACGCTTGGCGGAGGCGCCGGGGCCTCCACGATGAAGAACCAGAACGGCGTTGTGATCGACCTGTTCACGACGACCCAGGGCATCAATCTGAAACTCGCTCCGAGCGGCGTGAAATTGATGATCAAGAAGTAGCTGTTTCACTCGGGAAGGCCTTGTAACTCCCTCTCGAGTTTCCCCGAAACACCAACGATGCAAAGTGTAATAATGGCAGGGCCAGAAATGGCCCTGCTTTTTTATTAGTCACTGCCGCGTAGAGACCCGTCCCTACACCCGGGTCCCGTGTCCCTTTCTGTCTCTTCCACTGGTCACTGCTGCGAAGCAGCTCTCACCCCCATTTCGAAAGCCTTTGCGCAATCCAGCGGGAATATTTCAGCGCGCCTCTTCGCTTTCTTCTCCGGATCCCAGCGGGGCGCGAAAACCTTCGAATAATCCTGGAATTGGTATGTGTCATAACTGCAGAGGGTCTCTGTGTCCCCAAATATCAATTTCATAAATAGTTCATTGAACGCAATGTGCTTGTCGAAGCCGCGCTGCTCTGCCAGTTCCTCAGTGGCACCCAGGGTGTAGATGAATCCGGTGCGGATCTTTCTCGGAAAGATTGATCCCGGGGGATCGGTGTAGGTATAATACGGAAAGAATAATCGCTCCATGAAGGAGCTCATTTCTCCAGTGACTGTACCGAAATAGATCGGGGCGCCTAGAATCAGCGCATCGGTTGTTTCGATTTTTTGCAGGAGTGGCGTGAGACCATCTTTAACAATACATCGACCGTAACTCGGGCCGGCTATTGTTTTACAGGCAAAGCAGCTGACGCAGCCCTTAAATTCAATATCGTACAGGTGAATGAGTTCTGTTTCTGCTCCCCGAGTTATGGTCCCTTCAAGGGATTTTTGAAGCAAGGTCGCTGTATTCCACTTTTTTCTCGGACTCCCATTGACGGCAATGACTTTCATGGCCAGACGCCTCCTATACTTTTCCCCAAATGTTGAAATACAAGACCCCATCTCCCTCCCCGGGCGGGCTTGCCTTATTTCTGATAGGACCGCAGGAGAGCCTTCAGCGTCCGTTCGCTTTCCTCGAGGGCCTTCTCGGCCCGCTTGCGCTCCGTGATATCTTCGTAGGCGGCGATGATCCTCTCGTCCTGCAGGCTCTCGCCGATTCTCGCCACGCTCACCAGGCAGATGATATTTTTGCCGCCCTTTCGCCGGCAGGGGAACTCCGTCTTGAAGGTCCGCTGCTTTTTCAGTGCCCTGTAAACACTTTTTCCGATTTGCTCATAGTCCTCAGCGCTCCGGTACAGGACCCTCGTGCTCCGGCCGATCAGTTCCTCCGGTTTCCACCCGAAGACGTCCTCCACGGCATGATTGGCCAGGACGATGCGACGCGCCTGCATGCCCGTCACCGCGATCGGCAGCGCATCAAGGAGGGCGTTCTGCATCGCCTGAAACTCCTGCAATTTTTCTGCGGCCTCTCTCTGTACCGTGATGTCCATGGAGTTTCCGAGCACGGCCCGCTTGCCCTTGTAGGTAATGGCATGCACGGTTTCCTGGATCCACTGCACCGAACCGCCTTTTGCGATCATCCTGAACTGATAGGGTGAGGTGCTTTCCCCCTTCAACATCTTCAGGGCATTTTCCTTTGCCTTTTGCCTGTCCTCCGGATGGATGAGGCTGACGGACTCCATTCCCAGCATCTCCTTCTCCGTGTACCCGCCCACTGCGGCAAACTGAGGATTGACATACCGAAATTTCCCGCTCTGCACGACATAGACGCTGTCGTACGAAGCTTCCGGGGTTCCGAATCTAAGCGTGGAAAGCACCATTGACAACTCTCTAGAATCCTTGCCTGCGTCATTCATTGTTGTGTCTCCAATAGGATCTCAAAGCGATCTTCTGACCGGGCCCTATGGTTACGAAAGGCCGGCCATTTGTCAAGGGTTAAGCCTGATCACTCCAAGGCATGTCACCGCCGGATTCTTCCTCCTGGCTCATGCGGTGCCGAAGGCGGCAAGCTCTTTCACGGGCAGGAAAAGGGTCAGGTTGAACCTACCCCACATCTCGCATTACCCCCTCTCATCCGATTTCCGATATCCGATTAAGGTTTTTCGCAGCAAATATTGGTCAGTACCTGATGGTCGAAACGTCAGGGCCTGTCTAATCTGACTTATACGGTTGCGAGTCTTCGTACTCGGAGTTCCTCATCCCTTGCAGAAAGGAGCCGGAAGATGATTGACCAAACCCGTGTCAGCTCGGGTTTCGACATCGAGCTTTTGCTCAGCGAAGTGTACATCAAGTACTTCCTGTTCATCTCGTTCGAGACCGGTTCCATCCCGTGGTGGGGCAAGGACCTCAATCCCACCACTGGCAGAACCACCTACTTCCTCGTTCACCCGCCGGAGGAGCTGAGCACGAACCGTCTCTACGAGCCCCGGGCCGACTTCGTGCCCCATCCCTTCCTCGATCAATTTACAGACTATACCCAGAAAGATCAGGCCTGCAATGTGACGCTCCTGCCTGATGACCAGGGAGCGGATATCCGCGTGGATCTCATCGTGAGCGTCTACCAGCCTCCCGCCATTCCCGGCGGCAATCCGCTCGCGCTGCCGGAGGTTCCGATGACCATGGACTCGCGATTCTTTGTGTCGGCCGACACCGATGCAAACGGGTTTCAGCGCAATGTGCGCCTGAACCTCGAGCTGGTCGACATCGGCGGCGTCCTCGTCGAAACGGCCGACCACCTGCCGCCCGAATACGGCTGGAACAAGGCGGCCACGCTCGCCAACATGAAAAAGCAGTTCGACCGCAGCATCCCGCTGCTCGTCGTGGGAGAAGGCGGGGCGATCCACCAGATTGAAACGCAAAAGTTCTTCGCCGGCGACGACGGGCATCCAACCGCACTCGGAATCTATGTCAATCTGAAGCTCAAGAGCGGGCCGGAGCCGGATGCATTCGTGGGCCCGCGCGGCGATCTCGCCCTTGCGCAGAACTTCCTGCCCGCGGGCCATCACCTGGCGTTCGGCTTCAGCAGCAACCTCTACCCCCGGCTCGGTACGGACATCTTCCACCGGATGGCCGAACCCAAGCCCGGGGGAGGCTACCACTACCCGGTCATGGACGACGGCGCGGAGAAGGGCCATCTGCTGCAGGCGTCCGTCTATCCTGCACCCCCCGGACCGGATCACACGACGTACCCGAACGTGCTTGTGATCGACGTCGAGGGCGAGTATTATCTCGACAACTTGCCCAATCCGAATTTCCACATGATGGTGAGGCTCATTCCTGTCATTCAGGACGGGGTCCTGACGTTCAAGACCGATTTCGATCTCGATATCCCTGCCTTCGCCTGGCTGCTCGTGGCAACGACGCTGCTCAGCTTCCTCTCGTTCAAGGCTGCGCTGCCCCTCACCCTGCTTGTACTGGCCTTCAAGGCCGCGGTGGAGAAGCTCGGAGAAGACCGGGCGGTGCCGATCATCGAGAGCCGCCTCGACGACGCGTCCGTGCTCGACGCCTTTCCCAACAAACTCACCATCGAGCAGCGGCGCTGGGATCCGACCTACTTCACAAACCACCAAGTCGTTTCGCTCGTGAAAGGGGTCGCGATCAACAACAGGGGGGTGGCCTTCTCCGCATACGACCTGCGCGTGGGCAAGGAGCCGAAACCGCTGGAAGACGCCGTGATCCGCTCCGAAGTGCGCGACGCAGCGGGAACGGTCAGCGGCCTGCTCTATCGCGTCAGCGATTGGCCCGCCTTCAAGGCCCTGCTCGGCCCCGTCTACCCGGCCATCGACCAGATGGACTATGTCGAGACGGTAGACCGAGACGGGGGCGTCGAGGCCGCGCGCGTGCACCTGACGCTCGAACAGGCAATCGAGAGGATCAAGGCCGGGCGGCTGTTGGAGGCGATACCCTACTCGCCGTACAAGGTGGATGAACGGGAGCATCAGATCTACCAGATCCTCGCGCTGTCTAAGCGCGAGGGCCCCGAGATCCACGCACTTGCCGAGCGCCTGCTGCGCCAGGAACTGCAGGCGGCCCATGGGCAGGAATATCGCGCCCGGGCCCGGCAGGAGCTGTTGGCGGAATTGGGGCGTGAGCCCACGACGGAAGAGCTGCAGACGAGATTCAACGCGATCCTCGACGTGGCGGTAAGCACCGCTCTTCCGAAGAGGTACCGACGCGAGCGCGAGCGCTTTCTCAAATTCGATCTCGAGCCCTTCGAGTTCGCCGACCTGCAGCAGCGGAAGATCCTTTTCCTTGAATACTATGACCTGCAGATCATCAAGATGCGCGCAAGCGCGGGTGGGACGGTCTACTACCGTGACAAGCCGGATCAGGAAAAGGGCGACAACCTGCTGAAGCTGCCGCACTACAAGTCGAAAAAGATCGTTCGGGCGTAGGGTCCCTCTGCCAGGGGGGAAACAAAAATGCCCCCCTTTTCCTCTCTCGAATCCCGGTCTTTATCCCGATGCCTGAAACCTGTAGCCTGTAGCCTGCGGCCGCATATGATCGGGGGCGCATCCCGTGAGGGTGCGCAACGTTGGCCCTCTCCAACTCCTTCCTGAAAGCCTGTTTACACCAAACGCAGAAATCATGTATATTTCGAATGTAAATTCATCCGGAACACCCGGATGATATGGGCACGCATCCGTAAACGACGCACGGGGTCGCCATGCAAAAGGACAAAGCTCACTTGGATGAATTGGACAAGAAGTTGGCCGCTGTATGTGGCCTTTATTGTGAGGCCTGCTCATGGTTTATTGCCACCCATGAAGATCCTGAGCGGCTCAGGAGGCTTGCAGCACAATTCCATTATTCCGAGGAAGAGAGCAGGTGCTCCGGATGCCGCTCGGATAAGAGGTTGCCCTATTGCGAAGGATGTAAGATGTTCGCCTGTGCAACTGAGCGGGGCATCGACTTTTGCAGCCAATGTGAAGAGTATCCCTGCGATGAGCTGAAACAGTTTCAAGCTGCGATGCCTCACCGGATCGAGCTGTGGGTGAATCTTGAAAGGGTGAAGACGATCGGCTATAAACAATGGCTCAAGGAAATGAAGAAAAGCCACGCCTGCCCACAATGCCAGATCATCAATTCCACCTACGATTTGAAATGTCGAAGGTGCGGTGAAGAGCCCAGCTGCAGCTACGTTGCCAAACACAGCGAGGTAATTAAGCAGTATATGAAGAATAGATGACATGGATGACCATGCGCTGCACAACAGAGTGGCTGCAGCTGTTTCCTGGCTCGGGTCTTGTCGTGTGAGCAGGTAAGAGGAGACTGCGAAAAAGTTAAATGATCAACCCTTACGGTTGCAGGGCAGGATCCAAATGGCCCTGCTTTTACCTTTCAGGAATATCTTTATGCTGAATTTTCTGCCGTCCTGTCTTTTGGGGGCAATCGCGGGATTGTTTTTGTTCGTCAATGTGCTGGTGTGGGTGCCCATGCTGTTGGTGTTCGCCATTCCGAAATTTCTTTTGCCCATCCCGCCTATACGCCGGGTGATAAACAGGATTCTCCATTTGATTGCAGAAACTTGGATTGCCTGTAACAGCGGATGGATGCGCCTTACTCAAAAAACACAGTGGGACGTGCAGGGATTGGAGGGTCTGGATTATCACGGATGGTACCTGGTGGTCAGCAATCATCAAACCTGGGTGGATATCCTTGTGATGCAGCACCTGTTAAATCGCCGCATCCCCCTGCTGAAATTCTTTATCAAGAGAGAACTGATCAAGGTGCCTTTAATGGGGCTCGCCTGGTGGGCGCTGGATTATCCCTTCCTGTATCGCCACAGCGCCGAATACCTGGAAAAGCATCCTGAGCAAAGGGGCAAGGATTACGAGGCAACGCGCCTGGCCTGCGAGAAATTTGCTTCTATTTCCACCAGTGTGATGAATTTTCTGGAGGGGACGCGCTTCACCAGGGCAAAGCATGCACGGCAGAAGAGTGAGTTCACATATCTGCTGCGCCCCAAAGCCGGAGGGCTCGCGCTGGCATTGAATGCGCTGGGCGATAAATTTCACTCCTTGCTGGATATCACCATCGTGTATCCGGACGGAATCCCGACCTTCTGGGAATTTCTCTGCGGCAAAGTCAAGCGCATCATCGTGCGCATGAAGACGATGGAAGTCCCGAAAGAATTGATGCACGGCGATTACGAAGGCGATCCGGCCTTTCGCGATGCCATGCACAAATGGGTACAGCAGTTGTGGCTGGATAAAGATCAGCAAATACAAACGCTTATAACAAAGGCCCGATCAAAATAATGGCCGCTCTCTGACCCATCTCCCCCCCTTACGCCTTTTCTCTCTTCCACTGGACACCGGTCACTGCCGCGCAGCGACCCGCCTTTCTGTCATTGCGAGCGCAGCGCGGCAATCTCGCCTTGCAGCTTTTTCTTTGCTCACTGTCGGCTGTCTGCTGTAGGCTGTAGGCTCTTTTACACCCGAAGCCTGAATCCCGATGCCTGAAGCCTGTAGCCTGTAGCCTTTGGTCGCACCGGTCACTTTCTTCTTCACTCAGACACTTCTTTATCGTTCAATCACTTGGTCCCCAGGATCGCGTCGATTTTTTCCTTTCCGAACTGCCCTGCGGCCTGGGTGATAACCGGCTGCATGGCACGCCTCCATGCGGCCTTGTCGATGTTCTTCTCCACATTCATCCCCTTGTCGGAAAGCTCGGCAATCTGCTTTTCCTCCATGTCTCGTCCCAGCTTGCGCTGAACCTGGGCGACTTCCCGGGCCGTCCTGAGCAGCATCTCCTGATCCTGCTGGGGCATGGTCTGCCATTTTTTCAGGCTCACGATGAGGACTGCCGGGGAATAAACATGCTGGGTCAGGGACAGATATTTCTGAACTTCATAGATTTTAGCCGAATGGATCACGGCGACCGGGTTTTCCTGCCCGTCGATGGTCTTCTGCTGCAGGGCCATGTAAACTTCCCCCCACGCCATGGGAACGGGATTTGCGCCCACCGCCTGCCAGGCCGCCATGTGAACCTTGTTCTCCATCGTGCGGATCTTCAGGCCTTTGGCATCGACAGGGACCTTGACCGCCCTCCGGGAATTCGTCAGGTTCCGGAAACCGTTTTCCCAAAAAGCCAGGGCCTTGAACTGGGCCTTTTCCAGATCGTCCAGAAGCTGCTGTCCGACAGGACCGTCCAATACCTTGTCCACGTGTCCGTAATCACTGAACAGGAACGGGATGTCCAGAATCCCGATGGCGGGATTGAATCCGCCGATCGGTCCCGTCGAGCCGACATAGACATCGATGGTTCCCTGCTGCACGGCCTCGAGCAGCTCCCGTTCGCCTTTGCCAAGCTGGCCGTCCGGGTAAACGGTCACCTGGATGCGCCCGTTGCTTCGCTCCTTGACGAGCTCTGCAAATTTGGCTGCCCCCTGGTTGTAGGTGTGGCTCGCAGGAGTCAGGGAGGCGAGCTTCAACTGGGCCTTGAATTCCCCCTTTTCAGCCTTGTCTGAGCTTCCGATGCAACCGCTCACGGTCAGAAGGACAAAACAGGCAAGACCCAAGATGCCGATTCGCTTCATCATGGCAGTCACCCCCCTCGATATTTATGTGGAATGGTACAATTTTACGGCTCGATTACAATCTATTTTTTCAGGGGGTCATCAGGGATTTCAACGGGACGGGGTTTGCGGATATTTCCCGGATCATCATCGGTTCTTGGTAGAGCGGCTTCTCGATGCCCTGCGCCAGAACTCGTATTCGTGTACCCATTCGTTTTTGTTGATCGTAACCAATTGCCGGAAGTACTCCCCGGTCTGCCGATGAATATTATCCTGCTTTGTGTAAACCCTCTTGGCCCTGATATCTCCCGCCAGCTTTTTCCCCAGACGGAAGGACTTTCGTTCGGCAGCCGCCATCGCGCCAGGACCGAGGCGAACAGATACTCCGGTACTGCCTGTAATGAAGGACCCAAAGGTCAGCATGAGCGTGTCCAGGTACTTTGTGACTTGCCGGTCCCGACCCACACCTCCGGAGGTTGCCACATTCACCGTATATTTGCCTGCAAACAACTGGCAGTGAACGGCGTACGCCATCCGGTCGATCAGGGTTTTCATCTGGGCAGTAACCGACAGGAAATAGTTCGGCGAACCCATCACCAGGCCATCGGCAGCGAGCATCTTCCGGTATAGTGCCTGAAAGTCATCTTTCCTGTAGCATTTCCCTTTCTTGTGACAGACCCCGCAGGCGTTGCAGTACTCGATCTTCAACTTGCAGAGATCGACCAGTTCCACCTCGCAGCCCATTGATTCAGCCCCATTGAGAGCGGCCGTGACCAACCTGAGAGTTTGGCTCTTGGAGCCTTTGGGACTTGCATTGATACCCAGTATCTTCATCTCACTTGCCTGACCCCTGTTCCCTTTCGTTTTGCCGCCCTATCCGCTCCCAAATCCCGATCATTATCCCGATGCTTGTAGCCTGCGGCCTTCGGCCGCATTGGTCACTGGTCACCGCTGCGCAGCGGCCCGTTTTGCCGCCCTTTCCTTTCTCGAGGCCTGAAGCCCGATGCCTTTTCTCCCTTATCAACTATTTATTAAGGAGATCACAAAGCAGGTTGCATAAAGATCTTTAAGGAAAGAGCCTCTGTCATTCAGGACTTGCTCCGGAATCCAGTATTTTCATGGATTCCTGCCTGCGCAGGTCCTATGTTTGAAAAAATAGAGGCAAGTCTCAGCTTTTACGGTATAGGTTTTTTTGCCACAAAAAATCTCATACCGAAAGGAGACTTGCCATGGAACACGCTAACAGAGTCGACT
>Ga0315283_10002982_pt1 | contig 14377 bp, 19 predicted proteins | sample YL17G09_0_MG_FD_204541 | JGI IMG/M metagenome (GOLD analysis project Ga0315283, IMG submission 204541) | Sediment microbial communities from Yellowstone Lake, YNP, Wyoming, USA - YL17G09_0 | ecosystem: Environmental > Aquatic > Freshwater > Lake > Sediment | place: USA: Wyoming | collected... | reverse complement strand
CGTGGTGGCTTGCAGCGTTGACGACGAGGTCTGCACGCGGGCGCTCGATGTCGTGGCCAAGTGGGCTGGGGATGGGTGGTAACATGAAGACGTTTCCCACAGGAACAAGGAGCTGACCGATGGCGAACAGGTTCTGGATTGGGGATGCAGGCGCCGGGGGCGACCTGTGGAGTAATCCGAACGCCTGGTCGGCCCTCTCGGGCGGCGTCCCCGTTGGCGCCATCCCCGTGGCCGCCGACAACGTGTTCTTCAACGCCGCCTCCGTGCGCAACTGCACCCTGGACATGGACGCCATCGGCGCCAACACCATCCTCACGATGGACTGCAACGGATACGTGAGGACCTTCAACCACGGCGCCTTCCGCATCAGGCTCACGGGGCTGCTCTTCAGGCTTTCGGCCGGGATGACCTACAACATCGTGGGCGCCGCTGCGGGGGTCCAGCCAGCCTCGGTGGCTGGCAACACCCTCATAACCACCAACGGGAAGCAGCTCGGAAACCTGAACGTGGGCGTTCTCGGGGCCGGTGGCACGTACACAATCCAGGACCCGCTGAACCTCAACGGCTACCTGGAAGTGACCAACGGGGTGTTCGATACCAACAACCGGGGCGTCACGATGAACGGCAGTCTCAACATCCGCCCAGGCGCCCTTGCCGGGGCGTTCGTTGCCCACGCGGACATCATCAGCATAGGCCAGAACATCAACGTGGACCCCCTCATCGACTGGCTGACAGAGGGAACCTCTTCCTTCGTGATGACCGGGGGCTCCATCAACCTCCCCGCAGGCGGAGTGGACTTGACGTTCTATGACCTCTCGGTGGCGGTGTTCGGGAATACCAACCTGAACCTGAACGTCGGCCAGCTCATAATAGTGACCCACATCTTCATTGCCGGTGCAGGAACCGTGGCCCTCGGCGGAGCCGGGGGTGGCGTCCAAGTGACCTCCGCGCTGGTCAACGGCTTCCAGCCCGACCCAGCCTGCACGCTGAACGTGCCCATCATCCTCATCCCGCGCACCGGCGCGGGCACCACCGTCCTCATCCCTCCCTGCAACATCGGCGGCGACCTCACTCTCACCCGCGACGGCGGGACCTACGGCGCGGTTGCCTTCCAACTGACCGGCGCCGTGACCGTCACCGGGACGCTGGCGGCCTACGGCGGCGGCGGGGCCGCCTTCGCCCCGACGCTCAACCTCAACGCCTTCAACCTGGCCGTCACCGGCCCCATCAACTTCGGCAACGGCGCCAACGGCATGGGGCTCGTGACCATCGGCGCGGCCACGCTGTCGTGCACCGGAGCCCTCACCCACCTCGGCAACCCCCTGGTGGACAGCCGCATCTTCGACATCGCGGGCGGGCAACTACTGGTCGGCGGCAACTTCACCCACACCGGCGCGGTGAACGCCATCGGCCAGCGCATCAACATGACCCTCAATTCCCTGGTGCGGGTGGGCGGCAGTTGGAACACCACCGCCGCCTTGGTCTTCAACCCCGTTCCGGTGGGCGACACCTCTGCGGTGCAGTTCACCGCCGCGGGGGCCTTCGCCATCGCCTGCAACGTCAGCGAAGTCTGGCCGGTGGTGCGCATCTCCGGCGGCGGCACGGTGGCGCTGCCCAACCCGTTCGTCTGCACCGACCTCATCATCACCGCGGGCACCGTCACGGCCGGGGCGGTGCTCAGGATTCTGCGGAACTTCGGCAACGCGGGCAACTTCACCGGTGGCGCCGACATGTACGTGGGCACCTCGTTCGTGAACACCGGTGTCCTGGTCATGGTGGGCGTCAACCTCCACCTGACGGGGCCGGTCTGCTCCATCGGAGGATTCAACCCCGCCACCCTCACGATGGAGTCCACCCTGCTCCGCTTGCAGTTCCTGGCCTCCTGCAACATCACCGTGGCCTTCATCATCGCCGACCGCCTGGTGCCCGGGGTCATCCAGTTCCTGGCTGCGGGCACGTTCGTCTTCGCGGTGGTCAACAGCCAGGTGGTCTCGACGGATGGCACGGTGCAGTTGGTCTCGTCGGTGGCCGGGACCCGCTACAACCTCACGGCCACGGTCCTCACCAGCAAGCAGAACCTGTGGCCGCGCGACTGCAACTACGCCGGGGCGGCCTTCGTGGGGGACCTGACCAACCGCGACCTCCGCAACAACCTCGGCATGACCCTCAACTTCCCTCCGGCCTTCATCCGGGTCATCAGCGAGGACGCCGGGCAGGACCTGTTGGCGGCCGGGGGCATCGGCCCCATCAACTACTGCTGGCTGGTGGGCACCTCCCTGGTCAACATCACGGCCTTGGCGGCGGCTTTCGCGGCCGGGGGCAACAACTGGCACCGCAAGACGAACATCCCCTGGGTGTTCCTCGGCAACCTCGTGAAGGGCACCGATTACTGGATTGCCCTGGGGCTGACAGATGACCGGGGAGTGCGGGTGACCCCCAACATCGCCGGGGGCGACTTCGTGACGGCCACGGCCCTATCCAGCGAGAGCGGAGGCGGCGGTGGGAACAAGATTCACGTCAACGTCAAAGTCCCGTCGATGAGCTGAGGACCATCCATGGACAAGTTCAAAAGGTCCGAAAGCCCTGAGCGACCAGAGGGAGTCGAAGGGCTGAAAACGGCAGGCGGTAGGCGGAAGGAAAGCGGGATGAGAAACGGCCCTTCGACTCGCCCTGGCCCTTCGACGTTGCTCAGGGCCTCGCGGCTCGCTCCCAACGGCCCCGAGCGACCGGAAGGAGTCGAGGGGAGGGCCTCAGACCCTGCACGGGGCAGGGTCTTCGGGAGATAGACCTCATGTGTCCACGAACCAAGCAGTTCATCCAGCGGCCGGGAAGCTCCGTGCTGGAGGAAGTGACCACCGGCGAGCAGGAGGCCGTGACGGGCGGCCCCAAGTGCAACATCTGGTGGTTCCTGATAATCGCCGGGACCGTCCTCGCCGGATGGCTTGGCGGCTTGACCTACAAGCACCTCGAATTGCGGGACGAGGCAGTGAACACCTGGTCGAAAAGCTCGGCCGATGACGCCACCCAGGTAGAGCAGTTCAAGCACATCATCTACCGCCTCGACGAGATAGACAAAAAGCTGGACAAACGGGTGTCCGGCACTAAGATGGACACGTTGGCGTCAGAGTAAGGAGGACGGTGAAATGCCAGGACTAGGTCTCGATTGGGGGGCGGCCCTCACCAACATCGGCAACACCCTGCAAAGCTCGGGGATAACCCAGGTGGCCACCACGGCCATCCAGGCGGCCGTCGCCAAGAAGCTGGCGCCCAAGATAGTGAAGCCCAAGACGGTGGTGAAAACCGTCGAGGTCCCGGGGGCCGCGCCCCGGCCCTCCACCCCGGTCAGAAGCGGAATGCCCTCCTGGGTGCTGCCCGTCGGCATTGCCGTCGGGGTGCTCGTGGTGGGCGGCGTGCTCGTGGTGGCCATGAAGAAGAAGGGGAGCTAACATGCCCAGATTCGCATTGACGCAACACGACGAGGACCTGATGCAGCTACCCGCGCAGGGCAGCTACGACGACACGGTCCAGCAAATCGAGGGGATGGACGAGATGTCCGACCCCACGGTCCAGCGGGCCTACGCCAACGGAGTCCCGATGTGCGGCATGGGGGCCGACGCAGCTCCGTCTTCGGGGCTTTCGCTGAAGACCATCATCACGCTGGTCGTCCTTGGCCTCGGGGGCTGGTGGCTCTACAAGAAGATGGGGAAGAAGTAGGGCGCAGGCCGAAGACCGTAGGTGGCAGATACCGCCTACAGCCTACCGCCTACAGCCTACGAAGTCAGGGGTCTGAGCATGGACGGCTACATGGAAGGGTACGAATGCCCCGTGTGCGGGCGGTTCTGCTTCCGGCCCTTCTGCCCGCGCTGCCTGATTGCGGACGGAGCCCCGGGGCCGGGCCTCGGCGGCTGGAAGAAGATTTTCAAGAAGGCCAAGAAGGCCGTCAAGAAGGCCGTCAAGCAGGTGGTCGTCCAGCCCACGAAGGCCGTGGCCAAGTTCGTCAAGGAGCAGAAGAAGCCGCTGGTGGCCATCGGCAGCGTGATTGGCGGTGCGGCCCTGATGGCCACCGGGGTCGGCGCCCCGGTCGGCCTCGCCGTGATGGGCGCGGGCATCGGCGCATCGCTCGGCCACGGCACCGGCTTTGGAAAGCCCAAGGCGTGGCTCACGCGCGCGGCCGTCGGCGCCGCGGCCGGTTACGCCGCGGGCTCGGTGGTGGCCTACGCGATGGCACCTTCCGCCACGGGGGCCATTGGCGCCTCCTCGGCTGTCGGCGAGGGGGCCGCGCTGCCGGGAGTCTCCGCGGGAGCGACGGCCGGGGCGACAGCAGGCGCCGCGGCATCGGTCCCCGGCTGGGCCACCGCGAGCGGGCTGTTCAGCCTGGCAGGCACACTGACCCCCGTGGGCCTGGCCCTGATGCAGAAGGCCCCGCAGGCCATGCCCATGACCGCGGACATGGTCGAGCAGGGGGTGGACCCCGAGGCCGCCGCCAACATGGCCTATGAGGCGTCCTCCGAGAACCCCGACATGACCGCCGAAGAGGCCCAGGCGGCCGTGGACACGATGGTCAAGAAATACAAGCTCGCCGGGGGAGGCATGAACGACGCGATAGCGCAGCTCTGGAAGGAGCACAAGGTGGCCGTGATTGTCGGCGGCAGCGTCGCCGTCGTGGGGCTCCTCGCCGTGCTGTACATGGTCCTCGTCCCGGGGGCTCCCCGGAAGGCCCTCGCGGCGGTGTAGAGAAGGGAATGAACATGGCAAGGCCACGATACAGGGACCTCGGCGAGGTGCTGGCGCTCTACTACAAGGGGCGATACCAGTTGGCCGGTACGATGACCGACATCGCGGCGTTCATCCACGCCCACACCCCGCGCTCCCTGAACCACGCGCTCAAATTCGAGGGGTGGAGCATCAAGCCGCTGGGGGCGAAGAGCAATCCCTGCGGGCTCAACATGAAACACGCTCGAAGAACGGCTCAGGCCAACGCCAATTACTTCGGGGTCCCCTACGTGGTGTTCTCGGACACGAGCGGCAACCTCCGCATCGAGCGGGCCAGCATCGGCCCCAAGAATGTCCCGTGGAAGGAGACCTTCAAGCCGGTCCGCGACCGCTTCGCCCGTAACCCCGAACTCCCCTCCGCCCCCGCCGTCGAGAGCATTTCGGTGGCCGCGGGGAGCCAACCCCAGCAGGCGCTGATGAAGAGCGGCTACACCGTCTCGAAGACCGAGGGCGGACAGGCGACGATGCTGCCGCCGAAGGCTAATCCTCGCCGAAAGCACATGGTCGAAGTCGTGAAGGCCTCCAAGGTCTACGGCAAGCACGCCGGGGGCTGGGTGACGCTGGTGGATGGGCACATCGTCCTTCACGGCGACAAGACCGACTGCATGAGAATCGCGGAGCGGGCCGGAGGCGCGAACGTCGTGGACGGAAAGCGGGTCAAGGCCCCTTCGGCTCGCTCTGCTTCGCTCAGGGCCTCCGGCAACCCCGGCTTCAACGCCTCTTACAGAAGTCTGGCCTACGACCGGGACTTGGGCGCTTATGCTTTCGAGGCACCCAGCCTTGAAGAAGCGCGAGACGAGGCGATAGGGGAAGGAATCCAGCGCGGCGCCTGGGGCTGCTGGCTTAGAGCGCAAGGCGAACCGAAGGGGGAGCACATCGTTATTTCCGCGGCGCGGCGCAACCCCGCCCCCGGCGAGAACCTGCTGGAGCAGAGGACGGCCTTCCGCCGGGCGGTGGAGATGGCTCGCAAGAAGGGCTGGGACCGGGTCTTCGTGGTCTTCAACCAGGCTCTCGGGCAGTTCGAGATACTTGAGCATCCTCCCACCATGGGCCGCTGCTGGGAGGTGGACCTCCACGAGGGCACTTCGGGCCGGGCGACCCCGCACAATAACCCCGGCTTCAACGCCAAACTCTTCGACCGCAAGTATTCACGGGTGCGCCTGCTTCAGGACAAGATGCAGGCCGCCTACCTGAAGGGCGGCTACGGCGACCTGTCGCAGCACCCTTATCAGGCCGAGGTGCGGAAGCTGGTGCGCGAGATGGACGCCATGCGCTACCCGAAGCGGAACCCCGGCCTCAGCAATAAGGAAGAGATTGCCCTGCGCAGGATGGCCCTCGGTGGCCCCGAGGCCCTGCGGACCAAGGACTACCACGTGGACAGCAGGACCATCGCGTCCTTGATGCGCAAGGGCTACCTCGACAAGAAGGGGCTGACCGAAAAGGGCGGTAAGTGGGTCATTGGAGAGGCCCCGGGGCCGATAAGCAACCCCATCCCCCTGCCGTTCTCCACGGACGAGCCCAGCCTGAGAAAGGCTTTCTCCTGGCTGACCCGCATAGGCGCTGGCAGGTATTTCGGGAACATCCCCATCGGATGGTATCAGGCCCATCAGTTTGCCGCCCTGGAATGGCTGGAGATGACCGGGGCGGAGTCCGCGCGGCTGCATCGCGGAAGGATACAGGGAAAGTTCGGCCTGGAGTGGCGCGACCTGACCTCGGCCCGGGAACTGTTCGACATCGCGGACCGCAAGTGCCGCGACTCCGGCATCCACCCCCCTCTCACGGAGAAGGGTCCGAGGTCCAACCCCGGCCGGTACGGCACGCCCATGTACCGCAGGCACAAGTCCAGCGCCCGTTACAGCGTGAAGTGCCCCGACTGCGGCGTGACCGTCAAGCGCCGCCTGGAGGACATCCCTGACGACAAGCGCTGCGCCATCTGCTCCGCCAAGAGGCGAAGGTTGGGCGCGAACCCCTCCCCGCGTTACAAGGTCATCGCCGAGCACGCGGACCACTACTACACCACCTGGCACTCCGTCACCAAGCGAGACGCGCTCGCCCAAGCCCGCAAGTGCGCGTCCAACGACCGCGGCTACGACTTCATCAAGGTTGTAGCCATGACCCACCCAAGCGACAAGCCCTTCTTGAAGCTGTACAAGGACGGCAAGCAGTGGAAGGAGTGCTCGAAGTGAACCCTTCGACTCCCCCGCAGGTCGCTCAGGGCCTGCGGCCCCTCACGGAAACGATGCAGTCGTTGGCCGCGTTCGCCGAACGCCTGGCTAAGGAGGCCCTCCGCCCATGAACCCTCTCGCCGAAAAGGCCGCCTCGATGCTTCGCAACCCGGACGGCACCGTCAACTGGAAGCTCATCGGCATGATTGGCTTCGGCGTGGCTGCCTTGGCCGCCCTGATGAGCTACCTGAAGGACCGCAAGGAAGAGGTGAGAAAGGTCAACGGCGGATGAAGAACGTGAAGGCTTCCGGCCCCGGACCACCGGAGCCAAGTCCATCGGAAAAACACGAGACCCAAGATAGGCAAAGGAGAAAAAGATGGTTTACCCGACTAACGCTCCATTCCCAGCGGTGAACATCGCCGTGGACCCCGTCCTCCAGAGCCGCCTGCTGGACGGCAACACCGACCTGGAGCAGGCGCTCATCCGCCTCGACCAGGTGGGTGGCATCGGACAGCGCGTGTCCGTCAACATGCTCACCGTGGCCCCGGTGGCTGGCGCGGTGGGGGTGTGGGCGCCCGCCATCAACGCGGCGCACCTCTGCAACGGCGCCTTCGACAACGGCGCAGCCGACGCCCTGAACAACGAGTTCTCGGTGGACCTCTTCATCCCCACGGCAGGGACCTGGACGCTGCTCATCGCTGCCCCACAGGACCTGGACGCCCCCATCGTCCAGCTCTTCCTCGACGCCGTGCAGATTGGCCTCGCCGCGGGCTACGACCTGTACCAGGCGGCCCCGGACCCCGACAGCTTCATCGGCATCAGCGGCCTGGTCATTGCCGCTGGCCTCCACCGGCTGCGGTTCCTGGTCAGTGGAGCCAACGCGGCTTCAGCGGGCTTCGTTCTGCGCGTGAACCAGATTGAGTTCCGAAGGACGACGTAGAACGGCCTGCGGAAAGCCCCCTTCGACTCGCTGGCTCGCTCAGGGCCTGCGGGAGCAGGCAACAACGGAAGAAAGAAGAAGGAGAAGAACATGGCTTACCCACTCAACAAGATAGGCACGGCAGCCGCGGTTGGCGTGGACCCCACGCTGAACGGCGGGATGCTGACCGGCTTCACCAACCTGGCCCGCTGCCTCACGGCACTCGACCAGGTCAACGGACCGCTGGCCAATCAGTACACCTCGCTGATGAGCAGCGGCTGGAAGGCCATCCAGGGCGCGTGGGCCTGGGTGGTGGCCATCGGGGAACTCTTCAACGGCTCGCTTACCAACGTCAGCAACGGTGACGGCGACGCCATCGAGATTGAACTCGAAGTGCCGTCCACGGGCACCTACACCCTGTTCATCGGCGCCCCGCTGGATGCCGACGCCCCCATCGTCATGCTGTACCTCGACGAGGTGCAGATTGGCGTCGTCGGCGGCTACGACCTGTACGCCGCGGCACCCGACATCGGCGCGGCCATCGACGTGCCCGGGCTGGTCCTCGCCGCCGGGAACCACAAGCTCAAGGTGCTGGCCAACGGACTCAACGTGGCCTCCGTGGGGTACACCGTTCGCCTCAACGCCATCGAACTCATCCGCACGGCATAAGCCTGCGGGAAGCCCCCTTCGACTCGCTGGCTCGCTCAGGGCCTGCGGGAAGGTCGAAGGGGCAACAACGAAGGAAGAAGGAGAAAGACATGGCTTACCCACAAGGAACCAACATGACGGCGAGGACCGTCGCCCTCAACCCGGACAGGTGCGTCGGCGTGCTCAAGGGCCTCACCAACCTGGAGCAGGCCCTCCAGGCGGTTGACCAGTTGTCGGGCATCGGCGACCGGGTCATCACCAACTTGCTCACCCGACCCCCGGATGTCATCGTTCCGCCCGCCGGGACGTGGATTCGGGCTCCCAACGCCCTCATGTTCTTCGGGGGCGGCTACACCAACTTCGGGGCGTCGGCCACGCTCGACCAAGTCATCGTGAACATGTTTGCCCCCTCCACGGGGACCTACACCCTGCGGTTCAACGCGCCGACCACTCCCGGCGCGGGCATTCTGTTCCTGTTCCGGGGGGTGGCCGCCATCGGAGCGGTCGGCGGCTACGACCTCTACACGGCGGGCCAGGTCCCGCTGAACGTCATCCAGGTGGCCGGGTTGGCCATGGTCGCGGGCAACAACCCCATCACCTTCCGGATTGTCGGCCGCAACGGGGCCTCGGCGGCCTGGGACCTCTGGCTGACCGAGATTGCACTGCTGAGGACGGCGTAGGACGGCAGAGAAACCTCGGCCCTTCGACTCCTCTTCGAGTCGCTCAGGGCTTCGCCCCTCGAATGGTTCGAGGGGCTCAGGAGGCAAGAGATGAACACCCCAGCGACGTACTGCAACAAGTGCCAGCACTGGTTCGTGGGCGGATGCCCCGAGGGGCATAAGCCGCCGACCGGCAAGACGCCCACCGTCATCACGAAGAGCCCGCCAGCGAAAAAAGGCGGCAAGAAATAGACGGGGATGGGGGCCACGCCTTCGCACCTACTGAGCCGAAAGGCATTGGAACGTGCGTGGCCCCGCCCTGCTTAGGAGTCAACCATGAGCCCACGGACCTCGTCCTGGATAGGCACGCTGGCCTTCTGCCTGGCGCCAGTCGTGATACTCGCCACCCTTGCCGGTTGTTGGCCCTTCAGCCCGGCGGTGGTCATCAAACCCCCGGACCTCACGCCTCCTGGGTCCAGTCAGACAGCCAAGCCTGAAGGTCCGAAAACCGTCGAACAGTGCGAGAAGGAGTTGGCCGAGGCCAAGGCCGAGCTGGTCAAGGCCAAGCAGCTCGTACAGCAGAAGGACAAGGCCCTCGACGACGCGAGGCTGTCCGCGCGCCAGAAGAAGCTGCGCTGGGCGGCAGGCATCTGCCTGGCGGGGCTGCTGGCGTGCATCGCCGGAGCCGTCTTCCTGCCGGGGGCCTTGCGCTGGTTCGTGTCCGGCGGCATCGCCTCCATCCTGATGGGGCTCACCTGCCTGTTGGTCTCGGCCATTCTCCCCTACCTTCCCTGGATACTGGCGGGCCTGGGGCTGGTGGGCGGCGTCGTCGGCATCTACCTGTGGAGGCGCGACCACGCCGGGCTCCGGAAGGTGGTCTCCGCCGTGAACGCGGTCAAGGAAGAGATTCCCGACTACAAGACCAAGCTCAAGAAGTACGTCAACGGCTCGACGGACAAGTACGTCAACAAGGTCCGCGAGAAGTTGGGGCTAAAGAAGAAGAAGGAGTAGCGGCGGGCAGTAGCCGGGGCCGGAGAAGAAAGGAACCCCAAGATGGCCATGAAAGAAACCCTCCTGAAGCTCAGGAGCTACATCGAGGTCCTGCTGGCGGGCCTCGATGCCGTCGAGATGGCGGAGGCGCCACTTCCGCCTCCGCAGCCCCCTCCGGACCCCAACGCCCTGTTCATTGCGGCCCGTAACATGGTCTTGGCCGGGTCGGGGGACAAGGTCGAGCTGTTCGGAAACATGGAACAGGGTCCAACCGTGAATTCCGACACGCTGCGGGACCTGGGCCTGCTCAAGGAGCTGGCCGACTCCATGGTGGTTGCCAGGGACGAGGTCCGGACGGCTGCACTGGACTACTCGACCATCGCGGGCGCACCCCTCGCCGCGAAATAGGCCCGCATGGAACTAGGCTGCGTTACTCCGGTCGTGTCGAGTGCCACCCTGCTGGGGCTGGCGAAGACGTGTCCTCCCCCGCTGACCGGCGAACAGCTCTACGAGCTGCTCTACCTGTTGGTCTTTAGCGATGATTTTGCCAACCTGGCCGCCTGGACAACGACTCAAAACGCACCCGGAAGCGTAGCGCTTGCCGGTGGCGTTGTCGCCATCAACGGAGACACCGTAAATTACACTAGAAACGGAATCAATGTGACGGTCGGTTTGGCCAGGGCCGAAGGATACATAGAGTTCAAGACCCAACAAATAAACTCAACGCCAATTGGACAATGCTCCATTAGCAGCGCCAATGCCTTGCAGAATGCCTGGGGGTTTGGCTGGGGTCCAGGAGGGACTCCGGGCGTTGCGAATCGGTTCGACGCATTCAACTCCGCTGGTCAAAATGCCGCACGGACACCTGTTGCAAACGACGCTACATGGTACACGCTGAGACAGTATCTTCTGAAGGGAACCGGGGGAACCTTCTGCAAGTCGATGGTCACCATCTCGGGAGGGGTCTTCGCCTCCGAAACCGTCATTGGCAACTTCGATTTTCCGGGAGCGGTTGTTCCCAACCCATTCTTCCCGCAATTCAATCGCTACACCAACAACGCCGCAAACCCAACAAACATAAAAGAGTTCCGCTGGTACTCCGGCTACTCCGTCGCCGGTCCCACCCTGACCTACATCCACGACGCGGGACTCGGCTACCAGTTCGTCAATTTCGACCCGACCCTGCTGGCCATGCCCGGCGGGCTGACCACCGCCAACCTGCTTTTCCGCTGGAGCTTCGACGACGGCGTGCGCGCCTGGTCGGCCTGGATGACCCTGGCCAACCTCAACCTGGTGGCCAAGCAGCTTGCCCGCCACCGCTACATCTGCATCGACGTACAGGTGAACAGCGACGGGTCCACCCAGGCCCGCGCCGCGAAGCCGAACCACGCCACGGCCTTCGACTACGTGGCTCCGTTGGTGGTGGTCCCCACCTGGGGTCCCGGCGAACCGTCGGGAATCCACTGATGTCGAACCTTGTCCACCCCAACACCATCTTAGCCTGCGTCGATGCAGGCGGGGCGGTCATTCGCCAGTACCTGTGGTACATCGACACCAGCCTGGCCAACAGCAACGCCGCCAGAGTGGCCGTGGCCGCCCAGATTGCAGCGGGCACCGTTCCCACCGGCTACGTCGGCGCCAGCCCCGGGCCGCTCTTGCAGCTCGCCCCGGGCACCTGGACGTTCCCGCAGGAGATTTGGGCTTTTGTGGTGGCCGAGAGCACTACCGGCGGGTTTGCCATGAGCGGCGACGTGGTCAACAAGCAGGCCGGGGATGGGTGGTAGATGAGGACCAGGGAGTTTCTGAGCAGGGCCGAGAAGAAGGCGTTCGTCATCGTCTTCGGGCTCGCCGCGACCGGCGGCATCGTGGGTTGGTGGCTTGGGAGCATCTGCACGCCGACTGACGACGACGTTAGCCGTCAGAGGGCCATCAACAGGCAGATAGCATCCGAGCTTCCGGCGACGCTCAGGCTGCTGGAAGAGCGCTAGAGGAGGGTTCCATGTACGGCCTCGGCCTTGACCTCAAGAGCGTGGTTGGCGCGGCGGTCGCGTCGGTCACCGGCAGCGCCAAAACCTCAACCGGGGAGGCAGTGCCCTCGCCGATGGAGTTGTACGACGAGGCCGCTCCCCGGGTGGTCACCATGCTCAAGCAGTACGACGAGGCCAAGCCTTTGATAGACGTGGCCACAAAACAGTGGTGGCTGCTGGTCATCGGGCTCGCGGTCATCGCCGTGGGCGGGTCCTACGTCGGGAACGTGATTTACCACCGGGTACACCGAAGGAAGTAGAGATGGAACTGTTCCACGTCTCCAGGAAGGACCTGGGGCCAGAGGTCACCCTCAAGCCCCGCGCCGGGTGGCAAGGCAAGGCCATTGGCGAAGACACCAAGATACCGAGAATCTCGGTGGCCACGTCCATCGAGAACTGTCTGAGGGGCATCACCTGGGTCAAGGCCCCCAAAGTGGCGTGGGTCTACAAGCTGAAGGGCAGGGCGCGGGGGATAGATTGGGACTCTCCGCGGGACCTGGTGCCCGATTGGGAAATAACCGAAGAGGTCTGGCTGCGGGAGCCCAACAGGTTTCAGAGGGTCGGGGCCATCCGCATCGACACCGCGACGTGGATGGACGAGGGATTCCCGGTGTGGAGATGGGCTGTCGAGCCCAACGCTTGCCCGCCGGAACGGAAGAGTAGGAGGGGAGGAAGCATGTCCAAAAAAGACTACGTACTCATCGCGAACGCAATAGCCACGGCTCGCGAGGAGGCTCGCAAGAACAATGCTTCGGAGTCGGCGTTCACCGCCCTGGGGTATCTCACCGGGGTCTTAGCCGCGGAGCTGAAGTACGACAACCCCAGCTTCAACAAGAAGATGTTCCTGAAGGCGTGCCAGGGCAGGCCGAAGACCATCCTGTAGCCCATGCGCCTTTCCTCCTACCCCTCCCCCGCCGACCACCCCGCGGCGGTCTACCTCCACGGCCTCAACGTCTGGGCTGTGCGGGTCCGCGGCCGGGCTGCGGCGGTCTCTGCGGCCTCGGCTAAGGGCTGGACGGCCTTCCGGTTCCTCGGCGACTGGTTCGTCAGCGACCAGAAGCCCGACCAGGCAGGGGCGCGGGAGCTGCTGGGGAGGATGGTGCCGAAGAGCAACCCCGCGACCTGGGAATCCATCAAAGCCCTCTGCGTGCAGTTGGACTGCCACCTGACTTCAAGGCGCGACCCCTTCATGCGGCAGGCTTATGCCAACACCGTGGACCCCGCGAACTTCGCCGAAGGCGAGGAGTGGTACTTGGGCGACGGAGGCTACAGCCGGATGATTATGAGACGCGACGGCACGCTCGCGCTGACCAGCAATTCCATTCAGCGCACGAGAGCCAAATGGAACGACCCCGAGGCGCTTAGGCTGCGGAAGGCCATCGAGGAAGGCATGAAGGAGCTGTACGGCTCGGAGTTCGAGCCCAACCCTCGCGTCACCCCTCCCCAATTCCCCTCCCTGCCGGTCAACATGCTTTCCGTTTTCAAGCAGCACGGAGGACGCATTCTCAAGTTCAAGGCCCTGCCAGTCGATGCGCAGAAGGCCATCGTCCACTACATGGCGGTGGACGGAGAGGCGTGGGAGGCTAACGAGCCCCTAAGCTTCTACGTCAGGAAATACGGCGGCGTTTCATTCGGCTACGTTCTCCTCCCGATGCAGGTTCTGGTCCGCCAGATTCAAGGGAATATGGACGACTTCACGTGGCGCAACTTCGACGAATACCACAAGTGGTACTTGGGGGGCGGCGGGGTCCCGCACCACAAAAGCGCATGGCCGGTTCTTCTGGCTGACGAGAGAGGAGAGGTGCTCCAAGATGGGTGGCACCGCTTCCACGACTACTACCGAAGAGGTCTGAAGACGGTCCCAGCAGTGGCCTACGTTCGCGGCGCCCGGTATTTTAGGGGGCGCCCCCTCCGCCCGAACCCCGTCACCCCTCCCCCTCCGCCTGGAGCGGTTGGCGACCGCGGGCCGGGAGGCGGAGGGAGCCGCTGCCGTCGGCCCCTGAAGAAGTGCATACTCTGCGGCGCCCTCGCCGACACCACAGGTCTCTGCTTCAGGTGCAAGCACCCGGAGGCTCGCGGGAAGCCGCGGCCTTGACCCTCTTCTGGGCGCTGCTGTTGTTCGTGACCGCCGCAGTCGTCTTGTGGGTGCTGAGCAGGATGGGAGGATGGAGTTGAATGGCGGCGGGCAGTAGGCG
>Ga0315283_10002979_pt1 | contig 14379 bp, 13 predicted proteins | sample YL17G09_0_MG_FD_204541 | JGI IMG/M metagenome (GOLD analysis project Ga0315283, IMG submission 204541) | Sediment microbial communities from Yellowstone Lake, YNP, Wyoming, USA - YL17G09_0 | ecosystem: Environmental > Aquatic > Freshwater > Lake > Sediment | place: USA: Wyoming | collected... | reverse complement strand
TGCGGGTCACCGCAAAGGTGGCCAATTCTAGCAAACTATCCCTGTATTTTGAATCCGGCAGCACGGCGATCGCCTGGCGCGCCTCGCGCGCTGAAACTTCGGCCTGCGCCCGGGTGTAATCGAGTGCCCCCGTACTTTGCATTGTTTTCAGTACGGGTTCGAAATCGCTCAAACCGCCAGCGCTGAGTGCATTTCGGATAATCGCCCCCTGCTCGGCGCTGCCCTGGCGCATCGCATAGATGATGGGCAGAGTGGTCTTGCCTTCGGCAAGGTCATCCCCGAGATTCTTCCCGGTCTGCGTCAGATCACCCGAATAATCGAGGATATCGTCGACCAGTTGGAACGCCGTGCCGAGGTGCATACCGTAGTCCGCCATTGCTTTTTCCTGCGCCGGCGGCACGTCGGCGAGAATGGCACCCAGGCGCCCCGCCGCCTCGAACAGCTTTGCGGTTTTGGAGCGGATCACACGCAGGTAGTCCAGTTCGTTGACTTCGGCGTTGTGGACATGCAGAAGCTGCATCACTTCGCCTTCGGCGATGGTATTGGTGGCATCGGCCATTACGTCCATGATCCGCATGTCCTGCACGTCGACCATCATCTGGAACGCCCGGGAATAGAGGAAATCGCCGACCAGCACCGCCGCCGCATTGCCGAACTTGGAATTCGCCGTCGCGCGTCCTCGCCGCATATGCGAATCGTCCACGACATCGTCGTGAAGCAGCGTGGCGGTGTGAATGAACTCGACCACCGCAGCCAGGTCGTGGTGATGTCGTCCGGCGTAGCCGCAGGCTCCTGCCGACAGGATTACCAGCGCGGGCCGCAGCCTCTTGCCGCCGCTGCCAATGATGTAGTCGGCCACCTGCCGCACGAGCACAACGTCGGACTTCAGCCGATCGTGAATGACGAGATCGACCTGTTTCATGTCGTCGGCAATCAGGCTTTTGATGATTTCTGGGGTCACGAGCAGGGTGAAAGCATTGCCGCAGGCAAAGTGCGCGATGGTAGAAACCGCCCATGGGCGGTGTCAAGGGAATACGCGCGGGACGAAGCTGGGCCACCTCGGGTGGTGACCAAGCCCGTCAAGACGCATTCGGCTTTACTAAGCTCCTCTTTTTTTGTAGTATGCGCGGCTTTCCTCAAAAGCGTACCGAGGGTTCCATCATGTATGCGGTCATAAAAACCGGCGGCAAGCAGTACCGGGTTGCACCAGGCGAAAAAATCAAGGTAGAACAGTTACCTGCAGACGTGGGTAGCCAGATTACCCTGGATGTCCTGATGATCGCGGACGGCGACAAGGTCTCGATAGGGGCGCCGCTGGTAGCGGGTGCTTCCGTTCAGGCGACGGTCGTGTCTCACGGTCGTCACGACAAGGTGCATATCTTCAAGATGCGTCGGCGCAAGCACTATCAGCGTCACGGAGGACACCGGCAGAATTACACCGAGATCCAGATCGGCGCAATCTCGGCATAAGGAACCCAGCAAATGGCACACAAAAAAGCAGGCGGCAGCTCCCGTAACGGCCGCGACTCACAGTCCAAGCGCCTCGGCGTGAAGCGTTATGGCGGCGAGATCATTTCAGCCGGCAGCATTATCGTGCGCCAGCGCGGCACCCAGGTCCATCCCGGCGAGAATGTCGGCATCGGCAAGGACCATACGTTGTTCGCCAAGATCACAGGAACAGTGGCTTTCGCGATCAAGGGCCCATTCAAGAAAAAGACCGTCAGCATCCTGCCGGCGTAAGGTTTCCCGTTCTTAGCAAGAAGCCCTATCGGATCCGGTAGGGCTTTTTTGTTTCTCGTTTGCCGCCAAGACGCCAAGAGCGCCAAGAAAAACTGGGGTTAGAAAGAAACAAGAAGTGGAACCGGACACGTACTCGCACGCAACTAACGTGATGCGGTACCAGGAATCAACTTTATTTTCCGCTGTTGGTTTCCCTTGGCGCTCTTGGCGTCTTGGCGGCTAAATGGTCTTAACTAAGACATGAAATTCATCGACGAATCCACCATCGAAGTCCACGCCGGAAAAGGCGGCGACGGCATCGCGAGTTTCCGGCGCGAGAAATTCATCCCGCGCGGCGGCCCGGACGGCGGTGATGGCGGCCGCGGCGGCAGCATTCATGCCGTCGCCGATCGCAACATCAATACGCTGGTCGAGTATCGCTTTGCCCGCATTCATCGCGCGCGCAACGGCGAAAAAGGTCAAGGCTCGGATTGTTACGGCAAAGCCGCCGACGACATCACGTTGCGCTTCCCTGTCGGCACCGTGGTCACCGATATCGAGTCCGGTGAAATGCTAGCCGACCTCTCCGTAGACGGCCAGACCGCAGTGCTGGCGAAAGGGGGTCAGGGTGGCCTCGGCAACATCCATTTCAAGTCGAGCACCAACCGCTCGCCGCGCCAATGCACACCGGGTACGCTTGGCGCGAGCCGGCGTTTGAAGCTCGAACTCAAGGTTCTGGCCGACATCGGCCTGCTCGGGCTTCCGAACGCCGGCAAATCGACTTACATACGCTCCGTTTCCGCGGCGCGGCCGAAAGTCGCGGACTATCCCTTCACGACGCTGCATCCGAATCTCGGCGTCGTGCGCGTGGATGACAACCGCAGTTTCGTGATCGCGGACATTCCCGGCCTCATCGAAGGCGCGGCGGAAGGTGCCGGCCTCGGCCATCAATTCTTGCGTCACCTGCAGCGAACCCGATTGTTGCTTCATCTTGTGGACATCGCACCGTTCGACGAGAACGCAAATCCTGCCAATGACGCGCGCGCCATTGTCGAAGAACTGCGCAAGTACAACGACGAGCTGTATCGCAAACCGCGTTGGTTGGTGCTGAACAAGGTCGACCTGATCCCGCCGCAGGAACGTGACCAGAGGACCCAGGCCTTCCTGTCGGCTTACTCCAGCCTCGTCTCCAAACCCGAGAAAACCTTTATCATTTCTGCGCTCACTGGGGAAGGCGGGCGCGAGCTCACCTTCGCGATCATGGAGCACCTGGAACGAAACGCCAGAACCGAACCTGCAGACAGCGCGGATAAGACCGCATAACCCGGAGCGCCGAACAGCCATGAAATTCGCGCAATGAAATGCATCGCCGCTGATGCCAGGCGCCTGGTCGTCAAGGTCGGGAGCAGCCTCGTAACAAACGAGGGCCAGGGACTCGACCATGCCGCGCTCGCCCGCTGGGCGGAACAGATTGCCGAACTCAGGCGCCGCAACAAGGACGTCGTGCTGGTTTCGAGCGGGGCAATCGCCGAAGGCATGCAGCGCCTCGGTTGGAAGCGCCGCCCCAGTGCTCTGCACGAGTTGCAGGCGGCGGCAGCCGTCGGCCAGATGGGTCTGATCGAAGCCTACGAGTCCTGCTTCCGCAAGCACGACTTGCATACCGCCCAGGTACTGTTGACCCATGAAGATCTGGCGGATCGCAAGCGCTATTTGAATGCGCGCTCGACCCTGCGAACGCTGATGCATCTGGGCGTAGTTGCGGTGATCAACGAAAACGATACGGTCGCCACCGACGAAATCCGCTTCGGCGACAACGACACGCTGGCGGCGCTGGTCACCAATCTTATCGAGGCGGATGCCCTGGTCATCCTGACTGATCAGGCCGGGCTCTATACCCGGGATCCGCGTCGCCATCCCGACGCGGAACTGGTCGGTGAGGCCAAGGCCGGCGATCCCGAGCTGGAGAAAATGGCGGGAGGCGTCGGCAGCCACGTCGGCAGCGGCGGCATGCTGACGAAAGTGCTTGCGGCGAAACGTGCAGCGCGCAGCGGCGCGGGGACGATCATCGCGTCGGGGCGCGAACCAAATGTGCTGGTGAGGCTGGCCGCAGGCGAGGCGATCGGCACGCAATTGATCGCGCAAACAATGACACTCGCGGCGCGCAAACAATGGATGGCGGACCACCTGCAGGTGCGCGGCAAGCTGAGCCTGGACGATGGCGCCGCCCGCGCACTCAAGACCGCGGGAAAAAGCCTGCTACCAATCGGCGTATTCGAAGCGTCGGGGGAATTCGAGCGCGGCGAGGTTGTGAGCTGCCTGGATTCAACAGGCCTCGAAATCGCGCGCGGGCTGGTGAACTACAATTCGGCCGAAACACGAAAGATCCTCAAATCACCGAGCCATGAAATCGAGGCCAGGCTCGGCTATATCGACGAACCCGAGCTCATCCACCGGGACAACCTTGTGCTGCTTTAGCAGCGCACGGTTGCAGTGAAGGCTGGCTTGCTTCAGCAAGCCGGGTCCCCGAGGCGGCAGGTTCCCCGGCCCTTGTCTGTGGCATTGTTGAGCGGATTGCCCTTCAGATTGGCAATGAGATCTTTCTCGTTGCGCCCGGCGATCGCCTCTAAATCGCAGAAATAGTCTTTGTACAGCGTGAAGTGAAAATCGGCGCTCGATCTTTCTATCCAGCGCCATTGCGAATCATGCGCCTGCCTCCATTCGCCATTCTGCGCGCCGTAGGCGTAGACCTTGTATTCCGAAGTCTTGCAGCGCATGCCTTCATAGCTCGTGTTGACTGCGCCTGACGCGGACTTGATCACCGCGCTGAAGCGCACGACCCGGTCCGTTCCGATCGAAATCGAACTGCGGTCGACATAGAAGCGATTCGGGGAATTTCGTCGCAACTGAAATTTCAGAAGTCCGGAATCCTCCGGATAGGGCGGCAGCGCGACCGCGATTTCCTTGAATTCCTTGTCTTCGGGCACGCCGCCGATATCATCCGTCATGCCACGTTGCTGCGCCTTTACCTTGGGCGCGGAGGAGCCGCCGCACGCCGCCAGCGCAACCGCGAGAAACGCCACTGCCACGATAAGTTGCGCTGCCGATCCGGGAACGTGTCGCACCCTCATCTGTAGACATGCTCCCGGCTCATCGGATGGAGCACCGTGCCATCCGGCAAAGCCTTCGTTCCAAGTATCTGGAAGATAGAGATCCAGCCGCGATCGAATGCGTGCGCCGAACCGGCCATGTAGATGCGCCAGATGCGGTACATTTTCTCGCCCACGATGCGGCGCGCCTCGTCCTGTCTTGCCTCCAGCCTGCCGACCCATTCCCACAGTGTCCTGGCGTAGTGCGGCCTGAGGCACTCGGTATCCCAGGGCTCCAATCCTTGTCCCGACATTTCGGAAAGAACGCGCGAAACATGCACCAGTTCGCCACCAGGAAAGACGTACTCGTCTACGAACTCTCCGATGCCGCTGCCAAGTTCGGCATCCTCGAGGGAATTGGTCGTGATGCCGTGGTTCATGACCATCCCGCCCGGCTTGAGCAAGCGGAAAATTTTCGCGAAATACGCCTTTAGATTGCGCTTGCCCACGTGCTCGAACATGCCGACGCTGGCGATCTTGTCGAAGGGCTGATCCTCACCCACATCGCGATAATCCATGAGTCTGATTTCGCAGCGGCCTTCCAGGCCCAGCTCCCTGATGCGCGCGCTCGCGTAGGCGTGCTGCTCGTCTGACAACGTGACGCCGAGCGCTGTCACGTCGTAGTGCCGGGCCGCCCAGATAATCAGTCCGCCCCAGCCGCAGCCGACATCGAGAAACCTATCGCCGGGCTTGAGATCGAGTTTGCGGCAGATGTGATCGAGTTTTTGCTCTTGCGCCACATCGAGGGTGTCGCCGAGACTTTTGAAATACGCGCATGAATAGACGCGGTTGCGGTCGAGCCACAAACCATAAAATTCGTTACCGACGTCGTAGTGGTGCTGGATGTTCTTGCGATCGGCCGGCCGGGTATGCCGCCACCACTTCCAGACTTTCGAACGGTTGCTGTAAGTGGTCAGATCTCCCGAGACCAGTCCTTCGCCGAGCCGGATGGTTTCGCGAATGTCGCCTTCCAGGTCGATCTGGCCTTCGACGTAAGCCTTGGCGATTCCCCCCAGGCTGGGGTTGGCAAGCGATATCAGCCCCTGCGGGGATTTCACCGTAAGGCGCAGCTGCGCTTCCTTGCCGGAGCGGATGGTATTGCCGTTCCAAAGCGTCATGCTGATAGGCAGACCGACACTCTTCAGGCGGCCCTCGATCATGCCGATCATGCGCGATTCCAGCATTGCGATCCTCGAAAATTCGATTGCGGAAAACCAACGGCGGCCCGTAGATCGCCGCTATTGTACCGGTTAGAGCGACAGATCAGATAACCGGTTCTAGAACACCATATCCCTCAGAAGTGCGCCCGTCGTTGCGGCCCCTGCCTTGTCGATCGTCGCCGCATAGTGCGGGTGATCCACGCCCACCGACAACGCGGCGCCGTCCTTCAATGCCTGCTTCATAGGCGCGGACAGCTCGAAACGCAGGAAGTGGACCGCTGAGGTCTTGTCTTCGTTTTCCCGATCGAGATCCTCGTCGGCGATCGCATAGATGCGCGGCTGCCCGGCTACCTTGACCCAGACATGGTCTTCGATTCCGATGAGTCTTGCCAGCGCCACGCGGCGCTCTTCGAGGTCCGGATATTCGATCAACATGGTGGCCTTCCAGTTGCTGCCGTCCGGTACCAGCGGGTTATAGGCATCCAGCTCGTCGCGTATGCCCCGTTCCTCGAAGATGCGCTCCACTCGCAACATCTCCTGGATCTGGTAACGCATGGTCAATTCGTCCTCGAACATCAAGGTTACGTGCTCGCCCAGCCGCACGGTACGGTTCTTTTTGTGGGCCAGAACCCGCGCGCGGAATTCCTCGCGCGATTTTGCATATTGTTCGAGAGACATCAGGCTCTCTGCGTTGATCGCAGCCATTTCCCTCCTCGTTGGGTCGTTTTCGCCGGCGTGCATGGTTCAGAGCCCGTAGGCAATGCGGATGAGCGTCAGCGGATGCTGCTTCTGCGCCTTGCCTTCGCCAGTATCGGCGCTTTCGATACCCTGCCGGATGTGGCGGCCGGCGATGGCGCAGTCCGAACTCACGTAATCGGGCGCGGTGGCGGCCATCTGACGGAATACCGGCCTGCCGATCTTCATCGAGTCCGCGAAAAATTCCGTCTTTACACCCCAAGTGCCGTCATGGCCCGCGCAGCGCTCCACCGTGTTGATTTGCGTGTGCGGAACGAGTTCGAACATCTCGCGCGTCTTCTGGCCCATGTTCTGCACGCGCAGGTGACAGGCAATGTGGTACGACACCTTGCCGAGCGGCGTCTTGAAATCCTTCTTTAGCAGCCCGTCCTTGTTGCGCATGATCAGATATTCGAACGGATCGAACATCGCTTCCTGCACCGCTTTGACATCAGGATCGTCCGGAAACATCAGTGGCAGCTCCTGCTTGAACATCAATGTACAGGACGGCACGGCGGTAAGGATGGCGTAACCTTCCTGAGCCAGCTTCGCGAGCACGGGAATATTGGCCTGCTTGAGCTTCGCTACTGTTTCGAGGTCGCCCAGTTCGAGTTTGGGCATGCCGCAGCAGACTTCTTTCTCGACGACGACTGCCGGGACTTCATTGTGCCTGAGGATCTTCAGCAGGTCGTGGCCGATGCCGGGCTCGTTGTAGTTCACATAACAGGTGGAGAAAATCGCCACCTTCCCCGGCGCGTTCTTGCCGTCCTTCACCGGGAACGACGAATCCGGCCGCGCGGTTGCGCGGAATCGCGCACTGGTGTACTCGGGCAATACCCGGTCCATGTGCACGCCGAGCACGGATTGCATCACCTTGCGCGCGGCGGGCGCCTTGTTGAGCGCGTTGACCATCTGTACCACGACCGGGATCGAAGCCAGCCTGCCGAGCGCATCTGTGCTGGTCAGCAGCTTGTCGCGAAACGTCGTCCCGCCTTTTTTGAACTTGACCGCCTTGGCCCGCAGCATGAGATGCGGAAAGTCGATATTCCAGGAATGTGGCGGGACGTACGGACACTTGGTCATATAGCACATGTCGCACAGATAGCACTTGTCGACAACTTTGCCGAAGTCATTCCTGTCGACGCCGTCGAGTTCGCCGGTCTTGCCGTCGTCGATCAGATCGAACAACGTCGGAAATGCCGTGCAGAGGTTTACGCAGCGACGGCAACCGTGACAGATGTCGAAGACGCGATGCATCTCGGCATGCACCTTGTCCTCGTCATAGAAGTCCGCGGACTGCCAATCGATCGGATGCCTTGTCGGTGCTTCGAGCGAACCTTCGCGGATGGTCATTTATTCGTGAGGGGTCAGGGGTGAGGAGTGAGGAGTGAGGGGCAAGCAAATGCATGCGCAAGAAGGCTGAGGGATCTGACCCCTCACTCCTCACCCCTGACTCCTCACTTGTTTATTGCTAGTCCGCCAGCGCGTCGAGGGCTTTCTGGAAGCGGTTGGCGTGGGAGCGCTCCGCTTTGGCCAGCGTCTCGAACCAGTCCGCAATTTCGTCGAAGCCTTCGTCGCGAGCGCCCTTGGCCATGCCGGGATACATGTCGGTGTACTCGTGAGTTTCGCCGGCGATCGCTGCCTTCAGGTTATCGCGAGAACGGCCGATCGGCAGACCGGTGGCCGGGTCGCCGACCGCTTCCAGATATTCAAGGTGGCCATGCGCATGGCCGGTCTCACCTTCCGCGGTCGAACGGAAAACCGCCGCAACGTCGTTCTGGCCTTCCACATCCGCCTTCGCCGCGAAGTAAAGATAGCGGCGATTCGCCTGGGACTCGCCTGCAAACGCATCCTTCAGACTTTTTTCGGTTTTCGAACCTTTGAGCGATTTCATGATGGCCTCCTGTTGTCTTTCACGTTGATCGGAATCGGACGGGGGCATCGAAACCCCGAGCATCCCGCACGGAATTAGACTAAATCTAATCTGTAAATTAAGTGTAAGCAATGGCGTCTACCGAGTCAACAATGGTACTGGCCGCGGAAACCGTTTAGTCTTGCGCACTTTCGGCTGAAGAGCATCGACATTGCGCTCGGAAACAGGAAATCCGCACACGGCGACTCCATGCTGACAAGAACAAACATCGGTCTCACGTCGGACCAAGACGAGGTAAAGGGGTTTTCCAGAACCATTGCGCAAATCGAGTGGCTGCTGCTCGTCCTGGTTCTTGTCTATCTGCTTGCCGGCGGCCCTCCCGACGAGAGCCGAGTCGCCATCCACACCGCGCTGTTATTTTTCGCGGCCTTCATCCTCGGCCTTCATTATGTCCATTTCTTCACGGCGGAGAACCGCTCGAAGCTGATGTTCGAAATCTGGGTGATGATCGTGTTCATCACCTGGGTGGTCTGGTTCACCGGCCAGATCAACAGCCCGCTGCTCAACCTTTATCTGTTGCCGATCATCGCCAGCGCACTGATCTTCGGCAAGCTGCCCACCGCCCTCAAGGTTGGCGCAATCATCGCCTGCGTCATGTTCTTTTCCTACAACCCGAAATCGAAGATGCTCCTGGCACTGCCGTTCTGGGGAGAGGTCCTGGCGATTTCCGCGCCGATGGTCATGGTGGCCTATATCACCACGATGCTCGCAGCGGACATCCGCTACGCCGTCGAGAAGATCAGGCAGGTGTCCGATACCGACGACCTTACAGGCATCTACAACATGCGCGCGTTTTCGTCGATGTTGCAGCGCGCCTTCAAGCAGGCCGTGCGCAACGGCCACGCGATGTCGGTGCTAATGATCGATTGCGACAATCTGAAGCGGATAAATGACACCCACGGACACGAATCCGGCAACAGGTTGCTGCAGCACCTGGTGCGCTGCATCCGCGAGCAACTGCGCGGCTCCGATGTCATGGCGCGTTTTGGTGGGGACGAGTTCATCGTGCTGCTGCCGGAAACCAACAGCAAGGGCGCGGTGGAAATGGCCGAACGCATCCGCACGGCCGTGGAAATCTCCCGATTCGACCTACGTACCGGAGACACCAACATCACCATAAGCATCGGCCTGTCCAGCTATCCCGACGATGGTGGCAATCTCGATGCGATTGTCGAGAAGGCGGACAAGGCGATGTACCGCGCCAAGCAGCGCGGCCGCAACAGGCTTGTCACCTACACCGAAGACGACGCGGTCTGATCCTGCGCGCCGGAACCATTGCGGCCCGGCCGGAAATAGCCGGTGTTTTCGTAGAAGCTTTCCTGCTCGTTCCCGCCCCACCATCCCGGCACGCCCAGCACCGGCAACGGCGAGAGTTCACGCCCGTGACTCATGCGGTTCCGGTCCCCAATGTGCGCCGCAATCTGGCGATCGGCTTCGGCGACCTGGGAACTCAGGGGCAGTTGTGCAAACGCATCCGGAACTTTCAGCAACACCGCCTTCCCGGTCATGCCGACGAAGGGATCCAGCGCCTTGTGGTAAAGCGCATGGCCGAAGAGGAAAAAGCCCATCCGCTGCCTGACCTCTTGACGGCGCTTCCAGAATAGTTCTTTCCAGCGGAATTCGCGCACCAATTCAAGCAGCCCGGCATCGCTCGAGATGACCACTATGCCCTCCTCGTCGAACAGCGTGAGCGCGTCGCGCACCGCCGAGCGGTTACCGGTTTCCCCAGCGGACAAGGCTTCGTAGTGGCGCGCGTTGATCGCCGCTTTGGCGGCCGGGAATGTCATCCATACCAGAGCGTTGAACAGGTCATGCCAGTCGAGCGGGCGCAACTGCACTTCGCCCTTTAGAAATGCGCGCGGCTCGAAGCCGTCGCCGAAGACTGTCGATTTCGGCGCCTGCGGGACAAAACGCACGCGCAAACCCCGGCCATTGACTATCCCGCCGGAATCCTCGGCGAGGGCATTGAGCAGGTCAGGATTCGGCCAGCCGATGTGCGCAAGACGAGCGCCGACTACGCGCAGCGGCGCAAACATGCCGGAGCCGTTCAGCCAGTCCTTATTCCAGCGCTCGGCCATGCAGGCGAGCAGATACGTTCGGGTAACATGCATTCCTCGCAGTATAGCCATCCGGAAGAACGCATCGTGAGCGAACAAGTGGATTGCGCCGTCATCGGCGCCGGTGTCGTCGGCCTCGCAATCGCGCGCGAACTCGCCGTTGCCGGGCGCGAGGTCATCGTGCTGGAAGCGGCCGACGCCATCGGCACGCATACCAGCTCACGCAATTCCGAAGTCATTCATGCCGGACTGTATTACCCGAAGGGGTCGCTGAAAGCCCGCCTTTGCGTATCCGGCAAGGGGCTGCTTTACGACTACTGCGCCGGGCATGGCGTTGCGCACAGCAACATCGGCAAGATCGTCGTGGCCGTGGCGGAAGACGAAATCGCCACGCTGAAGAGTTACGTCGAGAAAGCCGAAGCCAATGGCGTCAGGGATCTGCGCTGGCTGGCGCGCGAAGAGCTGCGAGAACTGGAGCCGGCCGTGGACTGCGTGGCCGGCTTTTTTTCGCCTTCGACCGGCATTGTCGATAGCCATGCGCTGATGCTTGCCTACCAGGGCGATGCCGAGAACAGCGGTGCCACCGTCGTGTTCAAGAGCCCGGTCGAATCCGGCGCGGTCGGCGCCAACGGCGTGGTGCTGAACGTCGGCGGCGATGAACCGATGCGCATTGCCTGCAGGAGCGTCGTCAATTCTGCGGGCCTGTTCGCGCAAAACGTTACGCGATCGATCGAAGGCGTGCCGGCGCGGAGCATTCCCCCGCAATTTTTCGCCAAGGCGCACTACTACACCTTGTCGGGCAAGCCGCCGTTCCGGCGCCTGGTTTACCCGGTCGCCAGCCACGCCCACCTCGGCGTCCATGTCACCGTGGACCTCGCGGGCCAGGTGCGTTTCGGCCCGGACGTAACCTGGGTCGATGCGGTGGATTACAGTTTCGATCACGCGCGCGAACCGCTGTTCTACCAAGCGATACGCAAGTATTACCCGGGTCTCAAGGACGGCCAGTTGCAGCCTGGCTACACCGGCATCCGTCCCAAAGTCTCCGGCCCGAACGAAGCGGCCACCGACTTCCTCATACTCGGACCGAGGAATCACGGGGTCGCCGGATTGGTCAATCTGTACGGCATCGAATCTCCGGGACTGACTGCGTCGCTTGCGATCGCGCAGCACGTGCGCGAACTCCTCGCGACCTGAACTCGAAGACAACCCTTGACGCAAAGACGCAAAGGTAGATAGAGAGTGGTAAAAAATGGATACTGAGCACGTCATTCATACCCCATTCATGGACCCCATTCTTGCGTCGTCTTCAATCTTGGAATTAATCTGAATTACTTTGCGTCTAAAAGAGTACTCCGACGTGCTAAAAGGGTACTCCGACGTGCCAAGCACGTAGGGTATGCGCACGTAGGGTATTTGCGCCTTTGCGTCAAAGGTTTTTCGCGTTGAAAGCCAGTTACGCGACTGCATCGCCTGATTCAACAAACGGGGAGAAAAATGGGTGCAATGGATCAACTGGAGCCCATCGAGAAGGCCGGGATCGGCGAATTGCGCGCGCTGCAATTGAACCGGCTGCGCTGGAGCCTGAAGCATGCCTATGACAACGTGCCCCACTACCGTAATGCGTTCGACGCCGCCGGGGCGAATCCGGGTGACCTGAAAACCCTCTCGGACCTGGCGCAATTTCCCTTCACGAGCAAGGCCGACCTGCGCGCCAACTATCCTTTCGGCATGTTCGCGACGCCGATGGACGAAATCGTGCGCGTGCATGCTTCCAGCGGCACCACCGGAAAACCGACAGTCGCCGGCTACACAAAGCAGGACATCGAGATGTGGGCGTCGGTCATGGCCCGCTCGCTGCGCGCAGCCGGCGCACGATCCAGCGACATCGTGCACATCGCCTACGGGTATGGTTTGTTCACCGGCGGGCTGGGCGCGCACTACGGCGCCGAAGCACTCGGCGCCACCGTGATTCCCTGCGGCGGCGGCATGACGGAGCGCCAGGTCAGGCTCATCTGCGACTTCAAACCCGGCATCATCATGTGCACGCCCTCCTACCTGCTGGTGATCGCGGACGAATTCGAGCGCCAGGGACTGGACCCGGCGCAATCCTCTCCGCGCGTGGGCATCTTCGGCGCCGAGCCGTGGTCGCCGAGCATGCAGGCCGAACTCGAAAAGCGCTTCGGCATCGTGGCGCTCGACCTGTATGGATTGTCCGAGGTCATTGGCCCCGGCGTGGCCGCGGAGTGCATCGACACGCACGACGGCCTCACCATCTGGGAGGACCATTTCTTTCCCGAAATCATCGATCCGCATACCGGCGCCGTGCTGCCCGACGGCGACAAGGGCGAGCTGGTACTTACGTCGCTGACCAAGGTGGGCATGCCAGTCATTCGTTATCGCACACGCGATCTCACGCGGCTGCTGCCAGGCACCGCGCGCACCATGCGCCGCATGGATCGCGTGACCGGGCGCAGCGACGACATGCTCATCATTCGCGGCGTCAATGTCTTCCCGTCCCAGATCGAGGAGATCGTGGTACAGCAGGCCAGTCTCTCGCCCCACTACGTCCTCGAAGTCCGCCGCGACGGCCACATGGACGAACTCGACGTGCTCATCGAACGCCGGCCGGAGATTCCGGGACCGCTGTCGGTGGCCGCCCGCGGCAGCGTCGAACAGGAAGTGGAGCGGCAGATCAAAGGCCTGATCGGGGTCAGCACCACGGTGCGCGTAGTCGAGCCGGGCACTCTGCAACGCTCGCAGGGCAAGGCCGCGCGCGTCATCGACAAGCGGCCGAAGAACTATTGAGCGTTTCATAATTGACTACAGTTATAACGCTCAATCCCTCACCCCAGCCCTCTAAACGGGTACTCCTGGCTGCGCCTGGGTATCCCGGAGGGAGAGGGTGAGGGTTGATCTAATTCACTGATGTGAATTAGGGAAAGATCAATAGGAGGAGAACAGCGTGTCATCATCGGCAATCAAACCGTTCGTTCTGGAAACGCAAACCCTGCACCGCGCAGGCATCGGCAACGACGCCATCGAAGCGTGGCGCGCGTCGATGCCGCTCGACACCGGCGACTTCACCGGTGACTGCGCGCGCTATACCCCGTTCTGGACGGCGAGTGCGGCATTGCTGGCGCGGCTTGCCGCAAAGGCGGCGCGCAATGCGGAGCAAACCGACGCCGCCGAACACATCAAGCGCATCGCGCGCGAGGCTCGCACGCGCTTTCTCTCGGCTCATGCGGGTGCAGTCTACGACCGGCTGACGCGCAGCCGCACGCGATTCGTACGCGTCGAACAGTTAATCTATGACGCCGCCGTGCTGCTGCCGGGCCTGACGCCGACGCAGGCGCAAGTCGACGCCGAATCGGCGCTGATGCAGCGCGACAAGGAGGGCCACGAAGTCGATCAGGGGATTTTCGTTTCGAGGGTGCTCGCCGATGTGCGATCAGGAACGCACCTCTGTCACGCCATGCTGCTGCCGCGCCCCGAAGCTGTCGCGCAACTTCCCGTATACGAGAAAACCGGCCGCCTCGATCTCGGCGCCGCGGAAGTATTCCGTAAAGGCAAGGCGTCTTACGTGATCCAGAAAAATCCACGCCACCTGAATGCGGAAGACGATACCACGA
>Ga0315283_10002973_pt1 | contig 14396 bp, 3 predicted proteins | sample YL17G09_0_MG_FD_204541 | JGI IMG/M metagenome (GOLD analysis project Ga0315283, IMG submission 204541) | Sediment microbial communities from Yellowstone Lake, YNP, Wyoming, USA - YL17G09_0 | ecosystem: Environmental > Aquatic > Freshwater > Lake > Sediment | place: USA: Wyoming | collected... | reverse complement strand
CCAGTTCAGCCCACTTTACCTCGTCCCAGCCTCACCCGCACCCCGCCGTTGACCAGCGCCAGTGACGTATCCAGCCTGGTGTGCACCTGCCTGAGCAGGGACGGGTCGCTGCACAACACCGACAGGTTCCAGCCGGGGCATTTCTCGCGCAGTACATTGCCGAATTGAGCGTACAGGTTGCGCAGGTCCCTGCCTTCGCTGATGCGCAGTCCGTACGGCGGGTTGGTGACCACCCAGCCGGGCTGTGGAGGCGGCAGGATGGATGAGAACGCCTGGCATTTGAATTCGATCACGTCCGCTACTCCGGCGCGTTCGGCGTTGGCCTGCGCCATGCGGATGGCGCCTGCATCCCGGTCGGAGGCCTGCAGGATGGGATGTTCCGGCGGGCGAGAGGGGGCTTCGGCAAGCAGGCTCTGCCAGAGTGTTTCGTCGTAAGCGGGCCAGTCCATGAATGCGAAGCGGCGCTTGATCCCCGGCGGGATGCCGAGCGCCAGCAGGGCGGCTTCGATGGGGATCGTCCCGGAGCCGCAGAAGGGATCCAGCAGCGGGGAGGCCAGGTCCCAGCCGGAGGCCATCAGCAGGGCGGCGGCCAGGGTCTCGCGCAGCGGCGCTTTGGCCACCGCCTGGCGGTAGCCGCGCTTATGCAGCAGAGCCCCGGAGCTATCCACGCTGACGGTGCATTTATCTTCGGCCAGCCTTACCACAACCAACTGCGGCGGCGGGTCGCTGTCCTCGTCCGCTTTGAGGAGCGGGGAAGCTGCTCCCAGGCGCTGCTCCAGTGCGGCCGACACTGTGCGCGCCACGGCGCCGGAGTGGTAGAGTTTTGATTTGTGGCAGGTGACACGGATGGAGACGGGTTTTCCGGGGGTAAGGAAGCGTTCCCAGGGCAGGCGGGCGAGGCGCTGCTGGAGTTCGGGGAAGGTGGTGGCATGGAAAAAATTGCCCAGGCGGGCCAGGATGCGGCTGGCGGTGCGCAGGTGCAGGTTGGCGCGGTAGAGGCCGGTCAGGTCGCCTTTGAAAAGCACGCCGCCGGGTACAACGACAGACTCAAGCTGAAGCCCGCCCAGTTCCTGTGCGGTGAAGGTTTCCAGCCCGGGGGCGGTTACTGCGAAATATGAGTCCATAAAAACCTTTCGCCCCCCTTTTATTTGCGCAGCTTTGCAAAAGATGGGGGGCAGACGAGCGGTCACGAAAACTCTATGGCGGTTTTACGCGTCAGGATGTCCTTTTGATGTTCCTTGCGGCGCGGGTCTTTCTCCACGGAGATCGGACGGCGGGTGAAGGGGTCGAGTTCGGTGTAGTACATCAGGCTGGCGTAGGTGGAGGGGGTGGGGGTGAAGATCTGCACCTGTTCGGGGTTGACATGCAGTTTCTCACGGGCGAAGTCTTTCAGGCGCAGCATGTCCTGAGCGCTGCAGCCGGGGTGGGCGGCGATCAGGTAGTAGGTGAGGAACTGGGGCTTGCCGGCCAGGCGGCTGAGGCGGTCGAACTTGTCCTTGAATTTCAGCAGCGGTTCGCTGCCCGGTTTGCCCATCAGGTCGAGGACGTTGTTTTCGGTGTGCTCGGGAGCCACTTTCAACTGGCCGGAGACGTGGTGCTCGACGATCTCCTGCAGGTAGGCTTCGCCGCAAACGGCGTCGCCCAGGATCATGTCGTAGCGCAGACCGGAGGCGACGAACACCTTTTTGACACCCGGCAACCCCCGCACCTGGCGGAGCAGTTCCAACTGCGGGCGGTGATCCACCTCCAGCAGCGGGCAGATCTCGGGGAAGAGACAGCGCTTGGCCGGGCAGGCGCCGTTCTTGAGTTTCTTGTCGCATTCGAAGCCGTACATGTTGGCGGTCGGCCCGCCCACGTCCTGGATGTAGCCTTTGAATTCGGGGTGGCGGATGATCCGCCCGGCCTCCTCCAGGATGGACTTCTGGCTGCGCCAGCGCACGGTGCGGCCCTCGTGGACGGCGATGGCGCAAAAGTTGCATTCGCCATAGCAGCCGCGGTGGGTGGAGATTGAGAAGCGGATGGTCTCCAGCGCCTTGACCTGGCCCTGGGCTTCATAATAAGGATGTTGAGCACGCTCGAAATCCAAGGCGTATACGGCGTCCAGCTCGGCCTGGGTCTGGTAGGGGGCGGGCGGGTTCTGGACCAGGAACCGGTCGCCGTGTTGTTGATAGAGTCCACGCCCGCTGAGGGGGTCGTTGTGCTTGTAGAAGGTGTGGAACATATCAATGAAGGCCAGCTTATCGGCTGCGACGGTTTCGTAGGAGGGCAGCTCAAGATAGCCTTCAGGCTTGTCTTTGGCGATGTAACACAGGCCGCGCACCTGACGCGGGTCGTGTCCGTCACGCAGGGCAGCCGCGAATTCCAGGGTCGCATTTTCGGCCATGCCGTACAGGATGTAATCGGCCTTGGCGTCGAACAGCACCGAGCGGCGCAGCGAGTCGGACCAGAAATCGTAATGCGCCACGCGCCGCAGACTGGCTTCGATCCCGCCCAGCACGATGGGACGGGCGGGCTGACCGGGATGGAGGCGTTTGGAAACGCGCCGGATGATGTTGGCGTAGACGATCGTTGCCCGGTCGGGACGGCGGGTGTTCTCGCCGCCGGGGGTGTAGTCGTCGGAGCGGCGCGGCTTCTTGAGGGCAGTGTAGTTGGCGACCATTGAATCGATACTGCCGGCGGTCACGCCCCAGAACAGGCGCGGTTCGCCGAGACGCCCGATATCGGCGTCCGTTTTCGGGTCCGGCTGGGCGATGACCCCCACGCGGTAACCGGCGCCGAGCAGAACTTTTCCGATGACCGCCGTACCGATAAAGGGACTGTCAATGTAGGAATCGCCGGTGACCAGGATGACGTCCAACGCATCCCAGCCCAGGCTCTCGACTTCTGCGAGGGTTGTGGGGAGAAACATGGGGTGATTATAGTGCAAATAAAATTGTCCGGGCAGGTAGCCCGGCGGCACCCGGAGACACCTCCTTACCGCTGCTTCCTTTCGGACCTGACGGGATTCGAAAGGCTCCGCCGCGCCGGACCCACCCGGACGGGGGAAGGATAACCGAAGAAAAAGGGACTGTCAATATTAGCAGCCGGATCTGACAAAGCAGTTGTGATCATTCATTTGAACGGACTTTCGACTGGATGAATATTTTAATGACTGCATTCCTTGTTATAATTGCGGCAGTCTCAATAACAATAGCCCTTCATTTAATTACAATGAGACAATTCATTTACGGGTCGAAGGTCCAATGCATCGTTTAATTAAAATTATACTTTTCTCTCTTGGGCTGGCCAGCCTCATTTTTCCAATACCGTTACGGCTGATGCACGCCCAGGCGGCAGCCCTTGAACCAGCGCCGGCATATGCCAAGGCATTGCCTTCAGTCGGATTAATCATCCCCGCCAGTGCATTTATTGGCGAGGATGTTAATTTTTCGGTAACCTTCGATAACCTCGGTACGGCCGCTGACGATACCGGATACGGCCCGTTCGTGGATGTGGTGATCGATACGACTGGTGCGGATGCGCATTTATCCGGCGGCCCCTACGATGGTCTGGGCACGTCAAGCATCACGGCTTTTTTCCTGGATACGGCAATCTCCGGCTCCAATTTCTTTATAATCCCCTTTGACGCCGCGGGCCACGCTTTGCATCCATTCGTGGTCGATAATACCGGGAATAGGATCATCGTGATTGCCCCCCCCGGTTTTGGGGAGGGGGATACACTGGTCGTGGTGCGCCTGCCGTTTGGCAGTTTCACCCCCGACCAACCCGCGGCCAGGATAGATTTCACAGTGAATATGAGCGACTTTGCCGATCTGGGCACGGCGCTTAATGTGAGCGCCCGCGGCGGCTATGAATTCGGTTACACCCCGCTAAATGACTGGTGCTGCGGTGACGCGGCTTACCCCAGTGCAGTCACTGGCTGGACAAGCGACTCGGTAACTCCCACGTTATTTACTCTCAGCAAGACCTACATTGATCCTGAGGATGAGACTGCCAGCGGCCCCAACTTTCCGCACCAATACACCATCAATGTGAACGTTGCCGCGGGCCAAACCATCACCAACCTGGACTTGACCGACATACTCCCCAGCAATTTGCAGTTTGTCAGCCTGGATTCAACCACTGTTAATGGAAGCGATGACAGCCCGACCATCATCAGCACTCCCAGCAGCTCCACACCCGGCGGAACGTTGACGCGCCAATTCGGCAGTGTGAGCGTTAATGCCCAGATGGTCTTTACTTATTATATACCGCGGGATAATTCCGTCTTTGCCCGAGTCATAGACCCCGTAACCGGGAACGATGTGATCTCGTGTAACAACGCCTCGACGAGCGGTTCCTGGACCCCGCTTGACCCGCGCGACAGTGCCTCCGCCGGGACGAAGACTATCAACCCGGGGGGCTGCGAGCATACGCTCACAGACAAATCCATCGCCATCCAGAAGAGCGTCGGTGTAGTGGGCGGCGGCGACCCGGCACCTGGCAAGACGCTGGAATATACTTTTAGTTTCCAGGTTTCGGATTTCTTTGCATTCGATTCGCTCAGCATCGAAGATGTGATTTCTGACGGCCAGCATTTTGATACGAGCATCAGCCCCCAAATGACTGTAAACGGGAACGGGTTCAGCCTTTCGGCAGGCAATATCGCAGCGGGGAATGTGGCTATTGATTGTTATTACACCGGTGCGGTTGGGAGCACAGCAGACTGTGATAATGCCTATCCTGCAGTGCTTCCGCCGCCGCTTGTGAATCTCAAGTATTCCGGCACAACGATCATGACATTCGACGTTTCGAGCGAACTCATCCGCCGGGTGAGCGAGATCGCAGCCGGGCTTGCCCACGACCATGTCCTTGCAGGCCGGCTGCTGGGCGGCTGCGTACCGCTGGCGGGGAGTGCAAACCCGGTTTGCGGCACTGAAGACGGCACAACAGTTACCATCACATTCCAGACTGTCATCCTGAATAATTTCACCGATTACTTTCCTTCCGGTGACACCAGCGTGGACCAGGGCGACAGCCTGAATAATAATGTCCAGGTCAACGGCAATGTACTGCGCACCGATACTTTTGCCAGCCAGGGTAATTTGGAAGATGACGACAGCGCGGCAAGGGTGACGCTCGGCCGTGAATTACTGGCGAAAACCATCTATGCCGTGACCGAATCAGACGGTGTTACACTGGTTTGCGGCCCTGGCGCGGCTGTGGATCCTTGCCCGGCTGCCGTCCTGGTCGAACCGGGCGATAAAGTGACCTACCGTCTGGCTTACGTTCTGCCCACCAGTAACGTGGAGGACCTGACCTTCACCGACTACCTGCCTCTGCCGGTGTTCCATGTTAGCGACCCAGATGATAACGGTGTGGCCGGCCCGGCCTGGACCTTCTCTACGGCAGGCGGTATCCCGGCCTCCGGAGTCGTCACACTTGGACCTGAGGATACATTCTACAGCTATATCGTGAGTGGACTAATCGGTTCAACCGGCAATATCTCTGCCAATACAAGGAATCCAGGGGCGACAAGTGCTCCGGTAATCACTTTGGATTCGGTTAATAACATGATCACTGTCGCGTATGCTAACTATGATGATACGCGCGCCTTGTCCACTAAGGTGGACCTGCTTTTCACGGTCACCGTGGCGGCGGATCCATTTGCTGACCGGCTCTACCTGACCAACGAAGCGCACGGCTTCGAAGGCGACACCTTCCTGGGCGAGAGCCAGGCGGATGCGATCGTGCAGATCATCGTGGCAGAGCCGGTGCTGCTGAGTAACAAAGGCGTGGTGACGACGGATAATCCTAATGATACGTTTTCTCCGACCACGGTCGGACCGGTAACATTTAATGCTCCCGGAACTGCGGGTGCGCGTTGGAGCGGGACGATCACTTCTCCCGGATTAAAAGCGGCTCCGATCAATAGCAATGTCACGGGCGTGGATGCCGGCGACCTGGTGACCTTTGCGATCGTGATCGAGAACGCAGGTTCGAGTGCCAAGGGCGCCTTCGATATCACCATCCTGGATAACCTGCCGGCGCAATTCCAGGTCCCGGCTGGTGGGTTGAACCTGCGGATTGCCAATGGGGATAACATTTCAAGCTTTACTTATCATCTTCCGGATGGCTCAGTCCCCAGCGGGGATATGGACCTGTTCACCACCGGCATTCGCATCGACGATCCCGACCCATCCCACGGCGCATGCCAGTCCTCCACGGTTGGCCCCGGCAAGAACATAATCATCATTACGTACGACCTGCAATTGAAACCGGACGTAACGCCCGGTACGATCGTGAACACCTCCCAATTGACACATTATTCGGGCACGGATGAAGGACCGAATCCCGACCTTCCCAATCCGCTCGAAGACACAGCCTCGGCGACGGTTGCGCCCTTGGCAGCCAAGACTCTCTTTAACACCGAGATCGATAACAGCTTAACCCCTCCCGTTACGAATACAAAAACCCAGGCTGTCATCGGCGAACTGGCCACCTACCAACTGATTGTTACCGTGCCTGAAGGTGTGACGCCTGCTGCACGAATTGTGGATGACCTGGGCAGCGGGATGGGGTTCGTCAGCCTGGATAGTTTCACTAATTCCGCCGCTCTCTCCTACGCCGGCAGCAGCACGCCGGTCATCACAGGCAGCGGTGAATTCATAACCTTCAACCTGGGCGACATCACCAACACTGATCGCATCAATACCACCGCCGAAACGATCACCATCCGGTACAGCGTGGTTGTGCTCAACGTAAGCGGCAACCAGGCGAACACCATCCTGACCAATTCGGCAGTGTATTCCTGGACGGGAGGAAGTCTGCCAGCGGTCCATGCCGAGAACATCACGGTCATTGAGCCGTATCTCTCAACCACCAAGGTGGTCAATGGCTCGTCTTCGTTCGCCGGGGATGCCGGCGATATTGTCACTTTCCAAGTGACCCTGACCAACCCGACCCCGACCAACCCGGGAGGCGGCAGCGCCACGGATGCTTACGACATCAACTGGGCGGATACGATCCTGACCGATTTAACCTATCAGGCGGGGACGCTGGCCTTCGACATCTGCCCGGCAACGACCAAGAGCCTGGATGAATCGGCTGCGCCTGCCCTGACAGCTTCCATATCCGACCTGGCGCCGGGTGAATCTTGCGTACTTACTTTTAACGCCAGGGTGGATTATACGGCTGAACCCGGTGAGACCATCACCAACACAGCCACCACGACGTGGACCAGCTTGACCGGCGACTACACAACCGCCAGCCTTGTCCCGCCACTGGTCCCGCGTTCCGCGTATAACACCAATGCGGTGGAGCGCACCGGTTCTGGAACCCCGGCACTCAATGATTACACCAGCCAGGGCTCAGCCACCGTGACCATCAACCTCGTCTCGCCGCACAAGTATCTGATGAACACCTCCGAGCCGTTTACCGATGTTGCAAATGGAGCCCGGCGTGTCGCCATCGGCGAAATCATCCGCTACCGGCTGGTGGTGTATATCCCGGAAGGCACCAGCACCAATTTCCAGGTGCGCGATAACCTGGCGGATTCCGTCTCAACCGGGTTTGGCCACTTGACCTTCATCGATGACGGCACCGCCACGGTCACATTCGTCTCGACCGATCCTTCCACCGACCCGACACCACCCAATAATCCGATCCTTTCCGACCCGGTGAACTCAGTTCCAGCGATCCCGAGCGGTTGTGATATTGCGGGAAGTTCTGCGGACAACACGACGATATTAACGTATACCTGCGCCTTGTCTGACTGGAATATCGGAACGAGCAACAGTACGACTTCCGACCCGGATGCCTTCCTGACCAAGCCGAGCGATGTGTATTTTAAACTGGGCACGCTGCACAACAACGATGATGATGTGGATACCGAATTCGTTGTGATCGAGTTCAATGCGCTGGTGGATAACGCCGGTTCGACTGCCGCCAGCAGCAACGATCTCAGTGATAGGATCGCAAACACTTTCAGTGTGTTGGTCAACAACATCCAGTCCGACGGCAACTCGACGGAAGACGTAGATGCCTACGTGGCTGAAGCCGCGTTGAGGGTGATCAAGACGGCAGTCATTGACCCGTCGAGGGATGGCGGCGATACGGTGGTATACACACTGACGGTCAGCTCGAGCAGCGGACCTCAATATGCGACCGCCTTTGACTTGAATATGAGCGATGCGTTGGATGCCAACCTGACCCCGGTCTCGGCGGTCATCACCAGCAACACCCAGGGCGGGGCCTGCATTGGCAATGGCAGCGGGACAACATCCTTTAGCGACAGTGTTACCCTGATTGGTCTGAATGTGACCCTTACAGCCAGCTGCCTCGACCCGGGCAGGAATATCGTGGTCACCGTAACCGCCAGAGTCATCGACCTGGTCCAGGTGCCGATCACGATTCCCAACTTGGCCATTGTCACATGGACCAGCCTGCCGGGAGTATATGGCACCACCACAAACCCGACCGGCTCGGCCTTGAACGCTCTCCCAGCAGGTTACGACATGACTTCGGGAGGCAATGAGGGCGAGCGCAATGGGACTCAGACGCCGGCCCAGAACGATCTGCGCACAACCGGGTCCGCCCCCGTTACGCTGGCCTCGCCTGCGGTGGACAAGCAGGATGCGAGCCCGCTGCAATACACCATCGGCCAGACGGTCACCTACGACATCTGGGTAACCCTGCCCGAAGGTGTGACCCGAAACCTGGTGGTGACGGATGATATCCCCTCCGGTACGAATGCAGGCGGCACCTTTGGCATGACCTATGTCAGTTCTGCGGTGATAACCAGCGGAAGCGGTCTGGTCAATCCGTTTGCCGGGACTTTACCCGTGCCGACCAATAACTGTGAGCCTCCCGGTCCATGCGTAACGGGTACAGATCTCATTTTGAATTTTGGAGATGTTACCAACCCGGTCAACGTTCCAACCGACGATAGCAGCTTTATCGTACGCGTGACTTTGCGGGTGGATAACGTACCCGGAAACCAGGATGGCAGTTCTTCTCCTTATCCGACCTCGCTGGTCAACAGTGCGACGATCACCTACACGGGTGCCACCAGCCCCAGGTCGGACATCGCTGCAGCCATCACGGTCATCGAGGCGCGCATCGCCACCAATAAATTGGTGAATGGCGCGGCGAGCATAACAAATGTAAAGGCTGGCGATACGCTGACCTATACCGTCCGCTTTACCAATAGCGGCCACAACACGGCTTTTGATGTGACAGCCGACGATATCCTGGCGCAGGGCGTATCTTATAACAGCAACGCTACCTGTGTGCTTAATGACAGCTTGGGAGATACACTTTATAGCGGTGTGACCGTGACGGGTACGTCGACATTGCATTTCGATGGTACTACGGCGGGGGATTGGGATATTCCTGTTGGCGGCTATGTGGAATGCAAGTATACTGCGGCAGTTCAGACCAGCATGATCCTGAACGGCAGCCACACTAACACGGTGGATGCCGACTGGTTCTCGCTGAACAGCGGCGGTGGGCGCAGTTACAACGACGGCACTATTTACAACTTCGACGGCACACAGGATACCACCACCGCCACTTTCAGCACTGCTCTCCCGACCCTCGCCAAAAGCGATGGCGGATTTACCGCTGGCACGATCGGCGATTCCATTCACTACACCATCACCGTGGGCGGTACAGATGCCATCGGTACGCTGAGAAGCCTGGTCATCACCGATAGCCTCCCGGCGGGCGTCATCTTTGATGGTAATGTGATCATCACGGGGTTCTCTGTGACTCCTGCCCCCGGCGTCAGCAGCCCGAACGATGGTTCCGCGGCAGTGACGCTTACCTTCACTTTTGGCGACACATACAAGAGCATTGCGAATGCCACCATCACTTTCGATGTCCACCTGGCGGACGTGCCCGGCAATGTGCGCACCGTAGTAAAAACAAACAGCGTCTCAGGTTCCTATCGTAACTTGAGCAATAGCATTGTGAATCTCGGACCTGCCACCGATGCCTTTACCATTGTCGAGCCGGTCATCACGACCACCAAGACCATCGAATCGCCGATCGGCTTTGTCCAAGCCGGTGACTTCGTCACCTACCGGGTGCGGTTCACGAACACCGGCGACGGCAGCGCATACGACGTAACCGCCGACGACATTCTAGCCCAGGGCGTCACCTATAACGACGATGCCGCCTGTGTATTGAACGGCGTCGGAACCGGTGTGACCGTGACCGGTAGCACCACCCTGCACTTCGACGGCAACCCGGCCGGCAGCTGGGACTTGCCGCCTGTAACCGGCTACGTGGAATGCGTCTACTCTGTGACGGTCGAGAGTTCACTTTTCCTGGACGGCATACACACCAACACGATCGACGTCGACTGGAGCTCGCAGAACGGCACGTTCAACGGCGAGCATATCTATAACGATAGCCCCGGCGACAGCATCAACCGCCCGACTGTGGATGGCACACAGGATACTGTCGAAGCTTCCTTCACTACTAATGGCGCAAGTATTTCCAAGAGCGACGGTGGTGTCACCCAGACTGTCATCGGCAACAGCGTGCATATCACCCTGAAAATCACCGCCCCGTTGGGCACGCTGCGCGCTGCCAGCGTGGTGGATACACTCCCGGCGGGGCTGATCTATGCCACTGGTTCGAAAACTGTCAGCTCAAACATCACGCCCGGCTCAGGCGCAGCAGGTTTCAGCGTCTCAGTACCCAACGACGGCAGTCAAGCAGTGACGCTTACCTGGGATTTTGCAGATGCTTATGTAAGCTCGACCCCGGTCGTGATCCAATACGACGCCATTGTTGCCAATGTGACCGGCACCCCGCCTGCGGGCAACAACGGGGACGGCACCAACCTGGTCAACCAGGTGATCCTGAATTATACCGACGCGGCTGGAGCGCCTCAGCTCAAGACCGCCAGTGATGACTTTTCCATTGTTGAACCGGTGCTGAGCCTGACCAAGACCCATTCAGCCTTCAGTGTGGCTCCAGATGCGGGCGACTCGGTGCACTACACAGTGACCATCGCCCCAACTGGTTCCAGCCACGCCACGGCTTATGATGTCCATTTCTGGGACGTTCTGCCTGCCGATGTGAGTCTCGACCTGACCAGCCACACTGTCCTGGTCACGCTGAACGGCGTAATCGCCACTTACAATACCAGCGCTTCAAGTGAGACAACCAATACAGTGGATGTAGTCATCAACAACATCCCGACCAGCGCCACGAGCGTGGTGATCGAATATTGGGCCACCTTGAAAGCCAGTGTCACTCCAGGTGAGTTGATCGCCAACACGGGTCACGTTACCTGGACCTCAACTTCTGGAACGAACTCCAATGAGCGCACCGGCACGGGCGGCCCGCCCAATACCTATACCAACACCGGTGCGGATTCGTTCAACGTTCACGACCCGTTCTTCAGCAAAACACTGGTTACCACCAGCCTCGGGAACGATGCCAACTCCAACCTGGTCATCGGCGAAACTGTGACCTTTGGATTGAACGTAACCCTGCCCGAAGGGACGACGCCCTCGCTGCATATTTTCGACGACCTGCCAAATGGTCTGGAATTCGTGGTTGGTTCTGCCAGTGTTGTCCCATCAGCAGGGTTCATCGGAACCATTCCCACCCCGACCGTGATGCCTTTGGCAGCCCCGGCAGGAAGCGGCAACGATGTGACGGTGGACTTTGGCATGCTCACGGTCCTTCCGGATGCCAACGATGCCAACAATACCTTCATCGTCCAATTCCAGGCAGTCGTGATGAATGAGATCGGCAACCAGCAGCCTGATACGCTGACCAATAATGCAAGCATGACAGTTCCTGTCGCCGGTTTCCCGGATTGGACAGGCAGCGACAGCGTGACGATCGGCCTGATCGAACCGGTCTTGACGATCACAAAATCGGCCACAGACCATTTTCCGGGACCACTTCAGGTGCTTACCTTCACTCTGCTGACCCAGCAGGATGCCGTCAATAGCAATGCGGATGCGTTCGATGTGACCATCTTTGATGATCTACCAGCTACGCTGATCCTAGACTTGAACCCGGCCTCCTTCCAGACGACCCTCTCCGGCGGCGCGAGCGGCTTGCTCAACAATTCGCATGACAACCGCGTTGAGTTTACTATCTCAAAAATTCCGCTGGGCGGCTCGGTGGAGATAAAGTTCAAGGTCAGCGTTGCCGCGTCTGTTGTTCTGAACCAGACGATCAACAATACGGCAACCACGGAATGGACCTCCATGCCTGGCGACCTGGCGGTAAACCCGCAGGAACGCACCGCTCCCGGCGCCTCACCGAACGATTATGTCAACTCCGGTTCCGAGAACCTCGAGATCCAGAAAAGCATCAACAAGACCCTCACCGGCGACAGCCTGGGTGCCACCGTTCTACCGGAAGTTGCCATAGGTGAAATCCTGACCTACAACGTTGTCTTTTACGTCCCCGAAGGGCTGACGACAGGCGTGACCCTGACGGATACACTCGACCTTGGCCTGGCGTTCGTGGATTGCGTTGTCATAACAGCCTTGCCAGGCATTGCAACCACCATCCCCAGCGGGTTTGGAACAGTTTGCAGCAATCCTGCGGTAACCCCGGCTTACAACCCGGCAGACCAGTCTGCTGGAGGCCGTCAGGTTGTGTTTAATTTTGGCAACTTGAATAATACCAGCGGGGTGGTCGGCTTGATCACCGTCCAGTACCATGTGGTTGTCCTGGATGTGATTGAGAATAACCGTCTCAGCCCCGATCTGAATAACAGTGTCCGGTTGGACTGGTCAGCTGGCCTGCTTTCGAGTATGTCCCCGACACCTGTCCATATCGTCGAACCCGATTTGCTGCTCATTAAGACTGCGAACATCAATAGCGCTTTACCCGGCTCGGAGATCACCTTCACGTTGACGATCCGCCATAATGTTGGGGTGAGCAGTGCAGTCGCCTACGATGTGCTGCTTGAAGATATTTTGCCACCCAGCCTGGATTACGTTCCCGGTTCTCTCATCTACGTCAGCGGCATTGCACCCAACAGCGCCATAATCACTCCCCCTGCGCCAACGCCGCCCCCGGCTCTGGACGATACGGCTGCACCCACCCTACGTGTCCACTGGGATGTCTTTGATCGCTTCCCGGTTGGCGAAGCGGTGATCCAGTTCAAGGCCACGCTGGGTAACCTTAGCCCGGGCAGTAGCGTGACAAATACAGCCAGCATTGAATGGACCAGCCTGCCAGGCAACCCCGGTGTCCAGTCGGTATACAATGCCCGTTCTGTTGAGCGCCGCTTCGACCCGCTCAGCCTGATAGATATTTACGGTGTCTCGTCGAGTTTTACCATCGGCGTTCCCAGCTTGCCGGCCACCGGTTTTGCCCCCGGCATCCAGACCGGCCTGCCGCAACAACCTGCTGGTAATTCCTATCTTGCGCTCAACAGCCTGTGGCTGGAAATCCCGACGCTCGACGTGGAAATGCCAATCGTTGGCGTGCCGATCAAAGACTCCGGATGGGACTTGACCTGGCTTGGCAACCGGGCGGGTTACCTGGAAGGCACAGCATATCCCACCTGGCCGGGAACCACGGGTATCACCGGCCACGTCTATCTGGCGAATGGAAAACCCGGTCCCTTCATCAATCTCCATACGATGATCTGGGGCCAGAAGATCATTTTCCACATGGATGGACAGCAATACGTGTACGAGGTGCGTGAAGTGCGGCGTGTCTGGCCTGGAGACCTGTCCGTGCTCAGCCATTCGGATTACCCGTCCCTGACGCTGATTACCTGCCAGGGATACAACCAGGCTGAAAACGATTACCTCTACCGTGTTGCCGTTCGAGCCGTGCTGGTAAAAATCCTGCCTGAAAGTGAAGTAACGATCCACAAGTAAGAAACAAAAAACTTCCCGCAGGTCGATTGCGGGAAGTTTTTATAGTTAATTTGAAATAGTGATGTTGATTGATTTTCGCTGCTGCTTTCTCTCCTTTACGGCGATTCCCAAAGACCTATATTTAGTGCAATGAATTATTCAAACCGGTTATCAATTGTTGTTTCTCGGCGGCGGTCAGTTGGGCGTTCGGGTGCATTGGCAGATAAATAGCCGGGGGCATTTCGCCTTCCTGGATAATCCCACCGATCTCGCCAACCCCGGGCTGCGAACGGGTATTCCACTCGGAGAAATTCAGCCTCGACCGGCCTTGCATGGTGTCGTTATAAACCAGCCATGAGACCGGTGCAACATAACTGTACCAGGGCCAGATTGTCTCATTGCTGTGGCAATCAAAACAGGCGCGTTTCGCCAGAGTACGGGTTTGGGGGTTATCCCAGTTCGGTTCTGAAGAGACTGGTGGGTTGTTTCCCCGACCCGGCAGCGGAATCAATTGGAGCAACAGTCCTACCACAACGAGACCGATTAATACCCAAAGAATAACTC
>Ga0315283_10002972_pt1 | contig 14398 bp, 11 predicted proteins | sample YL17G09_0_MG_FD_204541 | JGI IMG/M metagenome (GOLD analysis project Ga0315283, IMG submission 204541) | Sediment microbial communities from Yellowstone Lake, YNP, Wyoming, USA - YL17G09_0 | ecosystem: Environmental > Aquatic > Freshwater > Lake > Sediment | place: USA: Wyoming | collected... | reverse complement strand
TCTGGGTGAATTTACCTTATCCTGTGAAGGCGATGTGCCGTTACTGTTCACTGAAAATGAAACAAATCACGAATTGCTTTTCCCAGGGCAAGAGAACGAAAGCCCGCATGTAAAAGACGGCATTAACGACTTTGTGGTACTTGGTGATCAGGACGCTGTGAATCCTGAAAAACAAGGCACCAAACTTGCGGCACACTACCAGGTAAATATCGGTGCAGGTCAATCCTCAGTGATTCGCCTCAGGCTCACCAACAGTTCTCCGGCCACCAATGACACGGCCTTTGGGGAAAATTTTGATACAGTCTTCGCCGACAGGCTCAGTGAAGCCGATGAATTTTACAAATCGGTAACACCTCCTGGTGTAAGTGCCGATGAGGCCAACGTGATGCGCCAGGCCATTGCCGGGATGCTCTGGAGCAAGCAGTTCTTTTTCTTCGATGGCGACAATTGGTTGGAAGAACACAACTCCAATCCATTACATTCAGGATTTCGGAATTCCCGTAACTCGGAGTGGTTCCATATGCTGAATGAGGACATCATCTCAATGCCTGACAAATGGGAATATCCCTGGTATGCTGCCTGGGATCTGGCCTTCCATACAATTCCGCTTTCAATCGTGGATCCCGACTTTGCCAAGCAGCAAATGGAATTGATGCTTCGTAGTTTATACCTTCACCCCAACGGGCAGATGCCCGCCTATGAGTGGAATTTCAGCGATGTGAACCCCCCCGTTCATGCCTGGGCATCGATGTTTCTCTACTATACTGATAAAGCCTTGCAAGGCAAAGCAGATGTGGAATTTCTTAAGTCAATATTTAACAAGCTGCTGCTTAATTTCACCTGGTGGGTGAACCGCAAGGACCGTTTCGGCAAGAACGTCTTCGAGGGCGGCTTCCTCGGCCTCGATAACATTGGCATTTTCGATCGCAGCGCTCCGTTACCAACCGGAGGTAGCCTTGAGCAGGCTGACGGAACAGCATGGATGACCCTCTTCAGTCAAAACATGGGGGAAATGGCCATGGAATTAGCCAAATATGACCCTTCGTACGAAGACATGGCTGTGAAGTTTTTTGAGCACTTCAACTTCATTGCTGCGGCCATGAACAAAACCGGTCCGGACGGAATGTGGGATGAGGAGGATGGCTTTTATTATGACCTGCTACGGCTACCCGATGGCAGTGCCAAGCGGCTCAAGGTACGTTCACTTGTGGGTCTCCTGCCATTGTGCGCTACATCTGTTATTGAAAAGGAACAGAGGGAAAATATCCCCGATGCGTTAATGCAGATAATGGAGCGCCAACGGAGGATGCCAGAACTTATGAATTCCATTCACCCTACAGGGCCTGGCCATTTGGGTGAGGCCGAACGTGGAATTCTCGCCCTTGTTAATCCGGAACGGCTTCGCAGGATTTTATCGAAGATGCTTGATGAGAACGAGTTCTTTGGTCCCCATGGCATCCGCTCGATCTCCAGATTCCACGAGCAGAATCCTTATATACTCCATGTGGACGGCCAGGAATACCGGGTGGATTATCTACCGGCCGAATCGAATACCGGAATGTTTGGCGGTAACTCCAATTGGCGCGGACCTGTCTGGATTCCAGTTAATATATTGCTTATCAGGGCGCTTCAACAGTTCTACCTGTATTACGGAGAAAATTTTAAAATTGAATGTCCCACCGGCTCCGGAAACCTGATGAACCTCTTTGAGGTAAGCAAGGAGATCAGTGACCGGATCATCAGTACATTCACCCTCGACGAAAATAACCGGCGACCGGTTTACGGGGGTACGGAGAAGTTCCAGACTGATCCAAACTGGCGCGACTATATCCTGTTTTACGAGTATTACCATGGTGACAATGGTGCCGGGTTGGGCGCCAGCCACCAAACAGGCTGGAGTGGAGTCGTGGCCAAGTTAATACAGCTTTATGGAATTCTTGATCCTAAAAGTTTTCTTGAACAGGGAAAGAAAGTCGCTTTCATTAAGGATACAGTGTGATGCAACCGAAATATCCCTCATTGTACCAAATTAATTCAAGGGTATGGCTCACTGAACTGTCGCAGGGACTAGGGAGGGCCGCTACGCTGGACGATATCCCTGACACAGACCTGGATCATCTGGCCGAAATGGGCCTTGATTGGATATGGTTCCTGAGCGTGTGGAGTACAGGCGAACGCGGCCGGAAAATTTCTTGTGAAAACCCTGAATGGCGGCGTGATTTTGAAGAAACATTACCCGATTTGCACGAAGAAGATATTGCAGGCTCAGGGTTTGCCATTGCAGCTTACAAAGTTCATCCTGACCTTGGCGGCGATGCAGCCCTGCAAAGGCTTCGCGCCAGGCTACATAAGCGAGGCCTTAAACTGATGCTCGATTTTGTCCCCAACCACATGGGGCCGGATCATCCATGGGTCGAAGACCATCCTGATTATTTTGTATCAGGAACAGAAGGTGACCTGGAAAACTATCCTCAGAATTACACCAGGATAAAACGAAAGCAGGGCGATCTGATACTCGCCTATGGCCGGGATCCATACTTTGCCGGATGGCCCGATACGGTGCAGCTGAATTACAGTAATCCTGCAACCGTTGAGGCTATGACTATGGAGATTCTTCGTATCTCAAGCCAATGCGACGGAGTACGATGCGATATGGCGATGCTTATTCTGCCTGAGATTTTTGAAAGAACCTGGGGTCGCAGGGCTCAATCATTCTGGCCCATAGCCACGAAGGCCGTTCGTGAGAAGGTTCCCGATTTCTGCCTCATGGCTGAAGTGTATTGGGATATGGAATGGACTCTCCAGCAGCAGGGATTCGATTATGCCTATGATAAGCGGCTTTATGACCGTTTGTGTGAGGGCCAGGCGAGAGCTGTGCGTGAGCACTTCTATGCCGGACTTGATTACCAGGATAAGCTTGCCCGATTCCTTGAAAATCATGACGAACCGCGGGCAGCCTCAACCTTCGAACAAAAAAAACATGAAGCTGCAGCCGTGATAACCTTTTTATCTCCCGGCTTACGGTTTTTTCATCAGGGACAATTTGAAGGGAGAAAAAAACGCATCTCCCCGCATCTGGTGCGCGCCCCGCAGGAACTGATCGACGAGGACCTGCAGAAGTTTTACATCAGGTTAATTTCCGCCATAAAAAATCCTGTTTTCCGCGAAGGCCGGTGGAAGCTGCTGGAATGTGTGACAGCCTGGGACGGGAATGGCACATGGGATTCTTTTCTGGCATTTGCCTGGGAGGATGGGGATGGCAGGCGGGTATTGGTTTGTGTCAACTATTCACCGCATGATGGTCAGTGTTATGTTCATCTTCCATTTACATATCTGGCCGGCCAATCGGTCCGGTTCAGGGATATAATGAGCCCAGCTATTTATGATTGTAATGGAGGTGAACTTTTAGAGAGAGGTCTTTTTTTAGAATTGCCGGAATGGGGCTATCATGTCTTTGAAGTGGAAAGTCGGTAGTTGGAAGTAAAGAGTAAAAAGACAAAAGACAAAAGGCAAAAGACAAAAGTAAAAAGGCAAAAGTAAAAAGGCAAAAGGCAAAAGTAAAAAGGCAAAAGTAAAAAGGCAAAAGCTTAAAGATAAAATATTCAAAGTTGTTTGCAAATGTCTGACTTTTATCTTTTTACTTTTGTCTTTTATTGAATAATCTGAAATCGACAACCGAAATCTTTAATCCATTTAGTCAATTAAAAATTGTAAATAAGTAAATTATTATTTACCTTTGTGTAATATTTTGCCAGAGGTTATGAAAGCAGCTAATAAAAAAATAAAAATGATTGTGGAGAAGACCGATACCGGCTTTTCTGCTTTCTCTGAAGAGTATCCTGTCTATACTACTGGCAGAACAATACCCGAATTATTGGATAATGCACTTGAAGCTGTAAATCTCTGCTTTGACGATGGAAACTTAACAGTTACCCAGGAAAACATTAAGTTTGAAATAGACTTCAAACAGTTCTTTCAACACTACAAGGTACTTAATGCAAAGTTTCTTGCCAATAAGATTGGAATGAACCCAACATTACTTTCTCAATATGTACAGGGTCGTAAAAAACCATCGGATGCGCAAACTGAGAAAATATTACTGGGCATTCATCAAATTGGACAAGAACTATCAGAGATTAACTTAATACACAGGCCATAAATTAAGAGCGGGCAGTATCATTCTAATTGCGGATTTTGAATAACCAGAAACAAGGAACCAGGAACCAGAAACCAGGAACCAGAACCGAGCGAAGCGAGCTCAGCGCAGCTAAACCAGGAACCAGAAACCAGAAACCAGCCACCAGCAAACCAGCCACCAGCAACCAGTAACCAGCAAAGAAACAAATTAAATTTCTCAATCTATGAAAGAAGTGAATGATCTGAAATATCGCGTGCGGTTTTTTATTTCTGAATTTCTTGGTACGGCTCTGCTATTGCTGGTAGCTTTGTCGTTGGTCATTCTGATGTTCGGAACCGGCAGCCCGATGGCAGAACTCATTCCAAGTGTAAAACTGCGCCAGTTAATCACCGGGTTTCTTTTTGGTTCAACAGGTGCGACAATTGCCCTGTCGGCGGTTGGAAAGGCAAGCGGAGCACACATCAACCCAGCCGTTACGATGGTATTCTGGTTATTTCGCAAGATTGAATCACGCCTTGCCGTTACATACATATTAGCACAACTGACCGGTGCAATTATTGGCTGCCTGCCACTACTGGTCTGGGGGCAGATGGGCAGAAGCGTGGCATTCGGTGCAACTTTGCCTGGCGAAGGCTACTCCATGCTGTCTGTATTCCTGGGCGAAGTTATTATCACCTTTACCATGGTCTTACTTCTGATTGTTTTCATCGCATTCAGGCAAATTCGTGCATACACCCCGGCTATTTTCCCGATTTTATTTGCTATTATGGTTCCCCTGGAGGCGGCGATCTCCGGCACCAGTGCAAATCCTGCGCGCAGTCTTGGTCCGGCAATCATTTCGGGGCAGTGGGACGGATGGTGGATATATTGGATAGGTCCTCTGTCAGGAGCCTTCCTGGCAAGCCTTGCCGGTAGTTTTCTGGCAAAACGGATCACTATAGCAAAGCTGTATCATTTCGACAGCGAAAGTCAGGGTGATGCCCTGTTACGAAAGACGCAACTGACGGTTAAGGAATAACATAATAAACTTCTGAGAGTTAAAGAGATCATATTTGATGCTATAAAGGAACTTCCAAAAGAACTGACATAAAAGTAAAATATCGATGGAAATAAAAAATAAAGCACTCACTAAGCAGCAGGCCTGGAAAGCTCTGGCAGCTCACTTCACCAAAGGGGTACCAGGCATCAAAGAGCTGTTTTCGGCAGACCCCAAACGAGGTGAGAAAATGACTGCTGAAACTTCAGGTCTTTTTCTGGACTACTCGAAGAATCGCATCACCGAAGAAACGCTGAAACTCCTCCTGCAGTTGGCGGAGGAAACTAATCTAAGCGGGCGGATCAATTCCATGTTCCTGGGCGAAAAAATCAATATCACGGAAAACCGTGCAGTTCTTCACGTGGCTCTGCGCGCACCAAGAGGAGCATCCATACTGGTTGATGGTAAGAATGTAGTTCCCCAGGTTCACGCTGTGCTGGACAAAATGGCCGTTTTTGCAGAAAGGGTTCGTTCCGGAAGCTGGAAAGGTTACAGCGGCAGGCGCATAAAAAACGTCGTCAATATTGGCATTGGTGGCTCCGACCTCGGACCGGTCATGGCCTACGAAGCGCTGAAGCATTTTAGTGATCGTTCCATCACTTTCCGTTTTGTTTCTAACATCGATGGAACGGATTTCGCTGAGGCTGTGAAGGATCTTGACGCAACCGAAACTCTTTTTATTGTCTCATCCAAGACCTTTACCACACTCGAAACGATGACCAATGCCTCCACGGCACGAGAATGGTTACTTCAAGCTTTTGATGGAGAGAAAAAGGCTGTTGCAAAACATTTTGTCGCCATCTCAACCAATGAAGCAGAAGTGGCTAAATTCGGCATTGACACCGACAACATGTTTGGATTTTGGGACTGGGTTGGAGGACGATATTCGATGGATTCGGCCATCGGACTTTCAACAATGCTGGCCATCGGGCCTGATCATTTCCAGGACATGCTCGACGGTTTCCATCAGATGGATGAACATTTCCGTACAGCGCCATTTGAGAGCAATCTGCCGGTACTAATGGGACTCATCAGCATTTGGAATGTTAACTTTTTAGGTGCAGAAACTATTGCCGTCCTGCCTTATGAGCAATACCTCAAGCGATTTCCGGCATACCTTCAGCAATTGACGATGGAGAGTAATGGGAAGCACGTCACCCTCGGGGGAGATGAGGTCGATTACCAGACCAGTCCAATATACTGGGGTGAGCCGGGCACTAACGGCCAGCACTCTTTCTATCAATTGATTCATCAGGGCACAAGACTGATCCCGTGCGACTTTATTGCTTTTGCCGAACCGCTTAATCCGTTGGGACAGCACCACGATTTACTAATGGCCAATGTATTCGCGCAAGCAGAGGCCCTGGCCTTCGGAAAGACTCTTGAACAGGTCAAATCTGAAAGTATTCCTGACTGGCTTGCACCACACAAAGTCTTCGATGGCAACCGGCCATCAAACACAATCCTTGCCCAGCGGTTAACTCCGGAAATACTGGGTAAGCTTATTGCCCTTTACGAACACTGCGTATTCACTCAGGGTGCAATCTGGAACATCGGCTCGTTCGATCAGTGGGGTGTAGAATTGGGTAAGATTTTGGCTCAGCGCATCATCCCCGAACTTGAAAGTAGAACAGAACCCTCGCTTGAACACGATAATTCGACAAACAACCTGATTCGTCGTTACCGGAAGATGAAGGGTAACATTTAAACACCTGCTTATTAATACAATTTTTATTAATCCTTAATGCAATAAATCATAAAAATCACAACATTATTTCCATTAGACTTAATTTGTCTAATTCTTGCCTGTTGTTCCCCGACCAACACGAAAAACTATCAAAATAAGGAGCATACCATGAACCCACAACAGTCTGATGCAAATCTGTTTGCGCGGCAGGATTATCTGGAAGAGGCCTGGCGGGTAGTTGATCTGGTTTTAACGGCAAACTCTCCTTTCTATGAATACGAACCCGATTCCCGGGGACCGGAAGAAGTAAGGAGAGTATCTCCTCCGGGTGGCTGGTTCAATCCCATACTTTCTGATTAGCTGGAAAAAGGTTGCTGTTATGAAGATAGAAGTTCTTGACAATGCAGATATGGTCGCTCAAAAAGCTGCCTCAATTATTGCCGGAGAAGCCCGTAAGGCTGTAGCTTTGCGCGGCTGCTTCATTATGGCAGTCAGTGGGGGTAAAACCCCATGGAAAATGCTTCGTGCACTGGCAGATGAAGATGTTCCCTGGGAAGGAATGCATATTCTTCAGGTTGATGAACGCCTGGCCCCGGAGGGACATCCCGACAGAAATATGACCCATTTGTGCGAAAGTTTGCTGGGACATGCACCTATACTTCCCGAACAGATCCATGCTATGCAGGTGGAAGAAAAAGACCCTGAAGCGGCAGCTGCCGGCTATGCCCGGACTATCAGCGAAATCGCCGGGTCACCACCAATAATCGACCTTATTCATCTTGGCCTGGGTCCCGACGGTCATACGGCCTCACTCATTCCGGGAGATCCGGTACTCGACGTTACCGACAGAGATGTGGCACAGACAGGGATCTACCAGGGCAGGCACCGGTTGACATTAACTTATCCTATAATCAATCACGCGAGGAAGATCCTCTGGCTGATTACCGGAAGCGAAAAGAGTGAAATGCTTCAACGCCTGCTTGATAGTGATTTATCAATTCCTGCCGGACGTATATCACAGGCAAAAGCAATGGTACTGGCTGATAAAGATGCAGCTGTAAATCATGCAATATCTGATTATCAAAGAGTCCATGATTAACTTTAACTCCATAACAAGAAAAATTCGTTTTGATCGAAATGAATTTGCAGGCGCTTTTGGGGATATCGGAACGGATCTGCCACTCATTATCGGAATGATTATTGCAAGTGGTCTTGATAGCGCAAGCGTTTTAATTACTTACGGGATCATGCAGATCATTACTGCGCTTATATATGGAATGCCGATGCCGGTCCAGCCGTTGAAAGCGGTAGCACTGATCGTGATTACGCAAAAGATCGCACCGGGAATCATTTATGGTGGCGGCCTGGCAATAGGTCTCGTGATGCTGATTCTTACCCTGACCGGTTTAATTGGTTTGATTGCAAAATATATCCCCAAGGTAGTGGTGCGGGGTATTCAGTTTGGGCTGGGTATTCAACTTGCCATGGTTGCCTTAAAAGATTACGTATTGGCCGATTCTTTTCCGGGATATATTATTGCTGTCGTTGCATTTGTACTCATCATTATATTGATGGGCAACCGGAAATATCCGCCGGCAATTTTAATCATAGTGGCAGGGATTATCTATGCCCTGGTGTTACATTTTGACATTTTATCTTCAGTTAAATTTATCCAGTTTGCAGCGCCTAAGCTTCTTACTCCTTCCCTGTCAGATATTTTTACAGGATTTTTAATCCTGGCACTACCACAAATACCACTTTCAATCGGTAATTCGATCATCGCAACCCGGCAGATTGCCCATGATCTGTTTCCTGAAAAAAATGTCACCATCCGGAAAATCAGTTTTACCTATTCGATCATCAATTTAATCAACCCATTTTTTGGTGGTATTCCTACCTGTCACGGTTCAGGAGGGATGGCCGGACATTACGCTTTTGGTGCAAGAACAGGAGGCTCTGTGATGATTTATGGATTGTTGTTTCTAACCATCGGAATATTTTTCAGCGGCAGTTTTGCCACCGTAGTAAAAATATTTCCATTGCCTGTTTTGGGTGTTATTCTTTTATTCGAAGGCCTTTGGTTAATGGTTTTTATTAAAGATATCATCGACTCGAAAAAGAGTTTCTTTATTGCTTTACTTGTAGCGCTTATCGCTTGTGGACTTCCATATGGTTACCTTATCGGAATGATCGTTGGTACCATCCTATTCTACATCTCGGATAAACATGTGAAAAGCTACCTGAAAATCCCCTGAAATCCATTGGATCAGATTCAAGAAAAGTTCAAAAGATAGCACCCCGAAAAGCAATAAACTGTTTTTAGAGTTTATCAAGATATTTTTTCTTCAGGACAATATATTCTGCTTCCGTCAGCACTTTCGTATCAACGAGTTGTTTATATTCCTTTAATATGGTTATAATCTTTGCCTGGTCGATTTCTTCCTTGGTCATGAACGCTTTGTTTTTTCCCTCTTCGCTTTTCGTATAATCAACAAAAGTCTTCAGCTCCACATTCTCTATTCTGAGCCTCGATATTGTGTCAGCATAAGCGGTTGATAACAGCATGGACGACGAACCCCTGAGAGACTTTAATGAATCAATCAGATAGGCTGTCTTTGCCGGATCAAAATTGTAATGAATAACCTTCTTTTTGAGGGTGTCGTAAACCCCGACATATTTTATCATCTCTTTGGAAACCGAGTCAAGCTGTTTGGTGAGCGTAGCAATTTGGGTATCTTTTGGATCCACTTTTGATTTTTTCTGGCCAAAGACCTGTGAGGAGACCAGTATAATTGTTAACGACAGAATCAGGATTTTCATAGGAGTGTGAATTTTTTTATGCAGTGTCAGGAGCCGCAGCAGGAGCAGCGACAGCAGGAGCGGCAGCAGGAGCAACAGCAGGTACAGCGGCAGGTACAGCGGCAGGTGCAGTAGCAGGTGCGGCAGCAGGTGCCTTGGTTTGTTCAGCTACAATTTCTTTTTTTACAAACTGACCATCTTTATCAAATATAAGTTTTACTTTCTCAGTACCTTTTGTTGCATAAACTTCACAAAACGTCATCTTCTGTTTTGCACTCTCGCCCATGACACATTTATCAATTGTCCACCCGTCATAATTTTTAGAGACGTACTTTTGAGTATCCTTTGGAAGATCCTTGTATTTTGTTTCAAATTGAGTTTGAGCATAAAGAGACATTCCCAGGAAACCAAGCAGAATAAATAGCAGTGTCTTTTTCATAATTTTAGTTTTTTTGTTTATAATAATTGATTTGGTTAAATTAAATATGCTCCACACGCAATTAAGCAAAGATAAAACATTTCTACTGAGAATACAATACTGACAGTTATGTATTTTGAAAACCAGATAAAATGTCGTAGTTTTGAAATTTGGAACTTGGGACTTAGGACTTGGGACTTGGAACCTGGAACCTGGAACCTGGAACCTGGAACCTGGAACCTGGAACTTTTATTGAATGTGCTACATGTCCTTCGCTAAGTATAAAGTAATTACGCTTCTCACTAAAAACACCCACAGGTATGAATATCAGATATTTTCTTGAAATTGCCGGAATGTTCCTTATCCCGCTACTTGTTGTGCTAACACCAATATTTATCGGCCAGCGTTATGGCATTTACCGTAGTAAGAAATTGGAAGATATGCAGCATACGCCGGTTGGCACTGTAGTTGGTGCGACATTTGGCCTTCTTGCTTTCATGCTTGCTTTCACATTTCAGATTGTTGCCAATCGCTACGATGCACGCAAAGAATTGTTGGTGGATGAAGTTACAAATATTCGGACCATCTACCTGCGGGCAGGATTAATACCGGAACCCTTCCGTTCCGACACCAAAAAACTACTTGTTGAATATGTTGATCTTCGTGTTCAGCTTGCCAACGATCCATCGAAGCTCGGATTTACGATGGCGCGATCCCAGCAGATACTCGACAGGTTTTGGAGTTACAGTGAAAAACTGGGAGAGCAGGACCGAAGTTCAGAAAATTACGCACTCTTCATTTCATCCGTAAATGATCTTGTTGATAATTATAATCAGCGGATAACAATGTCACTTGAGTTCCGTATTCCTGTCGCGATACTTTGGACATTATTTATCATATCATTTTTTTCCATGCTTGCTCTAGGTTATCAATTCGGGATTTCAGGAAAAGGAAGTTTCAGGATCAACCTGTTACTCGGAATTATTTTTGCCGTGGTTATGTTTTTAATTTTAGCTCTCGATCGTCCTGAGACCGGGCTTGCCAAACTCAATCAGAAACCTATGCTCACCTTGCAGCATCAGCTGCGTGTGATGCAAGTCAACGGTGGTAATCAGAAAGAATGATTGCATCTGTCTGAATTAAAACAAAATAATAGGAATAAGCATTTTATACACTAAACTTGAGAAACCCTTACATTTTTTAAAATTCCAGGCCCCAAACTTAGCGAACTAAGCGAAGCGATCTCACGAGCGAAGCGAGTAACTAAGCGTTCTCATGAGCATAGCGAATAATCCCAGGGAAAAAATAAAAACAACAAGAATGGAAAAAGAAATGGAACCCAAAATTATTAATCACTTTAAGTCTAAGCCCAAAACGATTGAAGAACGTATTGCAGCAGGCAAAGCCCTGCGCGAAAAATTCCCACGGCTCGAACAAGGCGAATACAAGCCTGCACCTGGGCGTGCCGATCCTGTTTCTATCCTGGAAGCACAGGGCAAAACACGATTGGAAGAACTGGTGCCAATCCGGTATGCACGAATGCTCACTTCACCTTTCGCATTCCTTCGGGGAAGTGCAGCCATTATGGCCGCCGACCTGGCCGCCGGTCCTAAGCCTACAGGAATTACTGTACAGGCCTGTGGCGACATGCATGTGGCTAACTTTGGCGTATTTGCTTCGGCTGAGCGTAACCTGGTTTTCGGCATTAATGACTTTGATGAAACCTTGCCGGGGCCATGGGAATGGGATCTGAAAAGGCTTGTTGCAAGTATTGTTGCTTCGGGAAGATTCCTGGGTGCCAATAAGCGTTTGTGCAGAGAGGGTGTGCTGGCAGCAGTAAGCTCGTATCGCAGGAGGATCCGCGAATATGCCGGTATGGGATATCTTGACCTGTGGTATGCAACCATCAAAGAAGCCGACATTTTAAAAACGCTGACCGGTACGGCACAAAAGGGCGCAATAAAAATGATGGGCAAAGCCCGTCAGCGCACACACATGCAGGTGCTCGGCAAACTAACCGACCTGGTGGATGCCAAATACCGCCTGCGTGAAAATGCACCTTTTATTGTCAGGGAAACACATACAAAAGACGGCACGCCCATCGAAGAAGCTTTGGGATTATTTCTCGAATCCTATTTTCTTTCGCTCGCTGATGAGCGTAAAACCCTCCTTAAAAATTACCGCATCACCGATGTTGTACGAAAGGTTGTAGGTGTTGGCAGCGTGGGAACGAGATGCTGGGTGGTTTTCCTCACCGGAAACCATTTGGATGACCCCTTATTTCTCCAGATAAAGGAAGCGCAGCCATCGGTACTTGAGCCCTATGTTTCAAAATCAGTTTATACAAACCAGGGACAAAGAGTAGTCATTGGCCAGCGCTTGCTTCAGGCTGCGCCCGATATTTTTTTAGGTTGGTTTCAATTGGGTGGCATGGATTTTTATGTCCGGCAGTTACGGGATATGAAGGGCGGTGTTGAGTTCGATCCCAATAAAGTGAAAATTGAAAATCTGCCTCAGTATTGTTCACTTTGTGCCTGGGCCCTGGCTTTGGCTCATGCCAAATCGGGCGATGCGGCTATGATTTCCGGGTATACAGGGAATAGTGATGAACTCGATGAAGCCATGACTAGCTTTGCTTTTGCCTATGCCAATCAGACAGAAAAAGATTACCAGGCATTGGCTGCAGCAGCAAAAAGCGGGAGGATCCAGGTAGCTCTAGCGGCGGAATAAAAGTGATTACTATGCTGAAAATGGGATAGATTGTTGCATTTTTAAAGATAAAAAATATTGAACGTGGTTTGCAAATGCCTGACTTTTATCTTTTTAATTTTGTCTTTTATCTTCTGCATGAGTAATGCAGACTAAGTTTTACCGGGGAAAAGCATTTAAATATACCTATTGATAACTATTTCATTATTTTTGTTACCTGTTTATCTTTGCAATTATTGATAAACCGGGGATTTTACACTTAAATAACAGATCCAAAGCACCTTTTATCAAATCAACTATTCTATGAAAACAACTGGACTTAAAAATTTACTACTACTATGTGTGTTAGTTTTACTATTCTGCCTGGTAAATGATTCATGCAAGCAGCAGGCAAAGCAGGAAAACAAAGGGGATGAGTTCGACAGAACCTCGCTCCCGATTAAAGAGCCTGTTCGTAAGACGTACACAGAACTTGATGTGCGCAATGCCACAGCTCCTCCGCGCTTTAATGTAACAGCACCGAAAGGTGCGCCCAATGTGGTGGTCATATTAATTGATGATATGGGTTTTGGAGTATCCGAAGCATTTGGCGGACCTGTTACCACGCCAAACATGGACAAACTTGCTGATAACGGCTTAAAATACAACCGTTTTCATACCACTTCACTTTGCTCGCCTACACGGGTTGCTTTGCTAACCGGGTATAACCATCACAGCAACAATATGGGTTGTATTGGTGAAGCGGCTACAACCTTTCCCGGAAATACTTCGGTTAGGCCACAAACCATTACCCCAATGGCTGAAGTGCTTCGGCAGAACGGGTACAATACAGCTGCCTTCGGGAAATATCACGAAACTCCACCCTGGGAAATTTCAAACTCCGGTCCTATAGATCGATGGCCAACCCATTCAGGATTTGAGAAATTTTATGGTTTCATTGGCGGTGAAACCAATCAATGGTCTCCTCTTATTTATGACGGTAGTACACTTATCGAAACACCTGATGATCCGAATTACCACTTTACTACTGACATGACTAACCAGGCTATTTCGTGGGTACGCTACCAGCAGGCTTTGTCGCCTGATAAGCCTTTCTTTTTGTATTATGCACCGGGGGCTACGCATGCACCGCATCATGTTCCGAAAGCATGGGCCGAAAAGTACAAAGGGAAATTCGACCAGGGCTGGGATAAGTTGCGTGAAATGACTTTGGAACGCCAGATAAAATTGGGCATTGTGCCACCTGGCACCAGGCTTGCACCAAAACCTGCCGATATCAAAGACTGGGATAAACTATCGGCTGACGAAAAGAAATTGTTTACCCGCCAGATGGAAGTATATGCAGGATTTGCCGAACAAACGGACTATGAAGCAGGCAGGCTTATTTCAACTATTAAAGAATTAGGGGTATTGGATAATACCATAATCATATTCATAGCAGGCGACAATGGTGCAAGTGCCGAAGGACAAATGAACGGAATGTACAGCGAAATGACTTATTTCAGCGGGGTTCCCGAAACCGTTCCGGATATGTTAAAGCATTATAACGACTGGGGCGGGCCAAGTACTTATCCGCACTTTTCGGCCGGATGGGCAGTGGCAATGGACGCT
>Ga0315283_10002969_pt1 | contig 14401 bp, 14 predicted proteins | sample YL17G09_0_MG_FD_204541 | JGI IMG/M metagenome (GOLD analysis project Ga0315283, IMG submission 204541) | Sediment microbial communities from Yellowstone Lake, YNP, Wyoming, USA - YL17G09_0 | ecosystem: Environmental > Aquatic > Freshwater > Lake > Sediment | place: USA: Wyoming | collected... | reverse complement strand
GACAGGTTCGGATTGCGCCGCGAGGCTTCGCTGGGTGTGGGCGTCAAAGCCTGCCTCGACCCCGGGGATTCTGGTTTTCGTGCTTTCGCAAAGTCCCTGCTGAACCCGGATGCGGATTTATCCATTGAGCTCTCAGGCTCCCCTGCCGCATTGAACGACGCCATCTCATTGACTGGATTCAGCGGACGGATCGTGATCGGTTCATGGTATGGCAAAAAAACCAATTCCATCGATCTGGGAGGCTCTTTCCACCGCTCGCGGATCAGACTCATCTCAAGCCAGGTCAGCAGCATCTCCCCGGGGTTGAGCGGCCGGTGGGATAAAACTCGTCGATTTGAAGTGGCCTGGGATGCCATCCGCCGCATCCAGCCCCAAAAGTGGATCACCCACCGGTTTTCACTGGAAATGGCGCATGAGGCTTATCGTCTGCTCGATGAGGCTCCTGCTGAAACCATTCAAGTTGTGCTCTCTTACTCCTGAGACTACTACCATGTCATCACCACAGACTCCACATTTGTCAATTTCCAATCGTTCGTCATTGACGAAATATGCGTGGCTGTCGATCGCGGCTGCCATCGCCACGATTATCCTGAAAACTGGCGCATACCTGTTGACCGGGTCCATTGGCTTGCTGTCGGACGCCGTTGAATCGATCGTCAACCTGGTTGGCGCTGTGATGGCATTATGGATGCTGACCATCGCCGCCCGCCCACCCGATGACGACCATATGTACGGTCACAGCAAGGCGGAATACTTCTCCAGCGGCGTGGAGGGAGTGTTGATCCTTGTCGCCGCCGCAGCCATCGCATATGCCGCCATCCAGCGCCTGATCAATCCGCAGCCGCTCGAACAGGTGGGGATCGGCCTGGTGGTTTCTGTCGCCGCCTCCGTCATCAATTTTGTAGTGTCACGTATTCTAATGACCGCCGGAAAAAAGCACAATTCCATCACACTCGAAGCGGACGCGCAGCATTTGATGACCGATGTGTGGACATCCGTGGGGGTCATCATCGCCGTGGCATTGGTCGCACTGACAGGATGGCTGCGGCTCGACCCGATCGTCGCCTTGATCGTCTCAGGAAACATCGTCTGGACAGGTATTACTCTACTGCGACGATCCGTTGAGGGCTTGATGGACGTTGTGCTTCCCGAACTCGACCATGAAGCCATCGAAAAAGTGATGGCTGACTACCGCAAGAAGGGTGTGGATTTCCATGCTCTGCGGACTAGGCAGGCAGCAGCACGACGCTTTGTTACGGTGCACATGCTGGTGCCCGGTGACTGGACCGTGCACGATGCACACCATGTCGCTGAAGATTTCGAGCATGATATCCGCGAAGCACTGGGAGAGGCTGTCGTTGCCACCCACCTCGAACCGATCGAGGATGAGATCTCAATGGATGATATCCATCTCGACCGGCAATGATAGAAAGTTGGGAATTTTATTAAAAAGTACCGTGGATAAAACTCCCCGGTACTTTTTATATTATTAAGTAAGGGTGTTCCGAATTTGGATCATCCCTCTCATGCCGTCATTGCAGCTTCTCCCACTCCGCCAGTTTCTCATCCAATTCCTTCTTCACGGAGTTGTACTCCCGGCCGATTTTCGCCACCTGTCGGGCATCAGAAGGAGGATTATCCAATTCGCGTTCGAGTTCTGCGAGTTTCTTGTCCAACCCGGCGATGGTGTTTTCCAGTTCCTGCAGTTTGGCCACCCGTCGTCTTTCCTCTTTTGATGAAGACGCGGACGCACGTCCCGGCTTTGCAGCAGTCGGTTTGGCAGCGACCGATTCCCGGGCCGTTTGTTCCTCTGTCGCTTCTTTCCTGGCGCGCAATTCGCTGTACGTCCCCTTGAACACATCTAAACTGGATTCATCCGGTTCGATCTCCCAAACCTGGGTCCCCAGCGCATCGATGAGATAGCGGTCGTGCGACACCAGCAGAATCGTTCCGGGGTAGTTATCCAGCACATCCTGCAGAATCTCCTGCGAGGGGATGTCGAGATGATTGGTGGGCTCGTCGAGCAGGAGCAGGTTGGTTTCATAAAGGGCGAGCTTGGCAAGCGCCAGCCGTCCGCGCTCGCCGCCGGAAAGAACCTCCACTTTTTTATAGACATCATCTCCGGTGAACAAGTAACGGGCAAGGTAGTGACGGGCATCAGCGGGCAGCATCTGCGGCGCGACGGTCTGGACCTCCTGGATGAGCGTGTTTTCGGGATTCAACCCTTCATGCGCCTGGGCAAAGTAACCCATCTTCAAGCTCGCGCCCAGTAATGTCTCACCGCCTATCGGTTCGAGCTGGCCAAGAACCGTCTTGAGAAAGGTGGTTTTCCCTGCGCCGTTCGGGCCGATGAGCGCGGCGACCTCCTGCCGGCGCAGTTCGATATCAGGCGCGGTGAAGAGAGGTTTGCCAGGATAACCGATCTGCAGAGCACGGGTCCTTAAGACCAGATCCCCGCTGCGGTTGTCCGAGTGCAGGTGCAGGTTGAGACGCGGCGGACGGTTGTCCGGCAGGTGCAAGGCGCGCACGCGGCGGTCAGCCTCATCCACACCGAAGGGCGAGGTGGTCGTGCTCACACCCAGCTGGGACCAGTTGGCGTTGATCACCGCGTCCATGCCGAGCTGCTCGATGGCTTGCACGACGCGCGTCAGGCGTTTCAGCTTCCCCTTGGCCTGCAGAGTGTTCTGCCCGGCGATGTTCTTCTTGATGTATTCCATGTCCTTGAGCAGCTTTTCCTTCTCGCCCTCAAAGACTTCGTAGCGCCGCTCCCAGCGTTCCTCGCGCTGGCGCAGGTAGTGGCTGTAGTTGCCTCGATAGGATTCGGAGCCGGCGGGGGTCATCTCCAGGATGACATTGGCGACCTTGTCGAGGAAATAGCGGTCGTGCGAGACGATGACCGCCGCGCCTTCCCACTGGTTGAGGTAGCCTTCGAGCCATTCTACCGCGGCAATGTCGAGGTGATTGGTCGGCTCATCGAGCAGCAACAGATCGGGATCGGAAAGAAGCAGGCGGGCGAGATAGGCGCGAGTGCGCTGTCCCCCCGAAAGATGGTCCAGGTGAGTGGTGTAATCCTCCGCCGAAAAGCCAAGGCCGGTCAGCACCTGCTTGATGCGGGTGTTATAGGTGTAGCCGCCTTTTCGTTCAAAATCGTGCTGCAGTGCGCCGTAGCGGGCGAGGGCTTCGTCCGCATGTGCGGGATCGGACATCAGCCCTTCGAGCCGGGTAAGCTCCGCCTGCTGCTCGAGAAGCGGGGCGAAGACTGAGAGACACTCGTCCCACAGCGAACCCTGCGTGTCGAAATCCGCTTCCTGAGGCAGGTAGCCGATGTGGATGCCTCGCGCACGGTGGATTGAACCGGAGGAAGCTTCGTCTTCGCCCACAAGGATGCGCAGCAGGGTGGTCTTGCCGACGCCGTTCGCGCCGACGATGGCCAGCCGCTCGCCCTTGGCGACGCCGAAGGACAGCCCGCTGAAGATGTCGCGGTGCCCGAAAGATTTGGTGAGGTTGGAGACAGTGATGAGGGACAAGGTTTAGACCAGAGAAATAGAGATTTGAGAATGGTTATTATTGAGGCAACGTGACAAATTATACTGCCAGAAAATTGGTGAAATTATTGACCACCAGGCCAGAGATTTTTAGGCGTCACTATGCAAGCGTTGTTACCAGGAGTTCTGAATGATTCATAAAAAGTCTTTGCGTCCATGCCTGCTGCTTCTTCCAATGGGAGAAATGGATCATCATAAGGACCGTGCAATAATGGCTTGATAACTTGATCGAAACTCGTTTTTTCCGTAACATTCCACAGAATAATAAATGGAGAATCCAAATCATCGCCTAGGCAATTGCGCAGGTTTTCTCCCACAGTTGTCAGATCACCTCCGGAGTAATCCATGAGAATACCCTGATCTGGATAAAACAATGCAACCTCAAAAGGTTGGCTGCCCTGTTCCTCAATCGCTTGGGTCCTGATCCATACTTCGTCAGGAGGTCCATAAGCGTTGAGGAATTTCGTTAAATAGAAAGCGGGAGAAAGGTCATCGTTGTAGGAGCTAATTTCGTCAACGAAGCCTTCCCTAATATAATAATAATGCCAAGTTGTTCCCATTTCTTTCGGAAAGGGAAGTAGAACATCAAGGCTGCCTAGTTTCTCTGGGTCACCCCTGATGCTTATTTTTTGAGAGAATACTTCGAGAAAGCTTTTTGCTTCCTGCCATGTGGTTTTCCCGGGGATAATCCCCCAGAAGCAAGGCAGTTTGCATCCACCATTATCCTTAAGTAGTTCATACAAAAGTTTCTTGGCTTCATCAGCGCGTAAAGTAGGTTGCGGTGTCCAAGTTGATGACAATGGAGTGAAAGTCTGCGTTGGCTCAGGGGTATAAGTACTCGTCCTGGATGGCGTGACTACGATTTGAGTTGGGTGTGCTTCTGTCGCACTGGCTTCCAACGTCGCCGTTGGGGCGGCCAAATTGCTGCACCCTGCCAGAAACAAAACCGTGCAAACAACCATCAGCCAATTGAGTTTATTCATAACCCCACCCTCTTCTCTTGCACTATTGTGCTTTTTCCTCCGGCGGTTTCATGGTCTTGAAGCTGCGGTACAGAAGGATATCATACACGATTTTCAAGCCACCCGATAAAAAGAACGGCACGCTGAACAGCGCAGGGATGCTGAGAAAAATACCCGAGAGCGAAGGTGAAATTGCCGCCCCCACTGAACGGGCGATGGTCGTCACACCCGAGGCGGCAGACCGTTCATCCGGGGCAACGACCGCCATCGTGTAGGACTGGCGCGTGGGCACATCCATCTGGGAGATGCTGAAACGCAGCAGCAGCGTCACGATAGCGAGCGGCAGGGTTGGCATCAGCGGTACCAGCATGAGCAGGATGTTTGAGGGAATGTGGGTGAAGACCATGGTGTTGATCAAGCCAAAGCGGGCCGCAATACGCGAGGCGAGCAGAGCGGAGATTCCTGCAAGAATATTTGCACCAAAGAAGATCGTCCCCAGCACGCCCGGCTCGGTATGGAATTTGACCGAGAACCAGAACACCAGCAGGCTTTGCACGAGCAGCGCCCCCGCAAAGGCATCCAGCGCGAAAAGGGCGCTCAACTTGAAGACCACGTTGCGCGACTTATGCAGGCCGAGCGTCCGTGGTGCTGATGATGATTCGGCTGACGGGGTCACTTCAACGGCAGGCGTGAGCAGCAGGAACAGCAGGGTCAAGATCAGGCCGCCGAAGGCGTATCCCGCCAGGACGACCCGGTAGGCGTCTGCGGAGGACATTCCCCCTGCGCGCAGCCCCTGCGTCAGCCAGCCGACAATGAGCGCCCCGGCCGCCGTGGCGAATGAACCGGCCAGGGCATACCAGGCGAATATCTGCGTGCGCTGCCGGTCGGGGACAAGCTGCGTCAGGCTGGCCTGCTCGATGGAAAGGAACGGTCCAATCTCGTTACCGCTTGGGCTGATGACCCCGATGATCGCGGCTGCCATCAGGATGACGATATTATTCGTGATCAGAAAGACCGCCCCCGCCCCGAGCATCAGCAGCGAGCCAAGGATGAGAGTCCGCCGCCGGCCAAACCTGTCCGCGGAGGTGGTCAGCAGCAGGGAGATGGCCGCGTCGCCGGCGAGTGTCAGGGTAAAGAGCAGGCCGATCTGCGTCTCGCGTAATCCCACCTCGACGAGGTACAGCGCCAGGACGATCGACAGGAATCCGTAGCAGAATAGACGGATGATGCGGGTTGAAAACAACAGGGTGATGTCGCGTTTATTGGATGGCTGCACAATTATGTCCGAAAAGACCATATCGATTAGGAAAATAAATCACAGATGTCATTGCGAGGGCTCAAGCCAGTGGCAATCTCCCGTTTTACTCAGTGAGTTTTCATGGATGAGATTGCTTCGCCCACTTGCCCCGCTCCGCGGGGTTTCGGGGCTCGCAATGACATGTATTAGCTTTTGGCCACGTCCAGCCGGCACCAGGCATAGAGCGCATCGTAAACTTCGAACTGGTACTCAAGGTTTTCCAGATCATCGGGAAAGCGCAGACTGTAACCGCTGGCGATCGCCTCGAGTCCGCGGGCGATGGGATCCGAATCGATGTCCTCACTCACGTCAGCCGCGTGGACGATCTTCGCCAGGCGCAGAAGGCCGGGATCCTTCAATCCATATTTCAGGATGATGGATTCGAAGGAACAACGTCCATCTTTCTGGTGACCCAGTTCCACACCCGGCGCGTCGAAGGGAATCGCTCCGGTCGCATTGGCGACCTTCTCGATCTGACTGGACGGCACGAACAGAAATTCAGCCTCGGAATCAATAAAGCGCGTGATCAGCCAGGGGCAGGCCACGCGGTCGACGTGCACGTGCGAACGGGTGATCCATTTCATAGTGTTCTCCTTTTGTGATTGGTGAAACAAGATTTAGTTGTCTACAAACACTGCCGCCGAATGGGTCTGCGGCAGGAATGCATAAATGGTATTGTGCGCCTTCTCCAGCGCAAAGGTGTGCGCACCCTTCCCGGTTTCAACGCTCTCGACGTGCGTCATGGTTTTGGTATCGAATACGTCGATCACACCAGGGTTGCCAACAGCCACGTAAAGGCGCTGGAGGCCGGGATGGAAGAAAATCACATCGGGCGTGCCGCTCAGAGAGCTTTCAGATTGGATCCTGCCATCCGGCAGCCCCACCGTCACCAGCCTCCCGGCATCGCAGGCGCAAAACAGGTGCTGATCCGCGGCATCCAAATCCAGCCCATGCGGTCCTGCGGCGGGGATCGGAAATGTGGTGGAAATCCTCCCGGGAGCTTCTGCCTTCACGACCACTATCATGGCCGGGTCGGCAATATTGACATAGAATGAATTAGTCCCCGGGTCGAATATCGCCCAGCGCGTGCGCCCCGGCACAGGGATGGAGTGAATCATCTCACCTCGCGCTGCATCCACAACCGAAAGTGTGAAGGAATTGGGGATGTCTGGATTCCCGACATTTGCCGCCAGCAGCAGATTCCGCCCCGGGTCAAATGCCAATCCATTCGGACGCTCACCCACCGGTATCCTGACCATCCGGTTTTCATCATCCACCGGGAAAATCCCCGCTGTATTCTCCCCCCGGTTCGAGGTGAAAACTCTCTCGCCTGAAACCAGTGCCCCGGCCACGCCGGTCAAGTTCGGGATAGAGTGGCTGTATTTTCCAGCAGCGCAGTCAATTACGTCCAGAGCATTGTTGCAGGTATGGGCGACATACAATGTGCGCCTGGCTAGGTGAATGTCGGCGTGGTCGAAACCACCGGGCTGGTTATGTTCGGGAAGTTCAATGGTGCCAGAAAGTTTAAGCATAAATTCCCCTCCCACGGGTTGAGGTCAAACTCAGCAAGGGTTACAAGGCATCTAAACCACGCAGAATGTAATGACGCTTCCCCACTATCCTGGCCCTGCTTATTGATTTCCTTCGTCCGGGTGCGCTTCAGGGATGTGCACCGGCTGTTCCTTCCCCAGCTCCAGCGAGCGCTGATAAGCCGCCCAGATGGCGCGCGAGATGGCCGTGCGGAAGCCGGCTTTTTCGAGGTAATACAGCGCTTCCGCTGAGGTGCCTCCCGGCGAGGTGACCTGGTTGCGCAGCGCCGCCACGTGGACCTCGTTGCTCTCGTAAAAATCCACCGAGCCGCGCAGGGTCTGGACGACCAGCTGCTCGGCGATGCGGCGCGGAAAGCCCATGTGAACACCCGCGTCGATCATTGCTTCCATGAACATGAACACATACGCCGGACCCGTGCCGGAAAGTGCCGTCGCCATATCTAGATACTGCTCATCTTCCACGAAGACTTCCTTGCCCAGCGCGGAAATTATCGAGCGCGCTGTTTCCTTTTGCTTCACACTCACCGCTTCAGAGACTGTCCATACGGTAATCCCCTCCCCGATCTGGGCGGGCGTATTGGGCATGGAGCGGACAATGGCGGAGTGTTTCAACCCGTGGCTGAGCTTCTTGATGCTCGCCCCGGCAATAATGGAAAGCACCAACGCTCCGGGCTTGATTCCCTTCAGGGTTTTCATGACCCCAGTCAGCCGCTGGGGCTTGACGGAGAGCACGACCACGTCCGCCTGCGCAACAGCCAGGCTGTTATCCGTGAAAGGTTGGACGCCATATTTCTCGTGAAGCTTCTCGACCCGTTCCTTGCGCGGACCACTCGCCAGTAAATTACGAGGGGCAGCCAGTTTCTCCCGTAGCAGGCCGGCGATCATGGCTTCCGCCATCGCGCCGGGACCGATAAAGGCAATCTTTGTCTTGAGCATGTGATTATCCTGTGAAGTATCCCAACGCGATGCGCAGGCGTTCTTCCACATCGTCCGGGGCATCCTTGGGTATGGATTGGATGGCGGTCTGTGCTTCGATGACCGAGTAGCCATGAGAGGTCAGCGCGGCCAGAACTTCCGCATCCGCATCGGACATCATCGCAATCTTCTCCAGGCCGCCGATGGGTTTCATGCGGTCCTTCAGGTGGAGCACGATCTTCTGCGCGGTCTTTTTACCCACACCGGGGACGCGGCTGAGGATGTCAGCCTGATCGTTAAAGACCGCCCGTTGAACGGCATCCACGTTGAGGGTGGAGAGCACCGAGAGAGCCACCTTCGGCCCGACCCCGTCCACGCCGAGCAGCAGCAGGAAGAGCTGGCGGTCCGACGCGGATTCAAATCCATAAAGCGTCAGGGCATCTTCGCGCACGACCAGATGGGTGTTGAGCAGCACCACCTCGCCCGGCTTCAGCTTGTCGCGCAGCGGCGCCGGGACGAACACGCGCATGCCGACTCCGCCGACTTCGATGACGACCGCCGTATCTTCGATCTGGGTGATTTCTCCGCGCAGGGAAGCTATCATATTTAATACCGCCTTGTATGAATGTGAGTAATGGCAATGGCGAGCGCATCCGCCGCATCATCAGGTTTCGGGATGGAAGGCATGGAGAGCAGGACGCGCACCATCTCCTGCACCTGCTTCTTGTCTGCCGAGCCGTACCCGACGACCGCCTGCTTGACCTCGTTGGGCGTATATTCCCCCACGTCGAGGTTCGCCTCCGCGATGGCGAGCATCACGACACCGCGCGCCTGGCCCACCGCGATGGCGGTGCTGATGTTGCGCTGGAAGAAGAGTTTTTCCACCGCAACCGAATCGGGGTGATGCCGGGAGAAGAGCGCCTGCAGTTCGTGATAAAGCGTCGCCAGGCGATGATGCGCCGGGGTATCCTTGGGCGTGGTGATGATGCCATAGTCCACCGATTGCAGGCTGCCATCGTCCAGTTCGCGCACCAGTCCGAAGCCGGTGGTCGCCGTTCCGGGGTCAATGCCAAGCACGAGGGTCATCTTTAAATCCTGGAAAAAAGCAGGGGCGACCGGCTGGTCGCCCCTGAAGGTTTATTCGGCTTCCAGCGCCGCGAGAGCTTCTTCAGAAATCTTCAGGTTGTGATAGACGTGTTGCACATCGTCCAGGTCATCGATGGTCTCGACCGCCCTGAGCACCTGGAGGGTATCCTGCACGCCCAGTTCAAGGTCCTGCTTGGCGATCATCCGCAGTCCCCCTTCATCGGGGAGAACCTTGGCAGCCTTCAGGGCATCGCTGATGGTCTTGAAGGATTCCACCGGTCCGATGATCTCGACATTGTCGCCGTCTTCCAGAACATCGTCCGCCCCGGCATCGATCGCCAATTCGAACGCCTTGTCGTAGGATAACTTGCTTTTGGAGAAGTAGAAATAGGATTTCCGGTCGAACTGCCAGCCGACCGCGCCGGCTTCCGCCATGTTGCCGCCGACCTTGCTGAACGTATGGCGCACATCCGCGACCGTACGGTTGCGGTTATCCGTGAGACATTCGACCATGAACGCCGACCCGTGCGGGCCGTACCCTTCCAGCGTAAACTCTTCGAACGCAGTGGCTTCCTTGTCTTCGCCTGTGCCGCGCTTGATGGAACGCTCGATATTATCCTTGGGCATGTTCGCCGCGCGGGCTTTTTCAATGGCCAGCGCCAGACGGAAATTGTTATCAGGATCGCCCCCGCCTCCGATGCGCGCGGCCATCACGATATCGCGCGCCAGGCTCGTAAAAGCCGCCCCTCGCTTGGCGTCTGCCGCGCCTTTCTTCCGGCGAATGGTGTCCCAGTGGCTGTGTCCAGACATAGTTCCTTGCTCCTTCTATAAAAGCTGCCACAAAATGTGGGGAATTTGAATTTAGAGTGTGAATTATACCACGAGGAAAAATGTGGATTTTCGAATGATTTGGCAGCACTGCCGCGGATTTGTAGTGCCATTAATGATTCTCCTGCCTGGGAATAAGTTCAACCAACTATCACTTGTCACCTTCATAGAACCGTTTCAGCTCTGGCGATCAACCACTTCTCCACTTCGGGGATATTCTCGCTCAACCTGGCTGCAGCGACAATCGGCAACCAACAATTGTATTCATCCTCCCCACCCGGTTTAAGTTTAAAATAATAACGGATATATTCTTTGTGGAAGATACGCACCAGGATTTTCTGAAAGCCGTCCCTGAGTTGAACCGTTTCCACCGCACCGAGCAGAATGATGGTTGTGCGGGCAACGTCAGCCAGGGGGTTTCCCTTCGAAGCATCGATCCAGTCAATGATGACTTCATCCTTTTCGGTCATCATAATGTTGCCGGGAAAGAAATCGCCGTGGCACAACCGATCTCCATCCGGCAAAATCTCAAGTGCAGCTTTCACTTTGGAGCGAAGAGGTGCAGAGAGGGATTCAGCTAGCTGGATCTTGTTGACCAGTCTAAGACGCTGGGAAGGAATATCCGCCTGCAGGGTGCCGGTGTGAATTCTCGCGTGGAGTTCCGCCATCCGGCGGGCATATTTCCAGAGTTTCCAGGGTTTGCGGGACAACCATGCCCACATCGTTTCGCCGTCCACGCGCTGATAGACCAGCCCAATCCGGCCATTGACACGAATAATCTCCCCTACAGCCGGGACCGGAAGCCCACTGGCATGAATTGCCCGGGCAAGCCTCGATTCGTGTTCAATATTCTCCAGCTCAAACCAGTTGTGGAAAAGTTTGAGCACTTGCCCTTCCTGCCAGGCGTAAATTGCCGCCGTGCGGCCTGATGCGATTGGCGCGCCAAGTTGCTGATTCATTTCAATCATACATAACCGATATCCGCGCCTGCTCAATTCATCTAGTGTGTCTGGTCTGCAAACTCCCACCAGAGAAGCGTGCCTGCAACGCCAACAATACAGGTCAAGACGACAATCACGAGACTGACAATTCCGAGGTCCCCACCCTGGGCATACACGCCCGGGATTGCCCAGGGGAAGAATTCTCCGTAACCGATAAATCCAAACACCTGCGCCAACGCGACCGCAAGGAACATCACACCCATCGGCGCCAGGTAGCCATGACCAAAACTGGCAAAGAAAATGATCGGAGTGACCAGGGCGATGGTGAGGATGGCCGTGACCGCCAGCGTGATTCCTCCCTGAACGAGCACCTGCGAAGGAACCGGCGGCAGGCCAACCAATTCACCGACAATCAGGGCAAGCGGAAAGATCATCGCCACCAGAATCGCCGACCAAAACACAATAACCCCGTACTTAGCCAGCACGATGGATGAACGAGATGTGGGAAGCGCAAGCAGGTCCTTCACGGTGCGGTCCGAGTACTCCCGGCCAAACACCCAGCTTCCAATGAACGTGAAAAGAACTAATCCGCCCACCGCTATGCCTAACGCCAGGAAGTTCAGGTAGGTCGGCCAGTCCGCCGCTCCCATGGTGAGTTGGGCCTTGGCGCCGATCAACCCCACTTTGCGTGCAAATTCGGGATCCTTCAGGATGATCAGGAAAAATCCGCCTCCGAGAGGGAACATTGCAAAACCCAGGGCAGTAAACAAGGGCAGGCGGGAACGGCGGGCTTTCAGCGCCTCTACCCAAATGGCTTGAGAAATATTTTTCATCCCGCGCCTCCTTCCTCCATGCCGATGAGTCTCAGGAAATAGTGTTCCAGGTCTTCTTCATCGACAATCAGCATGGTCGGCGCATGGCCGGCATTGACCAGCCGGGTCGCAATCTCTTCGGGATGCTCAATAGCCTCCTTATCCTTCACATCGATGGTATTTCCGGATGTTACGGATGCAGATAAACCGGCAGCGACAAGGACACCACATGCCGCCTGATTGTCCCTTGAGCGGATGAGCAGCCGGCGCTGGCGCTCCTGCTCAAGTTCACCCATGTCGAGTTCCCGGACCAACCGTCCCCGGTGGATGATGCCGATCCGTTCCGCCAGGCGCGACACTTCAGCCAGGATGTGGCTCGACATAAAAACCGTAACCCCTTCCTCGCGGACCAGTTCGGTCAACAGGTTGCGGATCTCAACGATCCCAGCCGGGTCCAGGCCGGTTGCCGGCTCGTCCAGGATGAGCAGCTGCGGGTGATGCAGCATCGCCCTCGCCAGCCCCAGACGCTGTTTATTGCCGTGGGACAGCGTGCCGGCACGCCGGTCGATGTAAGGATGCAGGCCCAGCCTTTCGATCGCATCATCCATCGCTTTAGGAGATGTGCCGGGACGAAGGCGCTGGATCGCCTCCAGATTTTCGCGAACCGTAAGCTCGGGGTACGAATCGGCAGATTCGACAAGATAGCCCACCGAATTCCACGGCTTTTTCTCCCCGGGCCGGATTCCCGTCCCCAGCACAAACGCTTCGCCCGAGGTGGGTTTGATCATCCCGAGCAGCATGCGGATGGTGGTCGTCTTGCCGGCGCCGTTGAGGCCAAGAAAGGCGTAGATCTCCCCCTTCGCAACGCGCAAGGATAAGTGGTCGACGGCAGTGACATCGCCAAAATTCTTCATCAGGTCATTGGTTTCGATGGCAGTGTTCATATATTAATATTTCGACCTCCACTCGCTAAAACTCCTCACGGTTGAAACGCCACAGGCTGATGGCCACGAACAAGACACACTCGAAAAACACGACAGCTATCGGGAGGAAGGATGTGATCGGTTCCCCTCGCAGCAAGGCAGGGACCATCGCATCTGTCCCGTTGTTGATCGGTACGACCAGCTTCCACGGCAAAAAATAACCCAGCGCCGGGACAGCCGCGATCAGGTATTGCTGAAGAAACAACAGCCCGAGGCCGAGGCCGATGACCGGCCCGCGCCCGTTGAAGAACGCGCCCAGCATGAGCGTCAGGGTCAGGTAGAAGAGGTGGCTGATAAAGACAACACCAAAGGCCGATAGGAAAGGCAGCGGGTCCAACATCGTCTTTGTGTAAAAACAGAACAACCCATAAGCGAACAGGCCGGGGACCAATACCATCGTCACAAGCACGCCCAGGCTGTTTGCAGTTACCTTGGAAAGGATGACTGAAGGACGCGAAGCGGGCTTGGAGAGTATCCAGGCGATCGTCCCTTCCGACTTTTCTCCCACCAGGGCATCCTGCATGATGATGACCACCCCGATGGCCGGGAACAAGCCCATGAAAATCGAGAAGATCATCATCCCTTCTTTGATATCGAAGTCCGGTGCGCTGAACATCACCCCGGCCAGCATGAAACCGGTGACACTCACCCAGATGATGCACTGGATCCACCACATTTTGGTTTTGAACCAGCCGGCAAACTCGTTATCCAGCAGGTTGTTCAACCCGCGGCGCCAGCCTTTTTCAGTGACCAGGAGTAGATCGCTATTTCCGGACATCTTGACCTCCTTCGACCACCTGCATGAAAATATCCTCCAGCTCGTACTGCTTGAGCCGGAATTCGGTCACCACGGCCGGGCTGTCCACCAGCAGCTTGAGCAGTTGATTCTCCGCTGCGTCCGGGTCGCTCACACTGACCTGCAGGGTGGTCTCGTCTCCGTGAACGCCGGTCTTGACCCCGCTGACCCAGGGCTGCGATTTCACCAGGTTGACTGCCGTGTCCGCATCCCCTTTCAAGTGAACCAGGTAGATGATGCCTTCTTTGCCCGCCAGCAGCTCCTCGATCGGTCCTTCAGCCACCAAAACGCCTTTGTTCAGGATGGCCACCGTATCACTCACCTTCTGGACGTCGTCCAGGATATGCGTGGAGTAGAAGACCGTGGTGTATTTGCGCAGCCTGGACATCACCTCCAGCACATCCCGCCGCCCGATCGGGTCGAGCGAGGCGGCCGGCTCGTCGAGGATCAGCAGGTCGGGATAATTGATCTGAGCCTGCGCGATCCCCAGCCGCTGCTTCTCGCCGCCCGAGAAGGTCTTCATCGGGCGGTCAGCCTTATCCGAAAGATCCACCAGGTCGAGCATCTCGGCGATCCGAGCTTCAATGGCCTTGTTTGGACCTTTGAAAAAGAACTTTGCGACGAAACGCAGGGTCTCACGCGCGGACATGTGCTCGTAGAAGCGCGGTTCCTGCGGGAGGTAGCCG
>Ga0315283_10002968_pt1 | contig 14402 bp, 6 predicted proteins | sample YL17G09_0_MG_FD_204541 | JGI IMG/M metagenome (GOLD analysis project Ga0315283, IMG submission 204541) | Sediment microbial communities from Yellowstone Lake, YNP, Wyoming, USA - YL17G09_0 | ecosystem: Environmental > Aquatic > Freshwater > Lake > Sediment | place: USA: Wyoming | collected... | reverse complement strand
GCCCCCCCCCCCCCCCCCCCCCCCCCCGCCCCCCCCCCCCCCCCCCCCGCGCGGGCCCCCCCCCCCCCCCCCCCCCAGGTAGGCGTGTGACGACGGGTTGGCCCGCCACACGCCTCGCCGTCAGGAGTGCCAGGTCCCTAAGACGCCCAACGCACCAGTTCGGCGCCGCGTGTGCAGCCGCGGCTCTACTCTTCCCGTACCATCATCTCTGCCTGCCGCCGCCGCGGCTAGCGGCCGTCGGGCAGCGAGCTGGCGTGGGTGGGCAGGAACGCGGCTGGCGACCACCGCGCGCGGGTGGCAATGTGTGGGGGATGCGGCATGAATCAGCGTCCGTCCTGGCCGGCTGGACGATGCTGGTGGAGCCTGGGTGGGGCGGTGGCGGAGGGAAACCATGTTATACAGAGCTCAATGTTATACAGAGCGCCAATGAGACAGCGCGAGCGAGCGCTGCAGGAAAGGCCCAGACCCTCCTTTCTCCGCGACGAAATAAAACAAAAAACGCGCGAATGCGGCCACCTCTCACCCGGGCCGCCGCGGGGCCGCCCTCCTCCAGCGGTGGTAGGGTTCAGGTATGTGTGTGCGTGCTTGTGTGTGTGCGCGTGTGTGTGCCTACTTGTGCGGAGACCGGGCGCGGTGAATGAGAGGATCAAAAAAAATATATATATATATCCCGCTGCCGCTGCGCTTCCCAACGGGGGAGCGGAAGACACCCCCTCAATCACTGCCCCCCGCAGCACGGGCTCTCCCCCGCTTCACAACCCCCCTCACAACCCCCCTCCATGCCTCACCCATCATGCAGGTGCACCTCCCCCGGCGGGTGCGGGTGAGTGTGGTCGGTCCCACCACCCGGTGCGCGGCCGCCCAGCCCAAAGCCACTGCCAACCGGCCCGCCCACGCCCGCACCACCACCACCACCACAGGCGGCCAGCCCGGCCGCCCGGCCAGCCGCAACAACAGCAGTGGGCGCGGGCGTGGGGGGCCGCCCCACCGGAGTGATGAGGAGGTGGAGGAGGCCGCAACGGTCGCCGCCGCCGCGACCGCCCTCGGCGGCGGGGCGGTGGTCGGCCTGGGCACGCTCGCACTCATTGCCTCCCTCTCCCTGGGCGCCCGGGAACCGATTGAAGCCTTTGTGGCCTACTTTAAGGACGTCGTGGACACGCTGGGGCCGGCCGGGTATGCCGCGTACGCCGCCGTCTACTTTGCGCTGGAAGTCCTGTGTGTGCCGGCCATCCCCCTGACGGCGACCGCGGGTGCGCTCTTTGGCCTGGGGGCGGGGACGGCCATCGTGTCCGTCTCCGCCACCGCGGCCGCGACGGTGGCCTTCCTCATTGCCCGGTACGCGGCACGGGATAGGGTCGCGGCCTGGGCGGCGGCCTCCCCTCGCTTCACGGCGGTGGACCGGGCGGTGGGGCGGAATGGGTTCAAGGTCGTCACCCTGCTGCGCCTGTCACCCCTCCTGCCGCTGGCCGCCTCCTCCTACCTGTACGGCCTGACGTCGGTGGATTTGGGGGAGTACGTCGCGGGGTCGTGGATTGGCATGCTCCCGGGCACAGTGGCGTACGTCGCGGCCGGAGCGTACGGCGTGGAACTGCTGGCAGGCGGCGGAGGGGGTGGGGAGGGTGGTGGAGGGGGTCCCCAATTTTGGCAAATCGGGTTGGGCCTCGCCGTCTCCGCCGCCTCCGTCGCGTACGTGGGCAAGCTAGCGGCGGCCGCGCTGCTGGAGGATGAGGCTGGGAGCGAGGATTGAGAGGATGGGGTGCCGGCAGGTGAGGTGTGTGGATCCTAGTTTTTTCATGGTGGGGGCACAATATTTTGTTTCGTTACAAGTACGGCATGCACACACGCACGGCACGGAACAACTCTCTCACAATCAGACACTCGCACACACCACGCGGCAACATGAGGCTGGTAGCCCCCGTGCACGCGCCGCGACGCGCCCCAACACGCACACACGTATTTTCTCTCATAATAAAAATCAGGGCCCAACCAACCAAAACATACACACGCACTCTCAAATTTCATTCGTTTTAAGGGGGGGGGGGGGGGAAGGGGGAAAGGGGGGCGCAAAACGGGGTCACACTCTGAGCACGCCAAAAGAATGTTTGGCTTGGCGACTCACTCAGACGCGTAGTGGTCACCCTCGGAGACGGTGGGCGGGGTGGACGGGCCCGCCCCGCCGCCGCCGCTGGGGAGCGGCCCGCCGCCCTGGCCACCCGCGGTCGAGGGCGTGGATGGCAGCGACTTGTCGATGGGCGTCTTGAACGACTGGACCGCGCCATTGTTGCCGCCTTTGCCAATGGGCGGGCGCCCTGTGGGCGCGCGTAGGGCGGGCGGCGCCACCTTGCGCTGGTCGCCCGAGCAGTACCGGGACGTCCAGTCGGCGAGCTTGCCGTTGATGTCGCGCTGGAAGGCCTGCCAGACGGCGTCCTCCATCTCGGCCGAATCGACCTGCACCCGCTGGCCCGCGACCGCGACGTCCAGGCAGTGGTCGGCCAGGGAGGCGACGCCCTCATTGCACAGCTTGATCATGTCGTCCCGGGCGGCCTTGTGGGAGACCTCCAGGGCGCGCAGCTCGCGCTCAGCGCCCGCGCCCGCCTCGCGCACCGCCCGGTCGGCGCCCTCCCGCAGCTTGGCCAGCTCGGCCTTGAACAGGTCGCGCTCCCGGCGGTGGGCGGACTGTTCGGCCTCGTACGCCTTCTTCAAGTCCAGGATGACCTTGACGTGCTGCTCCTGGCGTTCCGCCATCTCCTCCGCCCGGCGCGCGACGGTCGCCATCTTGCGGCGCAGGTCCGTGTCCTCCGCCTGCTTGGCCGCCAGCTTGACGCCCAGGTCCTCGCCCTCCTGGGTCAGGCGGACGCCCACCTCGTCCAGCAGATCGTCGATCTGGGTGAGGACGGCGAAAAGCGCGTTCTTGGCGCCCAGGAAGTCGTCGACCTGATGGGGGGTGAATGAAGAGGAAGTGATGGAGATTGAGAGAGAGTGCAAGGGGGCGCTGCCGGGGGGCAAGTAGAGCGGGTGGTGTGTGTGTGCGTTTGGGTGTGCCCCAGCCCGCGCTCCTCCCCGCCCGATTCGCACACAGCACGCAGCAGGCGGGAGTGGTCGGCCTCCTCCCCCTCCCTGTCTGCTTACCCTAGCCGTCGGGACGCAGACCCGGATGAGCGTGCGCATCGCATTGACGCGCTCGCGAAACTCCTTGTGCTTGTCATCGCACGCGACCTGTGATGGGGGGTGGGTGGGGGCAAAGGGAGTGGGGGTGAGTGCAGTTTGTAGCTTAATCGAGAGCTGGGTGGCGGGAGCGAGGGGGCCGGACGGTGGGCGGACGAGCCGGGCCCCGGGGGACCGCGTCCCCCGCGCACCACCCGCGTGCAGTGCAGCGAGAGAGCGCGCGCGTTTCCTCTCCCCTAGCCAGAGGTCCTCGTTTCTCTCCACCGCGCCTTCCTGTGCACGCCCCCGCCTCTGCCACCAATTCGCCACAGCAAGGACCTCCGTCAGGCGTCTTGATGATCAAGAGCATGGCGGGAGGTGGGCGAGGCGGGTAGAGGCAGGGGCGGCGCGGGAGAAACGCGATTTGGGGCAAGAGGGGTCGGAGCGGGCCCCTCTCCGCCGCCAAATCGGCGAGGCGAGGCGAGGGACGGCTTTCCATGCTCCCGGAATCGGGGGCGTGCATGGCCGATTGGGCCCGGCCACCCGCCAAATGAAGACTAGCATGCCTGGCTGTAGGCTGGATGGAGTGGCGGGGCAAGCGGTGGGGCAGGCTAGGGAGCCTTGGCACCATCCCTCTTCCTTCTCGCGCCGATTGAAGACTCCCTCGGCGGTTGTTGAAGCGCCGGCAAGGCGCTCTCGCTCCTTCCAATTTACCTGCGCGCCCGCGACGACCAGTTGGACCGCCTTCAGAACCTCGTCGGTCGCCATGGGGCCAAGGGTGCAAGTCGGTGTGGGAGTGTCGGGAGAGAGGTGGTGCGTACGTGCAGGCGCGGGCAGGGGCGGCGTGTGGAGGGAGCGCCGCAAAAAAAAAAAAAAGAGTGAGGGGGTTGCGGACGGTGGCGCCGTCAACACTTTTGTTTCACACATCCAAACCTGCGGCAAAGTATGCGGCATTCCGCGGGCCCGGCGGGCCATTAAGCAGGAGCCCAGTACCACGCTCTAGAGCACACATCTCCTGCTTGTTGTGCGCGCGTGCGTGGAGCGCACGCGGCCTGCCCTCGGCGAGAGAGAGAAAGACGGTCGCGCTTTTTTTTTTTTGGTCTGCCTCCCTCCCAATGCACACGCCCGCCAGCACGAGCGTGCGGGTCCATGCCCATTCTGGCGTGTCGGGACGATGCCTGATGACCTGGTCTCACCACCCCGGCCTGGTTGCCCGCAACGATTCGCATTTATCTGCCCGAGGCGCGGCCGCCCCCCACGACAACCGCGCCAGTGCGCTGGCGCTGGCCAGCCGACGTCCAAGCCCGCCGCCACCGCCACGACCACCGTCACCGCGAACACCCACTTTCGCTCACCGGGTGGACAGCACGATCGGCACATCAACCAGCGGTGCGACTGCGGAGAGAGCAGCTGCGGGCGCGCCGCGCCCCTTGAGCGCCCGCACACGCCGGTGGGCGCCGCCCACCTCGACCTCCTCCTCCCCGCGTCGCCCGTCAGGCGCGCACCCGCCACCCGCGGACCCGGGCGCGGTCCTGGGCTGGACGGTCGTGGATGCGGCCACCGGCCAGATCATCGGCCTGGTCGCCGAAATCGTGGCTGAGGAAGGGAATGATGGCGGCGTGTTTGCCCAAAGCCAACCTTTCATCTTCACTCCTTCTGCCTCCCTGCGCATCATCAACACGGACGTCGACCCCAAGTACGGCCCCGGGGCGGTCGAGACCCACCTCATACCCTATGCCGTCCCCGACATTGTGCGCTCAGCCCGTGTAGGGGTGGGGCAAATATCCACGCTGTCCATCGCGCCGCCGCCCGGGCTGCTCGACCTGGGGCGGCGGCGCCTGTTGATTGGGTACCTGGGCCCGCGCCTGCGGGCCGCAGCTGCGACGGCGGCCGCAGCAGCGGAGAGCGAGGCGGGCGCGGGCGATGGTGGTGACGGTCGTCGCACTCGCCGCCAGGGTGGTAGTGGCAGAGGCACCAGCCACCAGGCGCCGTCCTCCGCCTCGTCCGGCCTCCTCATGCCGACCCGCGCCCAGCTGGAGGCGGCGGGTGAGGGCGACCTCGCCCGGGACGTGGCCGACGCGGGCGGCTTTGCGTCCGTCGCCCTCGCCGTCGGCCTGCGCGCCCGCCGCCGCCCCGTCGGGTACTGGGACAATCCGGACAACCTGGATGACGAGCTGGCCCTGTTCGTGGCGGCGCAGTGGGTGGAGCTTGAGGAGGATGCGGAGGAAGAGGACGAGGAAGGGGGGGATGGAGCGTCGAAAGCCCCTCCACCCGCTCCGCCCCGCCGTTACTTTTACAACGTCGCCACCCGGCGCGTCCGATGGACACCGCCCGTTGCGCCCGTTACGGTCGCCCTGGACGATTCGGGCTCTGCGGCCATCCGGGTGGAGGACGCGTCCAGTTCGCGGGCGATGCCACCCCGGTCTGCCATCCTGGCGGCCGGCCGGTACGACCTCCACCACGCGGTCGTCTACGCGGGCGGGTACCGGGCGGTGGGGGAGGCGCTGGGGCGGCCGCCCGCCTGGCCGCCCTCCGCGGCGCACGCCCGCCCAGGGGCTCTGGGGCGGGCGTTGCGGGCGGTCGCGACGGCGCGCGCGCGCGCGGACGCGGACGAGGTGGACGGGGTGGCCACTCTGACCGCCGCCACCCTCCCTGCGCCTGCGCCTCCTCGCCGCCCGCTCTTCATGCCGACCAAAGCCGACTTGCTGGACGCTGGACGGGCCGACCTGGTGGCCGCAGTCGCCGCTGCCGGCGGGTTCAGGGCCGCCGCCAAGGCGGCGGGCCTCGCCCTGCGGCGCAAGCCCCGGGGCGCGGCCGCCGACCTGGCCGCGGCCGCAGCCGACCTCAGGGCGTTCATGGGGGACGCCACGTCACTGCCCTCCCACGAAGAGTTGCGGGCGGCCGGGCGGCACGACCTGCGGTACGCACTCCAACTGCACGGGAGTGCGGCCCTGGCACGGGCGGCCGGGGCGGAGGGGCGTGGGCGTGGGCGGCCGCGTAAGAGGTAGAGGAGGAGAGAGGAAAGTGTGGTTATGATGAATATAGATGAAAAGGAAAGAGGCACAGACTGACTCGCCGGCACACACACGTACGCGCGCGCCTGTACCCCCCTTTTCCTTTTCCAGTGGCAAGCGAGCACACACACACGCACACGCAAGCACGCCCCCGCGGATTGACCTCACCCGGTGCACGACGGCGTTGTGAAAGAGAGACGGCACCCAGTTTTCACGCCGCGCGCCTTTTTCGGTTCACGCCCGCTTTCTCTCTCTCCTTTCCCCTCACGCTCATCCACCATGCGCTGCCTGTACGAGTGGGCCGCCCAGCTGGCCCGCCGGGGCGGGGTGACTGGTGGAGAGGTAAGGATGGCGAGACAGAGAAGAGAGAGCAGAGCAGACACTCTCCCCCCACTTTGCGTGCCAATGCTTTTTCCCTCGCCGTCTCTCTTTTGTCCACACGCTCTCACACGCTCTCGCTCTCTCACGCTCTCATCATCAGGTCGACGAGCTGCTGGCCGTCTGCGCCCTGGTCGGACGGGGCGAGGCCCAGGGCGAGGATGGTGAGTGTTGGATGGTTGTGCGTGTTGTTCTTTCTTCTTGCCTGCCTTTCTGGTGCCCGCTCGACGCTCACCCCACCCCCTTTCTCCATCCAGCCCCGCCCCCGACTGAAGCCGTCGTCTCCGCCATCCTGCCCTTGTGCAGGTTTCTGGCCGGCCTGGCCTCTGCTGCTGATGCTCCTCCAGGCGCCTCCAAAACCGTCGCGTCCCACATCGCGACCTCCCTCGCCCTCCTCCGCACCTTGGCCGCCCGCCCAGGCTCCCGCGCGTCGGCCGGCCGGTGGCAGGCCGTCTTTGCCCAGCTCAATGCCGACCTGGCGGGGCTGCTGGATGTAGGGGTGACGCCCGCCCTCGACACGGCGGACCGGGCCGCCATTTCGGCGGCGTATGCCGACCTGGTCCGCGCCTGGCTACCCCGGTTTGGAGGGACGGCAGGTGCTGTTGGCTCCAGTGAGACACGTGACGGCGGTGCTGCCAGTGGTGGTGGTGCCGCCGCCGAGGCCGCCACCGCCCGCATGCTGACGGGCTTCAAGCGGGCCCTGCGTGACCCCGCACGCCCCTTGCCCGTCCTCCCGGGCGACGCGGGGGCGCTGCTAGCGACAGTGGCGGCGGCGCTGGGAGTTAATGGTGGTGGTGGGAGCGAGGCGACCACCCCGCTTCAGCGCTGCCGCTCCCCCCCGGGGAGCGCGGCGGCTGCGGCGGCTGCGGCCGCCACGCCTGGCGCTCCCTCGCCCTTCACGGACGACACCGCCCGGGCCCTGGGCCGCCACGCCCCGGACGACACGGCCCTGGCCCTGGCGGCCCAGCTGCTGGCGGCGGCTACTAAGGCTGGCGCGGCCTGCCTGCCGCCGCTACCCCAGGCGGACCGGGATTTGAGGACGGGCCTGCTGGCGGCAGCGTGCCGGACCCTGCGAACGTCACTGAGGGATGTGCTGGGGCCGGATGGTGGGGCCGGAAGCGGCGGCGGGAGCACGTCGCTGGGTGATGAGGCCGCGGGCGCGCCCTCTTCCTCTGCGGCCGCGCTTCGGTCTGGTGGCGGCGCTGGCGGTGGCGCCGCAGCTGGGGATGGCGCCGACGATGAGGCCGCCGCCGCCCTGTCCGGCCTGCGCCTGCCATCCGCATCCTTCGCGGCGACGACGGCTCGCCTCGCGGCTGACCTGGCGATCAGCCTGGCCGCCGCGGCGGCCGTCCCGGTCGTCCCCGCGCCACCACCGGCAGCCAACGGCGACGCCAACACCCGCCCCCGCCCGCCCCTCCCGCGCCCGACCTCCGCCGCCGTCGACGCGGCCGCCACCCTGACCTCCACGGCCGACCTGCTTCTGGAAGCCGCAGAAGCCTGCGTCGCCCTGGTCTGGCAGGTCGGCCAGGCCGCGCCGGCGGCGGCCCGGGCGCTGGCCATTGCGGCCGCCATCCTGCACGCGGCGGGGCCCCTGCTGGCCGCGGCGGCGGGGGCGCGGGTGGCGAGCGCCCTGGACGCGCCCGAGCGGGTACACGCCCTGATGCGGTCTGCTGCCCGCCTGGCGGAGGAGGCGGACGTCCGGGCGGCGATGGCAGGCGGCGGCGGCGGGGCGGGTGGCCAACCACAGGCACCCCTGCCCTGCCCATCCTCGCCGCTCCCGCCGCAGGGCTTCGCCCGGGTGTGGCGGTGGGATGTGGGGGGCCTGCAGTCGGGGGTCGGCGAGCTGAGGCCGCGGCCTGCCGGGCAGCAACCGTCTCCCGTGCGGGCGCCGGGGTCAAAGAGCGCGGCCTCGCTGGCGACTGCGACCTCGCTCTCGTCTGCCCTGTCAGCCCCGCCCCCGGGCCTCATGCCCTCACCAGCCTACAGCGCCCCGCCCCCACCCGTCCCGCCCCGCCTGGCGACGCTGCCTTCCTCCTGGTGCTTGGAACCTTGCCAGGCCTCTCACCCAGCGGCTGCGGCTGCGGCCGCGGCGGAGCGGCTGTGCGACGAAGCCTCGGCGGCCCTGACCCACACGCTCGCGGCGCAGTGGGTGGTCGGGGAGGCAGAGGCTGTCAAGGCGGCCCTGGTGCCGCTGGCGGATTTGTCGGCCCAAGCGGATGCGGGCGGGGCTTCCCCCCGGGAGCAGCAGGCGGAGCTGCTGACGGCCGGCCGCCTGGCCGCGTCCCTGGCCGGCGATGCCGACATGCTGGCCGTGGTCGTCCCCCTTCTCTCCGAGTCGGGCGTTGGCGGCGCCGCGCCCGCCGTCCGGGCGTGCGCGGTCCACGTCGTCGCTTGCCTGGCCGCCCTGGCTGGCCGGGTCGGCCAGGCCTGGGCGCACGATGCCCAGGTGGACGCCCTGGTGAAGGCCTACAAAGCGCCCGACGGGTACGCGGGGCCCCTGCTGTGGGCGGGCGCGGATGGAGGCGGGAGTGGTGGTGGTGAGAGGAGAGGCGCCAGTGGTGCTGCCGCCGGAGCTGGCGGCGGCGCCCCGCCGTCCACCTGGGCGGCGGATGCTTGCCCGGGAGCCCTGGCCGATGCCCTGCTGACCGTCGCCGCGGGCTGCGCCTCCGCCCCGCCCACCGTGCGGGCGGAGCTATTGCTGCGCCTGCTGGCACTCTTTGCGGACGTCGGGGCGGCCGCCCGGCCGGGGGATGGTGGGGCGGCCCGGGACCTGGGGGCGTTGCTGCCCGCGGTCGCTGTGGCGGCGGACGGGGTGGTCGGCCCTGACGGCAGGCTGGTGGTGGTGGTGGGCGACGATGCAGCGGTGGCCGCGACGCCTGCTGCTGCTGCCCTGCCGCCGCCTCCAACGCCGCGCCCGACCTCGTCGTCCGCCGCCGCTCCACCCAAACGCCCGGGCGCGGCCGCCCTGGCCTCCACCTCCTTTGGCCGCCCGCACGACGCCGCGCCCGCGGACATTGTGAAGGCATTTCGCCTGCTGTGGCTGTACGTGGCGGTGCACGGCCTGGCCGGGGTGACGGGCGGGGCGAGCGGGGGGCAGCCCGTCGCTATCAGCCTGCCCGCCTCGGCTTTTTCCGCTTCCCCTTCGTTCACCCCGCCTCCCTTGCCTTCCCGCCGGGTCCGCCTCATGTCGGCCCTGCCCGTCGGGGGAGGGGGCCTGCCGGCCTGGTCGACCGTGGCGCCGACCGTATGGCCGGCCGCGTGGCGGGCGGCGGCGGGGCGGCTGGCCAGGCTGACGCCGCCGCTGGTCGTCCTGTCGGCGGGCGAGTCGGTGAAGCTGGGGGCGGAGCTGGGGGCGCGCGTGCACCGCCTGGGCGGCGCCGCGTTGGGTGGCGCGGCCGCCGCCGCCACAGCCGAGCTGGTGGGCCGGGCAGGCGCGCCGGCCCCGCCGGCCGCGCCCACCGCGCCGGAGGCGTGGGCCCGGGCAGCCCACGTGTTCAGCGTGGCCGTCCTGGAGCTGGCGCGTGCCGAGGCGGCGCCCCTGCCGGCCGACCCGGCGACCGCAGCCACCACCTCCCCTCTGGACCCGTCCCTCGCCGCCCAGGCCCGCATGGAGCCCGGCATGTGGGTGGCGCCCTGGCTGGCCGCGATCACGGGGGCGGCCTGCTCGGCGTACTGTGCGCGGCTGGCTGGCGTGCGCGCGCCGCCCAGCCCGGACCCGGCCGGCCTGGTGGGGCCGTGCCTGGACGGGCTGGTCCGGTCGCTGGTGTGCGCGACCGCTCCGGCAGGCGGGGAGCCCAGTGCTGATGGACTGGCGACGTCCTTACTAGGCGGCGTCCTGGACGCCTTCCCCACCCTCCACTGGCGGCCTGTGCTCCTGAACTCGCTGCTCGCCTCGCTGGGCGCGCACGAGGCCTTTGCCGCCCGGGCGGGCATGCCGGCCGCGTCCGCGACTGGACCCGCCACGACGACGGCGACGCCCCTGGCAGCGGCGGCGGCGGCGGCGGCGACTGACCCCAGCCTGGCGCTGACGCGGCGGGTGCTGGCCACGGCGGCCGCGCGCGCGCCGGAGCATGCAGAAGCGCTCCTGCACGAGCCGCTGCGGGGCGGGGCGGCGGCCGACGGGTCGCCCGCCGCGCCCGTCGCCCTCCGCCACGCGGCGGAGCTGATGGCCACCGTGGATGCGGCCCGCCCCCCGCCGGATCCGGACGCCGTGGCCGCCCCAATCACGGGCGTGGAAGCATTGAGCCGCAAATCCTATTACGGCGGCCTGGCCGCCGGCCACGACGACGGCGGGCTGGCGGCCGCAGTGAAAGCGCTGGAGGCCGCGTTTGGTGAGGAGGAGGATGGCGACAAGGCCTGCTCCGTTTCCTCCTCCCCGCCCATCGAGGACCGCATCCTGGCGGTCGCGGCGGCCCTGGTGACAGCAGCACAGGGCGACCCAGCCTCCTCGCCGGCCTTGCACGCCCTCGCCTGGGCGCCCGCCCACCGCCTCACCCCGGCCGTCGTGCGCGCGTCCATCCTGGCCTGGGCCTGGGTCGCAGCGGCCGCGCCTACCCTCCGCGCCCCGCTCGCTGGCGCCGTCGGCGCGGCCTGGCTGTCCACCATCGACGCCCAGGTCGGCCTGTTTTCCCGGGCGTACGATGCGGAAGCCTTCCACCTGACCCCTGGCGGTGACCCGGACGACCACCCGGCCCTGACCCGGGGCGTCCGCGCGCACGGGGCCTGGCTCGCGTACTGGGCGGAACTGTGGGCGGCGTACGGCGAGGGCGGGGTCGGGCGGGATGCCCGGGCGGTGACCGCCATTCTGGGGCGCATCCTGCACCGTTCCCTGGCGGATGGGCGTGGGCTGACCCAACACCCGGCCGCGGCCGGCGCGCGCGCGCGCCTGGTGTGCCTGGCGCTCCGGGTGGCGCAGGCTGAGGAAGTGGCTGCATCGCCCAGGCCCTGCCCAGCCTCGGCTGCCATTCTCTGCCAGCGCGCCCTCCGGGCCGCCCTGCTGTGGCATGAAGGCCCGCCGGCCTGGTATGGGCGGTGGACGCCCGCGGAAGCGGCGGACCAGGCAGCCGCCGCGGCCGGACTGCTGGACCTCGTGTCCAGCGTGGCTGCCTGGCCGGGGCTGGCCCCGGTCAGCCCGCCGCCAGGTGCACAGACGGGGGCGTCCACGGCCGACCCTGTGTGGGGTGCGTGCGCGTCGTCCACGTCGGGAGCAAACCGGGTGGCGCTCTGCCGCCTGTTGCAAGCTGCGGAAGCCGAACGCACGTGCGTGTGGGCAGGGCCCATGGACACGCCGCCGTCCCCACCCTCCGTGGTGGGCAGGCTGACACCCAGCCAATGGGCTGGCCACGCCCGCACTGCCTGGGACGTGTCCCCCCGGCTGGCGCTGGCCCTGCCAGAACGCCTGCCCGCCTGCCCTGCCCTTGCGTCTGCCCTGCGCGACCTCGTCTGGGCGGGCGCGGCCGACCCAGCCATCCAGGCCGTGCCCGCCGCGGCGGCCTTGCTGGCCGGGGATGAGCGGCTGTTAGCTGGGTACCAGAGGCTGCTGGCAAGTGGTGGAGAGAGCGGGGTGGCTGCTGTCGGTGCGAGCATCGCCATAGGGCAGCGGGCGAGCACGGCGGCCGCGACTGCGGCCGCCCTTGCGTCGGCCGCGGCCGACCGCATGGACGCTCTCACCCTCTGGCACCCCGCCCCGCTCCTCCAAGCCCTGGCCATGCTGGGCGGCCCCGCGGGCGGCATCCCTGCCGTGCGCGGATACGCCCTGCGCTCCCTGGACCGGTGCCCGGCCGCCCAGGTCTCCGTCTTCCTGCCCCAGCTCGTCCAGCTGCTGCGGTCGGATGCGGGGGGCGGCCAGATCGCGGCCTATCTGCTGGCGGCCGCCCGCAAGTCCGTCCTGTACGCCCACATTTTGCTGTACACGCTCAAGGCGGAGGGCACGCCGCCGGGGGAGGCGTTCGCGCCAGCTATCAAACGGTCGGGCTGGCGGCCCCCCGCCGACACGGGGCTGTGGGCCATCGCGGACGACCTCGCCCGCCGGGTGTGGGCGACCATGCCGGCCGACAAGCTCGCTCACTTGGAAGCGGAGCTGGCCTTCTTTGATGCCGTAACGGCCGTCTCTGGGGAGCTGTACCCGGTCGCCAAGGATGAGCGCAAGAATGAGGCGGTGCGGCTGGTGAAGCAGGTAAGGGAAAGATGGTGGATGGGGTGTGGGGGTTGAGAGAGAGGGAGGGTTGGGCACCGGTTTGCCTGGCCTTGCCTCCCTCTCTCTCTCTCTCCCCCTCTCTTTCTTCCGGCGACGCCGCACTGGGCGTGGCCGCCCGCCTACCGGCCCACGGTCCCGTGGAAAGCCGCGCTCGTGGGTGGAGGCCGGCCAACGCGCTGCTCCCTACCAACCCCCGACCTCACACCTCCATTTGACGTCCACCCCGCCTCCCTTGTCCCCAGATCCCCCTCCCCCGCCCGGACCTCTACCTCCCCACCAACCCGGACGCCCGCATCCTGGCCGTCATCTCGGAGTCCGCGACGCCCATGCAGAGCGCCGCCAAAGTGCCCATCCTGGTCGCGTTCGAGGTCGACATCGGGAGCGGGAGCGGCGGTGGCCACGGGAGTGGTGGTGAGGATGGAGGCGAGCACACGGCGGCGGCGGCTCCGATCTCCCGCCTGACCTCCCAGGCCTGTATCTTTAAGGTCGGCGACGACTGCCGCCAGGATGTGCTGGCCCTGCAGGTCATCCGCCTCCTGGCCGACGCCCTGGCCAAGGCCGGCCTGGACCTCTTCCTCGCGCCCTACGGCGTCATCCCCACGGCCTACGAGTGCGGCATCATCGAGGTCGTCCCTGACTGCCGGTCCCGGTCGGCCCTGGGGGAGACATGCGATGGTGGGCTCTTTGACATCTTCAGGCGCGAGTTTGGGGCGCCTGGGTCGGCCCGCTTTGAGGCCGCCCGCTCCAATTTCATCGCGTCGGCCGCGGGCTACGCGGTCGCCTGCTACCTGCTCCAAGCCAAGGACCGGCACAACGGCAACATCATGATCACCCGGGACGGCCACCTGGTCCACATCGACTTCGGCTTTATCCTGGGCATCTCGCCCGGCGGCAACCTGGGCTTCGAGTCGGCGGCCTTCAAGCTGTCCCACGAGATGACCCAGCTGCTCGACCCGGGCGGCAAGCGCACCTCCCCCCAGTTCCGCGGGTTTGTTGCCGCCTGTGTCCGCGGCTTTCTGGCCGCCCGGGGCGCGGCCGCCCCCATTATTGCCGCCATCACCCTCATGGCCGACTCGGGCCTGCCCTGCTACGGGTACGGCGCGCCCGTGGCCAAGCTGACGGACCGGTTCCACCTGGAGCTGACAGACGCGCAGGCGGCTAGTTTTTTCAGGGGGGCGACTTTGGACGCGTACGACAAGTGGACGACGGGCCTGTATGACGGCATCCAGTGGCTACAACAGAGCATTCCCAAGTAGATGGTAGAGGGGTGGGTTCGGTAGGGAGAGTGGAGGCGGAGAAGTGCGTGCGCGTGGTGCGAGGGTGACAAAAAAAGGAAGGTGAGGAGGTGTGCCGTGTTGATTGTTGTTGTTGATGGAGGCAAAAGGCTCGGGTCCTTCTTTTCTTGTTTTTTTGGGGGGATGAGGGATCTTCTCGTGGCGGTGCGGTTTTTGGTTTTATTGTGGTGGAGAGAGAGAGAGAGCGGGCGCGGGCGATGCGTGGCGACTAAAGAATGGGGAAGGGTGTAGTAGGCCGGGTTAGGTTTAGGTTTAGGTTTAGGTTTAGGGTTAGGTTTAGGGTTAGGGTCAGGGTTAGGGTTAGGGTTAGGGTTAGGGTTAGGGTTAGGGTTAGGGTTAGGGTTAGGGTTAGGGTTAGGGTTAGGGTTAGGGTTA
>Ga0315283_10002967_pt1 | contig 14405 bp, 9 predicted proteins | sample YL17G09_0_MG_FD_204541 | JGI IMG/M metagenome (GOLD analysis project Ga0315283, IMG submission 204541) | Sediment microbial communities from Yellowstone Lake, YNP, Wyoming, USA - YL17G09_0 | ecosystem: Environmental > Aquatic > Freshwater > Lake > Sediment | place: USA: Wyoming | collected... | reverse complement strand
GTCCTCGCTAAGGCTCGGACGATTCCGGGATTGAACTCCCTTTCCAAAAGGGGGATGAGCAGGAGCCGGATGCGGTTCCTCAGGAACTTAGGGTCCCGGTTGCTTGGATCCAGAAGGTAGGGGAGACGGTTTTGATCCAGGAACCTGATGATATCATTCCGCCTCGTCCCAATCAGGGGTCTGATAATCTTCCCTCTCACCGGCGGGATGCCCGCGAGTCCCCTTGGCCCCGCCCCACGAATGAGGCGCATAATCACGGTCTCGGCCTGATCATCCATCATATGGCCCAAGGCGATCCGGGAGGCACGGGCCTTCCTCGCGGCCTCTTCCAGAAAGGCGTAGCGGACCTCCCTGGCCCCTTCCTCCAAGGAAAGCTTCTTTCTTCGGCAGAACCCGGTAACATCAACGCGTTTGGAGTAAAAGGCCATCTTCAGGGCCTTCGCCATCCCTTTCACGAACTTGGCCTCCTCCCGGGATTCTTCCCTCAATCCATGATCAAAATGCGCGAGGAAAAGTCGTAGGCCGTACTCACGCCTTAGCTCCAGGAGAACATGAAGCAGGGCGACCGAGTCCGGCCCTCCGGAGACCGCTACCAGGACACGGTCTCCCACAGCCAGCATTCCGTGGCGCTCTACGACCTTGCGCACCTTGGAGAGAAAGGGGATCCTCATAGCCCCCAGAGCCTAAAACAGCTCCCCCCGGGCTCTCCGGGCTCCTGAAATCTTCCCGGGCCTCCCATAGAAATCCTTATCAATGGGCCCCTCTAATTGAGTTCCTCCCCGAAAAACTTCCCCACCCGATCCAGATACTCCTCGCGATGCGTCAGGTAAGCCTTCACGTGCCCCACCCCAGGCACGATCCATAGGTCGTCCGCCGGGTTCCCCGCCGCGTGAAAGAGCCTGCGGGAATGCTCCGCCGAGATGCTCGTGTCCACCTCTCCGTGGATGAAGTATACCCTCCTGGGCTTAATCTTCCCCACTTCACGGATCGGCTTCACGGAGTTGAAATCCATTCCGTAAAGGATCCTAGCCATCAGCACGACTCCCGGCGTGAACACAGCAGGCAGGTGGGAAAGCCTGGGCAACTTTAGATTCACTATCTCCCGGGCGTCCTCGTATCCGCTGTCCTCTACCAGAGCCCGGATGCTCGTATCCCCGGCCGCGGCCAGGATGGAGGCGACCGCTCCCATCGAGAACCCGATGACTCCCACTCTCTCGATCCCATGGGTCGTGAGGTAATCCACCGCCCCCAGGACATCCCGGGTCTCGTATTGCCCCAGAGAGAACCGGCTTTTCTGTGACAGTCCCCATCCCCTTAAGTCAAAGGTGAGCACGTTGTATCCCAGGTCGTGCAGGTCCTTGGCCAGGGGCAGAAGCCCGATTTCCGGGTTCGCCCGGTGCCCTGGCTTGCCGTGCACGAGCACAATCCCCGCCTGACTACCCTCACGAGGGAACAGCCATCCCGAAAGCCTGAGACTGTCCCCCCGGCTGGGAAAGACCACTTCCTCGTAAGGGATCCCGAGGCTCCCGGCATCTTCGTGGTTGGGCAGGATATCCGGCTGGGACAGGTGATTCGCAACATAGGCGCAGATTCCGAAGTACCCGAAGAAGAAAAGATCAAATAAGAGACTGGCCTTGACGAGGGTCCAGGCCCGCCTCTGCTCCTGCCCTTTCGCACCCTTTATTTGCCCGGCAGGACGCTCACCCATACCTTTCTCCGTCTCGGCCCATCGAACTCGCAGAAGAAGATCCCCTGCCAGGTCCCGAACTTGAGCCGTCCCCCCTCCACGGGCACCTGAACCGAACTCCCCATGAGGCTGGCCTTGATGTGCGCGTCCGCATTTCCCTCGGTGTGGCTATACCCGCCGTTGTGCGGAATGAGTTCCGCCAGCTTGGCGAGGATGTCCCGCCTCACGCTGGGGTCGGCGTTCTCATTGATGGTTATTCCCGCCGTGGTATGCGGCACGAGCACCGTGCAGAGACCCTCCTTTACCCCGATATCCCCCACCGTTTGCTCTACCTCCCCGGTGATGTCCAGCATACACGTCCTCTCCCGGGTCGAGACCTCGATCACCTGCATTGCGTTTCTCACTTCCAGGAAAGGTTCAGGGGGCGGCTTTGGCTGCTTCCAGTAATCTTGCTACAATGTCTCCGGCTGTGATCCCGTCGGCCTCGGCCGAGAAGTTGGTCACCAGGCGGTGGCGCAGGACCGAGGGGGCCACGGCCCGGACATCCTCCACGCCCGGGGAGAAGCGGCCGTCCAGGATCGCCTGGGTCTTCGCGCCCAGGATGAGGTATTGCGAGGCCCTAGGCCCGGCGCCCCAGGAAAGCCAGTCCTTGATGAACTTGGGCGCGTCCGGAGACTTGGGGCGGGTCTTGCGCGCCAGTTGGACGGCATAACCCACCACATGGTCCGAGACCGGGACCCGGCGGACCAGCTTCTGCAGGCGCAGGATGTCCTCGCCGGAGAGCACGCGGGACAATTGGGCCTCGTAAGCCGAGGTCGTGGAGCGGACGATCTCAGCCTCCTCGGCTTCCGAGGGGTAATCGATGATGATCTCGAACATGAAACGGTCCAATTGCGCCTCGGGCAGGGGGTAGGTGCCCTCCTGCTCGATGGGGTTCTGGGTGGCGAGCACAAAGAAGGGAGGGTCCAGGGGATAGGTCTGGCCCCCGGCGGTGACCTTCCTCTCCTGCATCGCCTGAAGCAGGGCGGCCTGGGTCTTGGGCGGAGTGCGGTTGATCTCGTCGGCCAGAACGATGTTGGCGAAGACCGGGCCGCGCACGAACTTGAAGGCGCGGCGGCGGGTCGTAGGGTCGTCTTCCAGGATGTCCGTGCCCGTGATGTCCGAGGGCATCAGGTCCGGGGTGAACTGGATGCGGTTGAAGTTGAGCGAGAGCACCTGGGACAGAGTGTTGATGAGCAGGGTCTTGGCCAGGCCGGGAACGCCCACGATCAGGGCATGGCCGTTGGCCAGGAGCGCGATCAGGAGCTCCTCGATCACCTTTTTCTGACCGATGATGACCTTCCCGATCTCGCGCTCGATCGTCTCCCGCGCCTGGCGCAACTCCTTCACCGCCTGGACATCCCCTGAACTCGCCTGAACTTCAGCCATTACAACCCCTTTCAAATGCGGATTTTGGAATGCGGAATGCGGAATTTAAGAATCCCCACGTAACACGCTGCTTCATCTTAACTATAGAGTTTAACAGAGAAGGGGAAAGTTGTCAACCACCCTTCAGGCACTTACGGGAAAAAGAAGGCAACCTATTTGGAAGAGGATGGGAGGTTTGCAGGAGGGGTTGGGGAGGATTTCACGAGGTCTTCCCTTCCAGATCCCTTCCTGTTACCTTCCTGTTGCCTCCCTGTTACCTCCCTCAGCTTCTAAGCAACCCTATAGGGCAATCCCCCTTTAGGGGGCCGTAACTCCCCAAAAACAAAGGGAGGAGTTTCTTGAGAGAAACCCCTCCCTCCAAAAGAAGGAACTGACTTGAAAAAACGGAACTTAGCGCAGAACCGTGATGCGCTCGGTGGAATGGACCTTCTCGGCCGCGAAACGGGCGAAGTAAACCCCAGCACCCAACCACTGACCCAGTTTGTAACGAAGGTCTAAAAATCGGGTTGACATAACCTCAAAAACATTGTACAATTATACCCCTGAGAACAGAAGGGAGAAGGCATGAAATGGATTTGCGCCGTAGGCGCTCTGATAGCTTTGACAGGAACGACATTGGGGGAATGGGGGCCGCCTGAGAACCTTGGGCCTTGGGTGAACACCTACACCTACAATTTTGCCCCCAGCGTCTCGGTCAGCGGGGACACCCTCTATTTCACAAGGACCGTGGGCAGCTGGGATTACGAAATCTATATGTCCGTGTTCAGAAACGGGGTTTGGGATTCTGCAGTAAGCGTCAGTGACAGCATCAACACGGCAGCCACCGCAGCCGCCTGCCCCTTCATCAGCTATGACGGGAACATGCTCTATTACTCGATGTTCCCGCCCCAAAACCCTAATGTCCAACATCTCTATTACAGCGAGAGGCGTAACGGTGTGTGGCAGGGGCCAATACGGTTCGAGGCCTCGTTCAACTATGATTCGTGCAGTGTGGTCTGGCCCTGCTTCACCCATGACATGAGGAGGCTGTACTTTCTCTCCTCTTACCTCCGCCCTGGAGGGAGAGGGAAAGGGGATCTGTGGTTTTCGGATTACGATACCCTCACCCAAACCTGGGGCCCGCCGGTAAACCTCGGGGACAGTATCAACACCTCAGAATTTGAATGTTCTCCCTCTCTTTCCTGGGACGACCAGACGCTTTACTACACCAGCGATACACTCCCTTACCAGAATATGAAAATCTGTCGTTCAAAGATGGTGAACGGGGTTTGGCAGAAGGGGGTCATGTTACCCGGATCACCCAATTATCCTTACAGCACCTCGGATAACCCCTGCCTTTCAGCAGACGGGCGGACCCTCTTCTTCATGGCCGCGCGGCTGCCTTTTCCACAATATGGATTAACCGACATCTACGTTTCGAGGTGGGAGGTGGGTGTGGAACTCCCCCCTACAGGTCCCTCAAGGGAAAACACCTTGCGTTTAGTTTTCCCAAACCCCTTGAGGCCGGGGACATGGATTAACCTTTCAGGAGGCGATTCCTTGAAGATAAAAAAGGCAAGGCTTTTTGATCTCCAAGGAAGATTGGTTCGCACCTGGACCGAACAAGAATTCCGGGGTAGAGACTTTATGTGGGAAGGCACGGATGGAAGGGGTAAAACGCTGGTCTCTGGGGTATATTTCTTTGAATTGGATATAGGCAGAGAAAAGCTCCTGTACAAGGCACTGACCTTGCGCTAAGGGAAAAGAGCAAAGAGTTTCAACCGAGGACTAACTACCAATATGGAAGGAGGTGAAAATAGTGACTAAAAAACTGCGTTGCTGACAGTTACAGTCGGGCTCCTGGTGCTGGTGGCTTCCGCAACCTGGGCGGATCCCATCCTCTGCAGAGGAGTAGTCAGAAATACGCTGGGTCAGCCAATAGCTGACGCCTACGTCCAGGGATGTAATAATGTGGACTGTAATCTGTCCACCACTTCGGGCCCCCATGGAACCTACGCACTAACCCGCGCCACCGAACCACCGGCAGGGACGTATTATTACTGCGCCAAGAAGAGCGGCGTCGGTAAAGATGGGACCAGCATCTACCATACCTACCAACAACCTGACTCGTGGGACCCCAGCCTTAGCGGGACGGACTACACATGCCCGGCTTGTTTCTCCGGCAAGTAGAAGCCACAGCGACAGTTGCGGAGGAGGAGACAGAGTCTACAACTAAAGGCTCTGTTTCTTTTTTTATTGCCCTAAAGGTAGTAAAAAAACAACATGACACCCCGGTAGGTCAAGAAAAGAATAGAAGGAACTCACTTAAGCTCATCCAAATGCAGAAAAAAAGGAAGGCCCCGAAAAGGTCGGGACCTTCCAAGCTAACTGGATGCTGAAACTTAGCGCAGAACCGTGATGCGCTCGGTGGAATGGACCTTCTCGGCCGCGAAGCGGGCGAAATACACCCCGGCGCCGACCGCCTTGCCGAACGCATCCCGACCATCCCAGGCCACCTCGTGGGTCCCAGCCGAGGCGTTCTCGGAAACCAAGGTGCGCACCTTCTGGCCGGTGATCCCGTAAATCGCCAGGCTCACCGGTCCGGATTTGGCCAGGGAGTAACGCAGGACCGTCCGGCCGGAGAACGGGTTCGGGGCGGCCTGTTCGAGCGCGGTCTTCTTGACCAGCCGGACGCCACCCTGCTCCTCCACACCTACGGTGAGCTGGTAATACTCGGTGGAGTAGGCAATCATCGTCTCAGGCGGAGCCCCCGACTTCCTCCCTCCGAAGATCCACATCCCGGGAATCCCGCCCGAGCCGCGGTTGCCGGGCACGAAGAAACCGGCATGGTCCCGGCGGGGGACATTGATGTTCGACGGGAACGTGGTCCAGGTGTTTGTAGCCGTGTTGTAGTCATAGCATTCGGGATAGATAGGGTCGCCCCAGAAACAATGGGGAACCACGATGATGTGGCCGCCATGACCGTAAGGCGAGTTGGTGTTGAACCCGAACGCCTGAGATTCAGCTATGCTGTCCGGGGCATCAGCCAGACGGACCCACCCGGCTCCAGGGTTGGCCGGGTCGAACCGCTCCAATCTCATCGAGTTATACAAAGGGACCGCACCATTGGGGGTCCAGTTCCCTCCGATTCCGTAAATCTTCCCGTCCACTACCGCTGCGGTCACGTATCCTTTCCGCTCGGACAACCTGGCCGTGGTGATATTGGACCAGCGGGTTCCTGCGGGCAGGGCGGGGTCATAAACCCAGGTGGAATCGGTGTTGTAGGGCGCGGCCACGGTCTCGTACCCCCCGAAGACGTAAAGCTTGTTGTTCACCACGGCGTTGCCCATGGCCGGGATGAACATCTGGCCTCCGATCCTTCCCGGGAAGGGATCGGAGGTGAGGGACATGGCTAATCCGGAGATCGGGTAGAAAACCTGCAGAGCGGCTATCATGGTCCCGCCGGCGTTGCGGCCGCCCACGGTGTACAGGGCCAGGCTGTCCGGCCCCGTGGGATCATTAAGCAGGTTAACCTTGTAGTTGGAAATGGGAGTCTCCATGGCCAGCATTTCGTCGGCGAAGGTCCCGCTGTCCGGATTGAAGCTGTAGATCTCGCCGCTGGTTGTCCCGTCCGGCAGACGCCCGCCGAGAAAGTAAACCTTGCTGGTCGGTGGATAGTACTCCCCGTCGAACCTCCAGAACCGGAACATGGGCTCTGAGGTTGGCCCGAGCGTCCATTGGGCGAAGACCGCCTGGGCAACCAACAGAACCAGGGTCCCAAACAGTAACGCTTTCTTCATCGCGAACTCCTTTCCATGAAAAAGGGGTTTCTCTTGTGAACCGCCCGGTCCTCGTAGCTTTGGCCGCATCACCTCTTTGAACGGAATCTGCCCTTATTATAGCGAACATCCCCGGCATTTGTCAATCCCCTCGCGGAGTTGAGACGACCGGCCCGGTTGGAGGTGGCATTCCCGAACGAAAAAACCTCCTTCGGAAAGGTCGGATGGAAAAAGCCAAGAAGAAGGCCCCGAACAAGTCGGGGCCTTCCAAGTTAACCGGATGCCGAAACTTAGCGCAGAACCGTGATGCGCTCGGTGGAATGGACCTTCTCGGCCGCGAACCGGGCGAAGTATACCCCGGCGCCGACCGCCTTGCCGAAGTCATCCCGACCGTCCCAGGAAACCTCGCTCGTCCCTGCCGGGCGAACACCCTGGACCAGGGTCCTAACCCTCTGGCCGGTGATCCCGTAAATCGCCAGACTCACAGGTCCGGATTTGGCCAGTGAGTAACGCAGGACCGTCCTGCCCGAGAACGGGTTAGGCACAGGAGCCTGCAGGCCGGTCAACTTCTCCAACCGGACGCCGCCCTGCTCCTCTACGGCGCTGTACGTAAGCTGGTAGTACTCGGACATGTTCAGGGCCGGGGAATCCGCTCCCACGCGACCACCCAGGACCCACATCCCGGGAATGCCGTTGGACCCTCCGGTTCCGGGCACGAAGAAACCGGCATGGTTCCGGCGGGCCTGGTTCAACGCGGGGAACGTCGCCCAGGTGTTCGCGGCGACGTTGTAGTCGTAGCAGTCCGGGAACTCGTTGGGCCACTGCCCCTTGCCCGCGACGATGATGTGGCCGCCAAACCCATAGGGCGATCCGATGTTGAATCCGAACGCCACAGATTCACCCAAAGTATCGGGAAGGTCGGCCATGCGGACCCAGCCTGCACCGGGGTTGGCGGGGTCGAAGCGCTCGACGATGCGTTGCGACTGCAGAACGGTCCCATTGTAGGTGTTGCCGCCGATGGCATAGATCTTCCCGTCCACCACCGCAGGAGAGATGTAGCCGCGCGCGATGGCCAAGCGGGCCGTCAAACGGGACCAGCGGCTGCCCGCAGGCTGGGCCGGGTCGTAGACATAGGTGGAATCCGAACAGTAAGGTGTCCCGGTGTTCTGGAACCCCCCGATAACGTAGAGCTTGTTGTTGCAAGCCAATTGACCGTTGGCCGGGATGTACACTCGGCCGCCGATCATCCCGGGCCAGGGATCGCTGGTGAGGGACATGGCCAGGCCGCTGATGGGATAATAGACCTGCGTGGCACTGGAGTAAGTTCCAGCCTGGGTACGACCGCCCACGGCATACAGAGCCAGGCTGTCCGGCCCCGTGAGGTCTTTCAGCAGGCTGACGCCGTAGTTGGAAACCGGGATTTCCATGGCCAGAACCTCGTCAGCAAAGGTCCCGGCTACGGGATCGAAGCTGTAGATCTCGCCGCTGGTCGTGCCGGCCCCAACGCGGCCGCCGAGGAAGTAGACCTTCCCCGTCAGGGAATAGTATTCCCCGTCAAAACGGGTATAGAAAAACGGAGAGGCCGGCCCGGGCGTCCAAGCCTGGGCGAAAGCCATCCCGGCTAGAAGAAGCCCCAAGGCCCCAAGCACTAACGTTTTCTTCACCACGAACTCCTTTCCATGAAAAGGTTTAACTTATTTTAAAACGCCCGGTCGTCGCGGATTTCCCTCATCACCTCCTCGATCAAAATGGGGTTAATATTATAGCGCATACCGCTTGGTTTTGTCAACCCCCCTTTCCCCCGGCGAGAAGACCTCAGGCGATCCGGCGGGCGAAGTGCTCCGGGTTTAAGGGCTCGCCGGTGGCGTTCGCCAGCCAGAGGTTCCAGAAAGCCCTGCTTCCCGGGCGGAAGACCTTCTCCACCAGGAAGCTCCCGGACTTGGGATTGGCGAAGACCTCGCCCGGAGCCAGGACGTTCTTCTGGATGTGGTCCTCCAGCTGGGCGGCAGCCAGCTCGCCGAGGAGGTAGTTGTGGTAGTAGACCGGGCTGGTGGAGAGGTGGATCTTGGCGGCCCAGTCCGGAGCCCCGCGGCCCTCCGGCCGAGCCAGAAGCTGGTAACGCTCCACCAGGTCCCACCAGAGAGAGTCCAGGTCCTGGTCCGGATCGCGGTACATCGCCTGTTCGAAGCGCATCATCACCGAGGACCATCGGCAGAAGACCAGGAGCTTAGCCCGGGACTGGGCCCGGAGGTCTTTCTCCATGCCCCGGGCCTCCTCCGGAGGGACCCCGACGTAGCGGACGAGGAACCAGGCCGTGCGGGGGAAACGCTCCATCAGAATGGCCACGGCCTCGGTGGCCAAAGTGTGGGCCGGCTCCCTGAGGGCGTAAGGCAGGCTCATGTCCAGGTACTTGTCGTAGACCCCGTGCCCGACCTCGTGGAGCATCGTGCCCATCCAGCGCTCGCCGGGCACGACGTTCGCGAGGATGCGCACGTCCCCCCGGCGGTCTATGTCCGTGCAGAAGGCATGCTGGCACTTGCCGGGCTTCTCATAGAGGTCGCTCCGCTTTAGAATGTCCTCGATGTCCAGGCCCAGGTCGCGGTAGAAGGAGCGGGTCAGGGCCTCGATATCCTTATCCTTGAAGGACGCGTCCAGGGAGACCCCCCCGGCCTCGGGCGGCCTCTGGAAGAAAGGATCGGCGTAGTGCCAGGGCCGGAGGTCCGAGGGAGGGCATCCGAAACGCGCGGAGAGGGCAAGATCCAGACCGCGTTTGTAGTCCCGGAAAGGCGCGTCGGTCAACTGCTCCAGCCTGGCCAGCAGGTCGAACAGGTCTTTCTCGTTCAGCTCCTGGAGCTCGATCTGCATGGCGTAGAAATTGCCGAACCCGATATGCCGGGCCGCGGCATTGCGCCTTTTCGCCAGCTCGCGGAGCTTTGCGGCCACCTGGGCCCCGACTTGCTTGGAAGACTCCCAAGCCTCCCGGCAGAGGGCGCTTTGGGTCTCCTTCCTCAGGATCTCGGAAAGCTCGTTGTCCGAGCGCTCCTTCCCCCCCACCCGGGCGCGGTAGGCGTAGAAGACGCCCTCGATCTCTTTCTCCCGCTTCACCAGGTCGGCGATGGTCTCCTTGTCCATCTGGTTCGCCCAGTGCCCGAGGAGGAGCAGCCGGACCTCCCGTGCGAGGAGAGGATCTTCGACTCCTTTCTCCCACCAGGCCTTGAGTTGTTGAAAAGCCTCGCGGTTGGAGAACACCTGACGGAGGGTCCGGTCCAGCTCCTCGCTCCGGCGGGCCGCGGCCTCGCTGGAGGTGAGGCTGAATTCCCAGTAGGCCAGGGCCGCATCCCGGGCCAGGGGCTCAATCCCCGCGATGACCGTCTTTACGAATTCCCGAATCTCAGATGACATGCTCATCCTTTCCCGAAATGTTTCCGCCCAGCTTCAAGACCCATCTTAATAACCGTTCGTGTACACCACGGACACGGTGTTCGCCCCGTAGTTGGCCACGTAGACGTGCTTTCCACCCGGGGTGATCGCCAGGCCCAGGGGCCCCGAGCCCACTGCGACCGGCCCGGTCACAGCCCTGGTCGCGGTGCTGACTGCGGAAATGCTGGTGGCGTTGCTCTGGGAGGCATAGGCGTAGGTCCCGGTGGGATTCACGGCCACACCTGTGGGAGAGCCCGAAAGGGTCACCGCGGTTTCAGCGAACCCGGGGAGGGAAAGAGCCGAGAGGTGATTGCTCACGGCATCGGCCACATAGAGCTCCCCGCCTCCCGGCCGGAGGGCGATCCCCGAGGGACCCCGGCCCGTGGCAAGATAATGGGGCGTCACGACGAAGGTCGCAATATCCATCTCGGTAACGGCATCGGCTGTCGGGCTGGTGGCATAGACCACCCCTCCCGAGGCCAAGATCCCGATCCCTGAACTGGGGAGGCCGCGGGTGAAAAACGAGTGGGTGACTGTATCATAAACCGCCAGCTGGTTGGTGAGCGAGGACACGGTGAAGACATAGCGGCCGCTGACCGCGACGCCGACGGGCTCGGCCGGGATGTTGGCGATGGTGCTCACCACACTCCGGGATGCCGTGGAGATCACTGAAACCGTGCCGGACAGGCGATTGGCCACATAGGCGCATCCGCCCGTTATGACAATTCCCTGAGGCTGGCTACCCACCGGAATGCGGTCCACCACGCTGTCGTTGGCGGTGGCGATCACGTCCACCCTCCCGGCGCCGGAGCAGGTCACATAGGCGTAATTCCCGTCCGGGGTCGCGGCCACGCCATAGGGCCCGGCCTCCACGGGTACCGTGCCCACGACATAGGGAATGTTGGAAGTCTTGGTCACGGCAAAGACGTGGTCGCTGGAGTCCGAAGCCAGGACCTGCGAGCCGGAGGTGTACTGCACCATAACGAGGCCCTGGTGGGTAGTGTCCTCCGGGGACCAGGCATAGGAGCGGGCCGTGAGCGGCAGGCCGGTGCTCACCGCCTCCCAGCTCTGGCCTCCGTTCTTGGAGGATAAAATCTCGAACTGTCCCGTGGAGAGACCGATGGCGGTCCAGGTGACGGTGTGCTTGCTTCCCGCGAGCCAGCTCTCCCCGCCGTTCGGGGAGACGACCGTGACGCCCGCAGTCCCTCCGCCCCCTCCCCCGCCGCCTCCGCTTCCCCCCCCGCCGCCGGGGGATGAAGGGCTCTTCTTGGAGCAGCCCCAGAAGACCGCAACCATCAGAATCAGAGAAAGAGCAAAAACTGTCTTTTTCATCGTTTTTCTCCTTTCAAACCTACCTTTTCATTATAAGCCCATCGGCCGGAAAAGTCAAGGGAGAAAAGGGCGGGACCCAACAAAGGTCCCGCCCTCCAATCCCGAAGAAGCCGCTTTACCGGAGGACCACGACCTTCCCCACCTCGTTTCTATTTAGGGCAAAGAGTTTGTAGAAGTATATTCCGCTCGGCACCTTTATGCCCTGTTCGTCCCTGCCGTCCCAGCGCGCGGCGTAGGTTCCGGGCCTGCGGGAACCCGAAAGGAGAGCGCGGACCCGCCGCCCTGAGGCGTCGTAGATCGCCAGGGAGACCTCTCCGGCACGGGCCAGGGAGAAGGAAATCGTCGTCGCTCCGGCGGTGGGATTAGGTTGGCTGGCTAAAGCGAACTCATGCTCCTTCTCAACCTGGATGCGGTCATCCTCGACCGCGCTCTGGTTGTAGTGGATCGCAGCCCAGACGTCAATGATACCCCAGCCGTAATTATTGTCAGGATTGTTGTGCCGGCTGGCGGTCATCATCAGGGCCCTGCGGACCTGCAGGGGCGTCCAGGTGGGCTTGGCTTGGAGGATGACGGCGCAACTCCCTCCGACCAGGGGCGTGGAGCAGGAGGTACCGGAGGCGGTGCCGAAAGCGGTCTGGGAGGACGAACTTGCCCAGTAATCCGAGACGCCCTTGGCGCAAACCTCGGGCTTCATCCTCCCGTCGTAGGTCGGGCCGCGGGAGCTGAAGCTGGCGATAGTGCCTACGGAATCCACGGCCCCAATGGAGAGGATGGAGTCCGCGTCCGACGGGGCTTCCAGGGTCCCGGTGCTGGGCCCGGAGTTCCCCATCGCGTTACATACGATGATCCCTAAGTTGGCCGCGTGCTTCGCCGCCCGCGAAACGATGGCCGTGTTCCCGTTCATGTCTTGATAAGTATAAGAGTGCTGTCCGGAGTCGAAGGTCTTATAGGCCAGGGAGCTGGACACGACCTCCCCGCCCAGTGAGTCGGTGCGCTGGAGGGCTGCGGCCCAGTAGTCTTCCTCGATGTTTCGCTCGAAAGCGATCACTTCGGTGCGGTAGATCGCCCAGGTGGCTCCGTAGGCCGGTCCGATGAGGCTTCCCGAGCGGAACCCCCCGGCCTCGGACCAGGTGCCGGTGCCGTGGCTGCCCCAGTCCGTGGTGTCCCGGTTGGTGTAGAAGTCGTGCTGGTCGATGAGCCGGCCGGAGTTGCGGATGGAGTCGAAGACCACGTGGTTCTTGCGGAACCCGGTGTCGAACATCGCCATGATGACCCCCCGGCCGGAGTATCCGGAGTCGTGGCAGACCGGCACATTGATCTGCCGCACCTGCCAGAAGGAAGGGCCGTAGTTCAAGGCGTGGATCTCATTGGGCGGAGGGACGGAGCCGAGATTAGGCTCCGGAACATCTGGCTCAAGGGGCCTGCGAAAAGAGATCACGAGGTCCATCTTGCGAACGAAGGGCAAATTCGAAATCTGCTCGGCCTCCTCTCGGGTCATCTCAAAGGTGGCGGCATTGAACCAGTTGAGGGGCACACGGAGCCTTGCCCCGAGCGCCACGACCTGCTGGATGTGCTCCCGGGATACCGGCAGGTCCATGAAGTCCATGTCCGCGCGACCCACCTTGGCCCTGCGCCACAAGGCGTGCTCGGTGAACTGGGCCTTGCGCTTCGATGCCGCACGGTTGAACTCCTCCTGGGTACGGATCCCCTTGTCCGTGAAATAGACCATGACCGGAAGGGTTCGGTTGGTTTCCAAGTCGACCAGTTTATCGGCCAACCTAGGAGCCATTATTACGGCTTCCATAGGCTCGAAAAGGACCGGCGGAGCAGTGCTCCCCCATCCCCCGGAAATGATCAGGACCAAAAGCAACCCGGCAGCTAACGCAGTGGTCTTCGTCTTCATGAGGAACCCTCCAAAGGTTACCTAACAAGTCTAATTCAAAATTCCGGGAAAGTCAAGCGTCTTTTTGCTGATTGAGCGTCGGGGCACGAGTGCCGGGTTTCGGAACAGTTAGAAACCGCTGTAACGATACTTAACAATCGATGCCTTATGGTTGAAAAAACATAACCATAACCTTCAAACCAAAAACCAGACTTTGGCAAAAAAGGAGAGGCACGGACTTGCGACCGGGCCTCTCCTCAAAAAAAGGGGGGGATACGTCCTGCTTCTTCTTAGCCTAAAGGTCCTTGGTCACGTCCACGGTGTCGCTGGTCGGATCCCGGACCACCTCGAACGCCCGCTTGCGGAACACGGCTATCATGCGATGATTGTCCGAGCTGGTCGAAGCCACGATGCGCTTGAGCCCCCACTTCCGGGCGATCTCCAAACAGTAGTCCGTCAAGAGGCCACCCAGGCCGCGGTTCTGCCAGTCGTCCCGGATGAGCACGGCGTACTCCGCGGTCGCGCTGCCCGGGTCGGCAATCAGACGGCCCACCCCGAGAAACTGACGAACTCCCTTATCCTCCTGCTCCACCACGATTCCGATCTCCCGGTCGTAGTCGTTGAAGCAGTACCGCGTGGCCACCTCGTGGGCGTTCCAGCGGAAGAAGGACCGGAAGCGGGCGTAGAGAGTATCCGGGGAGCAGCTCCCCAGGAGGTGCAGCCAGAGGGGTTCGTCCTCGGGCTTAATCGGCCGGAGCGTGAGGGTCACCCCCTCCAGCTCCACGGGACGGACGTACTCCTCGGGGTAGGGCCGGAGGATGAGGTGGGAATAGGGCTTGGCCGGCTTGCCCACCGCCCCCGGGTCCAGGATCACCCGGGCATCCAGGGCCACCACGTC
>Ga0315283_10002966_pt1 | contig 14409 bp, 12 predicted proteins | sample YL17G09_0_MG_FD_204541 | JGI IMG/M metagenome (GOLD analysis project Ga0315283, IMG submission 204541) | Sediment microbial communities from Yellowstone Lake, YNP, Wyoming, USA - YL17G09_0 | ecosystem: Environmental > Aquatic > Freshwater > Lake > Sediment | place: USA: Wyoming | collected... | reverse complement strand
GCCCGACGCCGGTCTCGCGCTCCGCGAGCCAACCGGACTCCGGATCGACGACGGCGACACCCCGCGACCGCAGCGTCCGGATCGCTTCCTGCGTCGCCGGATGCAGCCACATACGGGTGTTCATCGCAGGGGCGACGACGACGGGCGCCGTGACCGCGAGGTAAAACGTCGAGAGGATGTCGTCCGCCACCCCCTGCGCAAACTTCGCCAGGATGTTCGCGGTGGCCGGCGCGACGACGAAAGCGTCGAGGTCGCGGGCCATGTCGATGTGTTTGATCGTTTGGTCGGAGGCGAGCTCCCATGCGTCGGTTGCGACCGCGCTTCCGGACAACGCTTGGAGCGTGAGCGGCGTGATGAACCGTTCGGCGTTTCGAGTCATCAGGACCTGGACCACCGCACCGGAATCGGTCAGCCGACGAACGACGTCGCAGGCCTTGTAGGCCGCGATACCGCCGCTCACTCCCAAGGCGATGCGCACGAAACTACTCTTCGGCGCTCGCGTCGGTCCCGTTCGCCGCGGGAGCGGTTCCGTCCCACGCGTCGACGACACCGGCGGCCACCTCTTCTTGGGCGAGGACCGTGGCCTTGCGGGTGTCCGAGTCGATCCGGGGAATCGCCCCGGCTTGCAGTTGCTCGGCGCGCAGGGCGGCGAGCATGACGAAGCGGTACTTGCTCATGACGGGTTCGGGGAGTTTGTTCATGAAATCCTCCTAGGCCCCCGTACCGGGGGCGGGAAACGTCGACAGGATCTTCCTCGCGCGATCCCGGCGACGAGCGATTCTCGCCGGTTCCGCCCGGACGATCGCGGACAACTCCGAGATCGCCACCTCCAGTTCAGCGTTCACGACGACGTAATCGAAGCGATCGTACTCCAACGCCTCGCGTCGCGCCTCACGGAGGCGAAGTGCCAAGGCGGCGGGATCCTCGCTGCCGCGCCGAGTGAGGCGTTCGGTCAGGGCGGCGTAGTCCGGCGGCAGGATAAAGATCGAGACGGCGTCGAGCCCCTTGGCCCTTACCTGCCCCGCCCCGCAAACGTCGATATCCAGGAGCATGTCGGCTCCTGTAGCCAGAACAGCCTCGGTCGCCGCAAGGCCCGTGCCGTATTTGTGGTCGAAAACGCCGGCCCATTCCAGGAAGCCGCCCTTGGCCACCATGGCGTCAAAAACGGCGTCGTCCACGAAATGGTATTCCCGCCCACTTTGCTCGCCCTCCCGGCGAGGCCTCGTGGTGTAGGAAACGGAGAACACGAGCCCCGGCACCGACTCGAGCAGCCGGCGCGCGAGCGTGCTCTTCCCCGTCCCCGACGGGGCCGAGATCACGAAAAGCGTCCCGCGATCGCTCCCGCCCATCCCCTTACTCCAGGTTCTGGATCTGTTCGCGAATCTTCTCGGACTCGGCCTTCAAGTCGAGCGCGTGCCGGCTGACCCCGAGATCGACGGACTTGCTCGCGATCGTGTTCGTTTCCCTGTGGATCTCCTGCAGGAGGAACTCGAGGCGCTTGCCGACCGGCTCGCCTTCTTTTTCCGCCAGAAGCGTCAACGCATGGGCGAGGTGCCCCTCGAGGCGCACGATCTCTTCGGTGATGTCGGAGCGGTCCGCGAGAAAGGCGGCCTCTTGAGCGAGTCGGGCGGGATCCAGCGTCACCTGGGTCACCAGCAGTTGCACGCGCTCGGCGAGTTTCTTCTGCAGGGCGTTAGGCAGGGAGGCCGCGACCTCGCGGATCTTGGCGACGGTGCTGCTCATGCGGGACACCCGGGAGACAAGATCGTCCCTCAACAGGCCGCCTTCGCGACGCCGCTCGGCGTCAAGGGCCGCCAGCGCCAGACCGAGCGCACAGTCGACCGCAGCCATTCCGGCCTCGTCGATCCCTCCGCCGCGACCCGTGCTTTCGAAGACCCCCGGGACCCGCATCAGCGTCTGGAGGTCGAACGCTCCGGAGACGCCGAACTCGTCGCGAAGCGTCGTCCACCCAGCGAGCGCCGCCATAACGACCGGACGGTTGAGCGCCAGCGGCATGGCGGAACTCGCGGTGCGTTCCAGACGCAAATCCACGTCCACCCGCCCGCGCTTCACCGTCGCCAGAACCTTGCGGCGAAGCTCTTGCTCCATGAGGACCAGATCGTCCGGAAGGCGCAACTTCAGGTCAACAAAGCGGTTGTTGACGCTTCGCAACTCCACCGTGACCTTGAGACCCGGAGCTTCGGCAGCTCCTTGGCCGTAACCCGTCATGGATCGAATCATGAGAGGCTGCGATTGGAGCATACGCGCCGCGGACGCGTCAAACAGGAGAGCGCCCGGCCTCTTCCAATACGGCCGCTGCGGCGCGGTCGAAGGCGCCGTCGCCCCACAGCTGGGCCCTCACGCCGACGAGGCCGGCGCGAAGCGCTCGGGCGCGCGACGGGTCGTCGAGGAACGCCCGCAGTTCCTCGGCGATCGCAGCCGCGGTACAGGCCCCCTGGACCAGCTCGGGGACGATCCTGGCCCCCGCCACGAGATTGGGAAGTGCGATGTGATCCACGCGGACGAGTGCCCGGGCGATGAGGTAGGACAGGAACTGCATCCGGTAGACCGCAACGAACGGAAGGCCGGCCAGGGCCGCGTCCAGCGTCGCGGTCCCCGACGCGACCACCCCAGCATCCGCGACCTCGAGAATCCCCGGGTACTCCCCCTCGCACGTGACCAGGCCCGAAAGCCCGGAGCGCGCGACGAGTCTCTCCAAGAAGCCCTCGGGAACCGTTCGGGCCCTGGGCACCACGAACTGGACCGACGGGTGGCTCCGGCGCAGCTCCCGGGCGGCCCCGAGTTGGACCGGGAACAGCCTCCCGGCCTCCCCGGCGCGGCTTCCCGGAAGGAGCGCCACGACCGGCCTCGACGGATCGAGGCCGACCCGGGGAAGGAGCGCCTCCCGCGACGCGCGCTCACGCGCGGCTGCGGCCGGGTGGCCGACGAAGGTCGCCGGAACGCCCTCGGCTTCGTAAAACGCGTTCTCGAACGGGAACAAGACGAGCATGCGCCGTAGGAGCGCGCGCATCGTCCGCACACGACCCCGCCGCCAAGCCCACACCTGCGGGCTGACGTAGTAGACGACGGGGACTCCCGCGGGATGGACGCGGGCCGCGAGGCGTAAATTGAAATCGGGAAAATCGATCGGCACGACAATGTCGGGTCGCTCGTCGCGAACGGCGTTTTCGAGGCGGCTCATGGCGCGCCGGATCGTAGGCAGGTGTTTAATCACCTCCACGAACCCCACGACCGCGACCTCGGATGCGTGCTGCACCAGGCGCACGCCCGCGTCGGCCATCTCGTCGCCCCCCATCCCGAGGATCTCGACGCCCGGATGAAGCCGGAAAAGAGAGCGCGCGAGCCCCGCTCCGAGGCGGTCGCCGGATGCCTCCCCGGCGGAGATCATGATCTTGAGCGGGCGATTCACGCGGGAACGACCGGAGGGCGAGCGTCCTCCCGGACCAAGGTCATCGCATCGTCCGCAAGATCGGTGATCCGATCGAGCTCGCGCTCGAGTGCAAGGCGTTTCTCCTCCTGCGCGCCGTCATCCGCGTCGCGCGGCACCACGACGGGATTACCGTAGACGAATACACCCTTCGAGAAGAACTTCGGGAGGAGCGTGCCATCCCACGTGCGGAGTCTCCGGGCGGGCGAAGCCGAGAAGGTGACGGGGATGATCGGGAGGCCGGTGAACCGCCCGATCGCCACGACCCCGGCCTGAACGCGGCGTTTGGGGCCGCGCGGCCCGTCCGGCGTCAGCCCGACGTCGCACCCCTCTTTCACCTTGCGCAGGACCTGACGCATTCCAGTCGCGCCGCCGCTCGTCGAGGAGCCGCGAGCCTGCTCGATCCCGAATTTCCGCAAGATCCGCACGAGCGCCTCGGCGTCCCGGTGCTTGCTCGACAAAACGACGATCCGGGGACCCGGATAGCAGTAGGGCATCAGCACGAACCGCGAATGCCAAAAAGCCAGGATGTACCGCCCCGGGTTGCGGCGCGCGGCTTCGAGCACCTCGGCTCCGCGGACCTCGATCCGCATCGTGCGGTGGAGCAACCGGATGTAGACATGCGCCAGAGGGGGCGCGACGTTGAACAGGATCCACTGGGCGACGGGGTTCATCGAGGAGCGGAGTGTACCAAGTCCCCGGCCTGCGGGAAGGGGAGCGATCGTGGGCTACAATCCGCCATTCGCCCAGGAGGCCCCCCTTGAAGAAACGTGCTCTCGTGACCGGAGGAGCCGGATTCCTCGGTTCGCATCTGTGCGACCGTCTGCTCCTCGAAGGCTACAGCGTCGTCGCGATGGACAACCTGTTGACCGGCTCGACGGACAACATCGCCCATCTGGCGGGGCACCCGGATTTTCGATTCGTGTTCCACGACGTGACCGACTACATCTTCCTCGACGGGCCGGTGGATGCGGTCCTGCACTTCGCGAGCCCCGCCTCCCCCCGGGACTACCACGAGATGCCGATCCAGACCCTCAAGGTCGGCTCTCTCGGGACGCACAAGGCGCTCGGTCTCGCCAAGGCCAAGGGTGCGCGGTTCCTGTTGGCCTCGACGTCAGAGGTTTACGGCGACCCGCTGATCCACCCCCAGCCCGAGAGCTACTGGGGAAACGTCAACCCGGTCGGACCACGAGGCGTCTACGACGAGGCGAAGCGTTTCGCCGAGGCGATGACGATGGCCTACCACCGATTCCACGGCGTCGACACGAAGATCGTGCGGATCTTCAACACCTTCGGTCCGCGCATGCGCCTCAAGGACGGCCGAGCGATTCCCAATTTCCTCCTCCAGGCATTGAACGGGGAGCCGCTGACCATCTATGGAGACGGATCTCAGACGAGAAGTTTCTGCTACGTGGACGATCTCGTCGACGGGATCTTGCGGTTGCTTCATTCGAGCCTCCACGATCCGGTCAACATCGGCAATCCCGAGGAATGGACGGTCCTCCGGATGGCCGAGACGATCCGCGATCTGATCGGATCCACGGCATCGATCGTTCACGAAACGCTGCCCGTGGACGATCCCAAGGTGCGCCAGCCGGACATCACGATCGCGCGCGAGAAGCTTCTGTGGGAGCCCAGAACCGGGATTGATCAGGGCCTGAAGAACACCCTCGAGGATTTCAGGCGCCGCGTCGTTTCGTGACGATCGTTGGCATCGGCCAGGAGACCTCTCGTCAGACGCCGGTGCCGGTGCCCGTGCCGACTTCCTTGGCGGGGCCCTTGGTCTTCCGGCGTCGCGGGTCTTTCCCGCCCTCGGCGTAGTAGTAGCCGGCGTACGCGTACTCCTTGCCGTACGCGCGATCGAGGTCGACGTTGTTGAGAATGACGCCCGCCACGTTGGCGCCGACCCGGCGCAATTGCTGCAACGTGCGACGGACCAAGTCGCGGTCCGTGTGGTTGTGGCGGATGACGAGCAAGGTCACGTCGGCGATCCCACCGAGAAGCGGCGCATCCGCCAAGGAGGCGGCCGGAGGCGAATCGAGGAGCACCCAGTCGTAGGCCTCCCGAGCCTCCGACAAAAACCGTTTGAATCGCTCGCTCCCCAACAACTCGGGAGGGTTCGGCGGAATCGGCCCGCACGTGAGGACCTGCAAATTGTCGCTGCCGGCGGTCTTCAAGTAGGCCCGCCAGTTCATGAACGGCTGCGGAGCCGCGAGAAAATCCGTGAGACCGTTGTCCCTCGCAAGCCCGAGATGAATGTGCTGGGTGGGGCGACGCAGGTCGCAGTCCACGAGCAGCACCTTGTCGCCGGCGCTGGCCAAGGCGCGTGCCAACTGAGCTGTCGTCGAGGACTTCCCTTCCTGCGGCGCGGTGCTCGTCAAGAGAACGACCTTTCGCTCCCGGTTCTTGCTGAGGAATATCAACGCGGTCCTCAAGGTCTGATAGGCCTCCTTGAGCGCTGCGGTGGAGACTTGCTCGCGATCGAATTTCGGCACGATCGCCAGAGTATTCAACTGCAGGTCGCGCTCGATGTCGTCGGGGACGTGAAACGTGTTGTCGAGATAGTCCATGAAGAACGCCGTCGCGATGCCCAGGAACAACCCCATCAGGGCACCTAGAATCAGATTCAACCTCTTGTTCGGCGCCACGGGAAAAGTCGGAGGGATCGCCCGGTCGAGCACCGAGATGTTGTTGGCGACAAGCTGCGCGTTGACGCTCACCTCGTTCAGGGTCTTGGCGATCACGTCGTACATCGCTTTGGTCGTCGTCGCATTGGTGCGGGCGACATCGTACTTCGACGTGACCTGGCTGGCCTCGAACGCCTCTTTCTCGGCCCGCTGGATTTCCGAACGCAGGTTCTCTTGGTTGCTGAGCGCGAGTTCGAATTCGTTCTGGATCCCGCCGAGATGCACGGCGACCTGGCTCCGGATGCGCTGCTTGAGCTTCTCGAGCTTCGATTCCGCCTCGCGGTACGCCGGCGCGCCGGGGCGGTAGGTCACCTTGACGGCCTCGAATTCCTTCTCGAGGTTGACGTTTTCGGTCCCGAGCTTCTGGAGGGCCTCGTCTTTGGCGAGTTCCGGAATCGACATCGGGTCGCCCTGTCCATCCAGGATCTGCTGGATCTTGGCCAGGAGCGACTTGAGTCGAGCGACTTCGAGTTGAGTCGCGTTCAACCCTTCGTTGAGCTTCGTGAGGCGCTGCCGCACGATCTCTTGCTGTGTTTCGGGACTATAGCTTGCGGTCTCTCTCAAGACATCGAAACGCTTCTCTTCGACCTCGGTCAACTGCCGCTGGAGCGGCTTCATCAGATCGGTCACCGACTTCAAGGCCTGGGCGGCATTGTCCTTTGCGCGCTGGAGGTTTCTCTCCACGAAGATCGTGGCGAAGGCGTTGACCCATCGGGCGGCGTCGTCGGGATTGCTGCTTCGCACGCTGATTTCAATGAGACCTGTTTCGCGGCGAGGCACGACGCGGATCATCGAGCGAAGCGCGTTGACCGGGTCCTTGGACTTTGCGAAACGCGGATCGTCCTTGAGGCCGAGCGCCTCGAACGCCGGTCCGGCGACCGACCGGCTCCGGATGATCTCGACCTGAGTATTCTGATACTTCTCCTCCGCGAACCAGCCGTAGCTGCCGGCGCCTATGCCGGTGACGTCCTGTCCGGGGGCCACGCGACGCGCCTGCGGCTGAACCTCGACCGTCGCGACCGCCTCGTAAACCGGCGGGGCCATGAACGTGTAAAGCGCAACGGACCCCACGACCAGAAGGAAGACCGTCGCAACGGCCCAGCGCCTCTGCCAAATGACACGCCAGTGTTCGCGGAGGTGGATCTCCCTCGCCCCGCCCTTGGTCGCATCGACGGTCCCGGTCATCGGCTGCCTCCTGAGACGGCGTGCGGAGCGCCCGTCTTTCCCGGTCTCATAGGAATCGACGCTTGACGAAGATCACATCGCCGCCTTTGAGAGGCGGATCCGGCACACGCATGGCGCGGATGTCCTTCAGATTGAATAGCCGCTTTTTTCCGGTCGAGCCCTCGGACATGATCTGAACTCCACTCTCGCTCGCCCATTCCGTGAGGCCCCCTACGCTCGAGATCGCCTTCATCAGCGTCATCCCCCGCTCGAGGGGGAATCGGCCTGCCTGGCGCACCTCGCCGTGGACGTAAACGTAGGGGCGTGCGGCGACGTTGACAATGTCCCCTGTCTTCAGGGGAGGATTGGCCTCGGCGCGTTCGAACTCCCGCCGATCGACCGAGATCTGGATCTTTCCGTCGCCTTCCGGTGCGTCCCGGGAAATGACGATTTCATCGCCGGCACCCACCGAGAGCCCGTCGGCGTCCGCAAGGGCGTCCTTCAGCGTGGCCCCGCCCCGGAGCGGCACGCGTCCGGGCTTCCCAACCTCTCCCGTGACCATCACCCAACGGCTCTTGTATTCGACGATCTGGATGTCGACCTTGGGATCGACGAGATAGTCCCTCGCAAGCAGCTCGGTCACGTTCTCGGTCGCCTCGCGCACGGTCAACCCGCCGAGCGTAACGTCACCGACCAAGGGGAACGACACCCTTCCGTCGGGGCCGACCACGACCTGCTGCGTGAGCTTGGGATCCCCGTTGACGGCGACCTGAATCTTGTCGTCCGGGCCGAGCCGGTAGTCGTCATCACGGCCCAAGGCCGTCTCCCTCGTCTCCGTGAAACGGCGACGAAGTTTGACCACCACGGCTTTGGTTGAAACGTCGATTGCATCGACGACACCCGAAGCCATCTTGAGATCGAGACGAACGTGCTTTGCGTCGACGAGCACGACTTCCCCGCTCCGGAGCAGTCCGTTGCTCTCGCGTTCGAAATCGAGCGGAAAAACAGCCCCGCTCGGCAGCTCGAGCGAAACCTTCCCGTCTCCGAACGCGAACGACACGTCGTGGTCGGCGTCCTGCGGTAGGGTGACGACGATCTGTCCGGTCCGGCTTCCCGTATCGGGGTTCGCCTCGGGCGCGGCGGCCACAAGCCGCGTCGGGAGGGTCGCAAAGACCGCACAAATGATGGCGAGCGCTCTAAGTCCAGCCAAAGACAAACCCTCCGAAAACGACCGTGTTGTTGTAGTTCGCAAACGAGGCGTTCGAGTACCGCCGATTCCTGGCGAACGAGACACGAAACGCGACACGCTCCGCAAGTGCAATGTTAGCATGGGCTTCCAGTTGCACCCTTCGATCTTCGCGGTAGAACGTGACCGTCTCACCATCAACATCAACCTCTGTGCTGGGTCGTCTGTACCCGTTGATTGAAAAGAGGAGGCTGCCACCGACGCTCGTGCGCTCGTGAAAGAGCCGTTCCACCGATCCGACTGCGAGATTGGACACGTAGTAGCTGTTATTCGCGTCGTACGAACGATAGGGTTGGCGCTGAACCACGACGGTGAACGTCGTCCCGCCGCCCACGATCGCGCTCAGGTTGAACTGGCCGACGACGCCGGAGAAATCGCCGCCGGCGATCGATTCCGTACCCCCGAAGGCAAGCCGCTCCCACCCCAGGCGAAGGACGTACGGTTGCCTGGGCCCGAACCGTCCCTCGAACTGGCCATAGACGATGTCCCCGTTTTCCGTACGGCTGACCGTGGAGGGATTCGCCACGCTGAAGTGATCGTAACGCGAGCCCAGGTAGCCGAACGCCAGCCGCGTGTTGGGCGACAGGGGCTGAAAGTAGGAGGCCTCCCCGTCGAATCCGCGGTAGTTGTAGAAATTGGCGTTGACTGCCGAGTCGAATCGGAGCGCCGTGTGCTCCAGACCGAAACGATAGCCGCGTGCGCCCTGGAGCAATCGCGAAAAAACGGCGGCTTGGCTGTGGAGGGTGAAGTTGTTCCCCTGGAATCCGATCTCGCCTCCCAAGTCGAAGGCGAGCGTCTCGGCAACCCCCGCGACGCTGTGTGCCGACAGTTCGAGTTGGTCGAGCGAAGCGAAGTTCAGGGTGAGGTCCGCCACCGCGTCGTTCGACGTCTTCCCTTGGTTTTGAGGGGTTTCGTTGTAGTCGACATACGTCAGCACGTCCCCGAATCGGAACCAACTGTTCGAGAACGGAACCGTCAGTTGAAAAGCCGGCTGGAGGGTGAGCACCTCGTCCGGCACCGGATCGGAGGTCGTCGGCTGCTGAAGCACGTTGGTGTCGTAGGCGTACCCGACCGACAGAGACGGCGCAATGATAACCGGACCGGCTTGGATTCCCGCCGCGTTCAGGGCCTCGTTCGCCGACTGCGCCCAGGCAGCTCCACAGGCCACCGTTGCGACGATCCAGGCCGCAGCGCGCCGCTGCGTCCGGCGCGCATCCAGGGGCAGATTCTTCATCAGTGTCGACCCAACACTCCGTCAGGGGTGGCGGAAGGGCTACCCGATTGGGGCGCTCTGCCGCCTGCCGGGCCCCGCCGTCGGCGAGCGCGTCGAGTCCGGAACAGGATGAACGCGAAAAAGGCGACGATCAAAACGATCAATGTGGCCGCCAGGAGGATCGCGACGGTCGGCGAGTTCGACACGACCAGCACGAGGGCCGAAGCCGCCGTGACGAGTCCGCAACCGTAAAGCAGCAGCACCGCGCCGCGGTGGCTCATCCCCGCATCGAGAAGACGATGGTGGAGGTGGCCGCGATCGGGGAGAAATACACGGTGGGCGTTGCGCGCCATGTACCGGATCCCCCCGCGTCCGGCGGAATCCGTTCGGACGGAGTTGAGTCTGCGCGCGATCACCAGTCCGGTGTCGAGTATCGGATACCCCATGATCAGAAGCGGCCCCAAGACGGCGACTGCGGCGACGTTCTTCTGCGATCCGTGGATCGCAATCACAGCCACGGAAAAGCCGAGAAACATGCTTCCCGAATCCCCCAAGAAGATTTGGGCGGGATTGAAATTGTATCGGAGAAATCCCAGCAGCGATCCGACCAGCGCCACGCTGATCGCCGAGACGGCGACCCGCCCGCCGTGCAGGGCGATGAGGGCCACGACGGTCGTCGTGATCAGCGCCGTCCCCGCCGCGAGCCCGTCGAGGCCGTCGATCAGGTTGAACGCATTCGTGATACCGACGATCCAGAGTATCGTCAGGGGCAGTGACCACCACCCGAGATGGACGCCCGTCGAGAGGAACGGGACTCCGAGCACTTCGATGCGGAATCCCGACCACCAGACGACTGACGCCGCAAGGATCTGAAATGCGAATTTCCACTGGAACGAAACGGGGCGAATGTCGTCCACGAGGCCGAGGATGAGCACCACAGCGGAGGCGACGGCAAGCACCGACCAGTAGCCCACCCGCTCGTGCATCGCATTCGTGACGTAACCGGTCGCGAACGCGGCGAAGATCAGGCCGACGCCGAACCCGATGAAAACCGCGATGCCGCCCACGCGAGGGATCGGGGTCACGTGGACTTTCCGCGGCCCCGGATGATCGACGGCTCCGACCCGATGAGCGATCCGCACGATCGACGGCGTGACCAGCCAGGTCGTCACGCAAGAGAGGGCGGCGGTTGCCACGCCGATCAGCCACATCTGCCGAACTCCTCGAACCGCTCCCCCGAGCGAGCGTTATATACGTCGATCACCGGGATTTGCCATCACGAGGCCACAGGGGCCGCAAATCGCCCTAATTGGCGGGTTGTTCGTCGAGCCATCCGAGGCGCCGGGACAAGCTCAAGAAAATCGCGAGAATGATGAGAACCTTGACGAACGCGACGACGACGAACGCGACGTTGCCCTCAAAGCTGAGCGCGGTCGGCAACAGCGTGAAGTAGATGGACTTGCGGATCGGCTCGAACCCTCCCCCAGCTCCGTATCGCTGGTAGTACCAGCGATATCCCATGCCCAGCAACCACATCCCGAAGACCACCCCGGGCACTGAGAAATTCCAGTAGAAGTCGCCGACCATGGAGGGTGAAATGTACGTCTCGCGATCCATGGCACCGATCAGCCGGAACGTCGCCCCGAACTCGCGCCCGATGGTTATGCTCGGCTTGTCCGGCCAGAGGAAGCGAGGAACGAAGAGACCGATCGGTGCCAAGAGGAGCGTCTCACCGTAGCGGTAGTCGACCCAGCGACCTGTATCCGACACGATCGCGGCCACCGACGTCACGATTGTTGTCCGCTTGAGGAACGCGAAGACCGATGCGTCCAGGTATTTGTCGGAGTTCCACGTACGGGCCATAGTGACCGTCTGATCGACCCGGCGGGACATGCCGAGGTTGCGATTCACGTTCCGAAAGGTGTTGTACATGGGAAAAATGATGAACACGAACAGCAACACGACGACGAGGATGGTCTTCAGGGGGAGCTTCCGCTTGACCTCGTAATACGCCAGCGCCGGCATGGCCAGCAGCGTGACGGCCAGACTCTTTCCTCCGAAAGTGAAGAATAGAACCACGGCCGCGATGGCGCTCAACGCCACGAGGAGGGGCACAGCGATCGACCGGCGCAGCCGCTTCGCCCAGAACATGTACCACCCCAGAAACCACCCAAAGAAGAACAAGGAACTGAACTGCTGCAGGAGCGAAAGCGCCGGCGAGACGCCCCGATCGTGGAACATCCCTTCATTCTGGAGTCTCTCAACGCTCATCCCGAGCGCGCCCAGCGCGGCCGGGACGAGGTAGACGAGAACGTTCGCTGGAACGAACCTCCCAAGAGGGGAAGGCGTCGTCCTCCTGAAGAACCCGCCATAACCGACGAGGAAGCAAAAAAAACCCACGGTCAGAAGGGCCTGCGCGGGCAAGAGAAACTGCGCCAACGCCGGGAAGTCCAGGTCCTTCGGAACGAGCACGAGGTACATCGTTCCCACGCCGAAGTAGAGGAAGTTGAGCCAGCCATACGGGACGATCACCTCGAACAGGTGACCTCCCTGCGGATCCGACCTAAGCGCCAGGTAGGCGAGGAATACGCCCAGGTAACACGCCGAGATCGCGACGAATTCCATGTGGGGAATGAACGCGACCGACGCCGAAAGGACCGCCAAGAGGACGAGCGTGCCCGCAATCGCAAGGGAGCGGCTCCGCGGCAGGGGCGGCAAAACAAGAACAGCGTCTCTCGTCGTCATGATTCTTCCATCGCTCCTGATACCGTCAACGGCGGTTCGGGTCAAGCGGACCGGCCAAAACCTCCTCCATCCGCGCCGCGTCGCCAGTCCTTCCGAACGCCGCGATGTACTCGTCCAAAGCGCCCCGTGCTCGCTCTTTTTCACCCTTGGCCCAAAACATCTCGACCATCGCGAGGCGCGGAGCCGGGTCTTCCGGATGAACGAGGATCGCCCACCGGAGTGATTCCTCCGCCTGATCCCAGGACTCGGCTTTCTGCGCGACGCGCGCGAACTCCAGAAGCACCCACAGTTCGCGCGGCTGGAGGCGTCGTGCCTCACGAAGCTGAGCCAGGGCCTCCGGCCAACGTCCCCTCTTTGCCGCGATGCGTGCGCGCGTCCCGGCCACCCCGGGCCCGAAGACCGGTTCGCGGACCGCCAGCGCAAGCATGGTTTCGGCCTCGTCAGGCCGCCCGAGATCGACGAGCACGAGACCGAGGTGAAACGCCACTTCAGCGCGAGACAGCTTCGTGCTGGGTTCGTTCAGCGCGGAGCGGAGGTCCTGCTCCGCCTCGGCGAGATGACCGAGGCGGCGGCCCAAGATCGCCGAAGAGAGCAGCTTCCGCTCGGGCGGTAGAAAGGGCGCGTCCCTCGGTTCCACCGCTCGCGAAGTCCGCCAAAACGTCTCGACCAGCTCGGTCCCAAGTTCTTCGAAGAAGAAATCGGGGTGCGCCTCAAAATCAGGAAGCACGCGTGCCGACTCGTCCATCGCGCGCAGCGCATCCCCGTGCAATCCGCTCTCCTCGAGGAGAAAGACCAGCTGGTCCCGGTAGTCGAAGTTCGTCGGCTCGCGATCGATCGCGGCGCGCGCGAGACCGATAGCGATTCGTCCGTCGTCGCCGAGCAGCCCCCAAGGACCGCGCGCGAGTGTTTCCAAATCGACGACTCTGATCGCACGAGCGGAGCTGTCGCGGCGGGCGTAGACATCGCCGAGCGCGGCCGTGAACCACGCCGAACCCGGGGATGCAGCTCGGGCCGTCAGGAAGCGCACCGCCGCGACACGGAGCATTTCGTCTCCGATGGCTCCGTGCGCCTCCCCCGCCGGAAGTCGACTCCACGATTTCATCCGCGCCCGCCCCGCGAGCCACAGCGCCCTGGTGAGGATTCCGCCAACGGCGGCGCGGTCCATCAGCGGACCGGCCTCGGCAAATCGCGCGGCGGCCTCCAACACGCGCCCATGGGCGTAGGCCCACCCGGCGGGCACGCCGGTCGCGGCACGAACGACAAAAAGCCCCGCGATCAGGCTCCCGGCAACGACGGCATGGGGCGATGCGAATCTCATCTGCCGCGTCGCCAATTGTCCAAAATCTCCGCGATGCGCGTGGCCGCGCGGCCATCCCAAAGCGGGGGCGGAGGTACGGCGATTGTCGGCGCGGCGAGAACCTCGGCGATCGCCTTTCGGATCCCCACCGGGGTCGTGCCGGCGAGGCGGTTCGTACCGTGAGTCACCGTGACCGGACGTTCCGTGTTTTCTCTGAGCGTCACGCAAGCCACGCCCAGAATCGTCGTCTCTTCCTGGATACCCCCGCTGTCGGTGAGGACGAGCCGCGCGGCGCCCATCAATCGCACAAAATCGAGATAGCCGAGCGGGTCGACCATTCGAATCCCGTGCCCCGTGGCGAGGAGCGACGCATGCGCGCTCAAGGCCGCCCGGGTTCGAGGATGGACCGGAAAGACAATGGGCATCGTGCGCGCGAGATCGGACAGCGGCTCGAGGATCCCGCGCAACACGCCGGGCGCATCGACATTGGCGGGACGGTGAAGCGTCAGCACCGCGTAGCCGCCGGCCCGGACCGCGAGCCGTTCGACCGCGTCACTCGAGGCGGCCGCCTCGCGATGGGCCAGAAGGGTGTCGATCATGACGTTACCG
>Ga0315283_10002965_pt1 | contig 14409 bp, 13 predicted proteins | sample YL17G09_0_MG_FD_204541 | JGI IMG/M metagenome (GOLD analysis project Ga0315283, IMG submission 204541) | Sediment microbial communities from Yellowstone Lake, YNP, Wyoming, USA - YL17G09_0 | ecosystem: Environmental > Aquatic > Freshwater > Lake > Sediment | place: USA: Wyoming | collected... | reverse complement strand
GCTGCCATACCCCGAGCGCCTGGCGCAACTGCAACGCCACGGCCTCGGCCTGTGGGACGTGTACGCCGCCTGCCGCCGCGAGGGCAGCCTGGACAGCGCGATCGAAGACGCGCAACCGAACGACCTTGCCGGGTTGGTGCAGCGCCTGCCGGCCCTGGTGGCGATCGCCCACAACGGCGGCGAGTCGGCACGTGCGGCGCGAGTGACGCGCAAGCTGGGCCTGCCGGTCCACCGCCTGCCCTCGACCAGCCCGGCCAACGCCAGCTGGTCGTTCGAGCGCAAGCTGGCGGCGTGGCGCGACGTGTTCGACGATGCGGGTGTCGCGTGACACAGCCCGAGCTGCCCACCGCGACCATCGCCGAGCACGACGGCCTGCGCACACTGCACCTGGGCGATACGCCGTGGGTGCAGGGTGCGATGGACCTGCGCAAGCCCAGAGAGCTGGTGCTCGAGTATGTGCAGCGCATGATGGCCTGGATGTTGTGGCGCGACAGTGCCGAGGTGTCGCGCGGGCACGCCGTGCAACTTGGCCTCGGCGCCGCGGCGATCACGCGGTATTGCCACCAGGTCTTGCGCATGCAGCGCGTGACCGCGGTCGAGCTGAACCCGGCGGTGATCGCCGCCTGCCGCCACGGGTTTCGATTGCCGGCCGACGACGCGCGCCTCGCCGTGCGTGAGCGCGACGCTGCCGAGTGGGTCCGGGACGACACCAACCTGCAAACCGCACAGGTCCTCAATGTCGACCTCTACGACCACGAGGCCGCCGCGCCGGTGCTCGACAGCGAGGCCTTCTACGCCGCCTGCCGCGGTACGCTGGCCCACGGCGGCCTGATGTCGGTCAACCTGTTCGGCCGCGCCGCCAGCTTCGAGCAGAGCGCTGCGCGGATTGCCGCGGCTTTCGGCCGCGACCAGGTCTGGAGCCTGCGGCCCACGCGCGAAGGCAACACCGTGGTGGTGGCGGCGCGCGGGGTCGACGTGCCGGGCCGCGAGATCCTGGCCGCGCGGGCCGCTACCATCGAGCGAAAGTTCGGCCTGCCGGCGCGCAAATGGTTGCGCATGGTGAGGCCCCTGGCATGAACCCGATGAGCACTGCGACGACACTGCCCGCCGGCCGCCTGGATTGGCGCCCGCTGCTGGATTGGCTGCACGAAGATGGCCTGGTTGGCGATGATGAGGCCGCGCGCATCCGCGCGCGCTTCGGTGCCGGCGACTCGAGCCAGCACCCGCTGATCCGCCTGGGTGGCGCCAGCCTCGTCGACGCGCGCCATGGTCGCGCCCTGGACACCGAGGCGCTGACCGAGTGGCTGGCCGGCCGGCTGGGCATGCCCTACCTGCGCATCGACCCGCTGAAGGTCGACGTGGCGCGCGTGGCCGACGTGATGTCGATCCGCTACGCCGAGACGCGACACGCCTTGCCGATTGGCGTCGGCCCGACCGAGGTGACCGTGGCGACCTGCGAGCCGCTGGACACCACCTGGATCTCCGAAATCGAGGCCCACACCAAGAAACGGGTGCGGCTGGTGCTGGCCCACCCGCTGGAGGTGCAGCGCTACACCACCGAGTTCTACACCCTGTCGCGGTCGGTGCGTGCGGCGGCCAAGCGCGGCGAGACCGCGGCCCTGGCCAGTTTCGAGCAGCTCGTCGAGATGGGCAAGAGCAACAAGCAGCTCGATGCCAACGACCAGGGTGTCGTCCAGGTGGTTGATTGGTTGTGGCAATACGCCTTCGACCAACGCGCCAGCGACATCCACCTCGAGCCGCGGCGCGAGATGGGCGTGATCCGCTTTCGCATCGACGGTGTGCTGCACACCGCCTACCAGGTGCCGATCACGGTGATGAACGCGATGGTCGCGCGCATCAAGCTGCTCGGCCGCATGGACGTGGTCGAGAAACGCCGCCCGCTCGACGGTCGCATCAAGACCCTGCGCCCGGTGCAGGCCGATGGCCAGCCCGGTGGCGAGGTCGAGATGCGCCTGGCCACGTTGCCTACGGCCTTCGGCGAGAAGATGGTGATGCGCATCTTCGACCCCGATACGGTCGTCAAGGGGGTCGAGGCGCTCGGCTTCGGCGCTCGCGAGGCCGAGCGCTGGGCCGAGCTGACGACGCGGCCGCACGGCATCATCCTGGTCACCGGGCCCACCGGCAGCGGCAAGACGACCACCCTGTACGCCACCTTGAAGCGCCTGGCCACCGACGAGGTCAACGTCTGCACCATCGAGGACCCGATCGAGATGATCGAGCCCGCCTTCAACCAGACGCAGGCCATGGCCTCCCTGGACTTCGGTTTCGCTGAAGGCCTGCGCGCGCTGATGCGGCAGGACCCGGACATCATCATGGTCGGCGAAATCCGCGACCTGGCCACCGCCGAGATGGCGATCCAGGCGGCGCTGACCGGCCACCTGGTGTTCAGCACCCTGCACACCAACGACGCGGCGGCCGCGATCACCCGGCTGGCCGATCTGGGCGTGCCACCGTACCTGATCTCCGCCACCGTGATCGGCGTGCTGGCGCAGCGGCTGGCGCGCACCCTGTGTGCCGCCTGCAAGCAGCGCGACGAGAGCGTGGCAACCGCCGCGACACTCGACGCGGCCGTCGCGCCATGGAGGTTGAGAGGCGCGCCGCGGGTCTACAGGCCGGTCGGCTGCCTCGAATGCCGCATGACCGGTTACCGAGGCCGCGCGGGCCTGTATGAAATGATGACGATCACCGAGGCTGCGCGGGCCAGGATCCACCCGGTGTTCGACGAAGATGCACTGCGCCGCCAGGCGGTGGCCGACGGCATGCATCCCTTGCGCGCTGCCGGTGTGATGAAGGTCGCCGAAGGCGTGACCACGCTCGAAGAGGTGTTGCGCACGACGCCGGCCTGGCAAGCCGCGGCGGGGAGCTAAACGCCGCGCCTTACGTGGAAACCACACCGGCGCTGCGGCGTGCACTGCCTAGAATGCGCTTCACCTGCAACCCGGAGGAGGCCCACCGTGAAAATCAAGAGCCAGAAGGATTTTTGGTCGGGGCTGATGTTCATGGCCGTCGGCATCGCCTTCGCGTGGGGTGCCACCAACTACAGCTTCGGATCGTCGGCACGCCCGGGGCCCGGCTATTTCCCCTTCGGCCTGGCCGTCCTGATGGCACTGCTCGGGGCGCTGCTGCTGTTCGAGGCGCTGACCATCGAAACCGAGGATGGCGAGCCGATCGGAGCCTGGGCCTGGAAGCCGCTGATCATGATCACCGCTACGGTGGCCATCTTCGGCTGGACGCTGCCGCACGTGGGCATGGTGATCGCGCTGCCGATCCTGGTGGTGGTGGCCGCGCTGGCCGGCGATGAGTTTCACTGGAAGGACGCACTGATCAACTCGGTGATCCTGACCGCGGGCAGTTGGGTCATCTTCATCTGGGGCTTGAAGCTCACGATCCCGCTCTGGCCCACGTTCATCGGCACTTGAGGAGAAAACGATGGACTTGCTCAACAACCTCATGCTCGGCTTCGGTGTTGCCTTCACGCTGCAGAACCTGCTTTACGCTTTTGGCGGATGCATTCTCGGCACCTTGATTGGCGTGTTGCCGGGTCTGGGCCCGGTGGCCACCATCGCGATGCTGCTGCCCAGCATCTACGCGCTCGATGCCACGCCGGCCCTGATCATGCTGGCCGGCATCTACTACGGCGCGCAGTACGGGGGCTCGACCACGGCGATCCTGATCAACGTGCCGGGCGAATCGAGTTCGGTGGTCACCGCGATCGACGGCTACCAGATGGCGAGAAAAGGCCGGGCAGGGGCCGCACTCGCGGCCGCCGGTCTGGGCTCGTTCTTTGCCGGCTGCGTCGGTACGATCATCATTGCTGCCTTCGCGCCGCCGCTGACCGAACTGGCCTTCAAGTTCGGCCCGGCCGAGTACTTCTCACTGATGGTGCTGGGCCTGATCGGTGCGGTGGTGCTGGCTTCGGGCTCGCTGATCAAGGCCATCGCGATGATCCTGCTCGGCCTGCTGCTGGGACAGATCAACACCGACGTGATCTCGGGCGTGCCGCGCTTCTCGTTCGACATCCCGGAGCTCACCGACGGCATCGGTTTCGTGGCCATCGCGATGGGGGTGTTCGGCTTCGGCGAAATCATTGCCAACCTCGGCCAGCCGCCCGAGCACCGCGAGGTCTTCACCAAGCACGTCAAGGGCCTGTGGCCGACCAAGCAGGACTTCATGGACGCCTTCCCGGCGGTGTTGCGCGGCACGGCGCTGGGTTCGATCCTCGGCGTGCTGCCCGGTGGCGGTGCGCTGCTGGCCTCGTTTGCGGCCTACACCGTCGAGAAGAAGATGCGCATGGGCCCCAACGAGGTGCCCTTCGGCAAGGGCAACATCCGTGGCGTGGCCGGCCCCGAGAGCGCCAACAACGCCGGTGCTCAGACATCCTTCATCCCGATGCTCACGTTGGGCATCCCGCCCAACGCCGTGATGGCGCTGATGGTCGGCGCCATGACGATCAAGGGCATCCAGCCGGGCCCGCAGGTCATGACCAGCAACCCGCAGCTGTTCTGGGGCCTGATCGCCAGCATGTGGGTCGGCAATGCGATGCTGGTGATCCTGAACCTGCCGCTGATCGGCATGTGGATCAAGCTGCTGACGGTGCCTTACCGTTTCCTGTTCCCGGCCATCATGGTGTTTTGTGCCATTGGTCTGTACACACTGAACAACAGTTCGTTCGACGTCTACATGGGGGCGATGTTCGCCGTCGTCGGCTACGCTTTCTACAAGCTCGGTTGCGAGCCGGCGCCGCTGTTGCTGGGTTTCATCCTCGGGCCGATGATGGAAGAGAACTTGCGACGAGCGCTGCTGCTCTCTCGCGGTGACTGGACGACCTTCGCCACGCGGCCACTGTCGGCCGGCCTGCTGGCCGCCGCGGCGCTGATGATCATCGTGGTGATGCTGCCGTCGATCAAGAAGAAGCGCGAAGAGGCGTTCCAAGAGGAGGCGTGACCTCGTGAGCAGTGCCAGGACGCAGGTCGCCATCGTCGGCGCCGGACCGTCCGGCCTGCTGCTCGGCCAGTTGCTGCACAAGGCCGGCATCGCCAACGTCATCGTCGAGCGCCAGAGCGCCGACTACGTGCTCGGCCGCATCCGCGCCGGCGTGCTCGAGCAGACCACGATGGCGCTGCTCGACGAGGCGGGTGTCGGTGCCCGAATGCACGCCGAGGGCCTGGTGCACCACGGCTTCGAACTGTGCTTCGGCGGTGCGCGGCACCGCATCGACCTGCGCATGCTCACGGGCGGCAAGCAGGTCATGGTCTATGGCCAGACCGAGGTCACGCGCGATCTGATGGCCGCGCGCGCGGCAGCAGGCCTGGTGACGGTCTACGAGGCCAAGGACGTCGCACCGCACGATTACGACGGCAAGACACCCCGCGTCACCTACACCCACGACGGCCAGCCCCACGAACTGCGCTGCGATTTCATCGCCGGCTGCGACGGCTACCACGGCGCCTGCCGCGCCAGCGTGCCGCCGAGCGCGCTGGCGATCTTCGAGAAGGTCTACCCCTTCGGCTGGCTCGGCGTGCTGGCCGACACGCCGCCGGTCTCGCACGAACTGATCTACTCCAACCACGAGCGCGGCTTTGCGCTGTGCTCGATGCGTTCGCCGACGCGCACACGCTACTACGTGCAGTGCTCGCTGCACGACAAGGTCGAGGACTGGAGCGACCAGATGTTCTGGGACGAGTTGCGCCGCCGGCTCGACCCGGCCGCCGCCGCGGCCATGGTCACCGGCCCATCGATCGAGAAGAGCATCGCGCCGCTGCGCAGCTTCGTTGCCGAGCCGATGCGCTTCGGCCGGCTGTTCCTGGCCGGCGACGCCGCCCACATCGTGCCGCCGACGGGCGCCAAGGGCCTGAACCTGGCGGCGTCCGACGTGCTGTTCCTGTCCTGCGCGCTGATCGAGCATGTCGTGGAGAAGAGCGACGCCGCCATCGACCATTACTCCACGCGCTGCCTGGCGCGCGTCTGGAAGGCCGAGCGCTTCTCGTGGTGGTTCACCTCGCTGACGCACAAGTTCCCGGAGGCGGGCGCCATCGGCCAGCGGCTGCAACGCGCCGAACTCGACTACCTGATCAACTCTCGGGCCGCGGCCACCTCGCTGGCCGAAAACTACGTCGGGCTGCCGTTCGACCCCTGATACAGGAGTGCGTTCATGGGACACGGGTGTCGGTGAGCGGCCCGTTGCGCACGTTCGCACTCGCGTACGAGACATTGCGCGAGATCAGGACGGCGGGGCACTCTGCTCCGCGAATGTCCCCCGAGTCGGGCTGCGCCCGCCTCTCCTCCTTGATTTCGCTGCGTAGAGCGCCCCGCCGTCCCGATCCGATGCGTGTGGGCTGTTCGCGGGTGGAGGGGCTCCGAGACTCGAGGCCGGGGCCACCGGGTGCCCGCCGCAGCGAAATCAAGGGGGAGCCCTGGGCGCAGCCCAGGGCGGAGGACATTCGCGGAGACGGGCACCCGGTGGCCCCGGCCGGCGCGATGCACGAGCGTGCAAGACCGAGCGTCCGCATTGGGCCGCGAGTAGTCCGCAGATTGTTTTTCGATTAGGAGCGAACCTGCATCAAGCCGCGGCGGGTTAACCCTATGGCTTGAAAGACGTGTGTTCGTTAACGTATACGTTGATGAATGCGCCGACGAATCCCCCCGCCGCTCTGCCGCTGGCCCCGGTGCCGATCGGCAGTGGCTTGGTGCGACCCGAGTGCGTGCTGGCCACATGCGCCGGTGACCTGTTCACGGCGGATTGGCGCGGCGGCGTGGCGCACATCAGGCCCGACGGCAGCCAGACGCTTTACAGCGGCCCCGGCCCCGACGGCCTGGCGCTCAAACCCAACGGCATTGCGCTGCAGCGCGATGGTTCGTTCCTCGTCACGCACCTCGGCGCCAACGAGGGCGGCGTGTTCCGGCTGACGCGCGACGGGGCTGTGACGCCCTGGTTGCTGGGTGTCGACGGGGTCGACCTGCCGCCGACCAATTTCGTCCTGCTCGACAGCGCTGGCGGCGCCTGGGTCACCGTCAGCACGCGCCTGCAACCGCGCGCGCTCGGCTACCGCCGCGCCTGCGATGACGGCTTCATCGTGCGGGTGGACCAAGGTGGTGCACGCATTGCCGCCGACGGCCTGGGCTACACCAACGAGGTCGCGGTGCATCCCACAGGCGAGTGGCTCTACGTCAACGAAACCTTCTCGCGCCGACTGTCGCGGTTTGCGCTACGGGCCAACGGAGATCTTGGCAGCAAGGAAGTCGTCTGCGAGTTCGGCCCCGGCACCTTTCCCGACGGCCTGGCCTTCGACGTCGCCGGCCACGCCTGGGTCGTCAGCATCGTCAGCAACCGCCTGATCCGCGTGGCGCCCGATGGCGCGCAGACGGTGTGGCTCGAAGACGCCGATGCCGAGCACCTGGCCTGGGTCGAGGCGGCTTTCGAAGCCGGCCAGATGGACCGCCCGCACCTGGACGGCATCCGCAGCCGGCGCCTGCGCAACATCTCGAGCATCGCCTTCTGCGGCCCGGACCGGCGTACCGGTGTGCTCGGCTGCCTGCTCGGTGATCGACTCGAATCGCTGCGCCTGCCGGTGGCCGGCGTGGCGCCGACGCACTGGGACTACTCATGACCGCACAGGCCGTGAGTGTCGGTGCATCGATGGTCGATGCGGCCTACCAGCAGATCCGCCGCCGCATCCTCGACAACGTCTGGCCGCCGGGGCATCGCGCACTGGAGCAGGAAGTCGCGCTGGCGCTGGGCATGAGCCGCACGCCGGTGCGTGAGGCGCTGATGCGCTTGCGCAATGAAGGCCTGGTGGAAGTGATTCCGCGCCACGGCGTGCGCGTGCTGCCGGTCTCGCCGACCGACATGCGCGAGATCTACGAGATCCTGACTGCGCTCGAATGCCTGGCCGCCGAACTGCTGGCGCGACGCAAGCCCAGCGATGCGGAATTGAAGCCCCTGGTCGATGCCAGCAAGGCCATGGACAAGGCGCTCAAGGCCGATGACCTCGACGCCTGGGCCGCAGCCGACGAGCGCTTCCACGCCCATTTCATCGAGCTCGCCGGCAACCGCCAACTGCAGGCCACGGTGCTGAACTACTGGGACCGGGCCCACCGCGCACGCCTGTTCACGCTGCGCCTGCGGCCCAAGCCGGTGAATTCGACCAAGGAGCACAGGCAGATGGTCGAGCGCCTGCGTGCCGGCGATGCCGACGGTGCCGTGGCGGTGACGCGCGCGCACCGCGCACGCGCCAACCGCGAGCTGATCGCCATCTTCGAACACTACCGCCTGCAACACCTCTGACTGGAACACCAACGTGGCAACCATCAAACCTCTCGACATCTGCGTGCTGCCCGGCGACGGCATCGGCGTCGAAGTCATCGCGGCCACGCTGCCCTTGCTCGAGCGCGTGGCCCGGGATGCGCCGTTTGCGTTTCGCTTCCATGAACATCCCGCGGGCGCACAGCATTTCCGCGCCAGCGGCCAGGCCCTGCCGGCAGCCACGCTCGAGGCTGCTCGCCAGGCCGACGCGATCCTGTTCGGCGCGATGGGCTGGCCCGAGATCCGCTACCCCGACGGCACCGAGATCGCGCCCCAGCTCGACCTGCGCGTCGAGCTCGAGCTGTATGCCGGCGTGCGCCCCGCGCGCGCCATCCCGGGGGTGCGCCTGCCGCTGGCCGACCCGCGCGCCAAGGACATCGACCTGGTGGTCGTGCGCGAGTCCACCGAAGGCCTGTTCGCCTCACGCGGCAAGGGCACCATCGTCGACGACCGCGAGGCCCGCGACACCCTGGTCATAACCCGTCGCGGCAGCGAGCGCGTGCACGACTTCGCCTTCAAGCTGGCGCGCCAGCGCAAGCAGCGCGGCCGGGCAGGGCGGGTAACCTGCGTCGACAAGGCCAACGTCTTCGTCTCGATGGCCTTCTTCCGCAAGATCTTCGACGAACGGGCCGCGGCCTTCCCCGACATCGAAGCCCGCCACAACTACGTCGACGCCACGGCGCTCGACCTGATCCGCAAGCCCTGGGAGTTCGACGTGCTGGTCACCGAGAACATGTTCGGCGACATCCTCTCGGACCAGACCGCCGCGCTGGTCGGCGGCATGGGCATGGCGCCATCGGCCGATGTCGGCGACCGCCACGGCCTGTTCCAGCCCTGCCATGGTTCGGCGCCCGACATCGCCGGCCAGGGCAAGGCCAACCCCACGGCCACGATCCTGTCGGCTGCGCTGATGCTCGACTGGCTGGCCGATCGGCATGGCAACCCGGCGCTGGCCGCGGCCGCGCGGCGCATCGAGCAGGCAGTCGACACTGTCTTTGCCTCGGGCCGCATCCTGCCGTACGAGCTCGGTGGCCGCGACGGCACGGCGGCGATCGCCGCCGCGGTGGCTTCCAACCTCTGAGGCGCCGGGCCATGAACAAACTGCGCGTGCTCGGCGTCGGTGCCGGCTACTTCAGCCAGTTCCAGTACCTGGGCTGGCAGCGCATGGCCGAGGTCGAATGCGTCGGCATCGTCAACCGCGACGTCGCCAAGGCGCGCGCGCTCGCCGAGCGTTTCCACATCGGCGCCGTGTTCGGCTCACTCGACGACGCGCTGGCGGCCACGCGGCCGCAACTGATCGACGTCATCACGCCGCCCGAAACGCATCGCAGCTTCGTCGCGCAATGCGTCGCGGCCGGTATCCCGGCGATCTGCCAGAAACCCTTCGGCCGCGACTACGCCGATGCCGTGGCGATCACCGACATGGCCGAAGCGGCTGGCGTACTGCTGGTGGTGCACGAGAACATCCGCTGGCAACCCTGGTACCGCGAAGCCAAGCGCCTGCTCAATACCGGCACGCTCGGCGCCTTGCACAGCGTGGCCTTTCGCCTGCGCCCGGGCGATGGCCAGGGCCCGCGCGCCTACCTAGACCGCCAGCCCTACTTCCAGCAGATGCCGCAATTCCTGGTCAAGGAAACGGCGATCCACTGGATCGACACGTTCCGCTACCTGGCCGGCGAAGTGAAGACGGTGTACGCCGCGCTGCGTCGCCTGAACCCGGTGATCGCAGGCGAAGACGCCGGCACCATCGTGTTCGAGTTCGAGCCCGGCGCCACCGGCCTGTTCGACGCCAACCGCCTGAACGACCATGTCGCGAGCAACCCGCGGCGCACCATGGGCGAGGCCTGGATCGAAGGCTCTGGCGGCGTGCTGCGCCTGGACGGCGAAGCGCGCCTGTGGTGGAAGCCGCACCACGGCGCCGAGGCTGAACATGTCTACGACCGCGGCCCCGACGACACCTTCGGCGGCGGTGCCTGCGAGTGGTTGCAGCGCCATGTCGCCGCACACTTCCTGTCTGGCGCGCCACTCGAGAACACGGCTCGCGAGTACCTGACCAACCTGCGTGTGCAGGCGGCCGTCTATCACTCTGCCGCAACCCATCGCCGCGTCGAGCTGGCCGGCTTCGATCCCTTGCAGGCGCCGCGCGCCACCTGAGTCACTGTCCCATCGCAACCCCTGAAGGAGATCCCATGCAAACCCAACTCTTGATTCGCCGCACCAGCGTGGCCGCTGCAATGGCCCTGGCCTTCGGCGTGGCCGCGCCGGCAGGGGCCCAGACCATCCTCAAGTTCAGCCACACCGACCAGCAGCAGGGCGCGCGCCAGGCCGCCGCCCAGGTGTTTGCGAAGAAGGTCGAGGACTACACCCAGGGCCGCTACAAGGTCCAGGTGTTCTGCTGCAGCCAACTCGGCAACGACCCGAAGAACGTCGAGCAACTGGCCCTGGGCGGCATCGACTTCACGGTGACGTCGACCGGCACCTACGCGGCGCAGATCCCGTCGCTCAACGTGATGATGATGCCCTTCATCCTCGACACCTATGCCCAGGGCTGGAAGTTCTACGACGAGTCGAAGTGGCTCAAGACCCAGTTCGAGAAAGCCCCGAGCAAGGGCTTTCGCATCCTCGCGACCTGGGAGGCAGGCTTTCGCAACATGACGACGCGCGATGTGCTGAACGGCCCAGAGGACGCGAAGGGCAAGAAGCTGCGCACCTTCCCCAACGAGATGATGCGCTGGCAGCTCGAGGCGATGGGCTTCGGCATCCAGATCATGCCGCTGCCCGAGGTCTATCTGGCGATCCAGCAGGGCGCCGTGGCCGGGCAGGAGAACCCGATCGACACCATCGCGTCGAACAAGTTCTACGAAGTGGCACCGCACGTGACGCTGACCAACCATGTCTACAGCCCGATCCCCTTGGCCATCTCGGAGAAGACGTGGCAGCGTCTGTCGCCCGCCGACCAACAGGCCATCACCCGCGCCGCGCAGGAAGTGGCACCGTTCCAGCGCACCGCGATCCGTGACAACGACGACAAGCTGCTCGACGAGATGACGGCCAAGGGCGCCAAGGTCAACCGCAAGCCCAACATCGCGGCCTTCCGCAAGGCCGTCGAGCCGGTTTATGCCAAGGCGCGCGAGAAGTACGGTGCCGATGTCGACCTGGTGCTCGCGGAAACCGCCGCCGTGCGCAAGGCCGTCAAGTAGGTCAGGGCAGGGCGCTCACCATGCAGGCGGTCGAACCGACTCACGCCGGCGTCGCGACGACGCCGGCGCCCACCCCGCGCTGGCTGCGCTGGCTGGGCAAGGTGGTGGACGGTGCGGTCATGTGCATCGGCGGTGCGCTGGCCACGCTGATTTTCATCAACGTGGTCTTGCATGCGATGGGCAAGGACCTGGCCTGGCTCACCGAGCTCGGCGAGCTGCTGATGGTCTGGGTCACCTTCCTCGGCGGTGCGGCAGCGGCGCAGCGCGGTGCCCACATGTCGATCAACGAGTTCCTCGACAAGCTGAGCCTGCCGGCCAGGCGTCGGGCCGATGCTGCCGTGCAGGCCTTCACGCTGCTGGTGCTGGCGGTCGTCCTGTACTACGGCATTGGCATCGTGCGCGGCAGCTGGAGCACCCAGTTGACCACGCTCGAGTGGCCGATGGCCTGGCAGTACATGCCCTTGCCGCTCGGCATGGCGCTGATGGCGACTTTCGTTGGCTGGGACCTGTTCCTGATCCTGCGCGGCGTGCCGCGCGACCAGCGTTATCCGGCCGACTGAGGCTCGGCAATCACCATGCTCAGCCTCGTCATCTTCGGCTCCTTCTTCGCACTGGCGCTGGCGGGCATCCCGCTGATGATCGCGCTGCTGGCCACGACGGCCGGCATCGTCGTCGTCTACGGCATGCAGTACCCGCTGGAGAGCGTCTTCCTGTCCTTCATCGGCGGCGTCGAGCCCTTCATCCTGATCGCCGTGCCGCTGTTCGTCTTCACCGGCGAGTTGCTGGCCCAGGGCGGCGTCGGCAAGCGCATCGTGGCCTTCGCCAACGTGCTGTTCGGTTGGTTGCCGGGCGGCCTGGGCGTGGTCACGGTGATCTCGTGCATGTTGTTCGGCGGCGTCTCCGGCTCGGCGATCGCCGACACGGCCGCGATCGGCTCGCTGGTCATTCCCGCGATGCTCGCGCGCGGCTACAGCCGAGGCTTCGCGGCAGCCCTGGTCGCCGTGGCCGGGACACTGGCCCTGTTGATGCCCTTGTCGATCCCGTTCCTGGTCTATGCCTTCGTTTCGGGCGTCTCGATGCGCACGCTGTCGATGGCGGGTCTGGTCCCGGCCATCCTGTCGGCGGTGGCGCTGATCGCCGTGTGCATGTGGCACGGCAAGAAAACCGGTGTCGACCCCGGCGGCAAGCCCGCGACGCTGCGAGAGATCGGCCGCGCCGGCGTCAGCGCCGGGCCCGCCTTGTTGATGCCGGTATTCATCGTCGGGGGCATCTGGTCGGGTTACTTCACGCCGACGGAGGCCGCCGCGGTGGCCGTCGTCTATGGCCTCGTGGTGTCGATGTTCCTCTACCGCGACATGCGCTTCAAGGATGTGCCGCACCTGCTGCTCAAGGCCTTCATGACCAGTGCCACCGTGATGCTGGTGATCGGCGCCACCGGCGCGCTCGCCTGGCTGATCACCGCAGAAGGCGTCGCGCAGCAGTTGGCCGACTGGGTCGGCTCCGTCGCGCATGTCCAATGGGTCTTCCTGATCATGCTCAACGTGGCGCTAATCCTGCTGGGCATCTTCATCGAGCCGTTGCCGGCCTTGCTGATGGCCGCGCCGCTGTTCCTGCCGCTGGCCGTGGCCTTCAAGATGGACCTGGTGCACATGGGCGTGATCATGACGGCCAACCTGGCGATCGCGCTGTACACGCCGCCGGTCGGGGGCACCCTGTTCGTCGCCGCCAAGCTGGCGTCGGCCACGATCGGCGAGATCACCCGCCACCTCTGGCTCATGATGGCGGCCACTTTCTCCGTCGTGCTGCTGATCACTTATGTGCCGATCCTGACCAGCTGGCTGCCGAAGCTGCTGGCTTCGATGCGCTGACGTCCGAGGAGACGTGATGTTGGCGATCGTCGTCGAGTTCCGCATCCAGCCGGCCTTCATCGAGGCCTTCGCAATAGCCATCGTGGCCAACGCCACCGCCTCGCGCGAGACAGAGCCGGGCTGTCGCCAGTTCGATGTCTGCCGCGACCCCGCCGAGCCGCAGCTGTTCTTCCTCTACGAGCTGTATGACGATGCGGCGGCCTTCGATGCGCACTGCCGCACGGCCCACTTCCTCGAGATGGACGCGCTGACTGCCGGTTGGGTCCAGAGCAAGGCAGTCCATCACTACCTTCGCATCAACCCCTAAAGGTTCGGCGCTACAGTGCCGCGGCTCCCCCGCACACTGACCGCGCCGATGCCCTTGCCCTCGACTCTCCGACAACTCGCCGACGCACCTGCGCTGGCGCCGCTGAAGGAGCGCACCTTTCGCATGCTCTGGCTGGCCTGGCTGGCCGCCAACCTGACGATGTGGATGAACGACGTGGCCGCGGCCTGGCTGATGACCACGCTGACCACCAGCCCGGTGATGGTGGCGCTGGTGCAGACGGCGTCGACGCTGCCGGTGTTCCTGCTCGGCATCCCGAGCGGCGCGATGGCCGACATCCTCGACCGGCGGCGCTACTTTGCGGCGACGCAACTCTGGGTCGCGCTGGTCGCCCTGGTACTGGCCGGCCTGGCCCTGGCCGACGCGCTGACGGCGCCGCTGCTGCTGGCGCTGACCTTCGTCAACGGTATCGGCCTGGCGATGCGCTGGCCGGTGTTCGCGGCCATCGTGCCCGAGGTCGTGCCGCGAGAGCAGCTCGGCCCGGCGATCGCGCTCAACGGCATCGCGATGAACCTGTCGCGCGTCATCGGCCCGGTGCTGGCCGGCGCGCTGCTGGCGGCCTTCGATGAAGCCCTGGTCTTCGTCCTCAACGCCGTGCTGGCCGGCGTGGCGGTGGCGCTGATCCTGACCTGGCGCACCCAGCCCAAGACCAGCGCCTTGCCCGGCGAGCGCTTCGTCGGTGCGATGCGCGTG
>Ga0315283_10002964_pt1 | contig 14409 bp, 11 predicted proteins | sample YL17G09_0_MG_FD_204541 | JGI IMG/M metagenome (GOLD analysis project Ga0315283, IMG submission 204541) | Sediment microbial communities from Yellowstone Lake, YNP, Wyoming, USA - YL17G09_0 | ecosystem: Environmental > Aquatic > Freshwater > Lake > Sediment | place: USA: Wyoming | collected... | reverse complement strand
CCCCCCCCCTGGCCGCCGCCTCCCCCCCTCTCTCTCTCTCTCTCTCTCTCTCTCTCTCATCTCCCTCTCGCGCGCGCGCCGGCTCACCCAGCAGCCAGAGCGAGGCGGAGTGGCCAGCATTGAACCCGATCTCGCAGATGGTGCGGACGGCCGGGCGGGCCGCAAGCGCCCAGTAGACCGCGCGCTCGCGGGGGGCGGTCCCGGAGTGCCCCTCCACGTAGGTCTCGTTGGAGAGGGCGGCCGTCAGGGCGGCGTTGAGGGCGTCGTGGGCGGTGAGGTCGACCTGAGGCGGGGGAGGGGCGTGGGCGGTGGGTGGGGGGGGGCAGGGGAGCGCGCGCGCGAGAGAGAGAGAGGCGAGAGCCTAAAAGCAGGTCGGCGCGCCGCCCGCATTTGCTTCTTGTCGTTGAGAAAGAAGGTCGCGGGTGCGCCCGCCTTTCCTTCGTCACTCTCTAGGCCCCCGCAAAAGACTCCCTCCATGTCTAAGCCACACAGTCCTGAGACAATCCGCGGGAATGCAAGACACAGTCGGCAGCGGCGCGGTGTCGGAACAAAGGCGCCGCCGCCATAGCTAAAACCGCGCTTTCCTCCTCCTCTCCTCTGTCGTACCTTTTCCCAGCTGCCACCCATCACCGCCAGCAGGTCCGCGAGCGGGGAGGAAGCCTTCAGGAAGGGCACACCCTTGCCTGCCAGGCCCGAAGACACGGCGGTGAAGGCGAGGGCGAGGGTGGCGAGGGCTAGCATGGGGAGGGCGAGCGCGGCCGGGAGCGCTGTCGGCGCCTTCTTCATCGCCGCCTCCCCCTCCTCGGGAGGTGGGGAGAGTTTGGAGGAGGGGTTCGCGCGTTGGCGGAGGGCCATTGGTGTGGGGTTGTGCGTGTGCGTGTGTGTGTGTAGTACGGGCGAGAAGCGGACTGTGTAATACAGAAAAAACCTCGGAAACAGGCTGGACAGTGAGAGGGACAAAATCCACATCTTTGTTTAACTTCCGCCCCCCAGCGCCCTCCGGCGCCCCCTCACGCCCTCACGCCCGAACAATGAAGTTTGGGCGGCAGCTGCGCCTCTCGCTGGCTGCCGAACCGGCCGTCTCCGCCCAGGCCTACCTCGACTACAAGGCCCTAAAAAAAGCGGCGTCCGGAGACGGTGCGCGTTTGGTGCTTTGACGGCATTCACGATTTTACTCCGGCCTCCGCGCCCTGGCCACCCGCGCCCGCCGCCTCGTTGGGGTGTGAAGCAAAAAATGTGGGGTCGGCGTGGGCAGGCGGGGTGGACAGCGCGGGCCTGCCCGGCGTGAACGGCGATCCTGCGCGCTCGCCGGGAGAAGAACAAAAAAAAAGAGGGGCCTCTCCAAGGGGAACCTTAACCCGGCAGCGTTGGGTGGTGCGTTTCGCTCCCTCCTTCCCAATCCCTCTCTCACGACCCTTCCGCTCCCCCTACCTCTCTCCCACCCCACCACCCCCACACAGACGCGACCTGGGAGGCCGCCCTCTCCCGCGAACTCGCCAAAGTCAACGCCCACTACCAGGCCCGGGCGGCGGACCTGGAGGGCGCCATGCGCGCCGCTATCTCCCCACCACCACCGGCGGCGGCGGCGGCGTCCACCACCACCACCCCGCCCCGCCCGCGCACGCCCGCCGCGCTCACCTCCATCCGGTCCGAGGCGGCGGCCCTGCAACGGTTTGCCGCCCTCAACTACATGGCGGTCATCAAGGCCACAAAAAAACGCGCCAAGAAGAGGGCGGCGGCGGCGGCGGAGGGCGCCCAGGCGGCGGCCGCGGTCGCCGCCGCCGCGGCCGCCTCGTCCATCGGCCGCCTCTCCCTGGTCGAGCCGTCCCACCCGTCCGCGGCCGCCTCCAGCGCGGTCGCCGCCCGGGCCGCGGCCCTAGCTCGCCTGGCCGCCCAGCCCTTCTTCACCTCCGCCAGCGTCGCCAGCCTGGCCACCCGGGCGGCGTTGCTGGCTGACGGCGGGGACGGCGGCAGCGGGACGGCGCTCCCGCCCTCCCGCCTCGACTGCCCGGTCTGCCTCTCCCTCCTCGACTCCCCCGTCCTCCTCACCTGCGGCCACGCCTTCTGCTGGAAGTGCACGGCGTCGGTGGTGGGGACGGCGGCCGCGCGCGGGGCGAGCAGCGGGGGGGATGCGGGCGGTGAGAGGAAGGGGAGGAAGGGCGAGGGCGAGGTGGACGTCGCGGCCTCTGCCGCCTCGCCGGCCACCCCCGCCCCGCCCTCCTCCCCCTCCTCCTCCCTGTTCTTCTTCGATTGCCCCTGCTGCCGTAAGCCCCACGCGTCCTCCTACTTTGATGGCTTGGGCGTGGACGCGGCGCTGGAGGCGGCGGTGAGCGCGGTGCGCAGGCAGCAGGCGGAGGCCGCCCCCGAGCCGGGCCGCCCGTGGGACCCCACCCCGGGCGCGCCCCCGCCCCTCCTCCCCCCACCCGCCGGCGGGGTGGAGCCGGACCTGACCGTCGTCCTCGACCTGGACGGCACCCTCATAGCCTCCTACCCCCCCTCCCGGGCGGGCGACCTGCTGGGCGGCGGCGGCGGCGGGGCGCGGCCGGCCGCGTTCGTCGCGCCGGGCGGCGGCCTCAACCCGGGCGGCGTCCTCGTCCTGGAGCGGCCCGGCCTGGGCGACTTCCTGCGCGGCCTGGCGGCCCTGCCCGGCGTGGAGGTCGTCTTCTTCACGGCCGGCCTGGCCGAGTACGCGGCGCCCATCATGGACGCCCTGGCGGCGCGGCACGGCGGGGCGGCGGGCGGCGGCGGCGGGGGCGGCGGCGGGCCGCCCGCCGTCCCGGCCCCCAGCCACCGCCTCTTCCGGCCCGCCACCTCGCCTGGCCCCGCCTACCCGTGCATCAAGGACCTGGGCCGCCTGGGGCGGGACCTGGGCCGCACCCTCATCGTGGAGGACACGGCCCTCGCCTTCCTGGCCCACCCGGACAATGGCGTCCCCGTCATCCCGTTCCGGGGCGACGGCGACGACCGCATCCTGGTGGAGGCCGTCCTGCCCCTGGTCGCCGGCCTGGCCGCCGACGCGCGCGGCGTGGCCGAGGGGCGCAAGGCGGGCGGGGAGGGGGCGACCCCGCGCCCGCCGCCCTTCGACGTCCGCCCCGCCCTGGCGGCCCGCTTTGGCATGCGGGCCTGGTTCGAGGGGCAGGGCGTCGTGCCGGGCGCCGGGGCGCTGGTGGGGGAGGAGGCCCGGGTGGTGGACGTGGTGGCCGACGCCACGGCGGCAGCCTTCGGTGTCGGCCCGCCGCCGCCGCCGCCTGCTGGCGAGGAGGACGGCTCGACGGACGAGGAGGGGGAGGGCGAGGAGGGCGACCGCATGACTGCCGGGTCCTCCTCCTCCACGGCCGCCTCCGCGGCGGGCGACGCCGGGGTGGAAGCCTCCCTGGTCGCGGCCGCCGTCGTGGACGGCCTGTGGCCGCCCGAGGAGGAGGCGGCGGCCCCCGCCGCCACCCTGGCCGCCGCTGCCCTGCGCCGGCCCGCCCTGGCGGTGTTTGACTTTGACCACACGCTGCTGACGCACGGCGACATCGGCGAGGAGGTCGTCGCCGACCTGGCGCCCGAGCTGGTCCCGCTGCTGCAGTCCATTCAAATGCCCGCCAACTTCATCCCCCTGACCAACGCGGTCCTGGCGGAGGCGGCCCGCCGGGGCGTGCCCGCGGCCGCCTGGGCGGCGACGGCCGCGGCGGTCGGCGGCCGCGGCCTCGCGGCGGGCGGGGCGGCCACCCTCCGCGCCCTGGCGTCCGCCCGCGTGCCGTCCGCCATCCTGTCCGACGCGAACGACCTGTTCATCGGGGCCGCCCTGGCGGCGGTGGGCTGCGGGCCCGGCTCGGCGGCCGGGCCGGCCGCCGTCATCACTAACACCGCCCGGTTTGGTGTGGGGGCGGGCGCCTCCTCGGCCGGCCGGCTCACCATCATCCCGCGCCACCCCGAGACCGCCCCTCCCCACGCCTGCCCGCGCTGCCCGGCCAACCTGTGCAAGGGGCGCGAGCTGGTCGGCCTGCGGGCGGGGCTGGGGCGCGGCGGGCCGCTCGTGTACGCGGGCGACGGCGAGAACGACCTGTGCCCAGCCCTGGGCTTGGGCCCGGGCGACGCCCTGCTCGTCCGGACGGGGCGGGGCCTGGAACGCCTCCTCCTGGTGCGGGCCGCCGCGGCCGGTCGGGGGAGGAAGGCGGGGGTCGGGCAGGGCGAGCACGGCCACCCCGCGCTGGACGCGGCCGGCGCGCCCCGCCTGGCGGGCGGGCTCGCGCCCGGCGTCGCGGTCTTTGGGTGGGACCGGCCCCAGCAGCTGGCCGCCCTGATCGCGGCGCTGGTCAGGGAGTGAAATTTAAAGGAGGATCAGGAGGAGGAGGGGTGGGGTGGGGGGGGGGCGGGCGTGTGTGTGTGCGTGCGTGTTAGGTGTTAGGACTGCCTTGCCGTGGCGTGTGGGGCGGTGTGTCGATGTTGTGACAACACTATTTTTTTTTCCTGAAAAAGAAGTGGAGAGGAGAGAAAGAAGAGGCGGCGCCGCCGTCTCGTCTCCTCTCGGGCACTCACACGAATGCCAGCGATTTCACCCCCAGCCTCCGACACCGACCCCACCCCCGCAACCACCCACGATGCGTCAGGCACCCGCGCAGGCGGCGATGACAGCAAGGCCGCCGCCCTGCCGCCCCAACCACCCCTAGGGCCGGCGGCGCGAGCGGCGCCGCTGACAAAGACGACAATGGGAGGTGCGGCCGACCCGGCCAAGCACGGTGGCGATGCCCCAGCAGAAGGCTCCTCCTCGCCCACGCCGCTGAGTGTGCGCTGGGGGTCGGCCGCTGCCAAAGGTGCGTGTGTGTGTGTGTGTGTGTGTGTGTGTGTGTGTGTGTGATGTGGTTTGGGGGCTGCGCGAGAGAGAGCGGGGAAGGGACAGCGCGCTAAAACGCCTTTTTCTCACCTCCACCTCTCCTCACCCCCACACATCACAGGCGCCCGCCCCGCCATGGAGGACGCGCACGTGGCCGTGCTCGACCTTGCAGCGCACTACCCACCCAGCGCCACGACCGCCGCCGCCATCCCTCCCCCCTCCCCCCTCCACTTTTTCGCGGTCTTTGACGGCCACGGCGGCGGGTCGGCCGCCGCCTTTGCCGCGGCCCGCCTGCTGGACTGCGTGGTGGACGCCGGGAGGGGCGCCGCCGGCGGCTCCTCCACCCTCTCCTCGTCCCCAGGCCCCGCCCTGGCCGCCGGGTTCGCCGCCCTGGATGAAGCCTTCTACACGGCCGTCGTGGAGGAGGCGTCCCTGCCCGACAGCGGAACCACCGCGCTGGCCGCCCTCGTGTGCACCGCGACCCGCACGCTCACGGTCGCCAACGCGGGCGACTCCCGGGCCGTCCTGTGCCGGGGCGGCCGGGCGGTGCCCCTGTCGGTCGACCACCGCCCCGGCCTCCCCGCGGAGGCCGCCCGCATCCGCGCGGCGGGCGGGGCCGTGTGCCCGGACGGGTACCTGAACGCCGCCCTGGGCGTCGGCCGGGCGGTCGGCGACTTTTTCGCGGCCGGGCCCGGCCTGAAGGCCCGGGAGCCCGTGTCCGGCGCGCTCACGGGCGGCCCCCTGACGGCGGCCCCCGACCTCCACTCCACGGCGGTGGTGCTGCAGGCGGCGGGGGGCGAGGGCGGGCCGGGCGACGAATTCCTCATCCTCGCGTGCGACGGCCTCTGGGACGCGCTCTCCTCCGGGCGGGCGGTGTCCGAGGTCCGGGCCCACCTGCGCGCGCACGGCGACCCGGCAGCCGCTGCAGCGCATGTGGTGGGGTGCGCCCTGGCCGCCCAGTCGGCGGACAACGTCCCGGCGGGGGTGGTCGGCTTTTGGGCGGTGGGGGGTGGTGGGGGGGGGGGGGCATGGAAGGAGGAGGGTGGCGGCGGCGGCGGCGGCAGCGGCGGCGCGGCCGCCCCGCCACCCCGGCCCCCACCCCGCTCCCTGTCCCGGGGCTCCCTGTGCACCCTATCCGACGCCCTCGCCTCCTGCTCCACGCCCCCGCCGGCGGCCGCCCGGGCGGTGGGCCGCCCCGGCGGCGCGGTCGCGGCCGCGGTCGCTGCCATGGTCATCGGCTCCGGCCCGGCCGCGCCCCCTCCCACCCTCCCGCCCTCTGCCTGGCCGGGGCCGGGCGGTGCGCCAGCGGCCGCTGCCCTGGTGGTGGCCGGGGTTGGGGAGGCGGCCATCGTGGGGCCTGGCGGGGGAGGTGGGGCGGCGGTGGGGCGGGTCACGCCCGTCGGGGCTGGTGGGCGGGGGGGAGGGCGAGGGGCGGGAGGGGGCGCGCCTTCCGTTCCGCCGGCGCCCGCCTCCGCGGAGGCCGCGTAGGGATAGAGGGAGAGACAAATGAATGTGTGTAGACAGGGAGCCGGGCAATCGCAGATAAGGACAGGGAACACACGCTAGGGAGAAAACCGTTCACACATCACACTCACACACCGCTCGCCCCACTCTCACTTGCTTTTCGCCGCGGCCTCTACCTCCGGGTCCACCAGGTCCACCACCTCCGCCTGGCGGGGTGCGCCCTCGGCCCACTGGGCGGTCCGGTAGTAGATGGCCTCCCGGGCCTTGGCCTTGGCGCGGAGGGGCTCCTTCAGGGAGGCGCGGACCTGAGTGGCAATGAAAAAAAGGGGGGGGAGTGAAAAAAAAAAAATTGTCAGGGTTGGCGTTGGCTGGGTGGACGGGAGTTGACATCTTCTCTCCTTCACCCCTCTTTTTGTTCGCTCACCATGTTGCTGCACAGGTCGGCGTACTTGAGGTACGTCATGCCGGCCACCCGCCAGTAGGAGGAGGCGGCGGCGGAGGAAGACATATGGAGTTCTTGAGAGGGGGTTATTTGTTTTGGGGCTGGAGAGGGGGTTGAAGAAGGGCAAGAGGGGTGAGGGTGCGTGCTTTGGTCGGCGAGCGAACGTAGACGATTTCACTGTCAGTCCGCACGCCCAGGCGGCCTGGCCGGCCTGCTGGGTGGGGACGAGTGGGCCCAAAGAGGGCGCCGCCCCCCCACGCGCAGGCGTGCTAGGAGCGCAGGGCGCCCCGAATTGCAGCAGCGGCGACGGCGGCCGTGTTGGCACGCCGCGGAGCGTCCCGCAGACAGTCAGGGCGTCGCTTCGCCTCTCGCTTTGCAAGTAGGCGCGCAGTGCAGGGCTTCAGCCCTCGGCAGGGAATGAGGCTGGGCCGGCCGGGTCGCCAGCACGCCCAGGCAGAGAAAGAATAAATAACACGCCGGGCGCATCGATCAACCACGGGCGTGTGTGCCCTTCTCCTTCTCTTATCGCCAAGATCTCCTCCAGCCATCAACGCGCATCAACGCTGGAGAGGAGGGCGCGTGCGTGAGCGTGGGGCTGAGGCGTGCGTGTGCGTGCGGGCGCTGACCCGGTGCAGACACGCACCTTTCCTCGGCGGACGAAAAAAAAACAGTGTGAACGAGGAGGATAGAAAACGCGGTCGCCTGCCACACCTCCGACTCTCTCTTTTCTCCTCATCTCTCCTCAATCCGCACAGTCATGCCGCGCCGCGGAGGAGGAGGTGCGTGGGGTGGTTCAGAGAGTGCACCCCCAACGCCTGCTCGCCTTGCGCGGGCAGGCGAGGAGCGCGAGAGAGAGGAGCGTCGCGAGACCCGCGCACGAGTAAATGGTCGCGCCGCGCCGCGCAACCACCTCAACCATTATGTGTCCACTCTCCCCCCCTCCCTCCCTCCTCACCGCCTCGGCGCCGCGCAACCCCCTCCCCCCTCCTCCTCACACAGGCGGCCGCTCCCGGTCCCCACCCCCACGCCGGCCGCCCCCACCCGCCGCCCGGTCGCCCGCCCCCCCACCCCCCATGCGCGCCGCCCCGCCTCCACCGCCAGCCACCACCCGCGCAACCGGCGGCGGCATCGCGCCCACCCTCGGCGGCATGGTCGCCCAGGGCATGGCCTTGGGCACGGGCTCCGCGCTCGCCCATTCCGCCATTCACGCCCTGCTCGGCGGCCGGAGCGCCGCCTCCGGCGAGCCCGCCACTCCGACCGACCTCCGCACGGCCGCGGGCGCCCTGGAATCCGAGGGCGGCCCCTGTAAAAACGCGTCCCGCGCTTTCGCGGCCTGCATGGACGACCAGGGCGACGACCTGGAGGCCTGCCGGTACTGGCTGGAGAGCCTGAAGGTGTGCGCGCGGGCTGAGATGGGGGGGTGAGAGGAGGTGTGTAGAAGCCTGCAAAAAAAAAAAACTCTCTCTCTCTCGACCTTTGCCTCGGCTCTCTTTCACGCCCGCCCGCCCAACCCTGGCACCACCACGCACACGGAAGGGAGAGGCGCGGGCGCGTGTGTGGTTCACAAAATTGCGTTTTCCTTTCAAAAAAAGTGCCTTGCACCAGCAGCAGCCCCCCGCCCTCTCCCTCCCGACCCCCCACCCCCATCCCCCCACATCCCCATCCAACAGTCCTCCCCTCTTCTCCTCTCCCCACTCTTCTCCTCTCACTCGACCACCGTGATGCCCATGTTCTTGGCCGTCCCCTCGATGATCCGCATGGCCGGCTCCACCTCCGTCGCGTTCAGGTCCGGCAGCTTGATCGTCGCGATCTCCCGGACCTGGGCCCGCGTGACGGTGCCCACCTTCTCCGCGTTTGGCTTGCCCGACCCCTTGGCGATGCCGGCCGCCTGGACGAGCAGCACGCTCGCGGGCGGCGTCTTCAGGATGAACGTGAAGGACCGGTCCTCGTAGACCGTGATCTCGACGGGAATGACCGTGCCGACCTTGTCCTGGGTTGCGGCGTTGTACTGCTTGCAGAAGTCCATGATGTTGACGCCCTGGCATGAGAAAAGATGGGAGGAGAGGGTGAGAGGCCGTGGGTGCGGTTTGAGCGAGAGCGCCGGCGGCTATAAGGCGGAGGCGAGAGCTTGCTCACCCCCCCCTGCCGGGCCCGCCTGCTCCTCAGCCTGTGGTGGCCTCCGATGACACCCCCGCCAGGCGTGAACACGCTCCACCCCCTTTCCTGACAGGCTGGCGCCGCGGCATGCCTCCCCAGGCACCGCGGGCGCCCCTCTCCTCGCCCACCCCTCCTCTCACAGCCACGTCAGGCGTGCGTGTCCTCTTTCTTCTCACCTTGGCACCCAGCGCCGGACCCACAGGCGGGGCCGGGTTGGCCTTGCCCGCGGGCAGGGCCAGCTTGATGTAGCCGGACACTGTGTGCATGTGTGGGATGGGTGGCGCACGGGTGAGGTGGGCGGGGTGGGGAGCAGGGCGAGGCAGGCGTGGCGGCCGCCACAAATCGAGGGAGCAAAGGAGTCGGCTAGTAAAGCATGGCGCACCGCGCCCGACGCCTCATCGCTCGCGCCTTTTCTCTCTCTCAGAGTAGACCATTGACTTGGCTGACACGTTGCCGGCAGAGCACACGTGGACGCTCCAAAATGGCGGGGAGCGAAGAGAAAGCGTCTTTTCTTTGACACCCCCGCCGCCGCCGCTGCTCGCTCAATTCGTCTCACCTTTCGCGGCCATGCACGTCACCCGGCGCCCGCCGGCGACGGCCGGCCGGGAGGAGGTCGACGCGCCCGGGCGGGCGCCCCGTGTGGGCAGGAGGACGGTCGCCATCACAGGAAGGGTGTGGACGTGTTTTTTTGTTTGGGATAGGAGGTGTGTGGAAAAAAAGTGGAGAGAGCCGACCACACACACACACACACCGCTGGAGAGAGAGAGCGGGGGCGCATCGCGAATGCTGCGCCGCACCGCCTGGTGGCTCGCCCACCACGAGGCCCTGGCAGCCCGCTGCTGCCCCACCCCTCGCCTGGCCAGCAGCAAAGGCGGCGGCGTCGGCGGCAAGGAGCCTCCCCACCACCACCACCACCCAACCCTCGCCAGCACGCCCCCGACCCCGCCCGCCCCGCCCTTCACGGCCCTGGACTGGCTCGCCCGGTCGACGGTGACCCCGCCGGGTGGTGGGGAGGGGGTCGGCCCCCTGCCCCAAGTCACCCTCAACCGCCTGTTCAGGGCGCGGGCGGTGCGGATGGTGGTGGAGGGAGGGGGGGGTGCAGCCACCGTGTGCCGCGCGGCCGCGGCGGCCCCGCTCCCGCCCGGCGCCCGCGTGCTCGTGCCCGCGTCTGCCCTGGCCGCCGCCGCCGCCGCGGCGGGCAGGCCGCGGCCGGCCGACCCGGACGCACCGCCCTCGCCCGCCACGCTCGCCCTGGGCGCCCTCCTCTCCACGCGCGTGCTGCTGGCCCTGCCCGCCGCGCCGGGGGGCGGCTTCCTGGTGCTGGACAAGCCCGCGGGCGTCCGGGTCCAGGGCGGCGGCGGCGGCGGCGGCGGCGGCGGCGGGGGCACCCCCCCCAGGCGCCCCCATGGCCCGCCGCCCCTGGACGAGGCGGCCCGGGCCAGCCTGGGCGTGCGCCCGGGAGGGCAGGAGGGCGAGGATGGCGTCCCCCGCCTGGTCCACCGCCTGGACGCGGGCGCGTCGGGCTGCCTCGCCCTCGCGACGGGGCGGCCGGCCGCGGCCTGGCTGGCGGCCGCGTTCGCGGCGCCCGCCGCTGCTGGCGTGGCAGCAAACGAGGGCCGAGGGGCGCGCGGCGAACGCGGGCCGGCCGTCACCAAGACGTACTGGGCCCTCGTGGACGGCCTCCCGTACGGGGCCTTGCCCGACCCGACCGCCCGCCCGGCGCCGGCGGCCGGGTGTGGGTGGGGCCCCACCACGCACGTCGGCCCCCTGCCCCTCTCCCCGCACTCCCCGCGGGGGGTGGGCGCCTACAAGGCCGCCCTGGACGAGGTCCGCGGGACGGGCCCGCCCCCGCCCCAAGAGACGGCGACGTGGTGGCGGGTGGTCGCCGCGCGGGGGGGGTGGGCGTGGCTGGAGATGCGGCCCCTGACGGGGCGCAAGCACCAGTTGCGCCGCATCGCGGCGGGGCCGCCCCTGGGCGCCCCCATTGTCGGGGATGACCGGTACGGGGCGGTCCGGTCGCCCCGGGCGCGCGCGGTGGCGGCCGCGGTGGCGGCCGGGGCCGGGGCGGCGGCCACCCCGCCCGGCGCGCTCTTCCTGCACTGCGCCTCCCTGCGGGTCGCGCTGCCGGGGGCGGGGTGCGCGCTGGTGCGGGCGCCCGCGCCGCCGCACCTGGACGCCGCCCTGCGCTGGCTGGGCTGGGGCAGGCTGCTGGACGCCAAGCAGCGGGCGCGCCAGGCGCGGGTGCACGGGTTTTGTGAGGGGGGAGGGGAGGGGCAGCGGCGCCTGCGCGGGGCGCCCAGGCCTGCTGCTGGGAGGAGGCGAGGGGGCCGGTGACGGGGAAGCAGCACTGCGTGCGTGTGTGTGTTGCGACCTCTGCAAGTGCGCTCAACGAGACAACGCGCTCACGCGGGCGCGTGGTCATCCTTTGTCCACGCTGTGTGTGAAATGAAAAAAGAGTGACCTCGGCCTCAGTCCATCTCATCTCATGCATTTCACATTCAACATGCCCCACAGGCAGGCAGCCCCCCCGCCACACTCCCCGCCAGCCCTCGCGCTCCACCCGCGGCCCCGGGCCATCTCAGCGCACGCTCATTGGGAGGCGCTGGACAGGGTCCCGAATGATCCGCCGGACGCGCAGGACCAGGCGCCCGCCGCGGCACCCCACGCGCTCAAAGTCAACAACCTGCCCGACAAGTAGTGCGTGTGCTTTCACAAACTGGGACCAGCCGGCACGGAAGCGGTGCGTGATGCCAGTACCTTGGCTGCTCCGATTGTACCCAGCGTACGTGACGTCGAAAGTGAGCGGCGCAGCGCCACCCGCGCCGCCCGCGCCGACCAGGGTGACTTTGTCACCGTGGTGCACGCCTTCGAGCATGTCGCTCACAAACTGGATGGTGAGGGACTGCTTGCTCATGGCGGAGCCTTTACCAACGCAGAGGCGGCCAGGGCGTGTCGGCGGCGCATGGGGCACCCCCAGACCACTGTCGGGAGGCTTGACATTCCGGATGATGCGGGTGCCCAGGCGAGAAAGAAAGATTGACTGTGAAAACCCTGATGCAAGACATCTCCTCACTTTTTTTTTTCTCTCTGCGCCCGAGCGGCGGCGTGCGCAGACTCCACACACTCTGCAACCATGGCAGCGTCCCCCTTGCGCCGCGCCGCCAACATCCTGGGCGCCCGGGCATGGAGGCCGGCGTTGTTAGAGGCGATGGTGGCGAGCACAAGCAGCAGTTGCAACGGCATGGGTCTGCCGTGCTCTTGGCCTCGCCCCATCGCCTCCATCGCCGCGGCCTCCTGCCTGACGACCACCTCCAACCCCTGGCGGCCATGCAGTGTGCACATCGCTGCCTTACGGGCCAGCGTGCCGGGTGGGGTGCGCGTGCCTAGGAGGCTGGTGAGGCGAGAAGAAGGCGGCGATGAAGGAAACACAGACGGCGTGCTGCCACCCCCCGCCGCCGCCTGGACCGCCGCGCCCGCCGCCACGCCCGCCGCCCGGCCACCTGCCCCCCCCGCCACCACCTGGGCCGACGCGGGCTGGTCGCGCAGCACCGTCCTCACCCTGCCCAACGGCCTGTCGGCCGCCCGCCTCCTGTCGGCCCCCGTCCTGGCCCACCTCATCGCGGCGTCCGCCTGGCCGGCCGCGGCGGCCCTGCTGGCCACCGCCGCGGTGTCCGACTGGGCGGACGGCGCCGCCGCGCGGTCGCTGAACCAGGGCTCCGTCCTGGGCACGTACCTGGACCCGGTCGCCGACAAGGCGGTCGTGTGCGCGGTGGCGGGCTCCCTGGCGGGCGTGGGCGCGCTGCCGCCGGCCCTCGCGGCCCTCATTATCGGCCGGGACGTCGCGCTGGTGGTGGGCGCGGTCGCCGGGCGCACGGCCGCCTGTGGCGGGGCCTGGCCGGGCGGGCCCGAATTCTTCAGGCTCGTGCCGCCGCCGGTGGGCGGGCAGGGAGCGGCTGCCGGTGCCTCCGCCCCTCCACCCTCCCCCGCTCCCTCCCCGCCCGCCCGCGCCATCCGACCCCTGCCGCTCTCCAAGCTAAACACAGCCCTCCAGTTTGGGCTGGCGGGGGCGGCCATCGGGACGGCCTGGGGCGGGTGGCCCGGGGAGGGGGTGGTGGAGGGGCTGGCGTGGGCGGTCGGCGGCGCGACGGCCGGGTCGGGGGGTCAATACGCGTGGGCGGCCTGGAAGGGGCGGCGGCGAGGGTAAAGGGCCTTTAAGGGGGGTAGGGGGGAAGGAATTATGAGCGATGGATAAAGCAAGCGTTTTTTGTTTTTTGTAGTGCTGTAGATAGAGAGAAAGCTGTTGATGTTTTGAGAGAGAATGTGAGATTTGTTGCAGGTGTGTGAGTCATGGGCGTGCGGGGGTGTGCGTTGTTTTTCTTTTTTCCATCCATCAGCGGGAGAGAGCTCCCCACACTCACTCCCGGCCCAGAAAAAAAAAAAAAAAAACGCATGCATCTCACCGCCGCTCGCGCGGCCCGCCGGGCTTTGGTCGCCTGCTGCCCGCCCGGCAGCAGCAGGCGAGGCCTGTCGGCGGTCCCCCGGCCAGTCAGATCTGTCGCGGTAGGCGCAGGCGGCGGGCGGAGCAGCGCCGCGCAGGCGTCGGGCGGCCCCGGCGACGGCCACCACCCGCCAGCCGCCCCGGCCCCGACGGCCCCGACCTCGACCGCCCCTGCCACCCCACCCCTCCCGCCCGCCCGCCGCCGCCTCCGCCTGGACGAGGCCTGCCTCGCCGCCGACCCCTCCCACTCCCGCTCCGTCTACCAGTCCTGGATCGCGCGGGGCAAGGTGTTTGTGGATGGGCGGGCGGTCACCAAGGCGGGGGCGCCCTTCAAGGTCGGCGTGTCGGTGCTAGACGTGCGGGCGGCGCCCAAGAAGTTTGTGTGCCGGGGCGGCACCAAGCTGGAGGCCGCCCTGGACGCCTTCGCCATCGACGTCACCGGCCTGGCCGCCCTGGACTGCGGCCTGTCGACGGGCGGGTTCGCCGACTGCCTCCTCCAGCGCGGCGCGGCCGCCGTCCTGGGCGTGGACGTCGGCTACGGCCAGGTGGACGGCGCCCTGCGCAACCACCCGGCCCTATTCATCCTGGAGCGGGCCAACATGCGGCACGTGACGCGGCGCGACCTGCCGGCGGGAGCGCCCAGCGCGTACGACCTGGCCAGCCTGGACGTGTCCTTCATCTCCGTCCTCAAAATCCTGCCGGCCGTGGCGGCCCTGCTGAAGGACGACGCCCAGTGCGTCGTCCTGGTAAAGCCCCAGTTTGAGGCGGGGCGGGCGGCGGTCGGGTCGGGCGGGGTGGTCCGGGACCCGGCCGCCCGGGCGGCCGCGCTGGCAGCCACGGTCGCCGGCTTCGAGGCCGAAGGGTGGACGTGCCGGGGGACGATGGAGAGCCCGCTGCGGGGTGCGGTCGGCGGGAACGTGGAGTTCCTGGCCCACTTTGTGCGGGGGGGGGTGGGAGGGGGGGGGGGAGGGGGAGGGGGAGGGGGAGAGGCAGAGGGCGGGGTGGTGGGCGGGGGCGGGGGCGGGGGCG
>Ga0315283_10002963_pt1 | contig 14412 bp, 13 predicted proteins | sample YL17G09_0_MG_FD_204541 | JGI IMG/M metagenome (GOLD analysis project Ga0315283, IMG submission 204541) | Sediment microbial communities from Yellowstone Lake, YNP, Wyoming, USA - YL17G09_0 | ecosystem: Environmental > Aquatic > Freshwater > Lake > Sediment | place: USA: Wyoming | collected... | reverse complement strand
TTCCATTACGTCGCCCAGCACCATCTTGGCCTGCATTAGTTCCTGCAGGTTGGTTATGAGGGGGAACATTATCTTCAGGTCGCCCAGGACCGACGCTCGCATAATAGCGTGAAGCTGGGTTTTGAACATCGTCAGATTTTGCAGGCAAAGTCTTATCGAGCGTAATCCCAGAAACGGGTTTGGCTCCCGGACGTAGCGTCTGCTCTGGGTGTATTTGTCTGCACCAAGGTCCGCTGTTCTGAGTATCACCGGCCTGGACTTAAAGACCTTCACCGTCCGCGAGTAGGCCTCGTAATGCTCCTGCTCCGTCGGCTCAGTGTCGCGATTGAGGTACAAAAATTCTGTTCGATACAACCCGATTCCCTCGCCGCCTTTTTGCAAAACCCCCTGGGCCTCATCCGGGAACTCGATATTGCCCAGTAACGTCACCTGTATCCCGTCTCGCGTCTCGGCGGGTTTTTCTCTTATAGTATCGAGCCGATGCTCCAGCTCGGTGTATTCGACGGCGTATTCGAGGTATTGCTGTATCGTGTTATCATCAGGATTTATGATGACGATGCCGCGGTTGCCGTCGATGATTACCGTGTCGCCTGCGTTAACGCTTTCGGTAATGTCCTCGAGCGCAACTACCGCGGGGATGCCCAGCGACCTTGCCACAATAGCGGTATGACTTGTTCTGCCTCCTGCGCCGGTGGCGATGCCTTTGACGTACTCTTTATTGAAACTCGCCGTTTGTGTGGGGCTTAATTCGCGGGCGACAATGACCGCCTCTTCCTTCAAGGCCGCGATGTCCTGTCGTTTGCCTCCAACCAGATGTCCCAGCAGCCGGTGCTCGATGTCATATATGTCGGCGGCCCGCTCGCTTATGTAAACGTCCTTTACTTTGGCAAAGTGCGAGGCAATATCCCGCAAAGTCTTCGAAACGGCGAACTCCGCCGTAACCAGCTCCGTGTTCACCATATCGGTTATCTTTTTGCGGAGCGTGCGGTCCCGCAGATAGCTCAGGTGTACCGCGAAGATGTCTTTTATCTTCTGCCCCTCGATTTCCTTTGGTTCGGCCTGCAGGCGGGTCAGTTCCTCAATGCCGTCCTTAAAGGCGTTGCGCACTCGCTGCGTTTCCGTCAAACGCTGCGACGGCTCAATCAATCGCCTTGGAATCCGATAATCCTCTGCGTCAATAACGAGGCATTTACCGATTGAAATTCCCGGCGAAACGGCTATGCCTTTTTTTATTTCCATCGTTAACCGGAATCAGGACATCTGCCGACTTTTTTCCTCGGGCGTCGGCTCGCCGAACTTCGTTACCTCAACGAGCTCTCGCAGCGCCTCAACCGCCTCGGCTGCATCCACGCCCTCCGCTTTTATCTTCAGCCGGGTTCCGTATGTAGCCGCGAGCATACTCATTTGCATGATACTCTTGCCGTCCACGCTCGTTTCCGCCTTACTGACGGTTATCAAGGCCTGAAACTTGCTGGCGGCATCTACAAATTGCATCGCGGGCCGCATATGGAGCCCGTCCGCGTTTTTTATTTCGACCTCAAGCTCGCAAACCGTATTTTGCACTGTATCGCCCGTCCACATATCACCGGCCTGGTTGTATCACAAAACTCACAAGGACGGATTAATGTCCGCCTCCTTCAGTAAGTCCTCAATCTGTGCAGCCGTCTGCGACTGCCTGAGGAACTTGCGGAATTTTTCCTGCTGAAGGTGCTTGAAAATCTGTTCCATCGCCTGCAGATGTTTGTCGGGGTCGTCGGCGGGGCTTATCAGAAGTATGACCGAATACACCGGCTGTTTGTCCAGCGCGGCAAAATCGACGCCTTTACTGCTTTGCCCCAAAGCGGCGACCACGTTCTTGACCGCCTTGTGCTTAACGTGCGGAACGGCTATCCCTTTGCCCATCCCGGTGCTCGCTTCGTTCTCTCTCTTGATTACGGCGCGTGTTATTTTGTCGCAATTGCCTTTGCCGAGCCGACCCGCCTTGTCCATCGCGGCGACAAGCTCCGTTATCGCCTCGTCCCGGTCCTTTGCCTGCAACTCCGGGATAACCGCCTCAAAACAAACGAAATCCGCAAACTTCATACTGTCCTTCCTAAACACTTACCCGTAAATTCCTGCCGTCCGCCGTCCTTGAGGGACGGCGAGACCTCGCCTTTAGGCGGGTTCGCATTATATCGCTCGCAAACTTCAGCGGGCCCTGTGCTTTTCGTCCCGTTCCTTGGTTTTGGCCTTTTTGAGCTGCTGCTCAATCCTGTGCGTTGCCAGGTCGATGCAGGCGTAAACGTCGCTGCCTTTTTCCTTTACCACGAAGATTTTTTTGCGCTCCGCCCTGACGATGACTTCTACCGCGATATTGCCCGCTTCTTTGCTTCCTTCTTTGCCGTCAATAATGACCTCAATCCGGTTGATGACGTCGTAAAATTTGGGCAGTTTGGAGGTTTTCTCCTCGGCGTAGCTTTTTACGCTTTCCGGTATTTCAGTATGTTTGCCAGTAATCGTGAATAACAAGGCAGTTCTCCTTTCCAGCTTTTCTAAGTCGCTCTAAAAACATATAAACCGACCGTATCCACCGGCCCGTCCATTATACATAAGCTCGTCCCAAATTCACGCATAATCTACCCGGCTTCCGCCGGCCCGCCACGGGGCGAGGTCTCGCCTTCGGCGGACAAATTACCGCTTTCCGACGCGCCCGGCGATATCAGCCCTGCGCTTACCAGAAACCGGAACGCCTCTTCTATCGTCATATCCAAATCCACCACCTCTTCCTTCGGAACTATCACCACGAATCCCGTTATCGGTGAAGGCGTCGTGGCAATGAAAACGGTCAAAAATCCCTTTTCTGCTTTATCCGCTAATTTTTTCAGGCCCGTTCCCGTAACAAGCCCCACCGACCACACGCCCTTGCGAGGATACTCCACCGCCACCACCTTCGAAAACATCTTCTTGGTTTCTTCCTGCGTCAGGAAGAAGTCGGTAACCTGCTTGATGTATGGATATACCTGTTTTAACAAAGGCGTGTTCATTATCAATTTTTCAATCTGCCGCCAGATTGCTTTCCCAAGCACGCTCGCCAGAAACGCGCCGACCGCGATGACGATACCCAGCGCAATCAAAAAGCCCGCCGCCGACAAAAAGCCGGCCACCCAGAATTTTTTGAGATACTCCTCCGAGCCGCCCGCCGCTTTTATCAGGAGCTCTAACCCCCGCCTTATATAGACGCTGATTGTCTCGTTAATGAAATGATAGCCCCATATAAATATCCACAGCGTTAAAACGGTTGGCAGCAGCACCGCCAAACCGCGCATAAAATAATGTTTGAACCACCCCGCTTTTGCCATATCGTCAGTCACTCCCGTTATCAATACTCAATTATCAATCATCGATTATCAATTGTCAGTCCTCGACGTAATCGATTGAATCGTCTTTCGGCAGATGTCTGCCCGTCCAGTGTATCCACGCCCCGGGCAACGCTGCGACTATCCACACCGCCCGCTGTATCAATGCTATCGCCACCGCCTTATCAGTTTCCACCCTGGCCAACTTAAACAATCCCACAAGCCCACCTTCGACCACTCCCGCTCCGCCTACGCTCACGGGTATCGCGCCCAGACCCCAGGTCAGCGGAAAAAACACGAAATAATACTTTGCGCTTGCCTCTATACCTATTTGTCGGCCAATCAGCCAGAAACCCGTTATCACTATTCCCTGCAACAAAAATGTCAGCCCGAAGGCCGCGAGTATCGTCAATGGGTTTCGGCCATACAAAACCGCCGCGGTCCCGAGCTTTTTGGCGAACGCCACGAAGTGCTGATACGCTTTTGCTAATAATTTTCTTCCCGCCGGCAGCACGGCAATCAGACCAACCATTGCCGCGATAGCAATAACTGCCCACTTCAAAACGCCTGATGCCGTCTTTTGACTTGCCCCCAGGTTCACGCCTCGCAGCAGCACAAAATAGCAAAAACCCGCCATTGTTAAAGAGCTTACCAGCCCGATAAACCTGTCAACAAATATGCTCAGCACCGCTTCGAATTTCTTCTCCGTGTGCTTGGTAACGTACCAGGCCCGAATCAAATCGCCGCCGACCGAGCCGGGCATCGCGTTATTGTAAAAAAGGCCCAGGAAATGCAGCCGAATCGCCGCCCAGATATTAATATGAATACCCTGTGTTCGCAGCAACAGCCACCACCGCGACGCTAAAATTGCCTGGCTTACGACAAACGCCGCCACTATCCCGGCGAAAAACCACGGCCCCATCTCCTTAAAGCTCTGCTGTAGTCTCATATAACGCGGAAGACCATCTTCTTTCCCGCATACCCAGATTGTTACCGCAACTATCGCGGCTGCTACAAACCCGATTCGCAGAAAAAAGAACAGTTTTTGTGCCGTGGTCTTTTTTGGCTCGCCCATCTACCTGCTTTCAACGTAAAAAACTTGTTTTAGAAGATGATAACGGTTAAAACCCTTTCCAGCAAGATTTACATTGTAGGGTGTGCTCTGCACACCAATATTGAAGGAGAATTAAACGTGTCAACCGATAAATCAATCGAACAGGGCACACAACTGACGCTGAAATTCGACGCAAATGGCCTTATTCCCGCCATCGCGCAGGACGCCAGGACGGGCGAAATCCTGATGGTCGCCTATATGAACCGCGAGGCCCTCGACTGCACCATCAAAACCGGTTGCGGAACCTATTACAGCAGGAGCCGAAAAAAGCTCTGGAAAAAAGGCGAACAATCGGGCCACGTCCAAAAGGTCAGCCAAATCCTCGTTGATTGCGACCAGGATTGTATCATCCTCAAAGTTGCTGTCGATTCAGGCCAGTGCCACGTCGGCTATCAGTCCTGCTTCTACCGCGCTCTGAAAAAAGGAACCAGCGACCAGCTCGAATTTGTCGCCAAAAAGGTCTTCGACCCGGATAAGGTTTACGATAAGTAAAAAAAGCTCAAAGTGTCGGCTGACACTTTGAGCTTTGAAAATAATCCGCGCAATCTGTGTAATCCGTGGTTTATTTCAGCAACCCGTATTCCTGCAAAGTTTTTCGCAGTAACGCCTTTTTGCTTTCTTCCATCGGCACTAAAGGCAGCCGCATCTCTTCATCCGACAGGTTCAGCATTGCCATCGCCGCTTTTACCGGTATCGGATTCGACGCCAGCGAAAGCATTCCCCTGCTCAGGGCAAATAGTTTTTTGTGCCATTTCAGCGCGCTCGTAAAATCCCCCTCCAATATCGCGTCCGTCAACGCCTTGACATCCGCGGGCGCGATGTTGGCCACGACGCTGATTACTCCTTTGCCGCCCACCGCGGCTATCGGCAGCGTCATCGAGTCATCGCCCGACAGTATCGTCATATCGCATCGTGTCGCGATTTCGCTGACGTGGTCCATCTGGCCGGTCGCGTCTTTTATCCCGACGATATTCTCAATCTCCGCCAGTCGCACAATCGTATCGACCGTCATCCCCGCGCCGCATCTGCCCGGTATGTCATACAGAATAATCGGCAAATCCACTTCCTCGGCTATCGCTTTGAAGTGCTGATAGAAACCTTCCTGCGTCGGCTTGTTGTAATACGGGTCAACCTGCAATGTCGCGTCCGCGCCGACTTTTTTGGCAAACTGTGTAAGTTCAATCGCTTCGGCCGTCGAATTTGAGCCGGCGCCGGCGATTACGGGCACCTGTCCTGCCACGGTTTTGACCACGCGCTCAATCACTTTTTTGTGCTCATCGTGTGAGAGCGTCGGGCATTCACCCGTCGTCCCGACAGGCACTATCCCGTCTATCCCGCCTTCGAGTTGAAACTCAATCAGCTCATCCAGCGTTTCAAAATCGACCTGGCCGTCTCTGAAAGGCGTTATCAACGCCGTCATCGCACCTGCAAACATACTTTTTTTCCTTTTACTTTCTGTGTAATCTGTGAAATCTGTGGCTAAGTTTTACTGTATTTATCAATCAGCCGAATCATTTCGGCTGTCGCTTCTCGTATCCCGACAAACATACTTCTTGCGATAATGCTGTGCCCGATATTCAACTCACTCAGGCCTTCCATTGCCGCAACCGGGCCGATATTCCTATACGTCAGCCCATGGCCGGCGTGCACAATCATTCCTTTTTTCAAACCGAGGTCTCTGCCTGCTTCGAGCCATTTAAGCTGCTGGTAAATATCTTTTTCCGTCTTGACGTTGGCGTATTGCCCAGTGTGAAGCTCGATGGCGTCGCAGCCGAATCTCGCCGCGGCGGCTATCTGCTCTTTTTCCGGGGCAATAAATGCGCTCACCAGTATGCCCCTTGCGTGCATTCTTCTGACGACCTCTTTTAGCCGGGCACCACAGGATGCGCAATCAAGTCCGCCTTCGGTTGTCAATTCCGCTCTTTTTTCGGGCACGAGAGTTACCTGCTGGGGCTCAACACCCTCGGCGATTCTGACAATCTCTTCTTCCATCGACATTTCGAGATTGAATTTGCAGGTGACCGTTTCCTTGAGAATCTGGACGTCTCGGTCGTTTATGTGTCGCCTGTCCTGCCGAAGATGCGTAGTTATCCCGTTTACCCCGGCCAATTCGCATTCCGCCGCCGCCCAAACAGGGTCCGGCTCATCGGCACGCCTCGCCTGTCTTACCGTCGCTATGTGGTCAATATTTACATTTAGAACTGCCATATTATTTACCTTAAAAGCGGGTCAATTATAACGCTTCCTAAATTATCAGCAAGATTATAAGTTGGCAGGTTGCGATTTGAATTTGTATAATCCCTGCCGCAGGCGGATAGTAAAAGTAATAAATAATCAATCGGAAATAAGCAATGACGCTAAGCTGGGCAAACAGAATAACCATTCTGAGGATACTGCTGATAGCGCCGTTTGTCAGTTGTATGCTCCAGATAAACGACCCTGAGCTGAGCGAGCGGATTCGGCACCTGATTCGCTATTCAGCCGTGGCGATATTTTTCCTTATGGCGGCAAGCGACGGTATTGACGGGTATCTGGCGCGTAAAAACGGGGAGGCGACCAGGTTAGGGGCGTTTCTTGACCCAACCGCCGACAAACTGCTCATCACCTCCGCCTCTCTGCTCCTTGCCTCACATCACGCCGGTGTCGCCGGCTTCATCCTGCCGCCAACCGTGGTGGTGCTGATTATCGGCAAAGACCTCCTCATATTCCTCGGCTTTTTGATTATCTATTTTCTTACGGGCAAAATCCGTGTTGTCCCGGTTTTTGCGGGAAAGGCGTCCACGGCTTTACAGTTATCGATGGTGGCAGCGATACTAATCGCGCCGGAGGTCTCCACGGTTTTTCACGGCTGGGTTTATTTTGTGCGATTTTTGTGGTGGTCGGCGGCAGGCGCGGCTTTGATTGCCACGCTTGTCTATATCCGCGCCGGCTCCAAATTCATCGAACAGTACGAGCAACACAACGGACGTTGATTCACAAACATTGATTTTATAAAGTAACTGTTTGTGAGCCGGGTTTTAGATTGGTTGATTTTCCATTCCAGAAGAATTTTCCTGTCAGGCCCGGCGGCAAAGTTATACTGCCTTTGATGCCAGTTTTCCCGTTGCGTTCAAAGCGGACAGTAATTTCGCCGAGCGGATGAGGCATTTTACCCTCGACCCAGGTTAAAGGGCCGAGGTGCGGTTCGATTCTGACGGATTTGAAACCCGGTGCGGCCGGTTCGATGCCGCAGACGGTCGCCAGCAAATCATAATTGGGGCTTGCGCTCCAGGCATGGCAGTCGGAACGGGTCGGTTCGGGATTTTCCGCGAAAGTTGTAAGGCCCATTTTGAGCATATACCGCCAGGGCCGGAGCATCTCGATATAGCGGTCGCCGAGGCCGACTTTTTTAATGGCCCGGACAAGATAGTAACGGAAACAAAAAGTGCACTGGGTAAGGTCTTTTTCGGAGACGACTTTTTCCATCAGCTTTTTCTGCTCGTTGGGCGGGACCAAATCGACGAGCACGGCGAGGATATTTGCGTGCTGGCTGAAAATAGTTTTATCCGGAGTGTCGGCCAGCAACCCTCGTTTGTTATCCCAGCAAAGTTTATAGGTGGATTTTTTGAGCGAACCGGACAATTTTCTGTAATGGTCCGCGAAATACTTTCTGCCAAGGTTCTCGTTCAGTTGTGCGGCATAATTGAGGGCGTAAACATATTGAAGAGTGAGGATGGAAGAGCGGCCCCGGTCGTCGCTCGTGGGCACGCCGCCGATATCTTTTTTGCTGTCCCAGGGCCAGGACCAGTCAACGAAATTCCACCAGGGTGTTGCGCCGAGCATTCCAGTTGAGTCGATATATTTTTCGTGCCAGTTCAGGACGGAGTCGATGCCGGGCAGGTATAATTTGACGAATTGGGGGTCGTCGCGGTGCATCCAGTAATCGTGAATCATAGCAACCCAGAACAGCGAATAGGGCGGGATAATCTGCATAGATGAGCAGGGGTACCGGCTCTGGGTGAGACCTTCGGGGACGCGGGAGTCATCGAAGGCGGCAATGGCGTTTCGCATCAGGCGGTCATCGCCGGAAACGTAGAGCGATATAAGCGCCTGTATGCGGGTGTCGCCGACGTACTGGAGCTGTTCGTAATAGGGGCAGTCGAAATAAGTTTCATTGGCGCAAAGCCGAGCGGTGCGCCAGCCGACGTCCCAGATATTTTTTATGGATGAGTCACTGCTGGCGAAGACCGCGTTTTCCTTGAATGGATAGGCGGTAAATATGCCGTAGAAATCGTTAATTGTTAAGGGGTCGTCTTTGGTCTGTATATCCATCTGGAGGTATCGCCAGGTCCGAAACCACAGCGTGCCGAAGACGCGATTGTCGCCGCCATCGGGCAGGAAGGTATCTGCGAAGCCATTGATTTTTCGGCCTTCTATTTCGTTCCTGTTGCTTTTTTGCATTTTGGAATCGAAGAGGGCTTCGCTGTAAGTTGAAACGATTTGTGAATCTTTGCCGCCGCTGACTGAAAGTTCGGGATAGGCGGTGGTGAGGAAGGTCTGGTCGAAGAGGATTGTCGCTTTTGTATTTGGTGGAATTGTAAGTTTCCGTTGGCCGTCGAAAAAGTTATCGTTGATTTCCACGCCGGCTGTTTTTCTCACCTTGTCGATTCGCTGCAATTTGTCTTCCATCAGCGGAATTGCTCGGGGCACGAGCATCCAGGTATTATCGAGACCGACGCCGGGGGGCACGGCTTTATTGAGCGAGCGGACTTTAGGCCAGTCGCTGTCATTGAAATCCGTCTGCTGCCAGCCCCAGGGATATTTGTCGGCTACTATTTTTTCGCCCGGGCCGACAAAGTTGAAAGAATTAACAGTGGGGCTGACAGGTGAATAAGCGAGGTCTTGAATGACCTTCCATTTCTGGTCGGTGTTGACGAAGTTGTTACGCGGGTCATCGGCCTGAAGTACGAAGGCCGTGCGCAGGGTCATCTGCGCACCGGGTATAAGTTCGCCGAAATTCCAGACGACCGCGGCTATTGTGTTTTTGCCTTTTGCAAGGCAGGGGGCGATATCGACTGTTTCGAATCGCCAGTGCATAAGGTCGCCCCGTGCAGGCCCGCGGCAGACGCTTTGGCCATTGACGAAGAGGCGATAGCGGTTGTCCGCCGAGACGTGAATGATAAATTTTTCGGGTTGCGTTTCGAGGTCGAAGGTCCTGCGGAAATGATACACGCCGTAATCTTTCGGCGACGCCGTCGGATGTGAAACCCACGATGCCTGCCAGCGTTTTGTTAAGAAGTCGGGATTGATATTCACATCCGAGGATTGAGCGAAAGTAAATGCTACAAAAAAAATGCTCATTCCTAAAAATAATATCTTCACCGGCATTTGCATTGCTTTTCTCCTTTTGGCCGCAGGATTGCGGTTTATATTGCTTTCTGATTTTACACATACCTTTCCCATTTTCAACAGATAATCGAATTACTTACAACCTGGCGTAAAACAGTATGCTAAATAATAGTTCTTCCGGTTTTATGGGTGGTGTGGTATAATGCCGAAAATATGACTCAATCCAGACGTGTTGTGGAACATATCGTGTGGTGTCATTTCGAGCGAAATCTCGCCCTTTTAAGGGCGGACGAGTCAAGGAATCTTTTCGTTAATAGATTTCCCTTCGTGTCTCCGTTGCGTCCCGACGAGTCGGGATTAAGGTCGAAATGACGGACAGGAAACAATATTTTTTTAGGATTAAGAGATGCCATTTAAGACATTTGGACTGGCCGACCCATTAGTGCGGGGGATATTGGCCACGGGGTTCACGGCTCCAACCGAAATTCAGTCGAAGGCGATTCCTGCTGCGGTTGCGGGCAAGGACATCATCGGCTGCGCCCAGACGGGCACGGGCAAGACGGCGGCGTTCGTGCTGCCAATTTTGAATCGGCTAAGCCACGAGCAGGCGGGCAGAAGGAAGGTTGTTCGCTCGCTGATTTTGACGCCGACGCGAGAATTAGCGGTGCAAATCGAAAAGGCTATACGCGACTATGGGCGATTCCTGCATTTGCGGACATTGGCCGTCTATGGCGGGGTGAATATAAACGGGCAGTTCAGCGCGCTTCGCCAGGGTGTTGATATTGTTGTCGCGACGCCTGGCCGGCTGCTTGACCATATGAACCGGCGGACCATCGAACTCAAGCACATCGAGGTGTTGGTTTTGGATGAGGCGGACCGGATGTTCGATATGGGTTTCATCAAGGACGTGCGGAGAATCATCTCGGCGGTTCCCACGAATCGCCAGACGATGCTGTTCTCGGCGACGGTAACGCCTGAGATAAGTAATCTGGCATCGGGCGTGCAGAAGTCGCCCGTAATGATTCAAGTTGGCAGGCCCCGCAACCCCATCGAGACAATCAAACAGCATATTTATATGGTCGAGAGGGACCGGAAAATCGGTCTTCTTTTGCACCTGCTTCAGAATGGCCAGTTATCCAGCGTGCTGGTCTTTTCACGTACCAAGCATGGCGCGGACAAGATTAACCGGCATCTCGAACGTGCGAACATTGAGTCAGTGGCGATACACTCTGGCCGAACGCAGAGCCAGAGACAGCGCGCGCTTGATGGCTTCAAAAACGGCGACCACCGTGTTATGGTGGCGACGGATATCGCGGCACGCGGCATCGACGTTACAGGGATATCGCACGTCATCAATTTCGACGTGCCCGGCATGCCGGAGGACTATATTCACCGCATCGGGCGGACCGGCCGGGCCGAGGCGATGGGCGACGCGATTACCTTTGTTTCAAGTGAGGAGCATAAGCAGCTTCGACTGATTGAAAGGTTCATCGGGCGGGATATTGCTCCCATCGAATGTCCCGGCTATACCTATGTCCACATCAGGATGGAGATGCCGAAAATCCAGCCGGGGCTACACAGGGGCAGATTCTCGACGATGAGCAAAAGGCGCCATACGATACGGCGAAGACGCTAAAAACGCAATCGTAACAGACCCCGCCATACGCCTTTGCCAGGGGCTTCGGCGAGAGTGGCGGGGCCAAATACGGCGGAAATACGAAGCCAAAACCTCTTGCATTTCGCTAATAATCTTATTAGAATACTTGGTTCGGCTGGACATTGTTAATTATGGGGGCAGCTATATTCGGCTGCCTTTTTTGTGAAAATTTAAGGAGCGTGAAATATGGGTTGTAATGTAGCAATAGCAGGCGTGACCGGTGCGGTCGGGCAGGAATTTCTGAGTATTATCGAAGAAAGGGATTTTCCCTTTGATTCTATAAAGATGCTGGCCAGCTCCAGGTCCGCGGGCAAGACAATCCAGTTTAAGGGTAAGGAATACGTCGTTGAGCAGATGACCGACAAGAGCTTCGACCGGGTCGATATCGCTTTGTTCAGCGCGGGAGCCGACCGCAGCAAGACCTTCGCGCCGGCGGCGGTGAAGGCGGGCGCGGTTGTCGTCGATAATTCGTCGGCGTTCAGGATGGTTCCCGATGTTCCGCTTGTTATCCCGGAGATTAACCCGCAGAAAATCAAGGAACACAAGGGCATCATCGCGAACCCGAACTGCTCTACCATTATCGGTATCGTGCCGGTGTGGCCTTTGCACAAGGCAAACCCGGTGAAACGTATGGTCGTAAGCACCTACCAGGCGACAAGCGGGGCGGGCCAGGCGGCGATGCTGGAGCTTGAGCAGCAGTCGCGTGAGATACTGGCGGGCAAAAAGCCGACCATCAAGGTTCTGCCTTATCAGCTTGCCTTCAACGTGTTCAGCCACAATTCTGCGCTGGACTCTACCGGCTATAACCAGGAAGAGGTCAAAATGGTCAACGAAACCAGGAAAATATTCGATTGCCCCGATATCGCAGTTACCGCGACCTGTATCAGGGTGGCGGTATTGCGGGCGCACAGCGAAAGCATCAACCTTGAATTCACTGACCCGATTACCCCCGATGAGGTTCGGGATTTGCTTAAGGACGCACCGGGCGTTTCGCTTCTTGACGACCGTGAGCACAATCGTTTTCCGATGCCCATCGACGCCACCGGCAAAGACGACGTCTTCGTCGGCAGAATCCGGCAGGATTTCTCGATACCGGAAAACCGCGGCATAAATATCTGGGTGGCGGGCGACCAGCTCAGAAAAGGCGCGGCACTTAACGCGATTCAAATCGCTGAAAAACTATTGTAAAAGCCACTAAGACACCAAGACACTAAGAGTTTATAAGTAAAAATTAAAAACTTGGTGTCTTTGTGCCCCGCCACAGAGCACGGCGGGTAAACTTTGTGGCAAAAATAATGGCGCTACGTAACGTAAAACTGACGGTATCATACGACGGCACGAGTTACCACGGCTGGCAAATACAGCCCGGTAAAAGAACCATCCAGGCGGAGCTTGCCAACGCGGTAAGTGAACTGCTGGGCTGGCGCACGAGGGTAACAGCCGCATCGAGAACTGACGCCGGCGTCAGCGCAAAAGGACAGGTCGCGTTAATTCAAATCGATTCGCCGATTCCCACAAAGAATCTTGCCAAGGCAATCACCGACCGTTTGCCCGATGACATCGCTGTTACTGAAGCGGTTGATATCCCTATGGGCTTCAACGTCATAGGCGATACCACGCGCAAATTGTACCGCTACTGTATTTTCACGGGCAAAGACAGGCCGGTCTTCGAAATCCATCACTGCTGGCACCTTGCTGCGGCGAAGCTCGACGTCGCCCTTATGAACCAGGCGGCCAAATTGCTTATGGGCAAACAGGATTTCAAGTCATTCGCTGCGGCGGACGACCATCGAACCGACAGCGTTCGCACAATCTTCCGTTGTGAGGTATATTCGTCGAAATTTCCGCCTCAAGAGCCGAGCGATGCGCCGATGACGGGCGACGACTGGGTATTTATCGATGTCGAAGGCGACCGGTTCCTGTATAATATGGTCAGGAATATCGTCGGAACGCTTGTCGAGGTTGGCGTGGGCAGGATGAAGCCGGAGAAAATACCGGAAATCATCGAGGCAAAAAACCGCCGGGCCGCAGGCCCCATCGCCCCGCCTGAAGGTCTCTGTCTTATGTGGATTAGATTTTGAAGATCGTTCATATCATAACTCGGCTCATACTTGGAGGGGCGCAGGAAAATACGCTGATAACCTGCAAGCTGCTGGCGCAGCGAGGCCACGATGTTACGCTGGTTACAGGGCCGGCTCTTGGGCCGGAGGGAGATTTGTATGAGTTTGCGCAAAACCAGAAATTCAATTTCATCATTCTCAATGACCTGCGACGCCAGATAAATCCACATTACGATATACCTGCGTATTTTCAAATCAAGGATGTTCTGCGGGAATTGAAGCCCCAGATTGTTCATACCCATTCGGCCAAGGCGGGCATTCTTGGCCGATACGCGGCGCATTCGCTCAAGGGTAAATGGGGAGCGGATCTGCCGAAGGTTGTTCACGGCGTTCACGGTCTTGCTTTTCATCCTTATCAAGGCGTGATGCTTAATAAATTTTACATCGCCGTCGAGAAGGCCGCGGCCAAACGCACCGACTTTTTTATCAGCGTGGCGGACGCGATGACAAATCAGTCGCTGGCTGCTGGTATTGGTTCGGCCGACAAATATGCTACGGCGTATTCCGCGATTGAGGAGGATGGTTTTCTTCAGCCGATTTCCGATGAGCAAAAAAAACAATTCAGGCAAAAATACGCCATACCGGAAGATTCAATCGTGCTTGTAACAATCGCACGGCTGTTTCATCTCAAGGGCCACGAGTTTATAATCGAATCCGCCAAGACGCTTGCCGAGCAATTTCCAAAAGTAATCTGGTTATTTGTCGGCGACGGTATTTTGGCGGAAAAATATAAAAAGTGGATTGATGGCCTGGGACTTGGGCACAGGTTCAGATTCACGGGATTGCTGCCGCCGGATATGATGCCGGCGGTATTGCAATCATCCGATATTCTTGTTCACTGCTCGCTGCGGGAAGGTC
>Ga0315283_10002962_pt1 | contig 14414 bp, 12 predicted proteins | sample YL17G09_0_MG_FD_204541 | JGI IMG/M metagenome (GOLD analysis project Ga0315283, IMG submission 204541) | Sediment microbial communities from Yellowstone Lake, YNP, Wyoming, USA - YL17G09_0 | ecosystem: Environmental > Aquatic > Freshwater > Lake > Sediment | place: USA: Wyoming | collected... | reverse complement strand
GTTGTGCGGGATCTGCCCGGTGAGCCATCACCTCGCGGCGTCGAAGGCGCTGGACCAGGTCGTGGGCGCTAAACAGCTCACGCCCACCGCGGAGAAGATCCGGCGGCTCATGCACTACGGGCAGATCCTGCAGTCGCACGCGCTGCACTTCTTCCACCTGTCGTCGCCTGACCTGCTGTTCGGGTTCGACTCGGACGTCGCACGACGCAACATCGTGGGCGTCGCCGCGGCCTACCCGGACGTGGCGCGGCAGGGCGTGCTGCTGCGAAAGTATGGACAGGAAGTCATCCGTCACACGGCGGGCAAGCGCATCCATGGCACGGGCTCGGTGCCGGGCGGCGTCAACAAGAGCCTGACCGTGGCCGAGCGCGACGAACTCCTGCGCGACATCTACCAGATCGTGGGCTGGAGCCGCGACGCGGTGCGCCTGGTGCGACAGCTCTTCGAGGCCAGCCTCGAGGAGTACCGCGCCTTCGGCACTTTCCGCGCACACACGCTCTCCCTGGTGCGTGCGGATGGCGCGCTCGACCTGTATCACGGCGGGCTCCGCGCGCGCGACGCAGACAACCACCGGATCTTCGACCACGTGGACTACGCGCGTTACTGGGACCAGATCTCCGAGGAAGTGAAGGACTGGTCCTACATGAAGTTCCCGTTCCTGCGCTCGCTCGGGCCGGAGGACGGTTGGTACCGCGTCGGTCCCCTCACGCGCGTGACGCGCTGCGACTTCATCCCGACGCCGCTCGCCGACCGCGAACGCCGCGAGTTTCTCGCCTTCGACGAGGGCCGCGCGGCACTGGCCACGCTCGGTTTCCACTGGGCGCGCATGATCGAGATGCTGCACGCCGCGGAGTCGATCAAGGACCTGCTGCACGACGACGACCTGCTTGGTCACGATCTCATGGCCACGGGCGAGCGGCAGGCGCGCGGCGTCGGCGTGATCGAGGCACCCCGCGGCACGCTCATCCACCACTACCGCGTGGACGAAAACGACCAGGTGGCGCGCGCCAACCTGATCGTCTCGACGACCCACAACAACCAGGCGATGAACAACGCCATCCGCGAGGTGGCGCGGCGCTACCTCGACGGCCGCACGCTCACCGAGGGGTTGCTCAACCACATCGAAGTTGCGGTGCGCGCGTTCGATCCGTGCCTGTCCTGCGCCACCCACGCCATGGGCAAGATGCCGCTCTCGGTGCAGCTTGTGGACGCCGATGGCACGGTCGTCGATACGCTGGTGCGGGGATGACCGAGCAGTGCGCCCCGGTGCTGGTGCTGGCCGTCGGCAACCCGAGCCGCGGCGACGACGCGCTCGGGCCCATGCTCGCAGGGTTGATCGAGGCCGCCGCGCTGCCCGGCGTCGAGGTCGTCGCCGAGTTCCAGCTCCAGGTGGAAAATGCGCTCGATCTCGAGGACCGCGAACGGGTGATTTTCGTCGATGCCGGCGTCGGGACCGCCGCTCCGTTCGAGCTGCGGGAGGCCGCGCCGGCCGCCGATTTCCTGCACACCTCCCACGCGCTGTCGCCCGAGGCCGTGCTCGCCACCTACGTGCGCATCAAGGGCGAGGCGCCGCCGCCGGCCACGATCCTCTGCGTGCGCGGGGAATCGTTCGAGCTGGGGGAGGGGCTGTCGGCGGAGGCCGCGCGCAACCTGGAATACGCCAGCAGGACGCTACTGGACCTGTGCCAGCGGTGGTCAGCGCGTCCACAGTACTTTCAGCGCTGACGATCCAGCGCCGACCGCCTCACCCGCGCTCCGGCGCCTTCGCCCGATAGCCGCCCTGCATTGCGATCATCCAGCCGGGGTACTCGGCCGGCAGCTGGCTCACCTGGTCCAGCGTCGCCGTGTCGTCCGCTGACAGGGCGAGCCTGGTGGCAGCGATGTTGTCCGTGAGCTGCTCGACGGTCTTCGCGCCGATGATGACCGAGGAGACGGCCGGCTGGGCCAGCAGCCACGCGAGCGCCACCTGCGCGACCGACACGCCGTGCCGCGCGGCGATGGGGCGCATCGCATCAACGCAGGCGAACGCGCGCGGCTTGTCCACCGGCGGAAAGTCGAACGTGTCGCGGCGGCTGCCGCCCGGTCCCTTGCCGTCGCGGTCGAACTTGCCGCTCAGGAGTCCGCCGGCCAACGGGCTCCACACCATGAGGCCGAGCTGCTGGTCCCGGATCAGGGGGAGCAGCTCACGCTCGAGATCGCGTCCCGCCAGCGTGTAGTACGCCTGCACGCTGGCAAATGGTGCCCAGCCCCTCCGATCGGAGATCGCGAGCGCCTTCATCACCTGCCAGGCCGCCAGGTTGCAGAGGCCCACGTAACGCACCTTGCCGCTTCGAACCATGTCGTTGAGGGTGGAGAGCGTTTCCTCGAGCGGCGTCAGCGGGTCGAAGCCGTGCAGCTGGTAGAGGTCGACGTGATCGAGCTGCAGCCGCTTGAGGCTCGCGTCCAGCGAATTCATCAGGTGGTAGCGGGACTGCCCGCGCCCGTTCGGCGACTCGTCCATGCTGCCCGTGGCCTTGGTCGCGATTACGAACTGGTCCCGCGGCAGGCGCAGGTCCTGGAACGCCTGGCCGACCAGCGACTCCGACTGCCCGATCGCGTAGACGTTGGCGGTGTCGAAGAAATTGATGCCCTGCTCGAACGCCTGGCCGACCAGCGTGTTGACTGGTTCCTGGCCCAGCCCGCCCATCACCTTCCAGAAGCCTTCGCTGCCGAAGGTCATGGTGCCGAGGCACATTTCGGAGACGTAGAGGCCGGTCTTACCCAGCAGTCGATATTTCATTGCGCATCTCCTCAGGCTCGCCCGCCGGGAGGCGGTCGATAACGATCGGCTCGCGCGCCCATCGATTCAAGCACGGTTTACCCCCGAGCAAACGGGGCCATCATTCCTGCGGATCGCCGATCTTCCGCCTGGACCTCCGATCGTCGCCCACCCGGGCCCCAGGGCGTGTCTTTGAGGCCTCACCCGGCGGAATCCGGGCCACTGCGTGTCAAAAAACCTTTTTAATCATGCGTTTGAGACAAACGCAGAAAACTGTTATTGCAGTGCAACAAATCCTGTGTAGCATGAAAACCGTCAAAAACCGGGTCGTCATCGACCCATGGAGCCGAATATGGGACGCAGTTGGTTCGGTACCGTCCGCCTGATGGAGATCGAAATCGGAGTCATGGTCGCGATTGTGCTCATGGCCCTGCTGGTCATCACGGCACGCCTCGTCCGGGACCCCTCCGAACCCGCCGTCCGCCGACTGCTGGACCGGGCCGGGAGTGCGAGGCCAGCGGTGCAGCACCCGGTTGAACCGGTTACCGGAGCGGCGTTGCCGGTCCCGGGCGGGTCGGCGGGGGCGGCGACGGAACAGCGGATCGCCACGCCGGAGTGGCTCGATCGCCTGCTGGGCCGCACTCCGCCGCAGGAAACTCGGCCTGCTGCCGGCCCGCAGGACCCGCCGGCAGACCCCGAATCCGGGCGACGCGTCGCCTGAATCGCCACCTCGGGTAGCGCGGCCGGAGTTTCAGCCGGTGCGCACCAGCGACGAGTTGTATCGAAGCCTTACAGTTCAATGGCTTACGGCAGCCGAGCGGCCGAGGTCGCCACGGAGTAAACTGCGCGGACTTTTTTACCCTGCCCTGTGCTGGTAACCCCCTGATGCAAAACGAATCTCTGGTGCGTGAGGAACACGCGCCGATCAACTGGCTCACGATGATCCTGTTCACGCTGACGCCACTCGCGGCGCTGGTGTTCGTGCCCTGGTACGGCATCGCACACGGGTACAGCTGGGCGGCCGTCGTGCTCGCCGTCGTCCTGCTGTGGGCAGGCGGCCTCTCGATCACGGCGGGCTACCACCGCCTCTGGTCGCACCGCACCTACAGCGCGCACTGGACGGCACGGCTTTTCTTCATGCTGTTCGGCGCGATGTCGATGCAGAACAGCATCCTGATCTGGTCCTCGCAGCACCGCACCCACCACCGGTTCGTGGACGACGTGGACAAGGACCCGTACAGCGCCAGGCGCGGCTTCTGGTTCTCGCACATGGGCTGGATCCTGCGGGATTACCCGAGCGGCAAGAACGACTTCTCCAACGCGCGCGACCTCGAGCGCGACCCGATGGTGATGTTCCAGCACCGCTATTACCTGCCGCTCACCCTCTTCATGAACATCGCCTTCCCGATGCTGCTCGGCTGGGCCGTGGGCGACGTGTGGGGCGTGTTCCTGCTCGCCGGGCTGCTGCGCCTCGTGATCAACCACCACAGCACGTGGTTCATCAACTCGCTGGCCCACCTGTGGGGCTCACAGCCCTACACCGATGAGAACACCGCGCGCGACAACGGCGCGCTCGCGTTCCTGACGTTCGGCGAGGGCTATCACAACTTCCACCATATCTTCCAGAACGACTACCGCAATGGCATTCGCTGGTGGCAATGGGACCCGACCAAGTGGCTGATCAATGGCCTGTCGGCGATGGGCCTCGCGGACAACCTGAAGACCGTGCCGGACCTGTGGATCCAGCGCGCGCAGCTCGCCATGCAGTTCAAGCGCATGGAGGCGGCGATCGAGAAGCGCCGCGCGCGCGGCACCGACGAGCAGATCGAACGCCTGAAGGCCCGCGTCGCGGAAGAGTACGCGTCGTTCCGCAGGGCGCTAGAGGAGTGGTCGAAGCTGCGTGACCAGTGGGTCACCGACCGCAAGCAGCGCCTGCTGCAGCGCTGGGAGGAGACGAGCTTCCGCTCCCGCATGCGCGAGATCGAGCACAGCCTGCGCATGCAGCGCCGCCGGCTGCAGGAGATGACGAAGGCCTACGCCTAGGAAATAGGGGACATTCTCCTTTTCCGCTGCGGAAAAGGAGAATGTCCCCTATTTCAGGCCTCGCTGCGTTAGCGGGCGGCCTCGAGCCGGTGTGAAAGCATCGGTGCTACCTGTCAGCGGTCTGCAGCCATGAGCCAATGGCATGCACGGCGGCCAGTGTATGCAGCTCAAGGTTCATGTCGAACGGCTGTGGCTGTGAGCTGAGCATTACGATGATGAGATTCAGGCCCTTGTCCATGTAGATCAACTGACCGTGGATGCCGATGGCCAGCATGACCGCCGGCTCGGAACTGGCGACCCACACCTGGTTGCGATAGTGCCATCCGGGGAAATCGCCGTAAGCCCTCGCGAAGCACTCCTTGGAAGTGCTGTCGCCCTTGGCGGTATCCGCGATCCAGGCGGCCGGGACGACCTGCGTTCCATCGAGTACGCCGTCGTTGATCATCATCAGGCCAAAGTTCGCCAGGTCGTGGGCAGTGGCGTTCATGCCCGCGCCCACGTACGGGAACCCCACGCGGTCCACCACGATGGCAGCGTCGTGCTGAGTGGCGAGCCTGGACCAGATCTCAGTCTCTAGCAGCGTCGCAAGACGTGCGTTCATGGCGCGCTCGAGGACCATGCCGAGCACGTTGGTTGCGACGGTACGGTACTGAAACCTTGAGCCGTTCTCCATGTCCTGGACCGACAGGGAGCGCGCGTACTCCAGCAACGATCGCGGGGTGTTATCGGTGACCAGGTCCGGGCGCCAGCCGACGACCGCCGATTCTTTCCAGAAGTCCGTCAGCGGGTCCGCATAGTCCTCTGCGTATCGCGCCGCGGCGGTCATGTCGAGAAGGTGCCGAACCGTCGTGCCTCGCCACGCCGCGCTGTCCAGTTCGGGCAGGTAGCGCGTGATCAATGACGAAGGATCCAGCTGGTCGCGCTCGACGGCGATGCCGGCCAGCATGCCAACAAACGACTTGGTGACCGAGTTGAGCAGGTGATGCGAACTGACGGTCATCCCGTTGAAGTAGTGCTCCGCGATGACACAGCCACGGTGTACGACCAGGAGCGCGTCGCAACAGGCGGCGCCAAGGAAGTCGCGGATCGACGTCGTCTTACCGTCGGCAGATGGAAAGCTCAGCTGCAACACGTCCCGGGGTTGCGTCGGCAGCGCGAGTGCGGCCGATGGACCGCGGGCCAGGCGGCAGGTCGGGAAGAGTTCCTGGACGTGCTGGAAGCTCCAGCGATTGTGCGGAGCGACGCCCCAGTTGTCGGTCGTCACCGGTGGGAATGGTTTCAACTCGTGTTTCTCCATCGGCCTTTGTGGGTCGGGGCGCGGACGCCACCTTGATTCAGTCCAGGAAGAAGCGCGCTAGCGATTTCTGCGAATGGTGCGGATTCAACGACGAGTGTAAATAAGGAACATCACCGGCGCTCTGCCGGTTGCCCTCCGCGTATCGCCACGAAGGACAGCGTGGTTCGCCGGATCACTGCAGCAGCCAGGATGGCTGCGAGGAGGGAACGATGAAGACGATCTCGATGTTGGCCGCCGCTGTGCTGGCGGCGGGATTGCTCTTGGCGTCACCGTTCGCGTCTGCTGGAAGCCCGAAGGGCGTCTGCCAGGCGGGCGGTTACAACAAGGTCGTGCTCGCGGATGCGATGGCCAAGTACTGGAGCTGGTACTACGGAGGCACTGGCCCGCAGACGATCGGAAACCTGTTCCTCGTGCCGCTGCCGGTCGGTGAGGAGATCAGTGCCTACCCGATGTCCATCTACCAGGGCAGCACGTCGTTCACGGTGCGCACCGGCAAGACACTGGTCCTCCCGATGTCGTTTTTCGTGGGCGAATCCTATGCCGACGGCAGCTTCGACGATCCTGAGGAATTCCCGACCGACTACAAGGCGAGCAGCCTGCTGCTCAGAGTGGATGGTCGCGTCATCGTCGACAGCACGCGAACCAAGCTCGACTGCGTGTACGTTGACTTGACGTATTTCCCCCAGCCGATCGTGTATCCGGAGCCGTCGAGCTATGACTCGAACGCCGCGATCTGGATGACGGGCCTCGGCATCCTGCTGCCGCCAATGTCGCCGGGCCTGCACATCATCGACATGCAGGTCGTGTCGCCCTTGCCGTTCTGGGACATGTATCTCGGCTACTACAACACCTGGAACGTGACGGTCGTGAAGCCGAAGTGACGTGTCGGTAGGCGGGCGCGGGCAGAACCACCGGTTCTGATTCGTGCCTGCTGGCGAGATGAGCCCGGCCCGTGCCGGGCTCGTTCGTTGTTTATATCGAGATCATCGGCCCGTAGTCTTCTTCGCCGGGCTCGAAGCAGCGCAGGTCCTCGCTCTCGACGATGTGTCGTGCCTGCCGCACCTGGCTCTCCGGCAGCATGGCGGCGCTGAAGGTTCCCCGCTGTTGCAGCCATTCGAATTTCTCGACGCCCAGGTTGTGGTACGGCAGCAACGTGATCGAGTCCAGGCCCGCCTCGCGCACGAAGCGTGCCACCGCGCGTATGTTCTCCTCGTCGTCGGTGATGCCCGGCACCAGCGGCAGTCGCGGCCAGAGGCGTGGCCCGCGGCCTGCATGCATCAGGGCCGCGAGCAGCCGGAAGTTGTCGTGGATGTGCTCGCTGTCCGCTCCGCAGTGCTCGCGGTGACGCGCGCGATTCATGAGCTTGAGGTCGAACAGCACGAGGTCGAGCCCACCGACAGCCTGCCACAGTACCTGCGACGAAAACGCGTGCCACGCGTCGTCGTCCGCCAGGAGTTCGTCAACGGGGCGCAGGCTCTTGAAGCGGAACAGGCCGCAGGTCTCCATCGCGACGTGGATGCCACCGGCCTGCAGCGGTCCCAGCAACGACACGACGTATTCCGGGAACAGCGACGCTTCGCCGCCCGAGAATGTCACGCCACCGCCGGACTGGCGATACAGCGCGAATTCCTTCGCGAGCTCAGCGTGCACACTGTCCGCCGTGCGCGGCTCGCCGAAGCGGGTCAGCGCACCGGACGGGCAGCCTGCCACGCATCGGAAGCAGCGGTCGCAGGTCTCCAGTGACCACTTGCCCGGCGCCTTCATCGCGCCGGTCGGGCAGGTCTTCACGCAGGCGCCGCACTCGATGCACCGCCGGCGCTTGTGGCCGAGCTCCGAATCCAGCAACCAGGACTCCGGGTTCTGGCACCAGCTGCAGCGCAGCGGGCAGCCCTTCAGGAACACGACGCTGCGGATGCCGGGACCATCGTGCACACAGAAGTGCTGGATCGAGAAAACCTGCGGGGTCGTCGACATGGCGGCGCGCTTGACCTAGGCGTGCATGGTGCGCGCGATGATCTCGTCCTGGACTTCCGGCTGCAGGTCCGCGAAATAGGCGCAGTAGCCGGAAACGCGCACCAGCAGGTTCGGGAATGCCTGCGGGTTTTCGCGCGCCTTCTTCAGGGTCGCCGCATCGAGCACGGCGATCTGCACCTGCATGCCTTCCTGGTCGACAAAGTAGGTGCGCAACAGCGCGGCGAGCTTCGCAGCGCCGGACTTGCCGCCGATGGTGTTCCGGTCGAAGGTTGCGTTCAGCACGTGGCTGTTGCACCAGCGTGAGCGATCGAGCGAAGCGACCGATCGCAACAGTGCAGTGGGGCCGGTGCGGTCGGCCCCGTCGACCGGCGAGGCGCCGTTCGACAGGCGCGCGCCGGCCTTGCGCCCGTTTGGCAGCGCGCCGGTGTAGCGTCCGAAGGCGGATCCGCAGGTCATGGAGTAGAAACCGGCGATCCATCGGCCACCGCGCGTATTGCGATGGGCGCTCACCGCATCGACCCAGGCGTCGGCCGCCACCTGTGTCCAGCAATCGACATCCAGATCGCCATTGCCGTAGTGCTTGAACCTGTGCCGCAGCTCGGTCTGCAGCGCCTCGTGACCGGCGAAGTCGGCGCGCAGGATCTCGACGAAGGCCGCGAGCGACAGGCGGCGCTCCTCGAACACCAGCCGGTTGAGTGCGTACAGCGAGTCGCCGACGTCGGCCAGGCCGACGGCCTGCACGCTGGTGAAGTCATATTCGGCACCGCCCCAGGTGACGTCGCGGCCCCTGGCGAGACAGCCATCAGTGATGAGCGAGTTGACCGGCGTGGTGCGGTGCGCGCGACCGGCCTCCTCCAGCCAGCCCATGACGCGTGCCATGTCGTCGACACTGTCGCGCACCTGATCGCGAAAGGCCGCGACGACGTCGGCCATCGACGTCAGTGCCTGCGCCGGCGGCGTGCTCGCGCCGTAGCGCCTGCCGGCAAAGGTGCGCCCCTCATTGAGCGCGAGTTCCAGGCACAGGGGCAGGTTGGACAGCGCGGCGTCGGCCGAGTTGTAGGTGCGGCCCTGGCTCGCGAGTTCGGTGCAGCCGATGATCGCGTAGTCGCGCGCATGGGCCTCGCTGTAACCGGCGTTGCGCATGGCGCAAATGATCGACTGGTCGCCGAAGAAGGCCGGGCGCGCGCCGGTGCACTGCAGCGTGGCGACGCACTTGTCGAGGAACCATGCAGGCGTGTGCTCGTGGACGCGCACGTGCAGCGCCGGCTCGCGCGTGCCAATCAGCGAGTAGGCGTCGAGAAAGATGCCGGAGACGTCGTTCGTAACATCCGCGCCATCTGCGTCCACGCCGCCGAGCGTGATGCCCTGCGCCACGTCGTGGCCGCTGAAATAGTGGTCCATCCGCGTCGAATAGGCCGGCGCGGTCTCGCAGCACTTGAGCTGGAAGCTGGCGGTGATTTCAACGGCCTGTTCGCGCGTCAATGTGCCGGCGGCGAGGTCGCGCTCGTACAGGGAGAGCAAGGCCTGGTCGAGTCGCCCGAAGGAGAGTCCCTGCTCATAGTCTTCCAGGCACATCGCCATGTGCACGATCCAGGCGGCCTGCAGGCCCTCGAGGAAAGTGCGCGCCGGGTAGTAAGGCACGTGGCGCAGGCCCGAGGCCGCTGCCGCCAGCTCGTCGCGGCGCGTGGCCGAAAGGCCGGGCGCGCGGGCGCAGCGATCGGCCTCTTCGGCGAGGTTGGCGGCCATGGCGCGAATGCCGGCCGAGATGATGCGTATGGACTCGTAGAAAGCGCGCTGGTCGGCATCCAGGAGAATGCCCTCGGGTGTGGCGTCGCGCGCGAGGCAATCGGCGGCCTTCTCGTCGGCCGTGACAAGTCCCTCGCGGATCACTCGTGCGTAGTTGCCCACCTGGTGCGCAACGCCGGCCTGCTCCGTGACGATGTAGCGCTCGGCACGCAGGAGGTCCCGGACACGGCCAATGCGGGAAGGCGAAACGAGCGCGTGATAGAGGACGCTGTCGCGCAGGGTCGCGGAGGCGATGCGCAGCAGTCTTGCCTTCTCCGCAAGCGACAGGCGAATCGGCACGACGCGCTGGTCGAGACGGGCGAAGTCCTCGAGGAGGTGCATCGAGGCGCCTTCCGGGTAGTAATTCGCGGCAACGCGCTTCGAGGTCATGTTGCCGAGAACGAGTTCGTCCTCATACACGCGGGGCTTGCGGTTCGCCATCACATGGGCGATGGCGCTCGCCCGGCGCACGCAGACGTGGGCGTCGCGCAGGCGCTTGCCGGCTGATGAGCGGCGGAAGTCGAGCAGCAACTCGGGCCGCTCGAGACAGAGCGAGTAGCCGGCGTCGTGCACCGCGTCGCGGATGCGATCGATGCGAACCCAGGGTGCGACGAGCTCGACGGCGGCGTTCATGGCGGTCCCCGGTCATGGCGGGCGGCTGGCGGCGTGATTCTACGCTTCCGCGGCGGAGCGTCTCCGGATAGGCGGCATGGCAGAGCTCGCGGAGGGAGACGCGAACCGTTCGCATCCGCTCGCGCCCGATTCACCCGAGTCAAATTCGGGCGCAGAATCGGCCAAACAAAAAAAGAGATCGTGATGGATTACATGCAACTCCCTCTCAGCGGGTTCGAAGGTCCCCTCAGCGAAATGGAGCAGACGGTCCAGGACAACGTTCATCACTTTGCCGTGACCGTCATGCGTCCAGTCGCGGCATCACTCGATCGCATGACGCCGGAGGAAGTCATCGCCCCCGGCTCGATTTTGTGGGACGTCCTGAAGAAATCCGAAGCACTGGGACTGACCGTGACCGCGATGGCCGAACTGCCGCCGCTGGAACGAGTCAGGCTTTCCGCCATTGCCTCTGAGGAGCTGGCCTGGGGAGACCTCGGCCTGGCCGGAGCCATCCTGATAAACCACTTCCCGGTGATGTACTCGTTGCTGGCCGGAAACATGCAGATGGCTCACTTCTGCGAAGGCAAGCTCGGCTGCTGGGGAGTCACTGAACCTGCACACGGCAGCGACCTGGTCGATGGCCGGGAGTCGATCGCCGCGCCGGATGGCGCGTACGGCCGGCCGGACTGCGTGGCCCGGATCTCGGGCGACAAGATCATCGTGCGCGGCCAGAAGTCGGCGTGGGTCTCGGGCGCAATGACGGCCCAGGTGTGCGCGCTGTACTGCCATGTCGAAGAAGGCGGCAAGACTCGGCCCGGCGTTGCACTGATCGTGCCGCTCGACTTGCCAGGCGTCAGCCGTGGCAAGCCGCTGGACAAGATCGGCTATCGCGCCATGAACCAGGGCGAGCTGTATTTTGACAACGTGGAAGTGCCGATCGCCAATCTTCTCGCCGGACCGGACACATTCGATGATTTCCTCTATCGCACCCTGTGCGAGGCCAATCCACATGTCGGAGTCGGCGCGCTCGGGGTTGCCCGCGCGGCCTTCGAGCATGCCCTCGCGTATGCGCATCAGCGCAAGCAAGGCGGCGTCGCCATCATCCGGCACACCCATGTGCGCCTGCGCCTGTTCGAGATGTTCCGCAAGATCGAAGCGTCCCGTGCACTGATCCGCCGCGTCATGGCATTCAATGCCACGGCACCCCGTCCCTCGCTGCTGGCTTCTGCCTCCGCCAAGGTGACGGCCACGCAGACCGCCTTCGAAGTCGCCTCAGAGGCCGTGCAGATCTTTGGCGGCAACGGGGTCAGCCGCGAGTACCCGGTTGAGAAGCTGTTCCGGGACGCGCGGTCCAGCATGATTGCCGACGGACTGAACGAAATCCTGGGGATGCTGGGCGGCACCGACCTGATCAATCCGGAACTGCTGTAGAGAGTCCTCGCGACCGCAGTCCGGGAAGGCGCGGCCAGCGACGGTGAAGGAGACATCACTCGTGTCAACGCAATCGAACAACGAACCCGTTCAACCGTCATTCGCCGACCGCATCGCGAGAGGGTTGATGGCGATGGGCGCGACCCTGTTCTTCCTGGGGCTCATTTCGGGCTTGCTGGTGCCGGCGATGATGAACCCAAGAATGGGCCTCGCGGGCCATCTTGAAGGCGTGATGAACGGCATATTCCTGATCGCGGTCGGCGCGGCCTGGTCGCGAGTGCGCCTGCCGAGCGGGCTCATGCCCTGGGCCGCCGGCCTGCTCGGCCTCGGCGCGTATGGCAACTGGTTCTTTGTCAGCCTGGCGGCGGTCTTCGGCGCAAGCAAGACGATGCCGATCGCGGGGGCGGGCTACGCGGCGCTGCCCTGGCAGGAAACTCTGGTCACGACCGGGCTCACCATCTTCGCGCTCGCCATGCTCGCTGGCAGCGCTCTCCTGGTGTGGGGCTTCTTTCGCCGCGAAGACTCCGGCGAGACAGGTGCCGTCTGACAATCGCCTGCAGGCCCTGCTCGTCGGCAGGGACGGTCGTTGGAACGTAGCGGCCGTGCAGAGAATTTGCTCGAATCCCTGCGCGGCGCAACCAAGGCAAACAGGAGCAAGACATGGTGCGCGCATGGAGTGAAGCTGGGGTACTCGTCACCGGCGCAGCCTCGGGCATTGGCCTTGCATTGTCGAAGGCCATGGCGATGCGGGGCGCGACGGTGTGGATGACGGACATAGATGCGCCGGGCGTCGAGAAAGCCGCGAGAGCGATCGGGGCCAGGGCGCGATCGGCGGCGCTGGATGTGCGTGACGCCGACGCGGTGCGTCGGATGGTCGAGCGTGTCGTCAGCGAGCACGGCCGTATCGACTATGTTTTCAACAACGCGGGAATCGGCATCGGCGGCGAAGCCCACGAACTGACGACCGCACACTATGATCGAATCATCGATATCAACATCCGGGGCGTCGTTCACGGCGTCACCGCCGCGTATCCGATCATGGTGAAGCAGCGAAGCGGCCACATCGTGAACACTGCCTCGACGGCTGGCCTGCTCCCAGCGCCACTGCTCGTCCCCTACGTGATGACGAAGCACGCGGTGGTGGGGTTGAGCCTGGCGCTGCGGGCCGAGGCGGTGCGCCACGGCGTGCGCGTGAGCGCGCTCTGCCCCTCTGCGATCGAGACTCCGCTCCTCGACGCCGAAATGCCGAGCGACCTGCCGAAGCCATCGTGGCGCCCCAACGTACGTCGGTATCTGACGTCGTTGGGCGGCGAGCCGTACCCCGTGGACAAACTCGCCGAGGACGCCATCCGCGGAGTAGAGCGTGATCGTGCACTCATCATCGCTCCCGGGAGCGCCCGAACTGCGGCCCTGCTGTACAGGCTGTTCCCGAATCTGATCGTGAGGCAGATCGACAAGGCGCTGGCCACCGAACTTGCGGAGCGGCCGAAGACATAGTTGCCGGCCTCGCTCGTCATGTCCTCACACCGCGCAATGGACAATGGAGGCCAGTGATGAACAGCAGTCAATATGTCCGCCCGCTCTCCGTCGAATCCGCGGGGATCGCGCCGGGGCGTGGCCGCCTTCGGGGCCGCCGCATCCTCGTGGTTGGCGGCGGGCAGCAGGTGTTCGACGCAGCCACGGACCCGGTCGGAAACGGCCGCGCCATTTCCTTGCTGTGCGCCCGCGAGGGGGCGAAGGTGGCAGTGGCCGACCGCAATCGCCCGAGTGCGGCAGAAACGCTGGCGACGCTGGAACGTGAGGGTGGCAACGGCTACGTGATCCAGGCCGACATCGGCGTCGAAGCCGACGTCGCCCGAATGATCGACGAGGCGCGAACGACGCTCGGCGGCCTCGACGGGATGGTGCTCAACGTCGGAGTCGCCGCCGGCACCCTGGGCCTGGAGAACACCGTCGTCGCGGAGTGGGATAAGGTGCTCGCGGTCAACCTTCGTGGCCCGATGCTGTGCAGTCGCGACGGCCTGCGCCACCTCGACAACGGCTCCTCTGTAGTGTTCATCTCCTCGGCCGCTGCGCTGAAGGCGGGCACGCGTTCGGGGTCATACGACGCGTCCAAGGCGGCACTCGCCGCCCTGATGCGAAACGTGGCGCTGGAAGGGGCGCCGCGCGGCATCCGGTCGAACATCGTCGCGCCAGGGCTCGTCGACACGCCATTGGGGCGGGCTGCAACAGCAGGGCGCCCGGCTCGGGCCGCGACTCTGCTCCCGTTCGGTCGCCAGGCGACGGGATGGGAGGTGGCCTACGCAGCCCTGTTCTTCCTGTCCGATGAAAGCGTGTACGTCAACGCGCAGACCCTGGTGGTCGACTCCGGCATGACGGGTATCTGACCGCGCCTGAACGGCGACAGGGACGCAACAGGGAGGCCTGCAATGCACGACATCTTGCGGTTGAGCGCGGCGGAACTGCTCACGCTATTCCAGACGCTCGAGGCGCCAGACATCGAGGAGATGCACG
>Ga0315283_10002961_pt1 | contig 14415 bp, 14 predicted proteins | sample YL17G09_0_MG_FD_204541 | JGI IMG/M metagenome (GOLD analysis project Ga0315283, IMG submission 204541) | Sediment microbial communities from Yellowstone Lake, YNP, Wyoming, USA - YL17G09_0 | ecosystem: Environmental > Aquatic > Freshwater > Lake > Sediment | place: USA: Wyoming | collected... | reverse complement strand
TTCTCGCCCATGAAGCCGATGGTGCGGTCGCGATCGACGACCAGCGTCGACGTTGCGGTGATGCCCGCTGCGAGTGAAGCCTTCATTCGATCCTCCTGTAGGCCCGCGGTCGCGGGATTGCGCCACGGCGCGCGCACTCTGCGGTGATCGTCGCGCGCCGGAAAAGGTTGAGGGTTCGCCGATTACCGGCTAATCTGGCATCGGAATGCGTCTATTGATTTGATGTACGTCATACTTTCGTGGAACGATCGCCTTGACCGAGACCAAAGCCGGGCGCCCGGCGCGCAAGGCAACCTGCGCGGGCGCGCCGCGGGCGCCCGTCGCCGCCGCCATCCGCCCCGTGCGCCGCGCCGATCTCGAGCCGATCGTCGCGCTGGACGCGCGGGTCACCGGACTCGAAAAGCGGGATTACTGGGAATCGCTCTACCGCCGCTACGGCGCCTCCGCGAGGGCCGAGCGCCAGTTCCTGGTCGCCGACGTCGGCGGCCGCGTCGTGGGCTTCGTCATCGGCGAGGTGCGCGACTGGGAGTTCGGCGCTCCGTCCTGCGGCTGGGTGTTTGCGATCGACGTCCATCCGGAGGCCCGCCTCGCCGGCACCGGCACGCGCCTGCTCGAGGCGATCTGCGCGGGCTTCCGCCGCGCGGGAGTCTCCAAGGTGCGGACGATGCTGTCCCGCGACAACAATCTCGTGCTGTCGTTCTTTCGCAGCCAGGGGATGATGACCGGACCGTTCATCCCGCTGGAGATGGACCTCGACACCATCGACGGCCGCCCGGATGCCGGGACGATGCGATGAAGCTGCAGAAGAACACCCGCCTCGCGCTCTACAGCGTGCTGGAGTTCGCGACCGACCCGACGCGCCACATTTCGGCCGCCGAGATCGCCGACAAGTACGAGGTCTCGCCGCACCACCTCGCCAAGGTGCTCTCCGAGCTGGCACGCGCAGGGCTGGTCGAATCGGTGCGCGGCGTCGGCGGCGGCTACCGCTTCGCCGGCAATGCCCGGCGGCTGACGCTGATGGACGTGATCGAGATGTTCGAGGAGTTCGCCACACCCGAAGAAGATCGGCGCGAGCCGGGCGAGCGAACCCCGGTGGGTCAGGCGCTCGGTGCCGTGCTGTCCGAAATCGACGAAATCGCCAAGGCGACCTTCCGCTCGATCACGCTGGCGACGATGCTCCGGTTGCTCGACCGGCAGCAGCGGGGTCAGCCTCTCAGGGCGAAAGCAACTTGACGAGCACGGCTGCGCGGCGTTCGAGACTCTGCGCGGGCCAATGGTCGGCCCGGTTGTAGAACTCGGCGACCGCGGGCATGCCGGGCGGGATGACCACCCACGGCTGCTTCGACGCCGTGAAGATGTGGATGTCGGGCGGCAGGCGATCGGGCAGGTCGAGCGTTCCGACGCGGACGAAGCGCACGGCATCGCCCGCGCCTCCATAGTTGCTCCAGACGGCGACGCGGCAAACCCGGCAGCGGGCGATCTTCTGGCCCTTGCCGCTGTTCGACGGCGTATCGACCACGTCCACTTCGCCGGCCAGCAGTTGCACGCGATCCGCCTCGATCATCGCGTTGAGCGCGTACGAGGATCCTGTTTCGCGCTGGCACCAGCGGCAATGGCAGCAGTGGACGAACATCGGCGGCGTCGTCATGCGGTAGCGGACGGCGCGACAGGTGCAGCCGCCGTCGAAGGGGCCTTGATCATCCGGTGTCATGCGTGCGCTCTCCGAAAAAATGGCGACCGACCCGCCCGGGAACTTGACCCCAATCGCACGGAAACATTACGTATCTGACCCCGATCGCCCCTGTGTCGGGCCGGTGATGCGGTCGACGAAACGGGTGATCGCATCGAGTACGGCATCGGGCTGGTCCTTGTGCGGCGAGTGCCGGCAGTCGGCGAGAGCGACGAGGTCGGCATTGGCGACTTGTGCGCCGATGCGCCGCAGCTGCTCCACCGTTCCGTACTCGTCGTCCTCGCCCTGGATCGCGAGCACCGGGCAGGTGATGCGCGGCAGGTATTCCTCGATGTTCCATTGGCGGAATTCCGGCGCGAGCCAGATCCGGTTCCAGCCCCCGAACGCCCCGTCGACATCAGCGTGATAGCGGGCGAGCTTCTGCCGCAGGTTCGTGGTCTCGTAGGCGACCTTCGCCGCATTGATGCTCGCGACCGAAATGTCCTCGACCAGCACGTGCGGCGCCATCACCACGGCGCCCGTCACCGGACACGCGGCACCGCCCGCATGGATCAGCGCGATCGAGCCGCCGTCGCTGTGCCCGACGAGGATCGGCCGGTCGAGCCCGAGCTGGTCGAGCAGTTCCGGCAGCGCGGCCAGCGCCTCGTCGTGCATGTAGCGGACATCGCGCGCTTCCTGCAACGGCTCGGAATTGCCGTAGCCGTAGCGGGAGTAGACGACCGCGTTGCAGCCGGCGGCATGAGCAACCCGGCCCGGGAAATCGCGCCACATCGCGATGGAGCCGATGCCCTCGTGCAGGAAGACGAGCGTCGGCCGGCCCGCGGGGGCAACCTCGATGCGCCCGTATTCGATGCGGCGGTTGCAGATGTCGATGTAGGGCATCGGTCGAATTGGCCGGAAATTCGTCACTGCGCAGCCCGGGTTGAGCGAAGCGAAACCCGGGTGGGCGTGGCAATGGTCGCGGTTGCCCCGCGTTTCGCGTTCGCTCAACCCGGGCGACGCGTGCTACGCCTGCGCCGGGCGCGTTTGCATACCCATACGCATCACACGCCCAGGTGCTTGTGCAACAGGTCCGGCTGCGCCAGCAGCGTCCTGCCGTCGCCGTCGAACACCACCCGCCCCTTGACCAGGATCACATTGCGGTTGGCAATCGCCGTGACGGCTGCGTAATTCTTGTCGACGATCAGCGTCGCGATGCCGTGCGCGCGGATCTCGCCGATGATGCGCCAGATCTCCTTCGCGATCTGCGGCGCGAGGCCTTCCGTCGCCTCGTCGAGGATCAGCAAATCCGGATTGGTCATCAGCGCGCGCCCGATGGTCAGCATCTGCTGCTCGCCGCCCGACAGCTGCCCGCCGCCGTTGGCGAGCCGTTCCGAGAGCCGCGGAAACGTCGCCAGCACGCGGTCGAACGTCCACTCGCGGCGCCCGTCCGGGCCGGCGCGCGCGGCCATCACCAGGTTCTCCTGCACGGTGAGATTCGGGAAGATGCCGCGGCCCTCGGGCACGTACGCAATGCCCTGACGGGCGACGAGATACGGCTCGGCGCCGGTCATCGGCGTCCCGCACACCCACACTTCGCCATGGCGGGGCTTGACCAGGCCCAGCATGCTGCGGATCAGCGTGCTCTTGCCCATGCCGTTCCTGCCCATCAATCCGACGGTCTCGCCGCGATCGATCCGGAAATCGACGCCGTGCAGGACGTGGCTCGCACCGTAGTACGCGTGCAGCTCGCGGGCTTCGAGCAGCGCTTCGCTCACGGCCCTTTCCTCGACCCCGTTGCGCCCGCAGCGGCCGCGTCGCGCGTATCGTCCTCGCCGAGGTAAGCGCGCCGCACCGCGGGGCTCGCGTGGATCTGCGCCGGGGCGCCACTTTCCAGCACCTGGCCGTTCACCATTACGGTGATGACGTCGGCGACCGCGAACACCGCGTCCATGTCGTGCTCGACCAGCAGGATTGCGTGTTCGCGCGCGAGCGATTTCAGCAACGCGACCATCCGCTGCGCCTCCTCCGCGCCCATCCCGGCGAGGGGCTCGTCCAGCAGCAGCACCTCGGGCGCCGTCGCGAGCACCATCGCGATCTCGAGCTGGCGCTGCTCGCCGTGCGACAGCGTCGATGCGACGCGGTCGCCGCGCGCCGCGAGCCCCGCCGCATCGAGCGCGCGCTCCGCGGCTTGGCAAACAGGTCGATACGCCGCCGCATCGGCGAACACGTGCAATACGCGCGGGGCCCGCGACTGCGCCGCAAGCCGGCAATTCTCGAACGCCGTGAAGCCGGGGAAGATGTTGGTTTTCTGATAGCTGCGACCGATGCCGATCCGCGAGCGGCGGTCCGGGCTGTAGCGCGTGATGTCCTCGCCCTTGTAGTGAATCGACCCCGCGGAAGCCGGCAGGTCGCCGGAAACCAGATTGATCAGCGTGGTCTTGCCGGCGCCGTTCGGGCCTAGCACCGCGTGCAGCCGGCCCGTGTGCAGCTCGAGGGCGACGTCGCCGACGGCCATCAGGCCGCCGAAGCGGCGCGACAGGCCGCGTGTTGCGAGGATCGCGTCACTCATCGTCCGGATCCCCGACCACGGTCCGCTTGAACAGGCCGCCGAGGCTGGCGAGGCCGCCCGGCAGGAAGATCACCAGCAGGATGATCGTTCCGCCCAGCAGCAGCTGCCAGTGCGTGGTGACCGACGAGAAGATTTCCTGCAACGCGACGAACACGAACGCGCCCGCGACGGCGCCGTACAGGCTGCCGGTGCCCCCCAGGATCAGCATCAGCAGCACGTTCCCCGACTGGTGCCACGACAGCAGCTCCGGATTGACGAACCCGAACTGCAGCGCCGACAGGTAGCCGGCAAGCCCCGCGAGCGCGCCCGCCAGCGTGAAGCTCGCGAGCTTGTACCAGTACACCGGGTAGCCGAGCGAGCGCATCCGGTGCTCGTTGCTGCGGATCCCCTGCAGCGCGCGCCCGAACGCCGAGTTGAGCAGCACGCGCAGGAACACGAACACGAGCAGCATCGCCGCGAGCACGAAGTAATAGACGTGGGTGGCGTTGGCGAGGTCGAACGGCGTGAAGCCGCCGATCGCCGCCACCGGCTTGAAGTTCATGCTGATGCCGTCGGAGCCGCGCCCGAACTTCGTGTCGTGGAACACGAAGTAGAACATCTGCGCGAAGGCGAGCGTCACCATGATGAAGTAGATGCCCTTGACGCGGACCACGAACGCGCCGACGACGAGCGCCGAGAGCGCGGCGAACGCGAGCGCGGCGGGCAGCGTCAGCCACAGGTTGGCCGCCTCGTACTTGGGCGCGAGCAGCCCGAGCGCATAGGCGCCGACGCCGTAGAACGCCGCATGGCCGAACGAGACGAGTCCGGTGTAACCGACCAGCACGTCGAGTGACAGCGCGAAGATCGCGAGGATCATCACCTTGGTCACGAGCTCGGTGTAGAACGTCGTGCCGGCGAACGGAAAGAGCGCGAGCAGCGCGAGCGCCGCCAGCAGTGCCATCCGCTTTCGGTGGCCTGGAGCCGCCGGCGCGCGCATCGGGGTCACGTCGTCAGACGCGCCGGAACAGGCCTTCCGGCCGCCACAGCAGGATCGCCGCCATCAGCAGATAGACGGTGACGCCGGCCGCCTGCGGGACCAGCACCTTGCCGAAGGTATCGGCGAGGCCGATCAGCAGCGACGCCACCAGCGCACCCCAGATCGAGCCGATGCCGCCGATGACGACGACGACGAAGCAGATGATCAGCACCCCGGTGCCCATGCCGGGATACACCGACGACACCGGCGCCGCGAGCATCCCGGCGAACGCGGCGAGCGCGACACCCAGCGCGAACACCAGCCGGTAGACGAGGTTGATATTGAGGCCCAGCGACTGCACCATCTCGCGGTTCGATGCTCCGGCGCGAATCATCATCCCGATGCGCGTCCGCGCGATCAGCAGGTACAACAACACGGCCAGCACGATGCACACCGCGGACATGAACAGCCGGTACACGGGATACGACAGCGTCTGGGTCAGCGGAATCGACCAGTTGAAGATCGCCGGCACCGCGACGCCGTGCACGTCATTGCCGACGATGAGGCTGCGCAGCTCCTCGAACACCAGGATCAGCCCGTAGGTCAACAGCACCTGCTCCAGGTGGTCGCGCTTGTAGAGGTGCGAGAACAGCGCCCATTCGAGAAAAACGCCGAGGATGATCGAGAGGACGATGCCGACGACGATGGCGATGAACAGGTTGCCGGCCAGCGCCGACAGCGAGAACGCCATGTAGGCGCCGATCATGTAGAAGCTGCCGTGGGCGAGGTTGATGATGCCCATGATGCCGAAGATCAGCGTCAGCCCGCTCGCGACGAGGAACAGCAGCAGCCCGTACTGGATGCCGTTCAGGAACTGGATGAGGAAGGAATAGATGTCCATCGGGATTCCAGCACAGCGCAGGGAAACCGGGGACAGACCACGTTTTCCTGGCGGCGATCGCCCCACTGTCCGCCGGCATCACACAGGAAAACGTGGTCTGTCCCCGGTTTCTGTCCCCGGTTTCCCCGCAATGTCAGAGCTTGCAGCCGCGCGGCGGGTCGGTCAGGTTCTTGACCGCGACGGCGATCACCTTGTTCTCCTTGCCCTCGACCTTGCGCAGGTAGATGTCGTGAATCGGGTTGTGGCCCTTGTTGAGCGCCAGCGATCCGCGCGGGCTGTCGATCTTCGCCGCTTCCATCGCCTTGACGAGCTCCGCGCGCTTGGTCGTGTCGCCCTTGACCGCGTTCATGCCGATGACGAGCAGCTGCGCCGCGTCGTAGCCCTGCACCGCGTAGACGTCCGGCGCGGTCGTGTACGCCTTGGTGTACGCGGCGCGGAACGCGTTGTTCTTCGGGATGTTGAGTCCGTCGCCGTAGTGCAGCGTGGTCAGCAGCCCCTGCGCCGCTTCGCCCTGCGCGTCGAGCGTGCCATCGGTGAGAAAGCCCGCGCCGACCAGCGGGATCGTCTTGTTGAGGCCGGCCGCCGCGTAGTCCTTGACGAACTTGACCGCGCCGCCGCCGGCAAAGAACACGTAGACGACGTCGGGCTTGAGCGCGGCGATCTCGGTCAGGTACGACTGGAACTCGACCTGCGGGAACGGCAGCGACATCTCCTTCACCACCTTGCCGCCGCCCGCCTCGAACGCTTCCTTGAACCCGCCGACCGACTCGTCGCCCGCCGCGTATTTCCACGTCAACGTGACGGCGGTCTTCTTCGTCTGCTCGGCCATCACCTTGCCCATCGCGATGCCCATCTGCGAGTTCGAGAACGACGTGCGGAAGATGTTCGCGGCGCACAGCGGCCCGGTGATGTCGTCGGCTCCGGCATTGGGGATGATCAGCAGCGTGTTGTTGTCGCGCGCGACCTTGGCCATCGCCAGCGCCACGCCGGAGTGCACGGTGCCGACCAGCACATCAACCTGGTCGCGCTTGATGAGCTTGTTCGCGTTTTCGGGCGCCTTCGCGGGATCGGATTCGTCGTCGACAGTGAAGTACTCGATCTCGCGGCCGCCGAGCTTGCCGCCATTCTCCGCGATCGCAAGCTTGAAGGCGTTGGTGATCGAGCTGCCCAGCGCGGCGTAGGTGCCGGTGTAGGGCAGCATGAGACCGACCTTGAGCTTGCCCTGCTGGGCCAGTGCCGGCGCCGCCGGCAGCAGCAGGCCGGCCGCGGCAGCGACCGCGGCGAGCGCGCCGGCGCGGCGCAACGAGTTGAGAATCTGTTTCATGAAGGACTCCTCCTGTGGCTGGGTAACGCGATACCGGCGGCATGCCTCCCTGGCACGCTGCCGCTCAAAAAAACGATCAGGCTGCCTTCGCCCGCAGCTTGAACCGCTGAATCTTACCTGTTGCGGTCTTCGGAAGCTCGTCGATGAACTCGATCCAGCGCGGATACTTGTACGGCGCCAGCTGGCTCTTGACGTGCTGCCGCAGTTCCTCGGCCAGCGCGTCGGAGGCCTGCCGGCCGCTTTTCAGCACCACGTACGCGACCGGCTTGACCAGCTTTTCCTCGTCCGCCTTGCCGATCACCGCCGCCTCGAGCACAGCGGGATGGGTGATCAGCGCCGACTCCACCTCGATCGGCGACACGTAGATGCCGCCAACCTTGAGCATGTCGTCGGTGCGCCCGGCGTAGACGTAATAGCCGTCGGCGTCGATCGAATACTTGTCGCCGCTGCGGGTCCACGGTCCCTGGAACGTGCTGCGGGTTTTCTCCCGGTTGTTCCAGTAGGCCATCGCCGAGGTCGGCCCACTGACCTGCAGCTCGCCCACTTCGCCCTGCGCGACCGCGTGGCCGTCGTCGCCAAGGATCCGCAATTCGTAGCCGGGGACCGGCGTGCCGCTCGTGCCGTAGCGCACGGCGCCCGGGCGGTTGGACAGGAAAATGTGCAGCATTTCCGTGGAGCCGAGGCCGTCGAGAATCTCGATGCCGAAGTGATCGGTCCAGCGGCGGCCGATGTCCGCCGGCAGCGCTTCGCCGGCCGACGTGCACCGGCGCATCTTCAGCGCGCCGCGCGCCGGCAGGTCGGGGCTCGCCAGCAGCGCCACGAAGAGCGTGGGCACGCCGTAGAAAATCGTCGGCTGGTGTTTGACCAGGCGCGCAAAGACCGCGGCTGGCGTCGGCCGCTCGGCCATCAGCACGGCGGTCGCGCCCACAGCCATGGGAAACGTGAGGCCGTTGCCGAGGCCATAGGCGAAGAACAGCTTGGCCGCCGAGAACACGACGTCGTCCTCGCCGAGTCCGAGGATCGGCTTGGCGTAGAGCTCGGCGGTCGCGATCAGGCTCGACTGGATATGCACGGTCCCTTTGGGCGCGCCGGTGGAGCCCGACGAATAGAGCCAGAAGCAGACGTCGTCGCAGGTCGTCTCGGCCGGCGCGAAATCCGCTCCCGCAGCCCCCAGCAATTGCGCGAATGCGTGCTGGCCGGGTGCCACGCCGCCGGCGGGAGCGCCGGAAACGATCACGTGCGTGAGGTCCGGCAGCGTGCCGAACAGCGGCGCGAACGCCGGCAGCAGCGCCGCCGACACGACGAGCGCCCGCGCGCGGCTGTCGCGCAGCATGTACTCGTAGTCCCTGGTCGTCCACAGCGTGTTGCCGGCCACCGGCACGATGCCGGCCTTGATCGCGCCGAGAAAGGCCGCCGGAAAATCGACGGTGTCGAGGAGACAGAGCAGGATGCGCTGCTCGGGTTGCAGGCCGAGGCCGACGAGCGCATTGGCGCAGCGGTTGACCCGCTCGGCCAGATCGCCGTACGTATACGCACCCTGGTCGTCGATGAAGGCGATCTTGCCGGCGCGTCCCGCGCGCAGATTCCGCTCGACGAGATCGTGGGCCGCGTTGTAATCGCGCGGGATGTCGATTCGCGGCGGGCTCACCCGGTGATCGGCCGCGCTGAGTGACGGCATGGTCTCTTCCTCCCGCTGCTGACTCTTGGTGTTGTTGCGGGCGCGCCCCGTCGTGCCGGTAATGGCTCCGGCTCGCGGATCACGCCTTGGTGAATTCGATCGCGCCCTGAGGCAGCAGATAGAGCACCAGGGCCTTGCCTCCGCTGACGGTCGGATAATGGGCGCTTCCCGGCTCATATACCAGCCAACCTGCCCCGTGGCCGTCGAATTGCGCGCTCCCGGTCAACGGCATGATGAGGTCGATCTCGCCGGTGGGATGGCGATGGTGTCCGCCCGCGACATCCTGCATGTCGACGACGTCCACCGAAAAGCCGTGGGTCGCCGCACCCGGCTTGACCACCCGGCCGTACTTGATGCCGGCGTGTTCGCGGTTGCACATGGAGCCGTCCGCGATGCCGGCGCGGCAGGCGTCGAACACGGACCGGAACACGTCGCCGTCCACCGGAAACAGGCGGTTGAGGTCGGCCTCGAGCCCCTTGTCGAGCGCCCGGCCCTCGACCTGGCCGGTGATCGATCCCATCAGGTCGGTGAATTCGATCGCAGTCATGGTGTGCTCGCTTGGCGGTCGATGCGGCAGCAACATCGCCGCTGTCCCGTCCCGCGTGGATCGGCGTGTCCGGTACTTTAGATCATGCCAATCTCCGCGTCCAGCATAATAAGACATGTCGGATCCCGCGGCGACCGCACGCGATGTCGAGCTCTCAGCGGAGACGGGAGCCCGAGGATCGACTTTGCTGCCGAGCACAATGCAACGATTCTGACATCCTTGACCGCGGCAATCGTCATGCAATATAGTTCGCCCCCTGAACCGATTTGCGAGATGGCACGCGAGCGCGCAATGGCAGCCCAGCTCCAACGCGGCACTTCCGCACCGGCCGCACCGGGTCCGAACGGCGACGACGCCGATTTCCTGGCCGCGATGGGCCGCCGGGTCCGCGACGCCCGCGAGCGCCGCGGACTCGCGCGAAAGGGGCTGTCGCAGAGCGCGGGCGTCTCCGAGCGCTACCTGGCGCAGCTCGAAGCCGGCGAGGGCAACGCGTCGGTGCTCCTGCTGCGCAACGTGGCGCGCGCGCTGGACCTGCCGTTGACCGAGCTCGTCGACGCGTCCGGCCACCCGGTCGAGCAGCGCCTCATCCGCCGCTTCCTGGAACGCCTGCCCGAGCATCGGCTCGAGGACGTCGTCTTCCGGCTGATGCGCGACTTCGGCCACGAGGAATCGACGCGCAAGAAGCGCATCGCGCTCATCGGCCTGCGCGGCGCCGGCAAGACGACGCTGGGCAACGCGCTCGCGGTGGAACTCTCGGCGCCGTTCGTCGAGCTCGACCGCGAGATCGAGCGCGAGGCCGGGATCAGCCTGTCCGAAGTGTTCCTGCTGTACGGGCAGGCGGGTTACCGCCGCATCGAGCGCCGGTGCCTCGAGCGGATGATCGACACGCATGCGGAGATGGTCATGACCGTCGGCGGCGGCATCGTCTCCGAGACCGACACCTACAACCTGCTGCTGCTCAACTTTTTCACGGTCTGGGTCAAGGCCTCGCCCACCGAGCACATGGCGCGCGTCGTCGCCCAGGGCGACCTGCGTCCGATGCAGGGCAACGCCGAAGCGATGGGCGACCTCAACCGGATTCTCGACGCGCGCGAACCGCTCTACCGCAAGGCCGACACGACGCTCGACACCTCGGGCGAGCGCCCCGAGCAGAGCCTCTCCAAATTGCGTCAGGCCGTGCGGGCGTAGCCCACCCCGCAGAGCAGGAGGAAACAGCGATGGTGCAACCGACGGCAGCGCTCGCGCAGGAAGTCCCGGCGCCGGAGAAACCCTTCGTGTCGTTCGACGCGCATCCCGACCGCTATGCACACTGGAAACTCGCGTTCGACGGTCCGATCGCCACGCTGGCCCTCGACATCGACGAGGAGCGCGGGCTCATGCCCGGCTACAAGCTGAAGCTCAACTCGTACGATCTCGGCGTCGATATCGAGCTCGCCGACGCGCTGCAGCGCCTCCGTTTCGAGCATCCGGAAGTGAGGAGCGTGATCGTCACCAGCGGCAGGGAGCGCATCTTCTGCTCCGGCGCGAACATCTTCATGCTCGGCCTGTCGAGCCACGCGTGGAAGGTCAATTTCTGCAAGTTCACCAACGAAACGCGCAACGGCATCGAGGACTCGAGCCGGCATTCGGGGCTCAAGTTCATCGCGGCGTGCAACGGCACCACGGCCGGCGGCGGCTACGAACTGGCGCTCGCCTGCGACGAGATCATCCTGATCGACGATCGCTCGTCGGCGGTGAGCCTGCCCGAAGTCCCGCTGCTGGGCGTGCTGCCCGGCACGGGCGGGCTGACGCGCGTGACCGACAAGCGCCGGGTGCGCCGCGATCACGCCGACATCTTCTGCACGCTGGTCGAAGGCGTGCGCGCGGCGCGGGCGAAGGAATGGCGCCTCATCGACGATTTCGCGAAGCCGCAGCAGTTCGCCGAGAAGGTGAAGCAGCGCGCCGTCGAACTCGCGGCCGCGAGCGACCGGCCGGGCGACGCCGCCGGTGTGGCGCTCACTCCGCTCGAGCGGACCATCGACGAGCGCGGCTATCACTACCGCCATGTCGACGTGCAGTTCGACCGCAAAGCGCGCGGCGCGACGATCACGGTGGCGGCGCCCGGGGCGGCGCCGCCGACCGACCTCGCCGCCATCCACGCGCAGGGCGCGGCGTGGTGGCCGTTGGCGATGGCGCGCGAACTGGACGACGCCATCCTGCTGCTGCGCACCAACGAACTCGATCTCGGCACCTGGATACTCAAGACGGCGGGCAATGCGGCGCCGGTTCTCGCCGCCGATGCGGCGCTCGCGCAGCACGCGGGCGACTGGTTCGTGCGCGAAACGACGGGCATGCTGCGGCGGACGCTGGCGCGGCTCGACGTCACGTCGCGCACGCTCTATGCGCTGATCGAGCCGTCGTCCTGCTTCGCCGGCACGCTGTTCGAGCTGGCGCTCGCCGCCGACCGCAGCTACATGCTCGCGCTGCCGGACGGCAACACGGAGGACGGCAAGGCCGCACCGGCGATCGCGCTGTCGGCGATGAACTTCGGCGCCTATCCGATGGTGAACGGGCTCGCCCGAATCGCCTCCCGCTTCTACAGCGAAGAGGAGCCGATCGCGCGGGCCAGGGCGGCCGCCGGCAGGCCGCTCGACGCCGCGGAAGCGCAGGGCCTCGGTCTGGTCACCGCCACGCCGGACGATCTCGACTGGGCCGACGAGATCCGCATCGCGCTCGAGGAGCGCGCGAGCCTCTCGCCCGACGCGCTGACCGGCATGGAGGCGAGCCTGCGCTTCGGCGGCGTCGAGACCATGGAGACCCGCGTCTTCGGCCGCCTCTCGGCGTGGCAGAACTGGATCTTCATCCGGCCGAACGCGACGGGCGAAACCGGTGCGCTGAAGATCTTCGGCACCGGCAGCAAGGCCAGATTCAACTGGGATCGGGTGTAGCGTGCGCGCACTATCGCACCTCTTTCCCGCCGTCGTCGCTCGCCAGCACGGGCGGTGACGACATTCCCCCATCCAACCGGAGTCCGCAATGACGATCGACTACAGCGAGAAGATTCCCAACAACGTGGACCTCGCGAGCAACCGGACGCTGCAGCGCGCGCTGGAACAATGGCAGCCTGAATTCCTGCACTGGTGGGACGACATGGGGCCCGAGGGCACGAGCGGCACCGACGTCTACCTGCGCACCGCGGTCAGCGTCGAGCCCAAGGGCTGGGCGCATTTCGACTACGTGAAGATGCCCGACTACCGCTGGGGCATCTTCCTCACGCCGGCCGAGGCGGGGCGCAAGATCAACTTCGGCGCGCACAAGGGCGAGCCGGCGTGGCAGGAGGTGCCCGGCGAATACCGCTCCAACCTGCGGCGGCTGATCGTCACGCAGGGCGACACCGAGCCCGCGTCGGTCGAGCAGCAGCGCCACCTCGGTCTCACCTGCCCGTCGCTCTACGACCTGCGCAACCTGTTTCAGGTCAACGTCGAGGAAGGGCGTCACCTGTGGGCGATGGTCTACCTGCTGCAGGCCTACTTCGGCCGCGACGGCCGCGAGGAGGCCGAGGCGCTGCTGCAGCGCCGCTCCGGCGACGCCGACAACCCGCGCATCCTCGGCGCCTTCAACGAACGGACGCCGGACTGGCTGTCGTTCTTCATGTTCACGTTCTTCACCGACCGCGACGGCAAGTACCAGCTCTGCTCGCTCGCCGAATCGGGCTTCGATCCGCTCGCGCGCACCTGCCGGTTCATGCTGACCGAGGAAGCGCACCACATGTTCGTCGGCGAGAGCGGCATCGGCCGCATCGTCCAGCGCACCTGCGAGGCGATGGTGCAGCACCGCACCGACGACCCGGGAGAGATCCGCGCGCTGGGTCTCATCGACCTGCCGACGATCCAGCGCTATCTCAACTTTCACTTCAGCGTGACGATGGACCTCTTCGGCGCCGACGTCTCGTCCAACGCCGCCACGTTCTACTCGACCGGCCTCAAGGGCCGTTTCGAGGAAACGAAGATCGACGACGATCACCTGCTCGCCGGCGCGATGTATCCGGTGCTCGAGATTCGCGACGGCCGCCTCGTCACCGCCGAGGCCCCGGCATTGAATGCACTCAACGAAAAGCTGCGCGACGACTACATCCGCGACGCCGCGGCCGGGGTCGAGCGCTGGAACCGGGTCATCGAGAAGCAGGGCGTCACGTTACGGCTCAAGGTGCCGCACAAGGCGTTCAATCGCAAGATCGGCCCGCTGGCCGCGGCACCCATCGATCCCGACGGCAACGTCGTGTCGCCGGCGGCGTGGGCCGCGAGCGTGGACCGCTGGCTGCCGAGCGCCGCGGATCGCGCGTTCGTCGCCTCGCTGATGGGGCGCGTCGCCGAACCGGGCAAGTTCGCGAACTGGATCGCCCCGCCTGCGCGCGGCATCAACAACCAGCCGGTCGACTTTGCGTACGTGCGCTTCAACTGACGTGGGTTGCCCGGGATCGCGGCGTCAAATGGGGCCAGGTCCAATTCTTCTCGAACATCGCTCGCCTTGATCTCCGGCCGTGGAGAAAATTGGACCTGACCCCGTTTCCGGGACCGAGCGAACGTGAAACCCGGGGCGGCCGTAACCATTGCCGCACCCACCCGGGTTTCGCGTTCGCTCAACGCCGGGCTACGATATGCGCTCCGATCGAGGAGAGAAGTAGTGTCTGACCCTGCTTTCGAGGTGCTGCGCCAGCACCTGATCGACCCGGAAATCTGCATCCGGTGCAACACCTGCGAGGAGAGCTGCCCGGTCGGCGCGGTCACCCA
>Ga0315283_10002956_pt1 | contig 14419 bp, 11 predicted proteins | sample YL17G09_0_MG_FD_204541 | JGI IMG/M metagenome (GOLD analysis project Ga0315283, IMG submission 204541) | Sediment microbial communities from Yellowstone Lake, YNP, Wyoming, USA - YL17G09_0 | ecosystem: Environmental > Aquatic > Freshwater > Lake > Sediment | place: USA: Wyoming | collected... | reverse complement strand
CACCTTCTGCGACACCCCGAGATCGATACAGCAACCGCTGCCCGGATTACGCAACAGACCGAGCCCGATGCCCGGGAAACTCTGAGCCTCATGGAAACGGAATTCGGGTACATTGAGCGCGGGGGAACCGGCCGTGGAACTTATTGGACCCTGCGTCATGACCTCCATCGGAAACTCTCCGTGCCTGGTCACCCGGAGCGGGACCGCCGCATCGACTGGGAGGCAGCCAAAACCAGGATTTTGAGTGTTTTGAAACAGAGAGCCATGCGAGGGGAACAAGGGCTTTCCAACGCTGAAATTCGCAAGATAACCCATCTCGACCGTAAGCAAGTAATTCGTCTGATGAAAGAGTTAATGGAAGAGAACTCAAATATCCAACCGCCTGGAAGAGGAAAGTATGCACACTACCGGCTTAATATCCACAAGTAATGTCCGTGACATTAAAACGGACATTAAAAAGACTTTAATGTCTTTCTTAATGTCCATTGACATTAAATTGACATTAAAATGTCCCAGTTTTGTTCCATTACTCATGGGGAATGGCCATTAGGAGCCATCCAATGTCACTTTTAATGTTCATCCAGGAGAGATGCTCAGCATTAGAATTCGCATTGAATCTGATCCAATGCGGACTTAATGCGAACTCCGCATTGAAATTTGCATTTAAAAGGCCCTCTCGGTTCTTGCGGGGGAGCATACTAAATTTGTCCCTCGCCCCTTGGGGGAGAGGGTGGGGGTGAGGGGTAAAGTAGGAAAGTAAAATAGACGTAGGGTGGTTTAAGCGAGGCGAATCCACCATTAGGAAACAACCCATGGCACGTAAACAACGCACAAGTAAGGAAACAAAGGAATTATTCCGCGACCCCTCTGGTCAGCCCCATCTATTTGAGAAATCCTATCAGGAGGAACTGGAGGCCAAGGCAAAGAAGCAAGTCGAATGCCTCGGAATGACCTTCGAGAACGATGAAGCCCGCAGGGCCTATTTTTTGGAAAAGCTCAAAGAAAAACTGAAAGACCCGGAGTTTCGGAAAATCGAGGGTTTCCCAATCGGCTCCGACGAAGACATCCTTACACTTTCTGACCCTCCTTATTATACCGCCTGCCCCAACCCATTCATCGAGGATTTCATTCGGTGCTATGGTAAGCCATACGACCCAAAGACTGACAATTATCGCCGCGAACCATTTGCGGCTGATGTGAGTGAAGGGAAGAACGATCCAATTTACAATGCCCACTCTTACCACACCAAAGTCCCCCACAAGGCAATCATGCGATACATCCTCCATTACACCGAGCCAGGAGACGTTGTGTTCGACGGTTTCGGTGGGACAGGGATGACCGGGGTGGCGGCTCAATTGTGCAATGATCCGAATGCAATTGCAGCTCTGGGTTTTATCTTGAAGTCAGATGAAACAGTCCTTGATGGAAAAAAGCAATGTATTGGGCAGCGGGGTGCACGCACGGCTATTCTGAATGATCTTTCACCTGCCGCAACTTTAATTTCAGCCGGTTACAATCTAACCAGAGATGCCAGCCTTTTTGTCAAAAATGCAAAACGGGTTCTTGACACTTTCAACTGTGATTATAGTTGGATGTACGAAACCCGGGATCCAAAAAGCGGGTCTCCTTGCCCAATTGATTTTACAGTTTGGTCAGAAGTGTTTACCTGCCCTTACTGTTCTGGCGAGCTTGAGTTCTGGCACCTTGCTTATGATGAGAAGTCTGGCAAGGTCTCGTCTAATCCTACTTGCCCCCATTGTACCGCGGAATTGGAAAAACGCGGCCTTGTCCGACAGACTACCACTTATTATGATAAGGCTGTCGGCGCAACGCGCAGGCGACAGGTCTTATGTCCGGTTGAGATCCATTATCATCATCGGGGTTCGAAGAAGCGTAAGAAACCAGACCAAACCGATCTGGCGGTTTTTAAGAAAGTTGAGGAGATACTCGATACCACCAACTATCCAACTGAACTGATGATGTTTGTAGAAGAAGGAGAAAAATGGGGAGACCTCTATCGAGGTTACCACGAAGGGATCAGCCGTGTGCACGATTTTTATTTGCCTCGACAACTGCTTGCTTTCGCCATTCTTTGGCGTCTAGGTAATGAGTTTCCCGACGAGGAAATGAAACGTCTGTGGCGGTTCACCCTGCAGAGCGTTCTAGTAAGTTTCACTCGAAGGAACAGATTTCTAAAGAATGCGTATTCACAAGTCAATCGGGGCCTCAGTGGCACGTTGTATATTGGTTCAACGGTTAGTGAGCCTAGTCCAACCTATGTCTTAACTGGAAAATTGAAAAGGTTCGTAAATGCTATACCGTCAACTGACAGGCGAATAGCGATCACAACGCAGTCTCTATCATCGATGATGTTACCATCAAACTCAGTTGATTATGTTTTTATTGATCCTCCTTTCGGAGACAACCTGCCATATGCTGAACTCAATTTTCTCTGGGAAGCATGGCTTCGAGTTTTCACGAACGCCAAGGACGACGCCGTGGTCAGCGGCAAGCAGAGAAAAGACCTGGCCGTGTACACCGAGATGATGACGGCCTGTTTAGAAGATGTATACCGGGTCCTCAAGCCAGGGCGCTGGGCAACGGTTGAATTCCATAACTCTAAGAACGCTGTCTGGACTGCCATACAAGAGTCTTTGGGACGTGCAGGCTTCATAATCGCTGATGTGAGTGTACTGGACAAGGGCATGAAGACAAAGAAACAACTGTATGCAAAGGCTGTGGACAAAGACTTGGTTATTTCAGCATATAAGCCAAACGGGGGGCTGGAAGAACGTTTCAGATTGGAAGCTGGCACTATAGAGGGGACTTGGGACTTTATTCGATCCCACTTGAAGCAGCTCCCAGTCTTTATTCCGAAAAATGACCAGGCGGAAATCATTGTGGAACGACAGAATTACTTGCTCTTCGATCGTATGGTCGGATTTCATGTTCAACACGGTGTTACCGTACCATTCTCAGCTGCAGAGTTTTACCAGGGACTTGACCAACGATTCCCGGAACGTGACAGCATGTATTTCCTCCCCGAACAGGCGGCCGAATATGACAAGAGACGCCTGACTGTTAAGGATGTTGAGACGCCCGAGTTTGCTCCCATTGACGAATTATCAGCCATTCGGTGGCTTCAAAGGATTCTTAAGAACAAACCTCAAACATTCCAAGAGATACACCCTCAATTCATGAGAGATATTGCAGGTTGGGAGAAGCACGAAAAGCCGCTTGAGCTTTTGGAACTACTCGAACAGAACTTTTTGCGTTATGACGGTAAAGGGGAGGTACCAAGCCGGATTCACAGCTACCTCTCAACAAATTTCAAAGAACTGCGGAATCTTGCAAATGATGATCCAGTCCTGCGTGCTAAGGCTAAGGACCGTTGGTATGTACCAGATCCAAACAAAGGAGGAGATTTGGAGAAACTTCGGGAACGGGCCCTGTTGAAGGAATTCGATGAATACCGAGAATCCAAGCAGAGACAGCTTAAGGTTTTCCGCTTAGAGGCAGTGCGTGCAGGGTTCAAGAAAGCCTGGCAGGAAAGGGAGTATAAGACAATCATCGAGGTCGCCCAAAAAATCCCGGAGAATATTTTACAGGAAGATCCAAAATTGTTGATGTGGTACGACCAGGCGGTTACGAGAACGGGGGAAGAATGATGATGAAAATGCAGACCGAGCATTACCCCGGCCTTTTCCAAGGCGCTGACACCGCCTCCGCTTCGGCACAAGAAACCTATTTCCTGTTGCAGCGGATACACATCGGATCTCTTGTCGTGGGCGGAATCATTGGTGCATTCACATCTCTTGTGACCGGAACTGCTATCACATGGGTATACACCACAATGGCTATCGTTCTCGCGCTGGGCCTGCTGGTTTTGTGGATCACACGCTCACGACAAGACGATAAGGCCTGGTTCGATTGTCGGGCCATCGCCGAGTCCGTTAAGACTGCGACCTGGCGCTTCATGATGAGCGCGCCTCCTTTCCAGAACAACGAGTCGCTTGACCAGCGCTTCATTTCGGAACTGCGGGAAATCAGGGAAACAAGACCAGATTGTCAGAAGTACCTTGCAGGCGAAGCGGCGACCAGTGCTCCTGCCATCACTGATTTCATGCGGCAAGTGAGAACACTTTCTTTTGAAGACCGGAAACGGATCTATGTCGAGCAGAGACTGTGCGACCAGAAGTCTTGGTACTCCCATAAAGCCGCGCTAAACGCACGCACCGGTGCTCGGTGGTTTTGGAGGACGGCGGGTCTGCAAGGTATTGCTGTCGTTGTGGCCATCATTCAGGCAGTTACCGGGGGACTGGGGCTCAACATCGTCCCCGTTCTCATAACCTGTGCCGCAGCCGTTGCGGCCTGGAACCAGATGAAGCGTCACGACGAGTTGACGAAGACCTACGCTCTTGCCTCGCAAGAGCTCGGCGAGTTGGAGGCAATAGCGAGGAGCCTGGCCGCTGAAAGCGATTTCCCCCAGCTCGTGGAGCAGGTTGAGGAAGCAAGCTCTCGGGAACATACCATGTGGTGCGCTCGTCGAGATGTCCTACTACGGCGGACTGGCACTGGAGCAAGGTAACGGAAGAGAGAATGGCGGTTACCAGACAACATACGCTTTGCATTGGCGGGACCACGGTGCCATTGCCATGCTTCTTTCCATCGGTGTCGAGTGTAAAGACCAACTTGATGCCTGTTGACTACATCGAGCTTCTGGATGCTGCTGCTCATCCTCTCTACCTTGTTTCCGCCTACGATATCGCCAATTCCTGCCCTGAGCATCAGCAGCGCATCGATGTTGCCCTCAAGAGAAGCCGGGCCAGAGGGTCGGCGATCTTGATGGACAGTGGCAAATACGAGGGCTTCTGGAAAAGGGACGTGGATTGGCAGACGGATAGATTTCATGCGATAGCTGGTACTTACGAGCACGATTTAGGCTTCTGCTACGATAATCAGGAGCCTCCCGATACAGCGGCGGCAATTTCCGAAGATGTGGTAAGGGCTGTTCTCCGCGACCAAGATCACTGTATCGGAACGATTGTTCCCATCGTACACGGTCCCACTGAACTTATACCAGCCGCTGCGCATAAGGTAGCCGAACTACTGTGCCCTGTTCTCTTGGCCGTTCCCGAGCGTGCTTTGGGGGAAGGCATTGCGGCACGGACACGCTCTGTGCGGAGAATCCGCCGAGCGCTTGATGCGCTTGGTTTTTACTGCCCGTTGCATCTCTTGGGTACAGGTAATCCCATCTCCATCATCGCATACGCAATGGCTGGTGCGGACAGCTTTGACGGCTTAGAGTGGTGCCAAACGGTGGTGGATCACAAGTCGGCGCTGTTGTCCCACTTCCAGCAGTGGGATTTCGTTCGGGAACAAACGGAATGGGGATCGAACGGTATCTTGCCCTATATCCAGTCCGCGCTGATGCATAACCTTGATTTCTATGCCACATTCATGCGGAGTCTTAGGGATGCCGTGCAACGGCATGTCCTACATGAAGTCCTTGGGACGTATCTATCGAAGGATCGTGCCGAGATCATCTGTAATGCGATTGAGGGAGGTAATTGAAATGTCGGCCATCGGCGTTTCACTTCCCAGACTTGAGTACGCAATCCGGGAAGTGTCTCGTTCCCTTGAACAGAATAACACCCATAGACCCAAGTGGGACGCGATGAGCGAGGATGATTTGTGGCGCGAGCTTGTAGCGTGCATCTTGGGCAGTAGAGTCCGGTTTGATGTCGCACACGCAGCCATAGCGCTTATGGACAGGGCCAACCTTTTCTCAGCGGCGCTCCGGTTTTCAAGACGCGACGAGTATGAACACGATGTTCTGTGCGCCTTGTCAGTAACCGGCAAATCGGGAGACGCCTCGGGCTTGCAGGGCCGTTATCCGTTCCCACGCCTACGTGCTAAGCAGGTAAGCACGGCCGCCGAAACACTCTACGCAAATGGCGGAACAATTGGCCGCCTCCTTCACGAGGCTCAAGATGTGCGTGAGGTGCGCCGACGCTTATCCGCAGAGGTGGCGGGGTTGGGGCCCAAGCAGACGAGCCTTTTCCTTCGTAACGTAGGATACGCAATCCATGTTGCCGTTCTAGACGTACACGTTCTAACCTACATGAACTGGATTGGGTTGACGCCCTTACCTCTGAAGACGGTTCGGACATTACGCCAATACGAGATTCTTGAGGAGGCCTTTGTTGAGCATTCTTGCTCTGCAGGGTTCCGTCCAGATCTATATGACATGGCTGTCTGGGTAGTCGTCAGGGTGGCGAAAAAGGAGTTTGCGCCGTGCCCATAGTGACGCTTGTCTCTGGTGGACTGGATTCAACGCTCATGAGCTTGATGGCACATGAGGAAGGCGTTGTCCTCTTTCCGCTCTTCGTGGACTACGGCCAACTCGGCTCCGCCAGAGAATGGACAGCGTGCCAACTCTTGCATGATAGACATGGTTTGCCAGAGGTTACTCGAATGGACATCTCTGGGTTTGGTAAGGTTATAACGAGCGGAATCACCAATACTGCGATGAGGATCAACGAGGACGCTTTCCTTCCAGGACGGAACTTTCTTCTGTTACTTTGCGGTGCAGCCTACGCATATAGGGTGCAGGCCGATGGTGTGGCTATTGGCTTGCTCAACCCGAAGGATCACCTCTTCCCGGATCAGACCCAGGAGTTCCTTTACAAGTCCGAAGACATGATCGAGGCAACGATGGGGAAGCGCATTGCTGTCCTTGCACCGCTAATCGAGTCCACGAAGGCAGATGTGCTGGCAATGGCAGGAGTGCGTGGCCTACACGATACCTATTCCTGCCACGCCGGTGGGGCAGCCCCCTGCGGGAAGTGCGTGGCCTGTGTCGAAATCGCGAACGCAAAAGAAAGGAGCTGAACATGGGCGGAGGTGGAGGAGGTGGACGTGGATTGACCCCTGACGAACTTCGGCGACTCGACCAGAAAGCAAAGGAGTCTTTGAAGGCTGGTGCGGGAACGGGCAAGTGCAATGTATTCATCAGTTTCGCGTCCGAGGACTTGAACGATGTTAACATGCTTCGAGGTCAGGCGAAGAACGAGAACTCGGATATTGAATTTAACGACTGGTCCCTGAAGGAGCCCTTCGACAGCAAGGATGCCGAATATGTAAAGCGAGGCGTACGTGAACGTATACGGCAGTGCTCCGTGACGGTCGTATATGTCTCCGTCGAGACGACTGATAGCAAATGGGTTGATTGGGAAATCCGGGAGAGCATCGCGATGGGAAAGGGCGTGGTGGCCATGTACAAGGGTGACAAGCCTCCTGCTCGACTACCAAAAGCGGTGACAGACAACAAAGTGCCCGTCGTGCCTTGGAACCAGAAGGAACTAGCCAAGGCCATTGAGAAGCAGTCAAAGAATCGGTAATGGATCAGAAGAGAGTGGCGGATCAACGTAACCTAGATGCACTGATGGCAATTCGGTCTGGCATCTGGGCTTGGAGCCCCGACCACGGGCAGCTCTGTCAGGTCATCGAAGCCCAGATGCTCTGGGGTGAGACGACCTGCCGCGTCTGGCTGCCCGGCCGCGACTCCGTGGTCCGCATCCCGGCTTCCAGGCTCAAGTCCCTGGAGAGCGCCGGCACCCGCTCGCCCGACTCCATCGCCTACGTCGCCGCTGCCGCGCGGGTGGCCGATGCGCTGACCCAGGACGTCCTGCTTGCGCCCATCGAAGCGTCCGTTATTCCTTTGCCCCACCAAATCAAAGCACTCTCCAAGGCAATATTGAACAACCGTGTTCGCTATCTACTGGCAGATGAGGTAGGACTCGGCAAGACCATTGAGGCTGGGCTCATCATGCGTGAGCTAAAGCTTCGAGGCCTGGTAAATAGGACCCTCGTAATTGCTCCAAAGGGCCTTGTCACCCAGTGGGTGGCTGAGATGCAGCTCCATTTCAATGAGGAATTCCAACTCATTCTCCCCGACGACCTCGAAACCCTCAGACGCCTTTCACACGTGATAAGAAGGGATTCAAAAGAAGCTATAACCCAGTCGTCTTCAATTAGTCCTCAGTCCTCATCACTGATCACTCATCACTCAACACTTCCATCCAACCCATGGCGAGTATTTTCGCAAGTTATTGTTCCTATGGACTCTTTCAAACCCCTGGATAAACGGCGGGGCTGGACACCCGTAGATGTTGCGGAATACAACCGGGAGCGTTTCGAAGATTTGATTTCTGCTGGATGGGATTTGGTAATCGTAGACGAAGCTCACCGGCTTGCCGGTAGCACAGACCAGGTTGCAAGGTACAGGCTAGGTCAAGGGCTATCTGAAGTAGCGCCATATCTGCTTTTGCTCTCTGCAACCCCACACCAAGGAAAAACCGATGCTTTCCACCGGTTGGTTTCCTTGATCGATCCCGAAGAATTTCCTGATATTGAAAGCGTTACGAAAGATCGAGTAAGCCGCCACGTCATCCGAACGGAGAAACGCCGGGCCATCGATGCGGAGGGGAAACCATTATTCAAACCTCGGCGTACACAACTGGTACCCGTTTCGTGGGAAGACCGTCCTGCCTGCGCCGGCGCTCCGGCAGGCAGGCACAGGGAACAGAGCCTTCTTTATCACGCGGTCACTGAGTATGTCCGAGAAGGTTACAACCAGGCGATGCTCGAAAAGCGGAGTTATATTGGTTTCCTGATGATTCTTATGCAGCGATTGGTAGTGTCAAGCACCCGGGCCATCCGGATGAGTTTGGAGCGTCGGCTTGAGGCGCTGGAGACGCCGGAAGAACAACTGACGCTCTTTCCGATGTATTCAGAAGAAGAATGGGCTGACCTGGATGGACAGGAGCAAATTGAAACCCTACTCAAAACCCGTTTGAAGGCAATCAAAAATGAACGAGAAGAAGTCAAGGTGCTTCTTGAGGCTGCGAAAAGATGCGATCAGATCGGGCCCGATGCTAAGGCAGAGGTCCTTCTTAACTGGGTATACCGACTCCAGCAGGAAGAAGGAGATCCGGATCTGAAAGTCTTGATTTTTACAGAGTTCATCCCCACTCAGGAGATGCTTTATCATTTTCTTACAGACCGTGGTTTTCCGGTGGTGTGTCTGAATGGGTCCATGGATATGGATGAACGGAAACGTGCCCAAGACACCTTTGCGAAAGATGCGCGCATGCTGATCTCTACAGATGCAGGAGGAGAGGGTCTAAACCTTCAATTCTGCCATGCGGTTATAAACTACGATATACCCTGGAACCCAATGCGGTTGGAGCAACGTATTGGGCGGGTGGATCGTATAGGTCAAAAGCACGTTGTGCGCGCTGTAAACTTTGTTTTCGAAGATTCAGTGGAGCGTCGAGTGCGTGAGGTTCTTGAGGAGAAATTGGCCGTCATCCTCGAAGAATTTGGTATCGACAAAACTGGGGACGTACTCGATTCGGCCCAGACGGGCCAAATGTTCGACGATCTCTATGTGGAAGGTATTCTCCATCCAGAGACTATAGAGACATCCGTGGAGAATGTAGCGACACGTATTAAATCCATGGCGAAGGGAGTACGCGAGAGTGGATCGGTGCTCGGAGAAACAGAGAACCTGGACCCCAATGAAGCCCAGAGGTTAATGGCACACCCACTCCCGTATTGGGTTGAGTCCATGACCGTCAACTATCTCAGAGCCCACGGTGGTCATGCCGATCGGCATGGTGCTAGGTGGGAACTCAATTGGCCGGATGGCACAAAGATTTATGATGCTGTATTTAGTAGTAGGGATGCTGAACAGATGCCTACTGCGCAGCACCTCACCCTGGAAGACCCTCGGATTCGGGGGTTGGCCATGCAGATCACCCGTGTTGTTCCCGACCAACCGATACCGATCATTGGTCTTTCAGATCTTCCTTCGGATGTGCGTGGGATCTGGTCCTTGTGGAGAATATCGATCTACTCTTCCGATTGGGATCAGAAACGCATTATGCCGCTGTTTCTGCATGACGACGGAAGAGTCTTGCTGCCGACTGCAAGGCGTATCTGGGATGGGCTCCTATCAGACTCTGTTAGGATAGGTGCTTACATTGAAAACGAGGAAGCTCGGCTCATTTTTGAGCGAGTCATGGAAGCTGCAGAAATACATGGAAAACCTGTTTATGAAGAGCTTGTTGAAAAACACCGCCAACACCTAATTGCTGAGCAGGAAAAGGGGGAGCATGCGTTCACGGCACGCCGACGTGCCATTGAGCGAATTGGGTTGCCGGCAGTACGAAATTATAGGCTTGGCCAGCTTGCTCAAGAGGAGAAGTCGTGGCATGAACACCTCGAAAGAAAGGCTAAGGTGAACCCAGAAATGCTGCCCCTAATTATGGTTCGGGTACAGAGAGGTATATCCAATGGGTGATTGGCGCAGCCAAATTCTTCGGGAGTTCACTCCACAGGTTGCACGATTGACGCTCGTGGCTGATCCTGATGGCCTTTTACTTGAAGAGGGTGTTCTGCAAGCGATTCGAGAAAGAGGATTTGAGCTAATTCCGTTTGAGGATCATGTTTCTTTCAGGTATGCTTATGAATCCAGGTTCCGCTCCCGATGGGATGAAGGGAAACACACTGATCTCGTTGTCGTACTTAGATCTGCGTCAAATAGTCTAAACTCGTTACCGTATGATCTTTTGGAGACAGGACGAAAACTCTCGTTCAATTTGGGTGACCTTTTTCCCAATTTGAGTTACCCAGTGGTTGCCTCACTAAATCGCAGTGACCTAGATTCTCTTTATCAAGCACAGAATAAACAAAATCCTGGCCAACTCGGTAACAATGCAACAAAAGATTTCGTCCTTCGCCACGTATTCGAGATCGCTCCAGAGCTCATCAAGCAACCATCGGACCTTCTGAGAGTACTGCTGCGTCGGCATTACAGGGGACAAGGGATCCCCCGCATTCTAGACGAGCGATTTATGTACGTTCTCCGCCAAGGAGGTCTGTTCGATGATTGGCCGCTTGAACAGATTATCCCTGACAAGCAAGCGTTCCTTGGTTTTTTGCAGGAGCGTTGGCCAATATTTCTAGACCGCATCACTGCCATGGACATAAGCAAGGTCCAAGAGGAGAAGCAATCTTACGGCTTAGCGTTCGAAGGGCCTGCCGATTTGCCTTTTGATCATGACGATATCCGTGTTTACATCGACAGTCTGTTCCTCGAAGGGCTGTTGCATCCCGTGCGACATGAAAAATCTGGACTCTTCACTGGGAAATGGGTTGCGGTTGGAATTCGTATTGATGAGAAAGCGGATCGTCTGCGGAGGTTGGATGGTCTCATAAAATCGGTTGAGGGTACGCTACCGGAACCAGAAGCCAGGTACCAGGATTGGGTGCTATTTGCTTATCGTTGGGCGGGGCTCACTGCTTTGTTGGCTGATAGATCTGACGCACAAACATTACAGGTTTTAGAAAGAGTTAAGGAACTTCGTGAGCACTTAGATTCAGCGTTTCTGACATGGGTTCAAAATAGGTTTGCTGGTCTCCACAACCAACCGGCAGTGCCGCCAGTAATGCTCCACCATATTCCACGTTTTCTTGCAAGAGAATTGAGCCAATCAGAAAAAGCCAGGGTTGCTCTCCTTCTGGTCGATGGCTTGGCACTCGATCAGTGGGTTGTGATGCGCGAAGTATTAGGTTCACAGTGTCCAGGCCTTCGTTTTCATGAGGAGGCTGTTTTTGCCTGGATACCGACAATCACCTCAGTATCTCGCCAGTCCGTATTCGCTGGAAAAGCCCCTCTCTTTTTTCCTTCAAGCATCTATGGCACCAACAAAGAACCCATGCTCTGGACCCAGTTTTGGGCAGATCAGGGGCTAAACCAAAACGAGGTGGCTTATGCGAAGGGAATCGGGGATGGAAGTTTCGAGGAAGTCGAAGAAATCCTTTCATATCCTAAGGTGCGTGCCATTGGGCTTGTTGTCGATAAAATTGATAAGATCATGCATGGAATGGAACTGGGGACATCAGGAATGCATAATCAAATCCGGCAATGGACTATGGAAGGATGCATGGCCAAGCTTCTTAATCTCCTTTTGGAACATAACTTTCAAATCTTTCTGACCTCGGACCATGGAAATATTGAAGCCACCGGCTACGGACAGCCTTCCGAAGGTGTAATTGCAGACCTCCGTGGTGAGAGAGTCCGCATTTATCCGGACAGCCTTTTAAGATCAAAGATTAAGAAAGGTTTCTTAGATGCAATAGAATGGCCTGCAATCGGATTGCCAGACGATTTCGTGCCATTGCTTGCTCCAGATCGTTTGGCGTTTATCGCAGAAGGGAGCAGGGCTGTTGCCCATGGCGGAATCTCAATCGAAGAGCTAATTGTCCCACTAATTCGAATAGAAAAGAAATTCTCATGACAGGAATAATCCGGATTGGTTTTAGTCAAAGAATTAGGTTGGAATGGCTTGAAAAAACGGCTAGACTTTTTCTTGCTGGAAACACAAGAGAGGAAATCGAAATGGAACTTCAAGATTTCCTGCAAGATAAGCTGTCCATAGGTGGCCGTGCTGAAAGAGGAACTCGCGAAAAAGCGATCACAATTCTTTTGAAAATATGGGTATCCGTTCCCGGGTCTTTGGCGGCATTTCACAAAGAAGGGCTAGAATTTCTTAAAAAACTGCATCCTGAAGACCACCTGCCAGTCCACTGGGGGATGACAATGGCTGTTTATCCCTTTTTTGCAAATGTTGCAGAACAAGTCGGGCGACTCATACGCTTACAGGAGTCCTTTACCTTGGCTCAAATTCAAAGGCGTATCCGGGAACAGCTTGGTGAAAGGGAAACAGTTGCACGGGCTGCAAGGCGCATCCTATCCTCTTTTGTTGATTGGGGAGTACTTGAGCGAAGCGCGAAGAGAGGAAATTATGAGTGGACCTCTCCACCACACCCAGTAAAACATAGAAGACTTATGGCATGGCTCATAGAATCAGTCTTGATTTCAAATAGTTCAACTTCTGGGTCCCTTAAATCAATTGCCCAAGCCCCTTCACTTTTTCCTTGTAGAATGGATTCAATGAATATCAACGACTTAAAGGAAAATAAAAGACTTGAATTATACCGACAGGGTCTTGATGAAGATATCGTCATGCTGGCCCAGATGGACAGACAAATCGTGGGTCGGTGAAATTCTTCCCAAGCACTTCTCTAATCTTTTGAGGGTGATATCTTAATTTCGATTTATTCAACTTGCTGGCTTGACATAATGGTGAAGGGACTGGGGGTCAAATCTTTATCCTTGAATTAATTTACTCGTTGTGAAATTTGCTATATTCTCGATCCCAAGGATGTATATGGCCCAGATTTCCCTGGCGAAACCTTCCGCGTCCTCAAAGAAAAGGAGGAAAAGCAATACGGCGAATAGCGCACCCGCCGCCTCGTTTTTGAGGCGCTGAAGAGATTTTCGAGGCCAACGGCGAAGGTCCACATTAAGAATCGAGACTTGTATTTTTGCAGCAAAAAATACAATTCCGCTCTCCAGAATTGCATACAACTACAATTTAGGACTCACGCCTGCAGCAGGTATATGCTCGATAAACTTAGGCGTCCCGCTTCCATGCGTGCTTTGGTATGGAAACAAATGGGCAGGATTTAAGAACTGATGGAAACTTGTCAGTCTTCCGAGGTAGAGCCATCTTTATCAAACGAGCGAATAATGTGATAGAACACCACCTCCCTTTGAAAATCAACTTGGAGGGATAGATCTAAATAAATTGGTGTTTTTGGTGGGGATAGTTGAATCAAAAAATCATTTACCAAGATTTTGGTTTATGGATCCTCGTGCCTGGTATTGAGTCAGGAAGCTGGGAACCCTTAAGAGTTTCGGTCCTAATTGGTCTCACGAAATTTGCATAACGTTTCAATTCCCGAGATATGCTCCTGTCTTTGGGAAACCCTGGAACAAACAGCCCTATCATTTTTTGGTGCTGTTCTTTTACAAGGCGCATGGATTCCGCGAGGTCGCTATCATTCGAGACTACAACTGCACAGTCATATCTATTCATCCAGGCGTCATTGAGCAAATGAATAGCTAAATTAACGTCAGACCCCTTTTCCTCTGTTTTGATGACATCCGCAAATTGTTGGGTTGCTGTAGGATTCACCAAAGGGGCCCTAATTGGATTACTCAAAAAATGGCCGTAATAGATTTCTATCTCTGGAATATAAGCTTTTAGAGCTCTTAGATAAACTTGTTGCCTTGTACTTTTTTGCGGATCATGAGGAGGCGAAGAAACGAGAGCGGTAAAATACTTTATCGACAGAATTGAATGTTTAGGATGTAGAACAATCTGCAAGAATTTCTTGAGGTCTAACCATTTTAAAGGAGTACCTTTAACTGACCCATAGTAGAGGTTGAAGCCATCTATATAAATAAAGGTACGAACCTTTTCCATCCAAAAAGCAAGGGCCT
>Ga0315283_10002953_pt1 | contig 14425 bp, 12 predicted proteins | sample YL17G09_0_MG_FD_204541 | JGI IMG/M metagenome (GOLD analysis project Ga0315283, IMG submission 204541) | Sediment microbial communities from Yellowstone Lake, YNP, Wyoming, USA - YL17G09_0 | ecosystem: Environmental > Aquatic > Freshwater > Lake > Sediment | place: USA: Wyoming | collected... | reverse complement strand
CACGCTGATCCAGGGCGTCGTGAACACGTTCGTGATCTTCCTCTCGCGCGTGGTCGGGCACACCGTCGACCGCGTGATCTTCAAGACCGAAGAAGGTCACGGCCCGGCCTTCTGGGTCACCACGATCGTCGCCGACCTCGTGTTCGGCCTGTTCGCCACGATGATCGTCATGCACTTCTCGCGGCAGCGTGAGTTCCGCGCCGACGCGGGCGGTGCAACGCTCGCGGGTCGCCAGGCCATGATCGGCGCGCTCGAGCGGTTGCAGCAGCGCCATTCCGGCGCGCTGCCCGACAAGATGGCCGCATTCGGCATCGCGGGCGGCAAGGCCGCCGGCCTGAAGAAGCTGTTCATGTCGCACCCGCCGCTCGAAGACCGTATCGCGGCGTTGCGCAACTCGGTCGGCTGACCGGACTGTCACGGGCACGGAAGCCGCGCTCCTGACGGGGCGCGGCTTTTTTGTTTTTCAGTTGCACCCGTTCTGGCCCGAATCACGAAATGGCGAGTTCACCACGGACGCGATGAGGCAATCCCGGCATGCAGGCTGAGACCACACTCGTCTGGTTCCGACGGGACCTGCGCCTGGCCGACAACCCGGCGCTCGCACGGGCGGCGTCTGCCGGCGAACGCATCGTGGCTGTCTACGTCCATGCACCGGACGAGGAAGCGCCGTGGAGTCCGGGTGCGGCAAGCCGCTGGTGGCTGCATCACAGCCTGGCGGCGCTCGATGCCGCGTTGCGCGCATGCGGAATCGAACTCACCATTCGTCGCGGCCCGACGTTGTCCTCGCTCGCAGGGCTCGCGCGCGAGGTCGGCGCCACCCGGATCGTATGGAATCGACTCTACGACCCGTCGCTCGTCGCCCGGGATACCGCAGTGAAGGCAGGCCTGCGCAAGCTTGGCCTCGATTGCGAGAGCTACAACGCCTGCCTGCTGCACGAACCGTGGGAAATCCGCACCGCGCAGGGCGGCCCATACCGGGTCTTCACGCCGTTCTGGCGCTCGTGCCAGGCACAACTCGATGCGCAGCCGGCACCCCTCGCACCGCCGCGCCGTCTGTGCGGACCTGCACAGCGCCCGGACAGCGTGCCGCTGGACCGCCTCGAACTGCTGCCCGGGATGCGCTGGGACAAGGGCTTCGCGGCACACTGGGAACCCGGCGAGGACGGCGCGCATCGCCGCTTGCAGGCCTTCTGCGCCGAGTGGCTCGACGGCTACGACGCTGGCCGCAACCGTCCCGACCAGCCGGCCAGTTCGCGCCTGTCACCGCACCTGCATTTCGGTGAGGTGAGCCCGCGACAATGCCTCGTCGCCGCGCGCAACGCCGTCGTCGATCGGCCTGCCGCGCAAAAGTCAGCGGACAGCTTCATCCGCGAGCTCGGCTGGCGCGAGTTCGCCTACCACCTGCTGCATCACTTTCCGCACACCGCCGAGCATCCGCTCGACGAGCGTTTCAAACGGTTCCCGTGGGTCGCAAACCGCGCCCTGCTCGAAGCATGGCAGCAAGGTCGCACCGGCTACCCGCTCGTCGATGCCGGGCTGCGCGAGCTGTGGGCGACCGGATGGATGCACAACCGCGTGCGCATGATCGTCGCGTCGCTGCTCACGAAAAACCTGCAGCAACCATGGCTCGACGGCGCGCGCTGGTTCTGGGACACGCTGGTCGATGCGGACCTCGCCGCCAACACGCTGGGCTGGCAGTGGACGGCGGGCTGCGGCGCCGACGCGGCCCCGTTTTTCCGCATTTTCAATCCCGTCCTGCAGGCCGAACGCTACGACCCGGCACGAATCTACCTGCGCCGCTGGCTTCCGGAACTTGCCCAGCTGCCGGACAACTGGATCCACCGTCCGTGGCAGGCTCCCGCCGAGGTCCTCGCGAAGGCCGGGGTGACGCTCGGAGAAACCTACCCGCACCCGACCGTGGATTTCCCCGTCAGTCGCCAGGCGGCGCTGTCCGCCTACGGCGCAATCAAGGAACCGGCACCCGCCCTGCAGCCCTGAATCCGCACCTGCCGGCGGGCCGAATCGTCGGTCATGCCACGCCCGACATCTTTTTTCCGTTCGATCACCCTCAGCCTGGCGGCCTGCGCAGCTTTGTTCGCGGGCAATGCCGGCGCCTCGACGTTGCCGGAGCCGGTCCTCAAGGGCAACCACGTGCTGCAGCGGGTCGGCGCGGGCCAGCTGAACTGGCTGGGGCGCCCGGTGTACGCGGCGAGCCTGTGGACGACTGCGGGCAGTTTTGGCGGATACCTGCCAGGTGAACCCGTCGCGCTCAGCCTGTGGTACCAGCGTGAGTTCTCGCGGGAGCAACTGCTCAAGATCACGGCCACCGCATGGCGGCTGATGGGCTCCGTGCCGCCGGAGCAGCGCGACCGGTGGCTGGCATCGCTGAAGACTTTCTGGTCCGACGTCGGGCCGGGCGACAACGTGACCACGGTGGTGATACCGGGCCGTTTCACCCGTTTCTACAATCACCGGGAATTCATCGGCCAGATTGACGATCCGGCCTTCGGGCCGTCGTTCCTCGCGATCTGGCTGGACCAGCGCAGCGTCGTCGGGGACCTGCGCGTGCAGCTGCTTGGCGCGGAAAGCACCGTAGCCAGGCGGTGAATCAGATTCACATGAACGATCCGACGAGCGGCGGCCTCTTGCTCAAGCTGCGCCAATGGTTCGATTCCGGTGAGCCCGATCCCGACGCGCCACGCCAGGGGGCCGGCGAGACCGGGGTCGACTGGGGCCGCATCGTGCCGTTTGCGCTCATGCACGTGGCCTGTCTCTTTGCGTTCTACGTCGGCGTTAGCGCGACGGCCATCGCCGCCTGCGTGGCCATGTATCTCGTGCGCATGTTCGCCATCACCGGCTTCTATCACCGCTACTTCTCCCACCGGTCGTTCCGGACCTCGCGCCCGGCGCAGTTCGTATTCGCCCTGCTTGGCGCTTCGGCCGTGCAGCGCGGTCCGATCTGGTGGGCGGCGCACCACCGGCACCACCACGCCTTCTCCGACAAGCCTCAGGATACGCATTCGCCGGTGCAGGACGGCTTGCTGTGGGCGCACATGGGCTGGTTCCTGTCGAAGCATCACTTCCATCCCGACCTGCGCCGTGTCCGCGACCTGCTGCAATACCCGGAACTGCGCTGGCTCGACCGTTTCGACATCCTGGTGCCGTTCGTGCTCGCACTCTGCCTGCTGTTCACCGGCATGGCGCTCGAACAGTTCGCGCCACAGCTCGGCACGACGGGCGGACAACTGCTGGTGTGGGGTTTCTTCGTCTCGACGGTCGCCTGCTACCACGGCACCTACACCATCAACTCGCTCTGTCACGGCTGGGGTTCGCGCCGCTACCAGACCAAGGACGACAGCCGCAACAATGCACTGCTCGCCGTGATCACGCTCGGGGAGGGCTGGCACAATAATCACCACCATTACCCGAGCGCGGTGCGCCAGGGGTTCTACTGGTGGGAGATCGACATCACCTATTACCTGCTGCGCGGCCTCGCTGCGCTCGGCGTGATCTGGGATCTCAACCAGGTGCCCGAGCGCATCCGCGACGCTCGCGCAGCGAGCCCGGCATGAGGATCGCAGTCGTCGGCAGCGGCATCGCCGGGCTGTATGCCGCGTGGCGTCTCGCCCCCGCACACGACGTGACGCTGTTCGAGGCCGCCGGCTACGCGGGCGGCCACACCAACACGGTGGACGTCGAATCCGGCGGGCGCCACTGGGCGATCGACACGGGTTTCATCGTCTTCAACGACTGGACCTACCCGAACTTCATCGCGATGCTGCGCGAACTCGGGGTGGCCTGGCAGCCCTCCAACATGAGCTTCAGCCTGCGCTGCGAGCGCTCAGGCCTGGAATACAACGGCACGTCGGTCAACTCGCTGTTCGCACAGCGGCGCAACGTCGTCCGGCCGTCGTTCCTGCGCATGATCGCGGACATCCTGCGCTTCAATGCCCGTGCCAAAGCCTGGCTGCACGATCCCCGCTCGGCCGACGTCACGCTCGGCGAGTTCCTCGATGCGGGCGGTTACTCGCAGCAGTTCGTCGCGCATTACGTCGTGCCGATGGGCCGCGCCATCTGGTCGGCCGAGGAGTCGGCCATGCTGTCGTTCCCGGCGCGGTTCTTCATCGGGTTCTTCGACCGCCACGGGTTCCTCAACGTCGACCACCGTCCGGTCTGGCAGACGGTGCGCGGCGGCTCGCGTGAGTACGTGCGCGCGCTGCTTGCGGCAACACGGGCCACCGTGCGCCTGTCCACGCCGGTCGAATCGATCCGCCGCCTGCCAAACCAGGTGCTGCTGCGCACACGTAACGGTGACGTGGAAGCGTTCGACCACGTGTTCCTGGCATGCCATTCGGACCAGGCGCTTGCCCTGCTCGAAGCACCCACTCCCGCCGAAAGCGAATCCCTCGGCGCCATGCCGTATGCGGCCAACGAAGCGATCCTGCACACGGACAGCAGCATCCTGCCGCGGCGCAGGCTCGCGCAGGCGGCGTGGAACTACCACCTGCTGCGGGACCCGCAGGAACCCGTTGCGCTGACGTACGACATGAACGTGCTGCAGGATCTCCAGGGCGCGCCTGCGCGCTTCCTGGTCACCCTCAATCACCGCGGCGCGATCGACGAACGCCGCGTCCTCCGGACCTTCCAGTACACGCATCCGGTGTACACGCCAGCGGGCGTCGCGGCGCAGGCACGGCACCGCGAGCTCAACGGCGCCCGGCGCACGTACTTCTGCGGTGCATACTGGCGCTCGGGATTTCACGAAGACGGTGTCGTCAGCGCGCAGGCGGCGCTGGCGCATTTCGGCGAGGACCTCGAACGTGCACAGTTGCCTCTACCACGGGTCGGTTAGGCACCGGCGGTTCGAGCCGACGGGGCATGCGTTCCATTACCGGCTGGCGCTGCTGTACCTCGACCTCGACGAAACCGGGACCGTGTTTGCCGGACGCTGGTTCTGGTCGGCAGGCGCGCGGCCGGGGCTCGCGCACTGGCACCGTGCAGACCACTACGGTGATCCACAGCGCGACCTGCGCGAGTGCATCCGCGAACTGGTGCGCACACGCGCGGGCGTGGACGCCGACGGGCCGATCCGCCTGCTGACACATCCGCGGCACTTCGGCTACGGCTTCAATCCAGTGAGCTTCTATTTCTGTTTCGACTCGGCCGATCGCGATCTCGTCGCCATCGTCGCCGAGGTCGACAACACCCCATGGGGCGAGCGGCACTGCTACGTGCTGCCGCAGCATGCCAATCGCGGCACACCGGAGCGCCTGCAGTTCCTGTTCGGCAAGGATTTCCACGTCTCACCCTTCATGCCCATGGACATGGGGTACGACTGGCGCTTCACGCGGCCCGACCAGGCGCTGGCCGTGCACATGGCAAGCCACCGCGAAGGGCGCAAGGCGTTCGAGGCGACCATGACGCTGCGGCGCAAGCCGATCACCGGCGCGGCGCTCGCCGGGTCGCTCGCGCGCCATCCACTGGTCACTTTGAAGGTCACCGCCGCAATCTACTGGCAGGCGCTGCGGCTCTGGCTCAAACGCGTGCCGGTGTACACCCATCCCGACAAGACCGGCGCAGGGCATCGACACCGCGACGGCCGGATCGATCCCCTGGAGACGACGCCATGAACAAGCCCAGCGCAGCCACCGCCTCCATCATCCCCGCGCTCGACACCATGCCGCCCCCTGCGGCCGGCACCGCAGGCACATGGCTGCAACGGCTCGGCAAGCGCCTGTTCCTGAATGCGCTCGGCAGGTTCCAGCACGGCGAACTGACGCTCGTCGTACCGGCCACCGGCGAGCGCCATGTCTTCGGTCGGCGCACGCCGCAATGTGACGTGCACGCCACGCTCGAGATCCTGCATCCGCAGACGTTCGCCGACGCAGCGTTCGGCGGCACCGTGGGCGGCGGCGAGGCCTACATCCGCGGCCAGTGGCGCGCGGACGACCTGACGGCGCTCGTGCGATTGTTCGTGGCCAACCGCGAAGCCATGGAGTCATTCGAGGGCGCCGCGACCTACGTCAGCGATCCCGTGCGGCGGGTACTGCACTGGATCAACCGCAACAGCATCGACGGCAGCCGCCGCAACATCTCCGCGCACTACGATCTCGGCAACGACCTGTTCGCACTGTTCCTCGACCAGACGATGATGTATTCCTGCGCCGTGTTCGAGCGCGAGGACATGAGCCTGCACGAGGCCCAGGTCGCGAAACTCGACCGCATCTGCCGCCGGCTGCAGCTGACTCCCAACGATCACCTCGTCGAAATCGGCACCGGTTGGGGCGGCCTCGCCCTGCACGCGGCGCAGCGCTACGGCTGCAGGGTCACGACCACGACGATTTCCCGCGAGCAGCACGACTGGGCCGAGGAAAAGCTCCACGCGGCTGGACTGTTGCAGAGCGGCCAGGTCACGCTGCTGCTCGAAGACTATCGAAACCTCGCGGGCAGGTACGACAAGCTGGTGTCGGTCGAGATGATCGAGGCCGTCGGCCACCAGTACCTCGACACCTACACGGCCAGGTGCTCGTCGCTGCTCAAGCCCGAAGGCGCAATGCTGCTGCAGGCGATCACGATCCAGGACCAGGTGTACGAGCAGGCGCTGCAGTCGGTCGACTTCATCCAGCGCTATATCTTCCCTGGCAGCTTCATCCCGTCAGTAACGGCGATCACCGATTCCTTCCGCCGCGTGACCGACATGAAGGTCTTCCACCTCGAAGACATCGGACCGCACTACGCGACGACGCTGCGCAAGTGGCGCGAGAACTTCCTGGCGCGTCTCGCGGACGTCCGCCAGCTGGGTTACCCGGACAGCTTCATCCGCATGTGGGAGTTCTATCTCTGCTATTGCGAAGGCGGCTTCCTCGAGCGGCAGATCGGCGACGTCCAGATGCTGCTGACGAAACCGCGGTGCCGTCTGCCCGCGCCGGTCTGATTCGCCTGCGCGACCGCCACGGCTTCCGCCCCATACGGCGCGGGGCCTCCATACGCGGGTCTGCGCCGTCCCGAGAGTCGTGCTGGCAGAGTCGAGGCCCTTGGCCAGGCCATTTGCCGCCGGGGCCCTCGATCACGAACCGTCAGGCACCGCGGATACCGGGGCACGGGTTTCACCTACTGGCCGGACGCCGCCGCTGACGCGACAATCCGGAACCAGTCCAACGCGCCGGAGCCCGCCATGACCCAAGCCGCCATCCTCGAAGGCCTGAGCAAGTCCAAGCTGGCAGTCGAGATGACCGAGGAGCAACGCAAGGCGCTCGCGGCGGTCATGACGCTGCGCGACCTCGACCAGGGCGAGGTGATCGTGCGCGAAGGCGCTACCGACGATCACCTGTACGTGGTCATCAGCGGTGGCGTCGCCGTGGTCAAGGAGGCAGGCGCCGGCAGCGACAATGAAGTGACCCTCAACGTCATCCGGCCGGGCGACGTCGTCGGCGAACTGTCGTTCCTCGACGGCGCCACACGCTACGCGTCGCTGGTGGCGCTCAGCGGCACGCGAGTGATCGGCCTGAGCCGCGGCGACCTGGAGGGCCTGCTCGAGACCAACCCTCACCTCGTTTACCGGGTGATGCGCGCCATCGTGCGGGTCGTCCACGACCTGCAGCGCCGCCTGTCGATGCAGACGGCCGAACTGACGAACTACCTGTACAAGACGCACGGGCGCTACTAGCCCGCTGCCGCACCAAATTGGGTCGTCACGGTTGTGACGCGGGGCCGTTCTGCACCGACCCGGCGCAGCCGGGGGCGCCAAAGGGGCGACGCCGGGGCTGGCATGATTCTCGCTACTGCAGTGCAGACGCCGCTGCCCAACCTCCATGGACCGCCCAGACCAGACTGCCCTGCCGCATGACGAGATGTACACCGCCGACGGGAAGGTGCGCCCGTCGTACGGGGTGTATGCGGACTGGCTGATCCACCAGCCCGAGGACGTGCTGCGGCAGAAGCGCGCCGAAGCCGACAGCCTCTTCCACCGCGTCGGCATCACGTTCGCGGTCTACGGCGAGCAGGACGGCAACGAGCGCCTGATTCCCTTCGACATCGTGCCGCGCATTCTCTCGGCCGATGAGTGGCGCAAGCTCGCCGCGGGATTGCGCCAGCGCGTGCAGGCGCTGAACGCCTTCATCGCCGACATCTACCATGGCCAGGACATCCTGCGGGCCGGGCTGCTCGGCCCCGAGCAGATCTTCTGCAACCACCAGTACCGGCCGGAGATGCAGGGACTCGACGTGCCTGGCGGCATCTACGCGCACATCGCCGGCATCGACATCGTGCGGGCCGGCCAGGGCGAGTTCTACGTGCTGGAGGACAACCTGCGCGTGCCCTCCGGCGTGTCGTACATGCTCGAGGACCGCAAGATGATGATGCGGTTGTTCCCGGAGCTGTTCGCGCTCAATCGCGTCGCGCCGGTCGAGCACTATCCGGACCGGCTGCTCGAGAACCTGGCGAGCGTCGCACCGGCGGGGGTCGCGGATCCCGTCGTCGTGGTACTGACGCCCGGCGCACACAACAGCGCGTACTTCGAGCACGCATTCCTCGCGCAGCAGATGGGTGTCGAACTCGTCGAGGGCCAGGACCTGTTCGTGCGCAGCGGCTTCGTCTACATGCGCACCACGCGCGGCCCGCAACGCGTGGACGTGATCTACCGCCGGATCGACGACGACTTCCTCGATCCACTGGTGTTCCGGCCGGACTCCGTGCTCGGCGTGCCGGGGCTGATGTCAGCCTACCGCGCGGGGCGCGTCACTGTCGCGAATGCGATCGGCACGGGCATCGCCGACGACAAGTCGATCTACCCCTACGTGCCCGACATGGTGCGCTTCTATCTTGGCGAGGAGCCGCTGCTCGCCAACGTGCCGACCCGCATCCTGCGCCGTCCCGACGACCTGGCGTATGCGCTGGCACACCTCGACGAACTCGTCGTCAAGGAAGTCCACGGCGCGGGCGGGTACGGCATGCTGGTCGGGCCGACGGCCTCAACCGCCGAGCGCGAGGACTTCCGCCTGCGCATCCTCGCCGCGCCCGAGAAATACATCGCGCAACCGACCCTCGCGCTCTCCACCTGCCCCACGTTCGTCGAGCAGGGCGTGGCGCCCCGCCACATCGACCTGCGGCCCTTCGTGCTGTCCGGCAAGGAAGTCACGATCGTGCCGGGCGGGCTCACGCGCGTGGCGCTGCGCGCCGGCTCGCTGGTGGTGAACTCGTCGCAGGGCGGCGGCACCAAAGACACCTGGGTGCTGGAGGGCTGAGGCGTGCTGAGCAGCACCGCAGACCACGTGTACTGGCTCGGCCGCTACGCCGAACGCGCGGAGAACCTCGCGCGCACGCTCGACGTCCAGTACCGCCTCTCGCTGCTGCCGCGCTCGGCGGCCGCCGAGGACACGGGCTGGGGCCGAACGCTGGCCACGCTCAGCCTGGCCGACAGCTATGCGGCGCGCTTCGGCGACGCGTTCGAAGCCCACCGCGCCATCGACTTCCTCGCGTTCGACCGCGACAACCCGTCGAGCATCCTGAGCTGCCTGCGGTCCGCGCGCGAGAACGCGCACGCCGTGCGCGGCACCATTTCCTCAGAGATGTGGGAGACGTTCAATGCCACCTGGCTCGAGGCACGCAGCAACGCGCCGACGCGATTCACGGCGCGCAACGTCGCTGAGTTCATCGAGTGGGTGAAGTACCGCGCCCACCTGGCCCGCGGCGTCGTGCTCGGCTCGATGCTGCGCGACGAGGGCTACCACTTCATGCAGATCGGCACGTTCCTCGAGCGTGCGGACGGCGTCACGCGCCTGCTGCGCATCCGCCTCGCCTGCGAGGCCACCGACAATGCGGGCGAGCCCGTCACGCACGACTACCTGCCGTGGACCGTGCTGCTGCGGGCACTCTCGGCCTACGAGATCTTCCGTCGCGTCTCACGCGACCGCGTGACGCCGATGCACGTGATCGAGTTCGCGGCGTTCCGGCCCGACGTGCCCCGTTCGCTGCTGCGCTCGGCCGAACTCGTGTTCGACAACCTGCAGGCGGTCGCCAACGCGCAGTCGGTCGAGACCGTGCGCCGGGCGGGCGTGCTGCACGCGATGCTGCGCTTCGGCACGCTCGACACGCTGGGCGCGGCCGGCGCGGAATCGTTCCTGCAGGACGTGCTGGCGCGGGTGGCGGACCTGAGCGACCGCATCGGCAGGGACTTCCTCGGCCACGTGGCACTCGACTGACGGCCGGCAGCGCGCGCCCAGGGGAACCGACATGCAACTGCACATCCGGCACGAAACCAGCTACGTCTACGAAGAGACGGTGAGCTACAGCATCCAGTCGCTCAAGCTCACGCCGCGCAGCGAGCCGGGCCAGCGGGTGCTGTCGTGGCGCATCACGGCGCCGGGCGAACGGCTCGAGCAGATCGACCCGTATGGCAACGTCACCCATTTCGTGACCATGGAAACGCCGCACCGCGAGATGCGCATCGTGGTGGAAGGCATCGCGGACATCGCGGCCGACCAGGACAGCACCGGCGTGGCCGCCCCGCTGGCCGGCGAACTGTCCCCTCTCGCCTTCCTCGCGCCGACGAGCCTGACCCGTGCGAACGGCTCCATCCGCGAGATGGCGGAGCGCCACCTCGGCCGGCACCCACCCACGCGCGCGACGCTGCTGGACCTCGTGGCCGGCGTGCGCAACGCAGTCGCCTACGAACCCGGGGTCACGGACGTGAGTCATTCCGCCATCGAGGCGCTGGACCTCGGTGTCGGCGTCTGCCAGGACCAGGCGCACGTCTACGTCGCCTGCTGCCGGGCGGCCGGCATCCCGGCGCGTTATGTCAGCGGCTACGTGTACACGGGCACCACTGGCGAGGTGGCAAGCCACGCGTGGATCGACGCGTGGCTCGGCGACGTGGGTGGCTGGCTCAGCCTGGACGTGTCCCACGGCGAAGCAACCGGGGCCGCGCATTGCCGCCTGGCGGTGGGCCGCGACTACCTCGATGCAGCGCCGGTACGGGGCGTGCGGCGCGGCGGCGGGCGCGAGCAATTGACGGTCGCCGTCAAGCTCGCGGCAATGGGCGGTGGCGCGCCTGCACCTGCCGGGGTTCACGTGCAACAGTGAGTCCAGGCCGCCGGCGGCGCGCTTGGCACGGGCGTCGACGCAGGCCTACCATTCCCTACCACCGCGTTTGCCCGGGATCTCCATGACGTACTGCGTATCGATGCTGCTGGATGCCGGCCTCGTGTTCCTGTCGGACTCGCGCACCAATGCGGGCGTCGACCAGATCAACACGTTCCGCAAGACCACGGTCTTCGAACGACCGGGCGATCGTGTCATCGTCCTCATGTCCGCGGGCAACCTCGCGATCACGCAGGGCGCTCTCAACCTGCTGGCGGAGCGCATTGCGAGCCAGACGGGCGAGATGACCCTGCTGAATGCCCCGAACCTGTTCGAGGCCGCCCGCTGCGTCGGCAGCGCGCTGCGCGAGATGCACCAGCGTGACGCCGAGGCCTTGCGCCTGCAGGGCATCGAATTCAACCCATCGTTCATCCTCGGCGGGCAGATCAAGGGCGAGTCACCACGGCTCTTCCACATCTATGCCGCCGGCAATTTCGTCGAGGCGACGCCCGACACTACGTATTTCCAGATCGGCGAATCGAAGTACGGCAAGCCGATCATCGACCGCGTGACCCGCCGCAGCATGCCGTTGAGCGAGGCCGCCAAGTGCGCGCTGATCTCGATGGATTCGACGATCCGGTCGAACCTGTCGGTCGGCCTGCCGCTGGACCTCGTGATCGTCCGCCGCGACGAGTACAAGATCAGCAGCCACGTCGACATCGACGCGGGCAATGAGTATTTCCAGCGCATCCGTGAACGGTGGGGCGAGGCACTGCGCGAGATTTTCAGCGAGCTGCCGAATCCCGATTGGCTCATGTCGTCGCCGCCGGAGGCCGGCCGGCTCGCGCCGCCCCCGGCGCCGGCGCGACTGCAACCACGCGCGAAGTGACGCAAGTTCCGCAACCGGCATCGGTAGAAGAACGGAGCGAGCCCGGCCGCAGGCCCGCTATCATGCGCGCACCTCAGTAGACACAGGTTTCCTGCCGTATGTCCGTGATCCGCCTGGCGTGGTTGTTGGCGCTCCTCTGCGTGTCCGGACTTGCCGGCGCAGAGACCGGCGACCCGCAAGCTGACGCCTTCTGGTACTCCACCGCCGCAGATGGCACGCCCACCGTCCGGCTGTATTACTTCTTCTCGCCCACCTGCCCGCACTGCCAGGCAGCGAAGCCGTTCATCGCCGAGCTGCAGGCGAAGAATCCGTGGCTCGAGGTCAAGCGGTACTCGGTGAAGGATCACCGTGGCAACGCGAAATTCTATTACGAGACGGCACAGTCGCTCGGCGTCGAGGCGCTGTCGGTGCCCGGATTCGTGTTCTGCCGGCAGATCATCATCGGCTACGACTCGGCCGAGACCACCGGCAAGGAACTCGCGGACGCGCTGCAGGCCTGCCACGAGCGGCGCCTGTCGAATCCCGGCGCAACGGATCCCGCGTCCGCGGCTGGCGGCGGCACTGCGTCCGGTGCCACGACGAAGCTTGCTGCGGCCGAAGAAAAGGCCGGCACCACCGTGAACGTGCCCTTCATCGGCCCCGTGGATGCCAAGGCATTCTCGCTGCCGGTGCTGACGCTGGTGCTTGCCGGCATGGATGCGTTCAATCCGTGCGCCTTCTTCGTGCTGCTGTTCCTGCTCAGCCTGCTGGTGCACGCCAAGAGCCGCACGCGCATGGCGATCATCGGCGGCACCTTCGTGCTGTTCTCCGGCATCGTCTACTTCGTCTTCATGGCCGCGTGGCTCAACGTGTTCCTGATCGCCGGCGAGCTGCGAGTGATCACGTTCATCGCCGGCCTGGTCGCGCTGACGGTCGCCGCGCTCAACATCAAGGACTACTTCTGGTTCAAGGCGGGCCCGAGTCTCTCCATTCCAGACTCGGCCAAGCCGGGCCTGTTCAAGCGCATGCGCGAAGTCGTAGCCTCGGGCAGCATGGGTCCGATGCTGGTCAGCACCGTCCTGCTGGCGATCGTCGCCAATTCGTACGAGCTGCTCTGCACGGCAGGCTTTCCGATGGTGTACACGCGGGCGCTGACGCTCGCGGACCTCGAGCCCTGGCAGTATTATGCGTGGCTGGCGGCGTACAACGTGATCTACGTGCTGCCGCTGCTCGCGATCGTAACGGTGTTCACCAGGACCATGGGTGCGCGCAAGCTGTCCGAGTCCGAAGGCCGCCTGCTCAAGCTGATCTCCGGCTTCATGATGCTGGGCTTCGGCCTCGTGCTCATCATCGCGCCCAACCTGCTCACCAACGCGCTCGCCTCGATCCTCGTGCTGGCCGCTGCGGTCGGGGCCTCGCTGGTCGTGGCGAAGGTCGCCGCGCCTCGCACGGCCTGATCGGGCGCGGATGCGGGACACTTCATCCGACGCCAGGGCCGCCGCGCTGGAGCGCATCCGTGCGCTGCTGGGGCCGGCGGGCTGCATCGACGCGCCCGACCTGAAGCAGCGCTTTCTAACCGACTTTCGTGGCCTGTACAGCGGCGCCACGCCGCTGGTGGCCTGCCCCGTCACGACGACGGAGGTGGCGCAGGTCCTTGCCCTCTGCAACGGCGCCGGCATCGGCGTCGTGCCGCAAGGCGGCAACACCAGTTATTGCGGTGGCGCGACGCCCAGCGCCAAAGGCGACCAGGTCGTCCTGTCGTTGCACCGCCTGAACCGAATCCGCGAAATGGATGCGGCGAATTTTTCGCTCGTGGCCGAGGCAGGCTGCGTTCTGGCCGACGTGCAGTCCGCAGCGCAGGCCGCTGACCGCCTGTTCCCCCTCGCGCTGGGCTCGGAGGGCAGCTGCCAGGTCGGCGGCAATCTCTCCACCAATGCCGGCGGGCTCGCCGCCGTGCGTTACGGCGTCGCGCGCGACCTGGTGCTCGGCCTCGAGGTCGTGCTCGCTGACGGCCGTGTCATCGACGGCCTGACCAGCCTGCGCAAGGACAACACCGGCTACGACCTGCGGAATCTCTTCATTGGCGCGGAAGGCACGCTCGGCGTCATCACCGCGGCGAGCCTCAAATTGTTCCCGCGACCGCGCACGGTCGAGACGGCTTGCGTGGCGGTGCCTGGCATGTCCGCCGCGGTCGAACTGCTGGCACACCTGCGCGCGGCCACGGGCGACTGCGTCACGAGCTTTGAGTACCTGCCGCGCATCGCGCTGGAGTTCACCGTGCGCCACATCCCGGGAGTGGCGGACCCGCTCGGCGCAGCGTATCCCGCCTATGTGCTGTGCGAAGTCTCCACCGCACGGCAGGACCCGCAGTTGCGCGGCCTGCTCGAAGACGCACTCGGCACGGCCATGGAGCGAGGCCAGGTGCTCGAAGCTGCGTTCGCGGAATCGATTGCGCAACGCGAGGCGCTCTGGCGACTGCGT
>Ga0315283_10002952_pt1 | contig 14430 bp, 15 predicted proteins | sample YL17G09_0_MG_FD_204541 | JGI IMG/M metagenome (GOLD analysis project Ga0315283, IMG submission 204541) | Sediment microbial communities from Yellowstone Lake, YNP, Wyoming, USA - YL17G09_0 | ecosystem: Environmental > Aquatic > Freshwater > Lake > Sediment | place: USA: Wyoming | collected... | reverse complement strand
CCGGGAGAGAAATATACCCATACCAAACGGGCGATTTACGGCGATATCATGAGTTACTACGGGGCGCCTGCCGGAAATATCGCCACGGGGATCGGAGCCGGCACCATCATCATGTTCGGAAGCGAGCAGATGAAGAAAGAGTGGCTCCCCAAGATTGCCGACGGCGAGCTGAGCTTCTGGCTGGCCTACAGTGAGCCCAATGCGGGCTCCGACCTGGCCTCCCTGCAGACGAGCGCCGTTGAGGACGGCGATGATCTCGTCATCAACGGCAGCAAGATCTGGGGCAGCGGCGCCCACGTTTCCGACTGCGCCTGGATGGTCGTCAGGACCGATCCCCGGGCGACGAAGAAATACCAGGGCATCACCATGCTGATCGTGCCCAACGACGCACCCGGCATCGAAATCAGGCCGCTCATCAACATCTGCGGCATTCATTCCTTCAACGAGGTCTTCTTCGACAACGTCCGCGTCTCCAAAAAGAACATCGTGGGAGAGATGCATCAGGGCTGGTACTATCTCATGGTGGCGCTGGGCTTCGAAAGACTCGCCGTTCCCCTGGGCGGCTTCCGGCGGACCCTGGAGCAGCTGGTGCGCTACACCAAAGAGACCATGCGCAACGGAAAGCCCCTCAGCAAGGACCCCCTGGTCCGCAGCCGCCTGGCCGACATCGCGACGAAGATCGAGATCGTCGGCAAGTTCTACTGGCAGATCGCCTGGAAGGGCGACAGGGGGATCGATTCGGAAACCGACGCCTCCATTGCGAAACTGGTTTCCACGGAAATCAGCAAGGATCTTGCCTTTGCCGCCATGGACATCATGTCGCCCTACGGCCAGCTTGCCACCGATTCCAAGTGGGCTCCGCTGGCGGGAAGGGTGCAACTGGGTTATCTCGACTGCATCTCGGCCCTGGTCGGCGCCGGGACGAACGAGATCCAGCGCAACATCATCGCCCAGCGCGGGCTCGGTCTGCCCCGTGGTAAATAAACATCATCATTGTGGTATAAACGATTGAGGAGGAAAAGATGGATCTGAGTTTCACTGAGGAACAGGAAATATTAAAAAAGTCGGCCCATGATTTCCTTGCCAAGGAATGCCCGAAAAAACTGGTGAAGGAACTGGATGAGAGCGAGACCGGTTACTCCCCGGAACTATGGAAAAAAATGGCGGATCTGGGCTGGATGGGTTCCGTCCTGCCCGAGGAGTACGGCGGCAGCGGCGGCAGTTATCTCGATTTGATCGTCCTTTTGGAGGAGATGGGATACAACATCCTGCCGGGTCCCTTCTTTTCGACAATGATCCTGGGCGCTATCCCCATCCTTCAGGCCGGCACGGAAGCCCAGAAACAGGCCTATCTGCCCGTCATCGCTGAAGGCAAAAAGATCTTCACCATGGCCCTCACCGAGGTCAGCGGCAAATATGAGGCCGCCGCCGTTATGGTCAAGGCGACCCCTGCCGGGGATGGTTATGTCATCAACGGCATGAAACTTTTCGTACCCGATGCCCACATTGCGGACTACATCCTCTGCGTCGCCCGGACGAAGGACGGCGTCGATCCCGAAGAAGGGATCACCGTCTTTATCGTCGACGGGAAGGCGCCGGGGATCAAGACGACGTTGCTTATGACCCTGGCCCGGGACAAGCAGACAGAGGTCGTCTTCGACAATGTGAAGGTGGGCAAGGACAGGATCCTGGGCGAGGTGGATAAGGGATGGGCCATCGTGAAGGATACCCTGCGGAAGGCGGCTGTGGCCAAGGCGGCCGAGCTTGTCGGCCATTCCCAGGCGGCGCTCGAGATGGCCGTCAGCTATGCCAAGGAGAGGGTCCAGTTCGGGCGCCCCATCGGCAGCTTTCAGGCAATCCAGCATTACTGCGCTAACATGCTGACCGATGTGGACGGCGCGCGCTACATCACCTATGAGGCCGCCTGGATGCTTGCTGAGGGCCTCGATGCGACGAAACAGGCCGCCATGGCCAAGGCCTGGGTCGGCGATGCCTCCCGGCGGGTGACGCTTCTGGCCCATCAGATCTTCGGGGCGGTCGGTTTCACCATGGAGCTCGATTTGCACCTCTACTACCGGCGCGCCCTTGCGGGGGCCCAGGCCTTCGGCGACAGCGATTACCAGCGCGAGATCGTGGCCCAGGCCATCGGGCTCTGATGTGACCGTCGTCACCGCCGGGTGAGGAAGTCTGAGGGGTATGGTCCTTGTTCAAATCGGGTTTCATAGGGATCATCGGGCGGCCCAATGTGGGGAAGTCGACGCTTCTCAATGCCATTTTAGGAGAGAAGCTCGCCATTGCGACCCACAAGCCCCAGACCACCCGAAACCGGATCATGGGGATCAGAACCTTCAGGGACGGCCAGTTTATTTTTATCGATACACCGGGTATCCACCGGGTCTCGACCCCTCTGAACCGGTCCATGGTCGAGGCCGCCCTGGACACCATCAGAACCGTAGACATCTTGCTGCTGCTTGTGGAGGCGGGTGCCGGCTTTCATCCCGGCGACGGGCTCATCGTCGATAAGCTCCTCGGCACCGCTTTGCCTGTCCTTCTCATTATCAACAAGATCGACCAGGTGGAAAAGAAGAGCCTGCTGCCCCTGATCGATCGGTTCCGGCATCTGTTCGCCTTTCGCGAGATCATTCCCATCTCCGCCCTGCGCGGGGATGGGGTTGAGATCGTCATCGACGAACTCCTGAAGATCCTTCCCGAAGGACCCCGCTATTTTCCGGAGGATATGATCACGGACCGCTCCGAGCGCTTCCTTGCCGCCGAGATCATCCGGGAAAAGATCACCCTGCTCACCCACAAGGAGGTTCCCTATGCCAGCGCCGTCGTCGTGGAGGCCTTCAAGGAGGACGAGGAGCGGAATCTCATCCGCATCGCGGCCACGATTCATGTGGAAAAAGGCTCCCAGAAGGCGATCCTCATCGGCAAGGGGGGAGGCATGCTGAAGGAGATCGGCACCCAGGCGCGGCTGGAGCTGGAACGCTTCTTCGCCGCCAAGATATTTCTGGAGCTCTTCGTCCGGGTGCAGAAGGACTGGACCCACAATCCACGAATGCTCCGGGAGTTCGGGTATACGAAGCCGCACTGATGTGCCCCGGTGAGAGGGCAATTAGGTTCGAAAATCTTCCCTTGAGTGATTCTCATGCCATTTATCAACGTACTCTCCTACCGTATATCACCGCTCATCTTCGTAGAACCCGACCGTGCTGTGAGTCCTGTGCTTGCAGGAATCGCGGGTGCGTCGGTGATTTCGGCGCATGCCGCCATCAAGAAGGTGTGATATGTACTCGGACTTGAAGGGGAAAACCGCCATTGTCACCGGAGCGGGCAAGAGGACCGGCATCGGGTTCGCCATTGCGGAAAAGCTGGCAGCTTACGGTGCGAACGTCATCATCGCCGACCTGGGAGACCTCCCCTGCGGCAACGCCCAGGTGAAAACCGGAACGGGGGACGAGATGCGCTCGATCGCCGAGGAGCTCTCGGAAAGGTTTGGAGTGCAGAGCCTTGCCGTCAATGTGGATGTTACCAGCAATGATTCCATCCGGGGGATGGTTCAGGAAATCGGAGCCGTCTTCGAGCGGATCGGGATCCTCTGCAACAATGCCGGTGCATCGTTCGGGGTTCCCAATGCGGTGCATACCTATGATGAAGCTGCCTGGATGAAGACCATCGATGTGAATCTGCACGGGGTGTTCAGGGTCTGCAGGGCCGTCATTCCGCTGATGCAGGCGCAAGGCGGTGCGATCATCAATACGGCGTCACGTGCCGGCAAGGTGCCCCCCCTGTTCAATGGCGCCTATGCAGTGGCAAAGGCAGGGGTCATAATGATGACCAAGGTCATGGCCAAAGAACTCGCCGGAAACAATATCAGAGTCAATGCGATCTGTCCCGGGCAGATCAGGACCGATCTCGAAACATGGCGGTTCGGTCTCGAGGCGCAGTTTTACAATTGTACCGTCGAAGATCGCGAACGGGAAATGTGTACAACCATTCCCATCGGCCGCATCGGCTCTCCCCAAGAAGTCGCCGCCCTTGTCGCCTTCCTGGCATCGCGTGAGTCATCCTATATTACCGGACAAGCCATCAACGTCACCGGTGGTCAATTGATGGAACTATAAGATAGAAGAAGGAGATATTTCCGTCTGGGAAAGGAAACCATGCAATGAACAATGATCCGGGAGGTTACCTGGTATCGAAGAAATACTCCTACTGGCCTGCCCGGAATGCGGATCTCCTCTTATCATCCGAGACTTTTACCCAATATCAGGCTACGCGGGCGGGCGCGAGATTGAAACGGACGAGGAATACATCGAGTATGAATGTGGGATCTCGCTTAGGGACGGGAAACAGGTCTCTCCATGCAAGCACACCAAGCCCTAAAACTCCGGTCAACCGGTCGCCCGGTAAAGGGGCACCTCCGAACGAACCGCCTCGCGCGGGCGCCGGTTACCTCCACGTTACACAAAAAAATCGAAAGAAAATTGATTACCTTACTTCTGGTATGATATAAGGTCATACCAGTAAAAGGAGGCTATTTATGGGTAAAGCAAAAATTGCGATTACATTAGACGAAGAGTTTATCGATGAATTGGACAGGTTAGTCAACGAACATTTTTTTCAAAATCGCAGCCAGGCAATCCGGGATGCCGTAAGCGAAAAACTCGCCCGAATTAAGCGCAGTCGACTATCTATGGAATGCGCCAAACTCGAACCGGTATTTGAAAAAGCTATGGCAGAAGAAGGGTTAGCTGAGGATGTGAGCCAATGGCCGGAATATTAAGAAGCGAGATTCGATGGGCAGATTTGAACCCTGTACGAGGCCGTGAGCAGGCAGGCTTGCGTCCTGTCATCATCTTGAGCCACGATATATTTAATGAACGTTCAGGTACAGTCATAGCTGTGGCAATCACAAGTCAGCCACAAAAGGCCGGATTCCCACTGACCCTTGAACTGAAGTCCGTCAATTTGCCTAAGAAATCATGGATCAAGATCAGCCAAATCCGAACACTGTCCGTAGAGAGGATCGGGAAAGTCATTGGCAAAGCATCTCTGGAAGAGTTGACCCAAGTGATAGAAGGGCTGAATGAAATTATTGCGTAACAACCGCATTTGCCGGACGCGCTGCAGATTGCCATCCGCTTTCTGTCCCGGCGCTACGCTCCTGGCCATCAAGCGGCTGCAGCGGTCAGTCATCCCCGCGAGCACGCTCGAGGGTCCGCCTGCCGCTGATCCGCAGCGGCGTTCGCCTGTTGAACAGACCCGAGGAATCTGATACACCATGTCCATGAAACCAGACGACATTCTGTGCGACTTGCCCGCCCGCACCAGCAAGGCTGTCGCTCACTACTGGAAGACTCGGAAGGGACAGAGAGATAAGCAGCGCCAGACCGGCAAAGCCGACCAGGGACTGCGCAGCGCCGTGACCGGCGGCGCGCAGATGGACGGGTTCATCGACCTCTTCACGGACTTGATAACGGCGGCCAGGATTCACGAGCGCTTTGTCTTCAGGAAGAAGGCCGTCGAACTGCCGGGCTTCTTCCGTCCCACCAAGGAGTGGGACTTGCTGGTTGTGCGCGAGAACATACTCCTCGCCGCGATCGAGGCCAAGTCCCAGGTCGGCCCGTCCTTCGGCAACAACTTCAACAACCGAACGGAAGAGGCGATGGGAAGCGCTCTCGACCTGTGGACGGCCTACCGCGAACGTGCCTACCTTATCAGCCCTCAGCCTTTCCTGGGTTACTTCTTCATGCTGGAGGACTGTGACGCATCCAACCGTCCGGTCAAGGTGCAGGAGCCGCACTTCAAGGTCTTTCCCGAATTCGTCGGAGCTTCGTACATGCGCCGCTATGAAATCTTCTGCCGGAAGCTCGTGCTGGAACGCCATTACACGGCAGCAGCGGTCGTTTCGTCCACGGCAGACAACGGAATTCATGGGCGTTTCTCAATGCCTGCGGACGACCTATCCGTTGAGCGTTTCGCCCGGACACTCACGGCCCACTTGGCTGCCTTCGCGTGAACTCATGGACACAACCGTTCACAGACTGATCAATGGCGACGCGCGAGAACTCGCGTACTTGGACGACGCTTCGGTTCATCTTGTCGTCACGTCGCCCCCCTATTGGAACCTGAAACGGTATAACGAAAACCCGGACCAGCTCGGCCATATTCAGGATTATGAAGCGTTCCTCTTTGAGTTGGAGAAGGTCTGGCGGCATGTCTACAGAATCCTGGTCCCCGGAGGGCGGCTTGTTTGCGTGGTCGGTGATGTCTGCGTCGCGCGCCGCGATTTCGGACGCCACCTCGTGTTTCCCTTGCACGCCGACATCTGCGTCATCTGCCGAAGGATCGGCTTCGACAACCTGAACCCCATCATCTGGCACAAGATCGCCAACGCTTCCTACGAGGTCGAAAACGGATCGAAGTTCCTGGGAAAGCCCTACGAGCCAAACGCCATCATCAAGAACGACATGGAGTTCATCCTGATGCAGCGAAAGCCGGGCGGCTACCGGAAACCGACCAATCAGCAGCGCGACGCGAGCAGGATCGAAAAGGACGCCTTCTACCGCTGGTTTCAGCAGATCTGGAACATAACGGGAGCATCGACCAAACAACACCCCGCTCCGTTCCCGTTGGAACTGGCCACACGTCTTGTCCGCATGTTCTCCTTCACCGAGGACACCGTTCTGGACCCCTTCTGCGGATCGGGCACGACGATGGTCGCGGCACTGCGGACCGGACGAAACAGCATTGGGATCGAGATCGATCCAGAATACTGCCGCATGACCGCCCGGTATCTCAAAGCGGAGACGTCTGACCTTTTCACGACGGCGGAGCTTCGGTTTGAGAAAGCGCCCACGGAAACCGCCGCCCTCGTGAAGGAAGACCGTGTCCTGTACGAAGTCCGGCCAGCCAAGAAGAAACTCGAATAGGCGAACAATCGGATGGAACGCGACTCCGGTAAGGCCACCGCGGACGGCGACCTTACCGGAGCGGTTCATCAGGGGCGTTCGGCAGCAAGACAGCGACACGTGTGCGAAGCGAGGTTAGCATGAAGGTTTACAAGATTGCGGACATAATCAACAATGAGATCGTGTTCTGTGCCGCACGAGGATGGAAGCCAGGCGATATTGCCATAATTCTTACAAATCTCAGAGAGGTCAACGATCCGCGGCCCGACTCCGCTTGGCAGGTGGAGATTGAAATCGGCAAAGGACCCACGGCACGATTAATGATGCTCCACTTACCTCAACCTATTAGCGTCAATGATTCGCTGGATAGTCCCTTATTCATAGCAGATAACCGGCTTATCTTCTATCGGGACCGACTCTTCAGGCCTGAGCGCAAGCCAAAGAGTGCTGCAGAGCGTGAAGAAGTAATTCTTCGAACTAAGAAGCTTGTTTACGACGAACAAGCTGATCTTGCAAGCCTGAAGGCTGCCGTAGCAAATCTCGAGGCCGCGATTGAATACACGAAATCAGGCCCTAAAAGAGATCCAATTCCCGAAGACGTCAAGCTGCTTGTTTGGGCAAGAGACGGCGGTGCATGCGTGCGATGCGGGTCGAAAAAGGAATTGCACTTCGACCATATCATCCCTGTTGTCAAAGGAGGCGGCAATGACGAAGCAAATATCCAAATTCTCTGTCAACCGTGTAATCTTAAGAAAGCCGATAAGATCGCGACACTGTAACCAGCTTTCCCTGCAGTTCTGGAACTGCCCAACTTCGGCGTGCAGGGGCCGCGCATAAAGCAGCGGTCTGCTTTGCTATCAATGTCCTCACGCGCCGCTGACGCAAGACGTTATGCGTAAAATAATCACCTGCAGTATCTGGAGAAACCGGTCTATTCAAAAGCCTAAAGGAGGTGCGGGAAATGGGAGACAGGATGATTAATCAAAGGAGATATGGCAGAATAATTGCGTGCACTTGCATGATATTGCTGGCAAGCTTCGTGTTTGCTGGATGTGGCCCGTCAATGTCTCAAATAAAGGAATACCAAGATGCAGGAGCGATAGAACCTCTAATTGCCGCACTGAATGATAGAGATCCAGATTACGCAAGGGGTGCTCTAGAGGCGTTGGTAAAGATTGGTAAACCAGCGGTAGAACCGCTAATTGCCGCACTGAAAGTTCTAAGTTATTCTGATCAATGGAGACGATGGAGAGCGGAAGAGGCTTTGGTAAAGATCGGTAAGCCAGCGGTAGAACCGCTAGTTGCTGCACTGCAGGATAAAGATCAGGCTGTCCGACGTGAGGTGGCGCGGGCACTGGGCCAGATTAGGGATGCCAGGGCGGTAGAACCGTTAATTGCTGCACTGCAGGATAAAGATCAGGCTGTCCGACGTGAGGTGGCGCGGGCACTGTGCCAAATTGGGGATGCCAGAGCAGTGGAACCGCTAATTGTGATGCTGGAGGATGTTAATGTTAGATTTCAAGCGATAGAGGCTTTGGATAAAATAGGAGGTGATAGGGCAACGGAATCAATTATTGCTGTTTTGACTGTACTGAAAGCAGGGGGTGTAAACATACAGCATAATAATCCAGATGGTAGCATAAGTGTTATGGCAAACTACACTCGTGATGATCAAGCCCAGGACAGTTTTCGAAGACGAGCGGTAGAAGCTTTGGGGAATATCGGGGATGCCACAGCTATTGGGCTGTTAGAGGAGCTTGCCAAAAAGGACCGTGATAAAGACGTTCGTCAGGCAGCACAAAAAGCCATAGCCAAGATCAAAAGGAAGTAGAGACTGCCGGGGACATCCAGAATAAAGAAGGTGTCACGAACCCGAGCGCATAACCAAGGCGATAATTAGAACAGATATGGTCCTTAGAGAAATACTTGGCTTTCCTCATAGAACGCTTGCTAATCACAACCAAAGGAAATGTTTTTCACATAACGAACTTAGGAGTTGAGTACCTAACCTGGATGGTAAGAACTGGCAAAAGAGAAGATAAACCATTGTAGGGCCGCTAACAATAAGCTCCACCGGATCGCCTAAAAATCGGGCGCCCGGTGAGCTTTGCGTTGGGCATGACAGAAAGGAGGCCAATGATGATGAAAAAGACAACGTACAAGTATGGCATTATAGCAGCAGTTCTTTGGATCTTGTTTGTTTTAGCTTGCGCATCTGTGCGTGATCAGTGGCAACAGGCATCCTCGGTCAACAGCATCGAGGCTTATGAAACTTTCTTAGCAAAGAATCCGCGATCTGAATACTCCAGTGAGGCCCGATCGCGGCACGCGGGGTTGGTGTTCGAACAAGCCAAGCGAACCAACTCGATTGCCACTTATCAGGAATTCCTCAGCAAGTACGGTGATACACCTTCAGCCACAGAGGCACGAGAAAGGCTTGCCACACTAGCATTCAAAGAATGTAAGAAAGAGAACACATTGCAAAGCTACACGTCCTTCATCGAGAAATATAAGGGTACTCACGCGGCGAAAGAAGCATCTGACCGACTCGACAATCTGATAGATTGGAGCAGTATCAAGCAATTGGTTCAAGAACCACTAAAATCGAATCAAAAATCGATCAAACTCGAAGGTCTATCGTCATCCTATTCTGACCTCCAAGGTCTGCAATGGACTGGCCCGCAACCTGCGATCCCAACTTGGCTCGGCCTACGATTGCAAGATGTGGATGAGAGTTATAAAGTTACCTCGTTTATGCAATTTTATTGGGGAATACCAATCTTCAAGGCGAAATATCCGAAAGGGATAATTATGTTGCCTAATGGCTCTACGGTAGAAATCTATAGTCACCCTGCTGATCAGCTTAAGTTCTCATGGGGAAATCTTAAAGGGCTATTCGTGGCAGGCAAGGGATGGGAATTTGGACCATTCATCGGTGCTGACGTTTTGGAATGGACAGCTGGCAGAGGTATTGTTGTGCTGAAGAATCGAGGTGAGACTATAGGAATCTCATTTGGCGTGGAGTGACAACGGAATATCTTCTCATAAAGCAGCATCAAATGCCATGCGCTCAACCGGACGCGCGAAAAAGCTGCGCACCGGTTTGCTCTGCGATGGCGCGGACGCTTCGCGCCACGCCATCGGCTTGAGCAATGATGAGGGCAGCCATGTATAGTGATTGGATCTTCATTCTCGGGCTGGCATTGCTGTTCGTGCTGGGTGCGGTGATTGGGCGCCGGTTGGGGCCAGAGTACCGGAGTCGTCTGGGACCCAGCATCCCGACGGTGGCGGCGGTGTGGGCCTTCTACGCGGTTCACTTCACTCTCGTGGTGCTCGCTGCCGTGTGGTCAACATGGCACTTCAGCCTGTCGGCACCGCTTGCGTTTGGAGGCGGGCTAGCGCTGATTGCTGTCGGTGCGGCGATACACCTGAGTGCGACATACACGTTTGGTTCTTTCAAGCGCATGATGGGCTTGGATACCACGCGTTTGGTGACCGAAGGAATCTACCGGTGGAGCCGGAACCCGCTGTTCGTTAGTTGGACTCTTGTCTTGGTGGGCCTTGGACTAGTTTGCGAGTCAGCAATGATTCTAGTCTTGGCCCTGGTCTTCTGGGTGAGTTACCGACTCTGTCTGCCGCTCGAAGAGGAGCTTCTCGGACGTTTGTTCGGGGAAACCTATGAGACGTATCGGCATCGCACACACCGATACTTCGGACGCCCAAGGAGGACGGGGGAGACGCCGCCGAACAAATAAGGATTGAGACGATCCTGGCGGATCGTTTCAATCCTGGGTTCAACTAAACTTTTTGCGTCGGCTCCGCGATTTAAAAAACTCCTATTCATTAGGCCCACATGATGATCTATCCCCGAAGTGTCGCAGCGGTCGCTCTATTCGGCTTCTGGGCGATTGAACTTTTTCTCCGCAAAGGCGCGACTGCCCGATCTTGGAAGGCTACACTGACCGATCGCGGGAGCACCGCAGCGCTCATCGCTGCATACGTCGCTGTGGGCGCCTCACTCGCTCTGCCCATTGCGGGAATCCGCCTTCCTGTGCCGGCACAATGGGCCGGGGCCGGGTTGGCACTGGTCGGCTTTGCGTTGCGCGCAATCGTCTTTAGCACCCTCGGATCAAGCTACTCACGCACCTTGCGCGTTACCGAGAATCAGGAACTTGTGACTTTCGGCCTCTACCGCCATATCCGTCATCCAGGCTACCTGTCCTCCCTCCTCATCTGGGGTGGTGCAGCCGTAGCTTCGGGCAAGGGTGTCGCGGTGCTTATCGTGACAACCGCTCTTGTCGCCGCGTACGGTTATCGAATCCGGGTTGAAGAGGGCATGCTGCTAAAGCGCTTCGGTGAGCTGTATCAACAGTACCAAGCGCATACGTGGCGTCTGCTCCCTTACATCTACTGAAGGTGGGCCTAATCGGGTAGCCGAGGCTTTTCTCCCCTAGCCCCCACACCACTCGGCATGCGGGTCCGCTCCGGGCGATTCAGGGAGATTACCGGGCCGGAGCCGGGTAGTGAATGTGGTAATCGGGGGAGCGAGCGAAATCATGAAAGCTAATCGCCCACCAAAGGGCTGCATGCGGATTGCTTACAGTGCCGGCGCGCTTTCGGCAACCGGTGAGTCCATCCGTTGGGCCGTGGCGAAATGAATAGCGCATTCCATAATCGGCAGACTCAGTACAGGCGCTCATCAAGATATTTGTCTCCGAACGACTTGCAGAAAAATTAAAGGTCTGAACATAGGGGACCGCATCCTTCAATAGATGATCCCATCTCTTTGCAGTTCTTCGATTTCCGCCGGAGGCAGGCCGAGGAGTTCCCCGAAAACATAGGCATTGTGCTCGCCGAACAGGGGGGCATGGCGGATGTTACCGTCGGGGACCCCCGAGAGCCGCCAAGGGGGGCCGATCAGGGTCTGCTTCCCCATGACCGGGTGATCGATTTCCCTGAAGGCGCCGCGCTGCCGGAGGTGGGGATCATTGAAGATGTCTTCGCTGCTCTGAGAGGGCATGGCCGCCACACCGGCGTTTTGCAGGATCTGCAGGACTTCTTCAATCGTCAGTTTCTCCGTCCATTCCGAGACGTGCCTGTCCAGGTCGGTCTCGTTCGCCTTCCGCAGCAGCGCGTCGCTAAACCTGTCTTCCCTCGTCCATGCCGGATTTCCGATGGCTTCACAGAAGGCTTGCCATTCGCCGTCCCCGGCAACGGCGATGCTGATCCATTTGTCTTCACCCCGGCAGCGATAACAAGTGTGTGGAACCATGACGGCGTCCCGGTTACCCTGCCGCCCCTGGTTGCGGCCGTTCATGGCGTAATCCATGAAGGTGTCGCCGATCAGGGCCGTGATCGCCTCGGACGAGGACAGGTCGATATACTGGCCAATACCCTCCTTCCGGCGATAGACGAGGGCGGCCATGATGGCCAGCAATGCACTGGTACCGACCAGCAGGTCCGTGCGGCCCGTGATCATGGAAGGGATGCCATCCGGATTGCCGGTGATGTGGGACAGCCCGCCCATGGCGGCGAAGATGGGGGCGTAGCCGGCGTAGTCCCATTCGGGTCCCGTGCCGCCCCGCGAGGAGGAAGACAGATAGACAATGTCCGGTTTGATCTCCCGCAGGGAGGCATAATCGAGACCGAGCCTCTTCATCACGCCCGGTCTGAAATTCTCCACGGCGACATCGCAGTGGCGGGCGATGTCTTTGGCAAGCTCGACCGCCCTCGGCCGGGAGAGGTCGAGCGTGATGTCCAGCTTGTTGAGGTTCAGGGTGTTGAACAGGGGGGACTCGTCCTTGCTCTTGTAGCGGATCGCCAGTGTGACCGAGAAGAGCCTTGAATTATCCGGTCTTTTGGCGCTTTCAACCTTGATGACCTCGGCCCCGTATAGGGCGAAAAGCATCGTACAATAGGGCCCCGCCCACACCTGGGTGAAATCGAGAATTCTTATCCCTTCCAGGGGTTTTCTTTTTTCCATCGTAGCGCTCCTATATGACGCCCAGCTGCCGGAGCCGGACCATTTCTTCGCTCGTGTAACCCAGAAGTCCACCGTAGACCGTCTCGTTGTGCTGGCCCAGGGTGGGCGCCGGCCTGTCGAGCCGCCAAGGGGTTTCCGACAGCAGGTAGGATGCCGAGGGGTAGCGGAGCCGCCCCGCTTCGGGATGTTCGATCTCGGCGAAAAAGCCCCGTGCCCGGAGCTGGCCGTCCCGCTCCATGAGATCGCCCTGGGTCCGGACGACGCCGACCGGTATCCCCGCCCGGGCAAGCTGATGGTAGAGCTCATCCTTGGGGAAGCCAATGGTCCAGCGCGCGATTTCGGCGTTGAGCTCCTCGGCGTGCTTGAACCGTCCCTCCTCGTCCCGGTAGCGCTCGTCCCTCGTCCAATCCGGATCGCCCATGATGGCCACCAGGGCCTCCCAGTGACGGGGATTGCCCGTCGCCGCCAGGATGATCTCGCCGTCCCGGCAGGGGGACAGCGTCGCTCCGCTGCTGGGCCGGACCCGCCGGCTGATGAAATTTTCCGACATGAACATGCCAAGTTCCACTCGATCGTAGGCGAGGGAGGCCTCCTGCTCCGAAAGATCGATGTGCTCTCCCTGTCCGGTCATGAGGCGGCCGTAATAGGCCACCAGGGTGGCGGCGGCGGCGCTGAGGCCGTTGCAGTATTCATCGAAAAAACCTCCCGCCTTGACAGGTCCGAGGTCGCCCTCGGGGGGGCTGACGGGGGTCAGATAGCCCGACCCGGAGCCATGGGCGACGTTGAGGCCGCGGGCCCGGTAGTCCCGGTAGGGACCCGTCTGACCGAAGGGCGTGATGGAGGTCATGATGAGCCCGGGATTTTCTTCTCTGAGCTTGTCGTAACCGAGGCCCATCTCTTCCATGGTCCCTGGGGGAGTGTCCTCGACCAGGATGTCCGCCCGGCGGACCAGCTCCAGAAAAAGCCGGCGGCCCATGCGCGAGCCGGGATCGAGCGTGATGCCTGACTTGTTCGTGTTGAGGTAGAGAAAAAGGCCGCTCCGTTCCGGGTGCGGATGGTCTTCCGGGAAGGGGCCCCGGTTTCGGGCCGGATCGCCGAGGCCGGGTTGTTCGATCTTGATGACCCCCGCGCCGAGATCGGCGAGCAGCTTCGTGCAGTAGGGACCGGTCACGAAACCGGTAAATTCCAGAACCTTAACGCCTTTCAGGGCCTTGTCCGCCATCGTCTTCGCTCCAGGTTGTCCGTTGTCGGGATGGTTTTTTTACGGGCCGACTATAAGGAAAGGGCAGCGGTAAGTCAATGCTTTTTCGGGGTCTGTTTCGAGATCGCCTCGAAGCCCAGTTTTAGGGGTTCCATCGATATTTGTGTGTGGGCAAAACGGGACTTCACCTACAAAGTGTGATGCGGATGCTATTTATGATTGATTATTGATAAGACATTGCTTCTGACAGCTCGGATTGATAAATTGATAAGACATTGCTTCTGACAGCTCGGAGTATAGGGGGGCTGTTTTCTCGTGTCAAGGGATAA
>Ga0315283_10002951_pt1 | contig 14431 bp, 10 predicted proteins | sample YL17G09_0_MG_FD_204541 | JGI IMG/M metagenome (GOLD analysis project Ga0315283, IMG submission 204541) | Sediment microbial communities from Yellowstone Lake, YNP, Wyoming, USA - YL17G09_0 | ecosystem: Environmental > Aquatic > Freshwater > Lake > Sediment | place: USA: Wyoming | collected... | reverse complement strand
GTGCGCAGCAAGGAGCGGTGCGGCGCAGAGCTTGGCCCCGGCGCGGCGGGAATGAGGGGTGGAGGGCGGGCCAAGGATAAATCCACAAAAACTCACAAAAAGGCGTCCCTCACTCCCTTCTCCCTCCTCCCTCTTCACTTAGTTATGACGCGGTCGACCCTGCGGATGAGGAGGAACCCGAGACCGCATTCTCAGACGATGAAGCGGAGCAAGCCTTCCTAAAAGCCAAGGCGCAGGAAGAGGTGACCAAGGTCGGGTCCGAGCCTAAACAGGTGCGCGGAGACAGGGGAGGGCGGGGTTAGATGTCACCTCGCTGCACAAGCATGCTCACACGCGTGCGCACATACTGGAGCCAGCGTGCGGAGAAAACGAGGGCGCAAGAAGTCCCACAGCGCCGTAACATGCTTCTCCGCACTCCCCCTCTCACTCTCACTTTTCATAAATTCTTCGCATTTTTAGACGTGTGCGCTGCCGCATCGCGCCGGTCGCGGCGGGCGGGGGTACTCCGCACCCCGGTCCAACCATGGCGGTCGCGGGCGGGGCGGGTGGGCGCCTGGACGCGGCGGTAACCGGCCGATGAGTGCGGTGGAGGCGGCCATGATGCAGGCTAACCCCATTTTGCCGACAGGTGTGTGGTGTCGTTGGAGCTGCAGTGGCGTGCGGAGATAGAGAGAAAATGTGCGCACCTAGTGCGCGGGCATGCGGAGAAACGGTGGCCAGAAAAGCGCGGCCGTGGGCCTTAACTCACCAACCCTCCCCCCTCTATCACCAGGTTCAAACTGGCCCCCGCCATCCGGCTACGCCCCGCCTTCCGACTTCGGCCCGCCTGCAGGTATGCCGGCCTCGTACTTCATGCCTGGCCCGGCGGGTGGGCCGCCCGGGTACGCCTACGCCCCGCCAGGCCACCACCAAGGCGGTAACGGTTACCCAGCACCCCAGTTTTACCCTCCTGTGTGGCCTGCGCCGCCCCAGGGGGGGGCGTCGCGGCAGTGAGGAGAGAGCATGGAGTGTAGAGATACGTTGCGTGCATGCTAAAGGAGGAAAGAAAGGGCGGGTAGGGGTGCGGGGTGCGGGCTTTGTAAGTGAAAAGTGAGTTTCGGGTACTATACGTGGTGCGCATGGGTGATGAGTGCGCCGCGTCGGAAAATGTGAGCCTGCAAAGGTGTGAGGAAAAATGCGGGGGAGACACTTGCGGGAGGTGCGGAGAAATGTGGGCGATCTTGGCTATGGCGGCCACGCGTAAAAAGGGGGGCAAGGTGCTCTCGCTCCACCTCTCGTTCCTTCGCTCTTCTTTTCTTCTAACAGAGACTGCCTTACATTCCCTCTCTCTTCACGCTGCCCTCTTCACGCTGTAAACCCGGGCGTCTTCCAAAGCCCGTCATTCAGGTAGTGAATGTTCTCCACCCCGATCCCCTTGCCGACCGCACGGATGTCGGCCGTGGACAGCTTGGTCAGGCCTACTGCCATGGCGTGCTCCTTGCCTTCCGCATAAATCGCGACGGGCGACTCCGTGGCCGTCTTAGTGGAAAGGAAAAAAGTGAAAAGAGGCGCGTGCGTTAGAACGTGGTGGTGAGTGAGATGCTTGCAGTGTGCGCGGGAAGCCCCCAATTCTCTCCCTCATTTCTTCTCACCTCGGCCTCGATGGTCGCGCCCGGCGAGGTCAGCCCCGGGCACATGATGTGCGCGCCGGACAAAACAAACTTGATGGCCCCCTTGTCCGCCCGCAGCTTAGGCATCATGTCCGGGTACTGGTGCAGCAGGCGCAGGGTCGGGAACCAGGGCCCGTCCCGCTGGCAGAAGAAGAGCGGTGCGCCGCCCACGACAAAGACCTGGATGTGGTCAGGGCTAGATGAGAGGGAGAGAGAGATGGACGTCAGAAGGGGGCCAGGCACCTCCAATTCGCCTTCCCCAACCCCCGGAATTGGTTCATAATGCATTATGCTCGCCCCTAGAGGTGGCGGAAGGGCTGTGCGGGGCCTGGATCAAAAGCCGGGTCCCGGGGCTGAGAGAGAGAACAGGCGGGCGGGGTTTTGGCGCACCCCTCGACCTCGCCCCCTTCTCTCTCCGTCTCTCCTTCTGTACCATTTTGCCAGCGCGCCCGCCGATTTCTTGGGAATGATGGCCTCTATCGCGTTCGTCTCCTCCAGGGACGGGTACAGCTCGCAGATTTTGGCTGTGAAGGAGGGAGTGACGAGAAAAGTTGAGGTGTTTTTCCTAGGCACACGCCCGCGCCGCGCACCCGTCTCCTCGCCCGCCACCCCGTCCACGAGCCTGGCCCTGCCCGCCCATCGACGCGCTCCCCCCAGATTGACAGGATACAGGATGATTAGCCCGCCTACGCATTGAACAACAGGAGTGGCGGGTCATCTCTGAGATGCTTGCACGCGCGAGCAAGAGGGCGACCTCCCATTCCTCTCTCGCCGCCTCTCCCTCCCCTCTCTCGCCGCCTCTCCCTCCCCTCTCTCTCCCAATTTCACCTCGAATCGCGCGCTGGACGGACGACTTGACATTGTTCTGGGTGGACACGTCGTCCAGGGAAAACTTCCTGAACAGGCCGCCGGACGCCATGGCGCGTGCGTGAGAAACGGCGGCGAATGAAAGGAGTGAAGAATAGTGAGTGAAATATCTCTCGCTTTCAGAAACTTGATCGGCGAATGCCCCGCAACGCACGCTGCCGCAGCCGCCGCCCCCCTGCCCCGCCCCGCCTCACACTCAGGCTAGGCTCTGCCGCCGGCCTGGCTACGACGTGGTGCGCCCCCCCCCCTTCCAGCGCGCTCCCGCGCTCTAACGCCGGCGCTCTGCGCGACAGCACACAAAAGACAACAAAATGCGCGACCTGCTCTACGTCCTCACAGAGTTCCGGGCGGGCCGCATGCGGAAGAGCGGATCCAAGCTGACGGCATGCCCCCGGCGCGGTTTGATCCGGGTAGTTCGGGTGAGTTTTTTTCGAGGAGGGAGGTAGGGCGCGCAGGTCGGGCGGCGGCAGTGGGGCGGCCCCCCTGTCGCCCGGCGCGGGGCGAGAAAAGTCTAGCTACGCGTCTAGCACCACTCGCCGCTGCGACGTGCTTTTTTTTTCTTTACCTAGCACAACTGCCTTCAGCCTCCCTCTTCCGTCATCCTGTCTCTACTCTCACATCTCCGCGCCCCTGGTGGGCGCCCATCATCCTTTCTCTACTCTCACATCTCCGCGTCCCGGGTGGGCGCGAAGGATTGTGAGGATTAGCAAAACCCCTGACCCTCTCCATATCCCCCTTTTTCGTAGCTCTCCGACGGTTTCATCCACTTCCAGTGGGTGGAGCGGGGCGCCGACAACAAGGCCGTCCCCGTCCCCGAAATCGACTACACCGTCGCGCCCACGGGCAACCGCGTGCCGCACACCCACCCCGGCTGGTCGCTCGCGAAGCTGGCCACGCCCGGCGCCCGCGTCTTCAAGATCGCCTACCACAACCCGGACTGTGAGGAAGTCAAGTCACGGACCCTCTTCTTCTGGGCCCAAGAACCGGACACCAGCCAGGATGAGGCCCTGCTGGCGGCGGCCAACACCGCCCTGAGCACGCCGGCCGACCCGGCCGTCGCGGTCGCGGTCTTGGACTCCGCGGACTACGAGTCCGACAGCCGCGACATGGACAGCTTGGACGACGACGATGGCGGCGTCGAGGGCCGCCGCCCGCGCCCGCTGACGGCTGCCCAGCTGCAGGCCGCCCTGGCTGGGTGTGGCCTGCGACCCACCCCCGCCGCCGCTCGGGCCGCCACCACCCGCCAGCGCCAGGGGTCCCCTGGCCGGGAAACCCCGCCGCCCAGCCGGCGCCGCTACTTGCAGCCAGTCGTGGACGCGGCCACCTTGGCGGCCGCGCTGCAGGCCGCGACGGCCAGCCGGGAGGAGATCGGGCACATCGCTGCGGTGACCAACCTGGGGGCCGTCGCGTCCGCCCGGCGCGCGCTGGCGCACGCGCCGGGGCCCAGCCTGGCCGAGGCCCTGCGCCCGGACGCGCTGCGCCCGCTGCTGACGTCGGATGCCGCCCTGGAAGCCCTGTCCCCGCACCTGCCGGAAGGCCACCGCTCCATCGCCGGCCTGCTGGACGTGGTCTCCTCCGCACAGTGGCGGGCCCAGCTGGACACCCTGTCCGCCGCCTTCACGACCGCCCAGCTAGACGTGTCCCAGTTTGGGTTGACGGTGCAGGGCTATGCGGCGGCCGACCTGCTGCAGGCGGTGCAGGATGCGGTAGACGAGGAGAAGAAGAAAAAGGCAGAGGAGGCGGAGGGCGGGAAGTGAAAGAGAGGAAGAGAGAAGGAAGAGAAGGAGATCGCTGCTGCCAATCGCAGGCGCGTCCCCTCGGACGAAACCAAGGCCAAGCTGGCTGCAAAGTGAGAGGGAGGCGGCAAACGAACGTAGCGCGCCACCAATCGGCCGCCATATTTTGTTTTTGTTTTGTTATTTTTGTTTTGTTATGTATTTAACTCAAGAGAGGCGGCAAACGAGCCCGGCCACTACCATTCTAAAATTGCGCGCCCGCTTTCGCGCGCTGCTGCCTGTCTACAGCGCACACAACCCTACGACCCTCTCTCTGTCAAACCCCACTCCACCGGCGCCGGGACACGCCCCCCCCCTCCCCATAAAAGGAGCCCCATCTCCATTTCCCCCCTTCATTCCTCCCCAGCCGCCGCCGAATAGACGTACGCCACCCTCGCCTTGGTCGCCTGGAAGCCATTGAAGTTGGACGCGCCCGCGATGGAGTAGGCCGCCGCCCGCGGAGACAGCAGGAAGTCGCCCACCCCCAGGCGCGGCAGGGCCACGCCCCGGGCGACGATGTCCGCGGAATCGCAGGTCGGGCCGTAAAGGGTGGAGGGGAAGAGGACGGAGGAGCGGGAGGGGGTGGTGGTGGCCGTTGCGTCGCCGCCGCCCCCTCCATCGTCACCCTCCTTCACCATCCGCAGCGGCAGGAACGCCAGGCGAGCGTCGTCGTAGATGATGGAGTTGAGCGAGCCGTACACGCCGTCGGACAGGAAGTAGTCGACGGCGTCCCTGGTGGCTGAGGTTGAGGGGGGTGGCAGCGGCTTGATTGCGGGGTGCGGCCGCACGCCGTTGATGGCGACGGCCAGGGTGCCGACGGGCTCCGCAAAGAAACGCCCCGGCTCTGCAATGACACGCATGTCCGCTGAGAAGTGTGTGCCCAGGGCAGCCCGCACCGCCGCTGCGATGGCGCCCAGGCCTGCGTCGGCCAAGTAGGGGTCGCCCCCAGCAAACCCGCCGCCCAGGTCGAGGATGCTCATGGCGTGGCCCGCGGCCTTGCCGGCCTCAAAGACGGCCGCCGAGACTACCACCGCCCGCCCGTAGGCAGCCGGGTCCCGGGCGCCGGAGCCGACGTGGAAGGCGACGCCCACAACGGCCACACCCGCGGCCTTGGCGGCGGCCAGCAGCGCCGGCGCGTCGCCAATCTCGCACCCGTACTTGCTACCCAGGCAGAACCGGGCGGTCGGGTCGTCCGCCCGGATGCGGAGTAGGGCCCGGGCGCCCGGGTGCCAGCGCGCAAGCTTGACGACCTCACCGCCTGTGTCAAAGGTCGTCAGGGCGACGCCCCTGGCGCACGCAAACCGCAGCTCGGCTGGCGGTTTGCAGGGATGGGCGTAGATGATGCGGTCCGGGTGCACGCCCAAGCCCTGGACCAGCGAGATTTCGGCGCGAGAGGCGCAGTCGAAGCCGGCGCCTAGAGCAGCCAGAGCACGCAACAGGCCCGGGTCCGGGTTGGCCTTGACGGCAAAGTGCGGAGTGATGCGGGGTCCGAACGCGGCGGCCCACCCGTTCCAGCATCGGTGAAGGGCGCCTAGATCATACACAAAAAAGGTGGAGTCCAGGCCACGGGCGAGGATGGCGGTGCGGGCGGCGACCGGGATGGCGGAGGGGGAGGGGATGGCGGCTGGATTTGGATATGAGGAGAGGGGATGGTGAGCGACGAAAGGTTGGCTGGAGTGAGAGGAAAGGGTCGGCTGGATAGGCAAAGCTCCCGATCCCTTACCACACTCCAACTCCACGAGCACAGCCGCCAGAGGAGCAGGGACACCTGGTGGGGCGTCCACCAGGGTGCGCACGGGGGTGAGGCTGGCAGACCCGCCCCACGCACACAGAGTGCCGTCGGCGGTCGCGCGTGGGCCGGCGGAGAGGGTCCATGCATCACAGGCCGGCCTGTCGTCGGCTGGCTGCTTTAACAGGTCGGCGGGAGTGATGGATTCTGCCCCCACCAGAGCCTCCTTGGACCAGGAGGGGATGGCGTAGGGGGTGGCCCGCTCGGAGAGGAGCGGAGGTGGGGACATGGAGGGTGATGAGGATGTGATAGAGGAAGGTCGGCTGAATGAGCGAGCAGAGACCCCACTTCTTGTCCTTTCGCGTATTTCGCGTCTCCTCTCTCACTGAATGCCCACCACGACGCGCCCCATGGAAGACATAGAAGACGCGGTGCCGCCCCCCGGCCCGTCCACCACAACCACCCGCCCCCGCCGCCGGTGGGCTGCCCGCGGGGTGCAGTGGGATGAAGGTGAGAAACGGCGCCCCAATGCGTGTGTCGCTTGTGCCCGCCCAGGCGCGCGCCGCCACGCACCCAGGCCATGCACGCCTGCATGGAGAGCGCGCCATAGTAGAAGCCTGGCGTGTGTGAATGCGAGAAATGTTCCCTCACTTGCCCACCTCATTCTCCTCCCCTCCTCGCCCACGAAAAAAAAAAAAAAAAAAAAAAAAAAAAAGTAGGCAACCACGAAGAGAATGAGCGCATCAAGGCCGAGCTGGCCCCGACCGCCATCGACGAGCCCAAGACACCCTACCACGCCCCCTTTGACAGCGATGACGGCGGCAGTGCTGGCGGCGGGGGCGGGAGCGGTGGCCACCCGGGCGGCGCCGCGACCGCCACCGCCCACGCCACCGCGGCGGCCGCCCAGGCGGAACTGGAAGCGGTCGCGGCCCGCCGGTTTGAGGACGCGCTCGCCGCCGAGGAACGCAACGGCCACGGCGGCGGCGGCGCGTCGTCGGGGGGGCGAACGTCAGAGGACAGCGCGGACGCCCAAGCCCGGCACAGGCGGTTTGAGCGGCTGCGGAAGGAGCACTACCGCATGCGGCAGGCGCTACTGGTCCAGGGAGGTGGGGGTGGGGGTGGGGCAGGGGGGGACGACTTGGAGGAGGAGCTGGCCGTCGACTCGCCGGCCTCCACCTCGTCCGCCGATTCTGGTCGTGGTACGCCTACCAACGGGCGCCATCGATAGGGTTGGTTGTGAGATAAAAAGTGCGTGTGCGGCGGGGCGCGTTTTGTTGGTTGAGTTTGCTAGGTTCAATTTTTCTTTGCGACACGCTCTCCTCTCTCCATTTCTTTTCATTTATATGTCCAGGTCTTGCACGCTCAGGCTGGCCCCGTACGCCTCAATCAGCTCCCGCCGGGGGCCGACCTTGTCGCCCATGAGCAGCGTAAACAGGTGGGACGCCTCCGCCGCGTCCTCCAGCGTCAGCCGGCGCAGCGTGCGGGTCGCCGGGTCGAGCGTCGTCGACCAAAGCTGCTCCGGCATCATTTCGCCCAGGCCTTTGAAACGCTGGATGTGGTAGGACCCCTGCACCCGCCCCTCCAGGGCGACGGACAGGTCGGCATCGTCGTAACAGTAGGCCGACTTCTTGGTGCCGGCCGCGCCGCGCAGGGGGTCGACCTTGTAGAGCGGGGGCACGCCCACAAAGATGCGCCCCGCCTCAAACAGTTCCCGGCAGTACCGAAACAGGAAGGTCAGGAGCAGCGTCCGGATGTGGGCGCCGTCCACGTCGGCATCGGTCAGGAGGATGACCTTGCCGTACCGCAGGGCGCTCAGGTCGGCCCCGCCTTTCACGCCCAGGCCCAGGGCGACGATGAGGTCCGAGATTTCGGCGTTCTTGTAGAGCGAGGCGTCGTCCCGCCGCTCCACATTGAGGATCTTCCCCCGCAGCGGCAGGATCGCCTGGAAGCGCCGGTCCCGGGCCTGCTTGGCGGACCCGCCCGCGGAGTCGCCCTCCACCAGGAAGATCTCCGAGGCGGCCTTGTCGGACGACGTGCAGTCGGCCAGCTTGCCCGGCAGGGTCGACCTGACCAGGACCGACTTGCGCCTCACCAGCTCGCGCGCTTTTTTAGCCGCCTCGGCTGCCCGGAAAGCTTGCATGCCTTTCGACAGGATGGCCGAAAAGGTGGCGGCTTCCAGCTCCAAGGCCGCGCTCAGCTCCTCGGACACGACCGAGTCGACCAACTTGCGCACCTCCGGGTTGCCCAGCCGGGTCTTGGTCTGGCCCTCAAACTCCGGGTTGGGGACCTTGACCGAGACGACCGCGCCCAGGCCCTCCCGCACGTGGTCGCCTGGCAGGGAAGGGTCGCCCTCCTTGAGCGCCTTGCTCTTGCGGGCCAGGGAGTTGATGACCCGGGTCAGGGCGGCCTTCATGCCGTCCATGTGGGTGCCGCCATCCACCGTCTTCACGGAGTTGACAAAGCCGACGAGCGTGTCCGAGAACGAGTCGGCGCACCACTGGAGGCCGACCTCGACGACCACGCCATTGATCGTGCGGTTCACATATATGGGCGGGTGCAGGACCTCTTTGTCCCGGTTCAGCCAGGTCACGTACTCCTTGAGGCCGCCCGAGAAGGCGAAGATCTCCCAGGGAGCGCTTTCCACGTCGGCGGGGGCCGCCCGGAACTTGATGGTGGCGGCCGAGTTGAGGAAAGCAACCTCGCGCAGGCGGGAGCGCAGGGTGTCCGGGTCGTACACCACGCCGCTGGTGAAGATGAGGGGGTCGTACCGGAATGCCAGGCGGGTGCCCCGCTTCTTGGCGTCCTCCGGTGGCAGGGGCGTGGATTTCAGGGGCGTCAGCGGCTTGCCCCGCTCGTACGACTGGGAATGCGCGCGCCCGTCCCGCCAGACCGTCACGCGCAGGGACTCGGAGAGCGCGTTGACGACGCTGATGCCAACGCCGTGCAGGCCGCCCGAGACGGAGTAGCCCGACCCCTCCCCACCGAACTTGCCGCCGGCGTGGAGGACGGTGAGGACGGTCTCGAGCGAGGACTTGCCGGTGGAGGGGTGGGTGTCGACCGGGATGCCCCGCCCATCGTCCGAGATGGTCACCCACCCGGTCCCGGTGTCCACGCTGACCTCCACGTTGGCCGCCTCGCCCGCCTGGACCTCGTCGATGGCGTTGTCCAGGATCTCGTAGACCAGGTGGTGCAGGCCGCGGGGGCCGGTGGAGCCGATGTACATGCCGGGGCGCTTGCGGACGGGGTCCAGGCCTTCGAGGACCTTGTGTGTGAGATGGTGTGTGAGATGGGAGGGGAGAGAGGGGTGTGGTTGTGATGATGGAAAATGATGAGGGAGAAGAGGAGAGAGACGCGTGCGGGGCCGTTCCACTTTACGAGGCACGCAAAGTTCCGCTTCACGGGCAATAGCTTTGTGATCCATACCATCCCCTCGCCAGGGAAACAGCAGCTCATGGAGAGACCGCGCCCGGCACTGGGCGGGTGCGCAATACAAAAAAAAAAAAAAAAAAAACTGCGCGCGACCCCAATTTGCTTTCATTTTTTTACCTGAATCTGGTCGGCCCCGTACGCGGCGTCCTCCGCGACCGGGCTGGACGTGGCGGCTAGAGGGCGGGTGAAGGTGGCCATGCCCCGGCGGCCTGTGTGGGAGGGGCGGGGCGGTGAGGCGGGCGAGGACGCAGCACGCATGAGCGGCCGCGTCCACGACGGCCCGCCGACGACGGCCGCCCGCTGCACGCCTCCGCCCCGGCTCGCCGCCGCGGACGCCCGCCACGCCGCGGCCGCGGCTGCCATGAGAGAGCGCTGGTAGGACGTGGTGTGTGAGTTTGCTTGGAACAGCTCTGGAGCTTGCGCGCACACACACGGGGCCCGTGAGAGAAGAAGGCCCGCTCTTGAACGATGAATGTGAGGAGAAAGAGAAGGCAACTTTCACAGCAAAGTCATAAGAGGTCCGTTTTTTTTAGGGGGGAGCAGCGGCGCGCCCCACCATCTCAGGCGCCTGCCCCAGAGACTCATCCTCCCCCCTGCCCAAACTTGCGCGCATCCCACCGGATGGAGCTGGGCTCGCGTGGAAGGGAGAGACGCGAAGGCCAGGCTCTTTGCCGATCCCCACCGCCGCCGCCGTCTCCCTCTCGCGTCCTCGCCACACACGCCCACGTTCGCCCTCTCCATCCCTTTTCACACACGCACCTCAGGCACCACATACAGACAGATTGCACATCGACGGCAACAGGGGGCAGCCTCCGCGTTTTGTCATTGGCCCTAGCTTTCGGGCTTCACATCTCGTCACCTGCCGCGCTCGGCCCCGACTCCACCTCCCGCGTCCACCCCCCGTTGTCCACGCTCTCGCGTGTGTGTTCCTGCGGCCAACATGGAGGCCCAGCAACCCCGCGTCAAGCGGATCATGACCCAACCGATCGTGAGTTGATGAGTTAAGAGAGAAGGAGGAGAGAAAAGCACGCCGACAACCCCGACCCTTTGCTCACCTCCCCCTCTCTTCTTTTCACACACACACAGAACCTGATCTTCCGGTTCCTCCAGTCCCGGACCCGGGTCCAAATCTGGCTGTTCGAGCAGACCGACTTGCGCATCGAGGGGCAGATCATTGTGAGTGGGAGTGTGGGTGGGAGGGAGAGTAAGTGGCCGCAACGAACTTTCTCCACTCTCCATCCTCACCTCTCGTCTTTCTCCTCTTTATTTTCCGACCAGGGCTTCGACGAGTACATGAACCTGGTGCTGGATGAGGCGGACGAGGTGTCCGCCAAGCGCGGCACGCGCAAGCCCCTGGGCCGCATCCTGCTCAAGGGCGATACGATCACGCTGATGCGCCCGATCGTGGCCGCCACGGCTGGATGAAAATGGTGATTGGGTTTTTTTGTGGTCGTAATTCACGTTTTGTTTTCTACATTTCCTACCCCTCTCCTCTCCACGACCAAAGCGGCCGTATTAGCGAAATCGTCGACCAACGGGTTCCAGCCGGACGCGGTCGCCGTGGCGGCGAGGTCCGGGGCGTGGCGCCGCATGAAGTCCGCGCTCTTCATCACAAGCGTGGAGACCGCCGGCGGCCCTTTCCCAGCGGCCGCCACCTGCCTCGCCAGCCGGGCCAGGAGCGCGAAGTCGGAGGGGAAAAAGATGTCGGCGCTGCCCGGTGGGTTCACGGCCAGGATGTGCGGGTAGTCGACGGCGGGCGCGCCGGGGGTGGGCGGGCCGGACACAAGGGGCGCGCCCCAGCAGGTTGATGATGATGATGAGGAGCCTGCTGCGCCGTGCCGCGCCGCCAGCCCCCCTCCACGCACCATGCTGGGGAGCGCGTCGAAATCTAAGGCCAGCAGGGTGTGGTTCGGGAATGCCGCGCCCACCGCGGACAGGAAACGGGCGGCGCCCGTCGGCAGGAACAAGCAGCCCGCGCGGGAGGGGTGGGTGGGGAGGGGCAGGGACCAGGGTGGGGGCGCCTCGCCGACCACCCAGTCGCCCAGGCGGGCCAGGAAAGGCGGCGGCGGGGGCGGAGGAGGCGCAGCAGCCCCGCCCTCACCCTCCAGGGCGGCGGCCAGGCAGGCCGCGACGACGGGGTCGGCCAGCGGGTGCAACTCTTCCAGCGGGGCCGGGCTCCCCGGCCCGCCCCACCGCACCATCGCTTGCGCCCACGCCCCGCCGCCGCCGCCGCCGCCGCCGCCCACCCGCTCCACCCGGTCGTGGGGCAGGTTGTCCAGGACTTCGCAGGCGAGGATGTACGGCGTAGCGGGAGGCGGCGGGGTGGCGGGGCGTGCGGCGCCCGGCCTGGCCTCATCATCACCCACCAGCAGTGCGCCCGCTGCCGCGGCCCAGCCTCCCGCCTCGCACGCGTCGCCGAGGGCCTGCCTGAACACGCCCGGCCCATGCCCCGCCGCGCGCACCGTCGTCCGCGCTGCCTGGGCCAGGCCCGGCGAGACGTCCAGGGTCGCGTACCGCGTCCGCCCGTAGAGGCTCCCACCTCTTTCACTATCACTCTTCCCACCACCACTCCTGTTTGCCTTCAAAGCGTCCAGCACGTCCCGGGCCAGCGTGCCCCGTCCGGACCCGACTTCAATAATGTGCAGGGGGCTGCCATTCACGCTGTTGGCCGCGTGGTGACCCACAATGAACGCCGCCACGGCCCGTCCATAGTGCGGGGAAAACAGTTCTGAGGGCGTCAGCCAGGAGCCGGGGGGCTGGGCGGCGTAGAGGGCGGCGACGGCGCGGGTGTAGTCCGCCTGGCCGGCCATTGAGGGCATCGGGGGCAAGCCCGCGCCCGACCCGAGCGGGGCGGCGCTCGCAAAGTAGGTCGCCAGGGAGCGGGCGATGAAGTCGCGGAGGAGGAGGGCGGGTGGGTGCGACGGGTTGGCCGGGTGGTGGTCGCCGGCGGAGAGCTGCGCTGTTGTTGACAAGGAGCGGCCGAGGGCGGTGCTGGCCCGCCGGGCAAGGGTGGAGGCCATGTGGGCGTCAGGCTGCGCCGGAGGGGTCGGGCGGCGGCATTGGGGTGAGAAAAAAGGGCGGAGGAGGGGGGGGGGCGGAGAGAGAACGACAGAGAGAGAGAAATGGAAAGGTATGCGCATGCACAGTTCGTTATTTCTCTGCGTCCTAATTGCGCCCCACCACACCACCCCACAAGCCACCACCCCGCCCCAGCGTGCGCGGCGGTGCCGTCCCCACCACCGGCTTCCCCGTCAGTCGGCTGGCCCGGCCACGGACAAGCATGCCACCAAAGCCCGCGGCGTCACCGGGCGCGCCGCCGCCCTCCTCCTCCTCCTCCGTGCCTTGGCCTGCCACCCCACGCCGGGCCGGGCAAGGGACGTCCGCGATCGAGGTGAAGACACACGCCAGCGTGGGAGAGGGGTACGCCGCTCTGAGTGCGTGGCGCATGCAGGGGCTCCCGGGGCCCCGCGACGGCGTCCCCGTGTCCCCGTCGTCGCTCCGGGCGGGAAAAAAAACAAGATGGGGGCGCGCTCAAATTCGCTGGCTCCCTCCCCTCCAAACACAGCGCCCCGCCCCCGCTCCACTCCACATCGCCCACCAGCACCGTCGGTTCACGCCCGGGACCGGTCCCCGCCCGGGGCACGCCACCATGGACGCCACGGTCGTGGGGCAGGGCGAAGCGGCGTCCGCGCTAGCGCACGCGCTCCCGACCCTCTTCCCCACCCGCTTCCCGACCATCACGGCCGCCCGCCGGGCGTGCCGGCGCGGGGAGGTCCTGCTGAATGGCTCGCCCGCGCCTGTGGACGCCCCGTTGTCTACTGGCGATGAGGTGACCTGCACGCTGCGCCAGGCGGGCGCGGCCCCGGGCCCGGCGCCCGCCTCCCTGGTCAGGGCGGCCACCGCCCAGGCGGCTGCCCTCCTCCAGGTCGCGTACGAGGATGATCACTTGGCCCTGGTCGTCAAGCCTCCCGGCATGCCCACCCAGGGCGCGGGGCTGGGGGTGCCAGACGTCCAGTCCCTGCTACCCGCCATCCTGGCACCGACGTCGACGCCGGGCGCCCTGTGGCGGCCGCGCCCCGTGCACCGCCCCGACGCGTGGGTGGGCGGCCTGGTCCTGGTCGCCAAGACCCGGCCCGCCCTGACCGCGCTGGGCGACGCCCTGGGCGCCCGCGAGGTGGCGTGGCGGTATGTGGGCCTGGTGATGGGGCGCCTGGCCGGGGCGGGGCGGGTGGCCGCCCCCCTGGACGGCCGGCCGGCCCTGACCGAGTGGACAGCCCTGCGGTCGGGGCGGGTCGCCGGCCGCCTGCCTGGCGGCGGCCCTCCCACACACACACCTCCGTCCACCACCTCCTGGGTCACCGCCGTCCAGCTGCGCCCGCTGGCGGGCCCGCCCGCCCAGCTGCGCCGCCACATGGCCCTGGCGGGGCACCCACTGGTGGGGGACTCGCTGGGGCGGGGCGGCGGGCACGGAGCGCCCTCCTCGACCTCCGCCCGCCTCGGCGGGTCGGCCGCGTCGGCCGCGTCGGCCGCCATGTTTGCGGCCAAGCGCGTCGCCCGGGGCGGGGCTCGCCGGCTTGGGAGAGGATTTGTTGGTGACGATGAGGAGGAATCCCGCAACAGTGCGTCCACCGCCCGGGCCCGGTTCGGCCGGGCGGACGGGCCAGGGGTGGGTGAGGGCCGGGCCCAGGCAGCTGCGTTTGAGGCCGCCTCCTCCCCTGCTGCCGCCGCCGCCGCCCCGCCCCCTGTCCACTCATCCCACGACGTCGGCGACCCCTGGTCCGCCCTGTCCGGCACGACCGCGGTCGACCGCCTGCGGGCTGACGCGGCTGCGGACGCCCGGGCGGCGGCCCGGGAGGCGGCCGCGGCCGCTGGTGGCGTGACCCCCTCTTCAACGCCCTCCACCCAACCCCACCTGGCGAGGGTGGCCGTGCCCGCGCCCAGTCTGGGGCGGGGGTGGGCGTCCCGTCGGGGGCCGCCCGCTC
>Ga0315283_10002948_pt1 | contig 14434 bp, 16 predicted proteins | sample YL17G09_0_MG_FD_204541 | JGI IMG/M metagenome (GOLD analysis project Ga0315283, IMG submission 204541) | Sediment microbial communities from Yellowstone Lake, YNP, Wyoming, USA - YL17G09_0 | ecosystem: Environmental > Aquatic > Freshwater > Lake > Sediment | place: USA: Wyoming | collected... | reverse complement strand
TCCGCCGGCCTACAAGATCCGCGCAGGGAACTTTCTGCAGCGATATGAAGCCGACCGGTTCGTGCGACAGGCGATGGAGAAGGGATTTGCAGAATCGTGGGCTGTGCCGGAGCGCGTGTTCAAGCAACCCGCCCCCCCCCAGCACTGAAGCGGACGAGGACGGGATCTACCGGAAACGCAACTCTACCCCCTCCACGCCCCACCGGGCGCGAACACGAACAGTATCCGGGTAAACGACGAACCGCTCCGACGGCGTGAAGGGAGCCGGAAGCCCGAACGAATACCCCCCCAGGCTGTCCGCGTCACGGAATCCGCTGATCACATACTTCCCCTCCACCAGTTGTGCGAACGTGAACGTGCCGGGCCGATCGAGGATCAGTGTGGACGGTCGCGTCGCCCCCGCGTCGATGCGTGATGCGGACACGAAGACACGCCCCTTCCCCCCGGTCCCCGCCTCGTCGACAACGGTCCCGGAAAGATACCCCATCGTCCGCAGATCCATCGTCTGGAACCTGAACAGGTAGGTCGAATCCCTGTATCCCCTGCCGAAGAGACTCCTTACCGAATCCATAGATACCCTGAGAGTGTACCATGCCAGGCTTGCCAGAGAGACGCGCGGGCTGATCACGACCGAAGAGGGACCGGTCCATACCATCGAAGCGTCAACGGGTGTCTTCGTGCTGTCGAAAAGTCGCATCGCATGCTGCAGCGACCCGGTCACCACCGGATCAGAAAAGAGGATCTCCGGCTTCGCATAGGTCGCTACCCCCCGGATGCTGTCCCGCATATCTCTGACGCTTATCCGCGGCCGGAGGGTGTCGGGCGCGAGGATCCCTGCGAAGATCTCTCCCGGTGAAGTGCTGTCAATCATGTTTCCCGCAATATCGGATATATTCCCTACCCGGACGCGATACGTCGCGGGACTGTCGAGAGGCGTTGACGTCACCAACCCCGCGAGGAAAGGCTGCTCACGATCCTGGTAAAAGACCAGCAAAGGTACCGCGCTCCCCTTCAGCGTGTCACTGACTGAGAACCGGGCTCTGGTGAACGACGCTGAATCGATCGCCTCGCTGAATCGAACCGTGATTCGGAACCGGTCCAGCAAACGGACCCCCGCAAGGAACGGTCTCGTCGTGTCTTCCTTCGCGAGACGGAACCAGACATTCTCCATGCGCGGTGCATTCTCGCTGAGAAGAATGTCGCCCGTGGACACCCCGTAGTCATCGACCTGCCGATCATAGAAGAGGTTGTGATATTCGTCGCGCACCGCGACCAGCCTGTATCTCCCGAACGAAAGATGAGACAGGGCGAATGATCCGCTTTTCCCGCTTTGTGTAACGTAATCGGGCTTGGTATGCGACGGATCCAGGGTGTCGGGGCTGAGACCGTCCAGCCGGTAGGCAAACACCATCACCCCTGCAGGCTTTTCATCGAAGACACGCCCGCCGACGTAGCCCCGGTCGATGGAGTCACCCGTCGAGAAGGCGAGAGTGTATCCAGCCGCCATATTGTTCCCCGCGCGGTAATCCCTGACGTCGGTCCCGACGCTGACCACGTACGTGGTGTTCTTACGGAGCTGTTCCCGGAAACGAACTGTTACCTCCCTGCCGTCCCAGTCATATTCCACATCCCCGAGGTTGGGCGATATGAATATCGATTGCTCGACGGATGAGTGGTCAACATATTCACTGAACTCCAGGACGACCGCCTGCGCCGTCACATGGACTGCGGAGGTATCGGGTACGGTGCGGATGACCACGGGGGAGGTCGTGTCCTTGGGTCCCCCCCCGGGGGGAACCTGACCGGCGCAACCGGCGAGTACAAGAGCCAGCATCGCTGCCCAGCAGTCTCCGCGACGCGGGGAGTCGTGGTTCGGAACCATGATGAAGGTCGCTGTGTTGAAGATGGTGAGGAGACCAGGCATCGCTTTCTCAGTGTTCGTCATTGCTTCAGGAGGGGCCCCCGGTATGTGCAGTTGGCCGGGAGGCGCTGACGGTGGGTGGCGGCGTCGAAGGCTGATCCGGGCGGCCCCCGTGCTTGTGCGGATCGCCACCTTGCCTCTCAACCCTTCACGATCTGCCTTGCCCGCTGTCGTTTGTACATCCTGACGTAGCGCAGATGATCTTCGTAGGTCCGTGCAAACCAGTGCCCTCCGTGGCCGTTCGCCACAAAGAACAGATACCCGTGCTGCGCCGGGTAGAGCGAAGCGAGGATCGACGCGCGTCCGGGATTGTTGACCGGACCCGGAGGCAATCCGGGGTATCGGTACGTGTTGTACGGATTGGCGGTCCTCAGGTCGGAGTACAGAATCCTCCGTGGACCGTCGGTGATCATGTATTGGACCGTCGGATCGGCCTCCAACTTCATCCTTTTCTGAAGCCTGTTGTGATACACTCCGGCAATGATCGGGCGTTCGTCGTTAAGCACCGCCTCCCCCTCGACGATGGAGGCGAATGTCAGCGTGCGGTGAGCGTCCCAGTTGAAAGCGGCGGCACGGGATTTCAGCGAATCGTTGAAGAAATGCTGAAAGTTTTCCACCTGGTGCTTCAGTATCTCCCGCTCGTCCTGCTCCCAGTACAATTCGTAGGTGTCCGGAAGGAGATAACCCTCGAGGCTCGTTTGGTCAATGCCGAGTGATCGGGCGAAAAGCGGGTCGAGTGCGAGGCGGGCGTATTTCGACGAATCGATCCCCGTCATACGGGCAAAGAGTTTCGCCTGCGCTCGTATGCGTGACCCCTCCGGGATAGTGACGGGGATAAGTAGATTCCCCTTTCCCGAGCGGAGCATCTGAAACAGAGCGGCATTCGAGATGCCGTTGCCAACCGCGTACTTGCCGACACGTACCCGTTCGGCACCCCCGTACATCTTCGCCGTAAACACAAACAATGCCCGGTTGCGAATGATCCCTCTCGACTCAAGAGAGTCAACAATCGAGGCGAACGACTGGCCCCGTGAAACGAAGAATGTCTGGTCAGCTTCCCCGGGGAGCTGGTTGGATCCGTGGAAGACCCAGAGGACGGCAGCAAGGAGGCAGACGACCAGCGAAAGAAAGGTCGCAACGAGGATCCGGGCCCCGCGTCTGAGTGCACCCGGAGTCGCCTCACGGGTCCCCCCCGCATTCTGCACCGGATCGGTTGTCATACGGAGCTCACAGAGAAAGTGCCGCGTTCGCGGACAGGGCCAGGGAAGAGTTCATGCCGCGCTGGAATTTGAGCAATCCGACGTAGGCGATCATCGCGCCGTTATCCATGCAGTGGTCGGGCCGTGGTGTGAGAACCCGACAACCGTGCCGCGACGCCTCTTTCTCCATGCGTGCGCGGAGGGCGGAGTTCGCCGATACCCCCCCCGCAAGGGCGATGTCCGTGACGCCGGTCCGACCGGCGGCCTCGAGGGTCTTTTCGACAAGGACATCGATCACGGCCGCCTGGAAGCTCGCACAAACATCGGCCATGCGCTGCTTGTCCCACTGTCGCGATGCGGCGCCCTGTTCACCGACCCCTTCCTTTTTCAGGAAATACAGGACCGCCGTCTTTATGCCGCTGAAGCTGAAATCCAGTGTTCCCTCCTCCATGGTGGCGCGGGGAAAGTGCACCGCTGCCGGGTTACCTTCCCCGGCAAGGCGGTCGATCACGGGTCCACCCGGATATCCGAGTCCCAGCATCTTCGCAACCTTGTCGAACGCCTCCCCTGCCGCGTCATCGCGCGTCTGGCCAAGAAGCGTGTGGCGGAAGAGCGCTTCCACGTGGACGAGCATCGTGTGGCCGCCGGAGACAATCAAGGACACGAAGGGAAACTCGGGCGCCGGTTCCATCAGGAAATTCGAATAGAGATGCCCTTCCATGTGATTGACCCCCGTAAAGGGCTTCCCGAGGCCGTACGCAAGAGCCTTGCCGAAACTGAGTCCCACCAGAAGAGCACCGACAAGCCCCGGGCCTTGCGTCGCCGCAATGCCGTCCAGATCTTTCTTTTCCACCTCCCCCCGGCGGAGGGCTTCGTCCACCACATCGATGATAAGACGCTGATGGGCACGCGAGGCAAGTTCGGGGACGACGCCACCGTAGGCCGCGTGCACCAGCTGAGAGGAAATGATGTTCGACAGCACGCGCCCGTCGTCCACCACGGAGGCGGAGGTTTCATCGCACGATGTTTCAATGCCGAGAATCTTCATGAAAAGCGGTTGATTGCGTTGTTTTTACATGGTACGGATTGCATGCCTGAATTTCAAGAAATGGTTGCGCAGGAGACTGATTTTTGCTATATTAGTTTCCTTACGTTTTCACAGATTGGATTGCATCATGGCGAAGATATGTGATATCTGCGGTAAGAAGCCGGTCACCGGCAACAACATCAGCCACGCCCACAACCTGACGCGTCGACGCTGGGAGCCGAACCTCCAGCATGTGCGCGCCAAGGTGGACGGCCGCCCGAAGCGCCTCACGGTGTGCACGAACTGCATCAAATCGAACAGGGTGGTAAAGGTCGCATAGCACCTTCACGCCCGGGACGGGCCGGGGAACCCCGGAGGACTGCGACCGTTCCCCCTCTTCTCCCCTTCGGAATCAGTGCATGCCCAAGCTCGAAATACAGCTCAACCTGCCCATCCAGCTTACCCTCCTCCGGGTGCTCCTTACCCCCCTTTTTGTCGTGTTCCTGATGTCGACCTCGTCGTTGTATCTCCAGCTGTCGTTGCTCGTCTTTGTCATTGCAGCGCTCACCGACTGGTATGACGGATGGATCGCCCGCAAGATGGGGTACTCAACACGCTGGGGAAGATTCCTCGATCCGCTTGCCGACAAAGTGCTCTCCTCTGCTGCCCTCCTTGCATACGTCGGCCTGAACCTGGTCGATGGATGGATGGTCTGGATCGTGATCGTACGCGACTTCCTCATCACCGGACTCCGGAGCTACGCGGAATACCTCGATAAGCCCATCGTGACGACCAAGGGGGCGCAGGCAAAGACGTTCGGCCAGTTCGTCGTCATCTATTACATTCTGATTCTGTACGTCGGTCGCAGCATCCCCCCGGTCTATCAGGAGTTCGGTTCGATGATCGACACCCTGATGCGCCCCCAGGTGCTGTTCGGGATGATGCTGACGGTGATGCTCTCCACGGTCGGAACGGGCCTCGCCTATCTCTTCGACAACAGAAAAGTGATCCGCGAACTCTATGAACGCTTCCGGCCAGCCCGGTGACGGCCCCTCACATCGCCCCGTCGGATTCCTGACGCGGTGCATTGCCACGGGTTTCTTCGCTGGATATTTTCCCTGGGCTTCCGGCACAATCGGGACGCTGGTGGGACTGGGCATCAGCCTCATCCCCGGCGTCCACACCCCCCCCGTCCTCCTTCCCCTGACCATCGTTGGGTTCTCCATCGGGGTCTATGTGGCAGGAAAGGTCGCGGAGGCGGAGGGTGACCGTCTTTCCAGGAGTGCCGCGGCCGCTAAAGCGGTCTTCCAGCCGGGCGAGCGAACCCACCCCGACCCCTCCATCGTTGTCGTCGATGAAATCATCGGGATCTGGATCACGCTGCTCTGGCTCCCCCCATCGGCGTCCGCCTACGTTCTCGCGTTTGTCGCTTTCCGCGCGTACGACGTCATGAAGCCCGTGCCGGTGCGGTCGCTCGAGCACATTCCCGGAGGATGGGGCATCATGCTCGACGACGTGGTGGCAGGACTGTATGCCAATATCACCGTGCGGCTGATCCTCCTCCTCCTTTCTTCTATCCCCGGAATGACGTTCGTCCAATGAACGCGCACATTATCACGATCGGCGATGAACTGTTGATCGGACAGGTCATCAACACCAACCAGGCCCATATCGGCGAGCGACTCGGTGCGATCGGGATCGACGCCGTGGAGATGACCACGGTGGGAGACGACATAGACGCTGTCCTGCGGACATTTGAACGGGCATGGAAGACCAGCGATGTGGTGGTGGTGACAGGAGGTCTCGGTCCGACCCACGACGATATCACCCGGGAGGGAATCTGCCGGTTTTTTCAGACCGATCTTGTTTCTGATCCGGATGTCCGCCGTCACGTCGCGGCATTGATGGCGCGGCGAAACCTTCCATGGACAGAGGCCGCCGAAAACCAGGCCATGGTCCCGCGCGTGGCCGTGGTGATCCCCAATCCCGTGGGGACCGCGCCGGGTCTCCGCATCAGCCGGGAAGGAAGGCATTTTTTCGTCCTGCCCGGAGTTCCGTACGAGATGACGGGGATGTTCAATGGCTCGGTCGTCCCGTTCCTCTCCCCTCTCGTTCAGGGTGCCGTGATACGACACCGGACGTTGAGAACCACTGGAATTCCCGAGAGCTTTCTCGCGCAGCACCTGGGCGATATTGACACGCTCCTCGAAGGCGCAAAGCTTGCCTTCCTCCCGTCTGCCGCAGGGGTGCGGATGAGAATCACCGTTCATGCCGACAGTCCCGCCGACGCTGACCGTGCGGTCAACGAGATCGAAGCACGGATTCGCTCCAAGGTGTCGAAATACATATTCGGGGTAGAAGACGAGGAACTCGAAGACGTCGTCGGTCGCATGCTGAGCGTGAGGAAGCTGACCATTGCCGTGGCGGAATCGTGCACCGGCGGGCTCATCGCCCACCGCATCACAAACGTCAGCGGAGCGTCCGCATATTTTGAACGCGGGGTCGTCGCCTACAGCAATGCGTCGAAGACCGAGCTCCTCGGAGTCCCCCCCGATCTGATCGCCGCGCACGGCGCCGTCAGCAAGGAGGTCGTAGAGGCGATGGCCCTCGGCGTCCGCCAGATGGCCCGCGCGGATATCGGCCTGGCCACCACGGGAATCGCGGGACCGACCGGCGGATCGGCCGAGAAACCGGTCGGCCTTGTCTGGATCGGCTTCGCCGATGCCTCGGGGTCGCTCGCACTGAGATTCACCTACGGCGAGGGGCGGACCCGGATTAAGGAACGCGCCGCGCAATCCGCCCTGGATCTCGTCCGGCGGCGGCTCATGGAGATTCTCTAATCCGCTATGCCGTCGCACCGACTGTTCATTGCCCTCGACACACCGCCGGACGTCAAACAGGAGATGGGAGAACTATGTCAGAAACTCGCTTCGTCGGACGCTGACGTCCGCTGGGAGCGGACCGGGAAACTTCACTGCACGTTGCAGTTTCTCGGAGAAGTTGACGACGAGATGGTGAACCCCCTCGGTGCGGCGGTTCATAAAGCCCTCGAGGGGATCGTCCCGTTCCTCATCTCGTACCGCGGCATTGGCTTCTTCCCGGAGGGTCTTCATCCCCGCGTTGTGTGGGCGGGGATCGAGGATCATGCAGGAAGACTTGCGTACCTCCATAAAAGGATCGTCGAGGAGACCGCCCGCCTCGGCCTGATAGGAAACGGCTCCCCTTTCCGCGCCCACGTCACGCTGGGACGCGTCAGAGGTCCGGGGAATCTCCGCCGGTTGACTACAATGACGGAAACATGTACCTTTGAACACCCGCCGGTGACCGTCCGTGAGGTCGTCATCATGAAGAGCGAGCTGAAGTACAGCGGATCCGTCTACACCGTGCTGCGATCGATCCCCCTCACCTCCTGATGTTGCCGGCCCTCCCTGTCAGAAAGTCACAGGACCCGTTCGTAATTTTCGGTTATCACACGTATATATATCAACAAGGAGCTGGATATGCCCGACGACAAGAACGCAAAGCTTCAGGCGCTCAAGATCGCACTCGAACAGATAGAAAAGCAGCACGGCAAGGGGAGTGTGATGAGACTCGGGGAGGGACCCATTCAACTGGTCGACGTCATCTCAACCGGGGCCATTTCACTTGACGCCGCGCTCGGCATCGGCGGAATCCCGCGCGGCCGTGTGACCGAAGTCTTCGGCCCGGAGTCCTCAGGGAAGACGACCCTCTGCCTCCACATTATCGCCGAAGCACAGAAGACAGGAGGGATCACCGCCTTCATCGACGCCGAGCATGCGCTGGACATCGCCTACGCGAAGAAGCTTGGCGTGGATGTCAACAACCTTCTCCTGTCCCAGCCGGAGTTCGGCGAACAGGCCCTGGAGATCGTCGAAACGCTGGTGCGGAGCGGTGCCCTCGACGTCATTGTCATCGACTCCGTTGCCGCCCTGACCCCCCGCGCAGAGATAGAGGGAGAGATGGGGGACCCGAGCATGGGGGTGCAGGCGCGCCTGATGTCCCAGGCCCTGCGCAAACTCACCTCGGCGATCAGCAAATCGAAGACTTCCGTCATCTTCACGAACCAGCTCCGGATGAAGATCGGCGTCATGTTCGGGAACCCCGAGACGACGACCGGCGGCAACGCATTGAAGTTCTATGCCTCAGTCCGCCTGGACGTCCGGCGCATCGAGGCGATCAAGGATGGCACGACCATCGTCGGCAACCGGACCCGTGTCAAGGTGGTGAAGAACAAGGTCGCTCCCCCCTTCCGTGAGGCACAGTTCGACATCCTCTACAACGAGGGTATCTCGAAGCTCGGTGATCTCATCGACGTGGCGGTCGAACAGAATGTGATCGCGAAATCCGGGTCATGGTTCTCCTACAAGGAAGACCGGATCGGCCAGGGGCGCGACGCGGTGAAGAAGTTTCTCCAGGAGAATGAGAAACTGGCGAAATCCATCGACAGCGAGATGCGCAAGAAACTGGGTCTCCCGCCTGCTAACGCGACCCACGCGCCTGGGAACGGACAGGCCCCGGCGGACTCGAAAATCGATGCGGAGAAACAGGTCGCCCCGCCGGTGAAACCTGCCGCGCCGATCCAGGCACAGCCCAAACCGGAGTCCTCAAAGAAGAGGTAGGCGGTATTCCGTGCAACGGTCCCCCGTCGCGCCCCCGCGCACGGGGGATTTCTCTTCCCCCCTCATCGATGAAGATCACCCGCATCGAAAATCAGAAGAAGCGCCCGGGCCGAAAGAACATCTACGCGGATGACGCGTTCCTTATCGGCGTGGGGGCGGAGACCCTCCTCCGCTTCGGATTGCGCACCGGCGATGAGATCACGCCCGAAAAGCTCGCACTGCTCGCACGAACGGAGGAGCTGCTCGGCGCGAAGAACGCAGCCCTTCGCTACATGTCAACCCGCCCGCGGAGCGAGAGGGAAGTGCACGACAAGCTGCGCGAGAAGGAGTACGGTGAGGAGGAGATAGGTCGGATCATCGAGGACTTAAAGAGGGCGGGACTGTTGAACGACGGGGAGTTCGCCCGCGCCTTCATCCGGAATGCGCTGGTGCTCAGGCCGACCGGCGGCGCCGTCTTGAAGCGGAAGCTCCTCCTGCTCGGCGTCGGGAAGGAGGTCGTTGAGGAGGCCCTCGGCGACGTGCTCGCAGGCGCGGACCTGGCGGGCGAAGCAGCACGCGCGGCCGCCGCGTTCGTCCGAAAAGCCCGGGCCTCGGGAAGGAAAGCCGATCCGGTGAAGCTCCGCCAGCGTCTGACGGCGTTTTTGATTCGCCGCGGTTTCACATGGGATGTCGTGCGAACGGCCGTGAAGAACACCCTGAAGGGGGGAGACGATGACGAGACCGGCTAGCCTCGTCTTCCACATCGGGACCATCCCCTCTCCTCCGGAGACCTTTGACGAACCGCTGCGGACGACACCGTCCAGATCCGCCACGCCGGCGGAGGAGGAGGCGGACGCATTTCTTGGAATGGGTCGCAACGCGTTCACGGCCCGCGTCACCGCTGTCGCAGTGCTGAACCCCGACACCTCAAAGGGAAAAGTCTTCTACGAGCATCCGGGAGGCAACCATGACGCGTCGGGCGACGGCCTCGTGGAGTTCCACCCGGGGGGCGAATCGGAGATCATCAAATCGTTCTGGGAGGTGATCGTCCACTATCCCCGCCTCGTCTCGTTTAACGGCCGTGTCTTCGATGGTCCCTTCCTCATGCTAAGGTCCGCCATCCTCGGCATTGCGCCGTCACGCACTCTGATCCCCTACCGCTTCAGCGCGACCACGCACTGCGACCTGCTCGAGCAACTTTCCTATTACGGCGCGGCCCGCCGATTTGATCTTGATTTCTACTGCAGGGGATTCGGCATCGCCGGCCCTGCGACCGGACGGACCGACGGATCGGACCCCCGGTGCCAGGATGCGGGGGAGCGGTATCGCGAAATCGCCGAAAACTGTTTGCGAGAGACGAGGGCGGCGGCGGAGCTGTTCCGTCTCTGGGAGGCCTATCTATCATTCGAGAACTGCACCAGCCGGCATGACCCCGGCCTTTCCCCGGGGTAGCGCTGCCCCGCCTAGCGCTAACGTGACGCCGGCACTCTCGTCCATCGTTTCGCGACTTCGTGATAGGTCATCGCCGCAGCGCCGAGCTTGAGGAGATCCCACCAGCTGAAGATGAGAAAGCCCGCGTTGATCGCAGCCGGGACGTTGTGGATCGTGAACGCCCACAGATGAAGCGTGCCCAGCACGAAGACCAGCAGAAGCCCGGCCCCCATCGACAACACCGTCCAGGCCAGCGAGACGTGACGGGAGACAAGGAACCCGACGATGAACGCCGCGAGCGGAAACGCCAGCAGGTACCCGCCGCTCGGACCCAGCATCGGCCCGACGCCGAACGCCCCCCCCGCGAACACCGGAGCCCCCAGCACACCGGCAACGAGATAGGCTATCTGACTGATGGCGCCGTTGCGGGGCCCAAGGAAGGCGCCGGCGAGCAGCACGGCCATCGTCTGCAACGTGTACGGTACCGGCTGGTGCGGGACTTCAACGCGCGCACCGAGCACCGTCACCCCCGCAAAGAGAAGTATCCATGCCGTTTGTGCGATGGCGGTCGTGCCGGGAAGCTCCAGAGGCCTCGCTAACGCAAGCTTCGATGAGTTGTCCATTCGTGACTCCTAGAGGAAAGGATGAAACCACCGCGCAGTCAGGTCAACGACATGGTCGACGGTGGGGTTGACTCCACGATAGGGATGTGCGGCGCCGAAGGTGTGACCGGCGCCCTCGAGCAGGACATAGTCCGTTTTCGATTTATCGGCAGCCGCGTAGAGCTCTTCCGGCTCCCGCGGGCTGACGGAAACGTCCGCCGATCCGTGGACAAGCAACAACGGGACCCGGAGATTCTTCACCGCCGCCGGGAGATCGTATTGTTCCCTGTTCGTTTCAAGATCACGCAAAACCTCGATGCCGTACCGCAGATTGGTCTTCGATCCCCTGATCGTGACCGGGAGGAATCCTTGTTCCTCCCACACCTGCTTCTGTCGGGGTGTGTAGCGGTGAAATGTAGCAACCGACGACCAGGCCGCGACGCCCTTCAGGCGAGGGTCGAGACGGGCGGAAAGTATCGCAACCCCGCCCCCCCGCGAGTGCCCGAGGATTCCCGTACGCGCCGCATCGATGATTCCCTCCCCCAAACGTCCATCGCCGAGTGCATCGACCACGCTACGGACATCCTCCAGCTCTTTACCGATCGTATTCTTCGAGAACTTCTCCCTCTCGGTGAATCGCCGGAAGTCCGGCCCCATGCCGTTGTGGGAAAAATTGAAAATGATCGAGGCGAAGCCGAGCTCTGCGAACCGGCAGCCGATATGGGGGAAGGGCCCCCAGTCCTTATGCGCGGTGAAACCGTGACAGAGAAGAAGAACAGGAAGGCCGGTTCCTCCCCGGGAGTACCGGAGATCTCCCCTGATCTCGTCGCCCGAACTGGTGGGAAGGACGAAGGAGAGTTCAGCCAGCATGCCTGTCGGAGAATCTCGGGTAGGGCCGTATCATCTGGTGGAAAGAATAGGCAAAACGCCTGAAAAAGTCAACGCCGGAGAAAATATGCCTTGCAGGAGAACCCCTTTTTTGCTATCTTTATAAGCTCAATTTTCAAGGGGTCCGATGGGGAACTTGAAGGTATTTTCCGGTCGTTCCAACCGGCCGCTTGCTGAAAAGATCGTCAAGGAACTTGGTCAGACGCTTGGCCATTGCGACATCAAGGCGTTCAGCGACGGCGAGATCTGGGTCAAGTTCAACGACAACATCCGCGGATGCGATGTCTATCTTGTCCAGTCAACCAACCCCCCGGCGGAAAATCTCTTCGAATTGTTGATCATGATTGATGCCGCGCGACGCGCGTCGGCACGCAAGGTGAACGCGGTTATCCCTTATTTCGGATACGCCCGACAGGACCGCAAGGACCAGCCGCGCGTGTCCATCACGGCTAAGCTCGTCGCAAACCTGATCACACAGGCCGGAGCGGACAGGATCATTACCATGGACCTGCATGCTCCTCAGATTCAGGGATTCTTTGATATTCCCGTGGACCATCTGTACTCGTCGGCGGTCCTGGTAAAACATTTCAAGAAATTGAAGCTTGCGAACCTCGCCGTGGCTTCCCCGGATGTCGGCGGGATCAAAATGGCACGAGCGTACGCCAAGCGGCTCGAAGCCGATCTGATCGTCATCGACAAGCGGCGGCCGCGACAGAATGAAGCCGAGATCATGAACATCATCGGCGACGTGCGCGGCAAGAACATCCTGATCGTGGACGATCTCGTCGATACCGCCGGGACACTCTGTAACGCCGTCAAGGCACTCAAGGACGCCGGGGCAAAGGACGTTTACGCGGCCTGCACACACCCCGTGCTCTCCGGCTCCGCCGTCGAACGAATTAACACGTCCGGATTGAAGAAGATCGTCGTGACCGACTCGATCCCCTTGAGAAAAGGATCGACCAAGATCGTCAACCAGAGCGTTTCAAGAATTTTTTCGGAAGCCATCAAACGGTCGTTCAAGTACATGTCGATCAGCTCCTTGTTCGACGTGGACAAGGGATGATGTCACAGCAAAGCGAGGAAAGGTGCGACAATGTCTGAATTTGTTCTGAACGCGGAGATGCGCGAGAACACGGGAAAGCACGCGAAGTATGCACGGGCGGCAGGGATGATTCCCGGCGTTTTCTATGCTCGCGGGGAGGAGAGCCTCAACATCCAGGTGGAAAAAATCGGATTGGACCCGCTCATCTATACCGCCGAGACCCACGTGATCGACCTCCGCCTCAAGGGGGGGGCATCCAAGAAGTGCATTCTGCGCGACGTGCAGTATGATCCGGTCAGCGATCGGCCGATCCACTTCGACCTTCAGGGCTTGAAAGAAAATGAAAAACTTACGATCGAGGTACCGATCGTGCTCACGGGGGGTGTTCCGAAGGGAGTTCGCGACGGAGGCATGGTGCAACACATCATCCACCGACTGAAGATCGCCTGCCTGCCGAAGGACATCCCGGAAAAAGTCGAGGTCAATATTGGCGACCTCGAGATCAATCATTCCATCCATGTCCGCGACCTGAATATTCCCAACGTCACGGTCCTCGAGAACGGCGATAGCGCGGTGGTCGGGGTCATGCCGCCGACCGTCGTGAAGGAAGCGGAACCGGGCGTGGTTGCCCCCGAAGAAGCCGTCAAGGAACCGGAAGTGGTCGGCAAGGGGAAGAAGCCGGAAGAGGGTGAGGCCTCCGAAGGGGCGAAACCCGAGGCCAAACCCGCGGCCAAGGAAGAGAAGAAAGAAAAGAAGTAAGACGCTCCCCTCCCGTGCAGGGCGCCGCTCTTATCGTCGGCCTGGGAAACCCCGGCGGCACCTACGCCGGTAGCAGGCACAACATCGGCTTCATGGTCGTCGACGAGATGTGTCACCGGCTTGGGATCCGGTTCGGCCCCGGGCGTGGAGAGTACCAACGGGCATCGGGCGAGTCAGACGGTGTCGTCCTTCATCTGGTGAAGCCGACCACCTACATGAACGGAAGCGGGACAGCGGTGGCCGAAGCGCTGGAACATGCCGGGCTTGCGCCGGACTCCCTGCTGATCGTGCTGGATGACTTTCAGATACCGCTGGGCACGCTGCGACTCAGGGCGAAGGGGAGCGACGGCGGACACAATGGCCTGGCCTCGGTACTCTGGACGCTGGGGACCGACCTTATACCCCGGCTCCGGCTGGGCATAGGCCAGGAGAGTATGCCAGCCGCGGAGGCCAGGAGTGACTTCGTTCTCGATCCGTTCGCCCGGGAAGAACTGACCGCGGTGCAGACCATGATCGCCCGCGCAGCGGATGCGGCGACAATGTACGCCACGTCCGGTATAGAGCGGGCGATGAATATTGCACATACGCAGTAAGCCACAGAGGAACCCCTCTACTCTTCGGTTCACCGCCTGGTGAGTACTGAAGGGTCAATCGACAATAGTCCACAGGGAGGTTATTTCATGGACAAAGCAACACGGATCTACGAATCCACGTTCATCATCAACGCTTCGCTTGACGACGCGCAGGTGGAGGGGGTGATCACGCGTGTACAGGATGTGATTGCCAAGAACGGCGGTACGATGAACGCGGTCAATAAGTGGGGACGCAAGCGCCTCACGTATTCGATCAACAAGAAAACGAACGGGTTCTACGTCAACGTCGAGTTCACGGCTCCCGGCACGCTCCTTGCCCCACTCGAACGGTCGTTCCAGCTCGACGAGAT
>Ga0315283_10002947_pt1 | contig 14437 bp, 5 predicted proteins | sample YL17G09_0_MG_FD_204541 | JGI IMG/M metagenome (GOLD analysis project Ga0315283, IMG submission 204541) | Sediment microbial communities from Yellowstone Lake, YNP, Wyoming, USA - YL17G09_0 | ecosystem: Environmental > Aquatic > Freshwater > Lake > Sediment | place: USA: Wyoming | collected... | reverse complement strand
TCAAACCAAGCCCAAGAAGGTCCAAATATATTATCTGTATAAGCAGCCTCTGCAATCAGTTGATCTTTCACAGGTGTTTGTATACCTGTGTCAAATTCTGCAGTTATAAAATCTGTTATATCTCTGACCGTTCCAGTACCACTTCCTGATGTATAGGATATAAACGGAAGAGCAACTGTATTTGAAGTAGCTGACCCAAATGTAGTAAATTGTGGAGTTTCCCCAAGAGTAAGTATTTGATAATGTCCATCTTTAATACAAGATGTAGCTGGCATAGTAGTAAAAACAGCTCTAAATATTTCAGGGTTTACTCTGCCAATTATATTAGTACCATGTTTTGTAGTTGAACAAGCAGTATAATGAGCTGATAAATAAGCGAGAACATCACTATATTGATTACCTGTAGATAGATATGTCCAACTTCCAACACCATCTTGTACTGCTGATACTAATTTTAAATCGGCAGGGCCCGAGTAATATAAATGATAACCATTTATAAAGTCTGCCTTTCCAGTATAAGGATGCCACGCAAAAGCAGCTCCCACATTATCCACTGAATGCGGAGCATGAACTAAAAGTAAAGTAGAGATACTATCAATAGAAGCGTGAGTATAAACTCCATCATCTATTCTAAATAGTTCCATATTTACCTTACCAACAATATCTGACCCAAATGTAGTAGAACATGCTGTATAATGAGCGTGCATAAAGTTTTGCATTGCTGTATATGAAGATTCACCAGGTCTCCTCGAAGGATTCACTCCTACTCCATCTTGTAACATAGATACCAACTTTAAATTCGGCGACCTCGACGATAAATTTACTGCTGTACCTAAAGCCTCTAACCAATTACGATAATATGTAGTAAGAACCGTCGTACTACCACTAACACTACCTATAAAGGGGGAGAAAAACACTACCATTTTATTAGTACCTGGGTTGGGCATTAGAGGATAAAGTTCATTAATAATAACAGTCCATAAATCTAATGTCCTATCATAATATGAGGCTGTGCCAAAACCATCTAACCAAAACTCAAGATCAATATATACATGATAACTTCCGTTAATCCCTGGGAGTATACTTTGAGCGATATATAAGTCATAAGATTCACGAGCATGATTCTTCATATTTGTTCTAACGGTAGGCCAGTTGCCAACACTACAACCAAACCATTCTCCATCATAAGATTGGCCTGCTTGAGAAGCTAAACTTGTTGCATAATATAAATTATAATTACGATGTGCAGTAGCAGTTGCAGCTATTATATCTAATCTGGACTGAGAATTATCCTGTTGCGTTAGCATGTTAGAAGTATTTACTAAACTTGCTATGCCGTGTTCTGAGAACCACTTAGCATCAATACTGATCTGAGGATCATTCGCTCCAGAATAACCATAATCCACTAAAAACACAGACGTTATTAAATCTGTTGGAATAGCACTGACACCAACTGCATCACCCAAATCATCTAACCAAGCTTTATAATGAGTAGAAAAGTTTGTAGGAGATAGGGGTAGTCCATAACCTATATTTGATAATACTGGTGACATAAAAAATATCATTGGATGATCACCAACTTGTGTCTTTACCCAATTGATAATATTGGAAAAGCGAGTTAACGTATCGTTATAATAGGTAACACCTCCCCAACTATCATCACTTAACCAATCAGGGCCTACTTCTTCTTGTATATAAAAAAGATAACTATCATTAATTCCTGGAAGCATCCCACGTGCTACGAACTCATTAAAAAAATCCTGTGTTGTAGCTAACTCAGGGCCAGGCAACCCTAACGCATAGTATAGATTTTTGCTTTTATGAGAAGTAACAAGGGCTTCCGCTATATCCATTTCTGTCTTAGTTACTTCAGTAGGAGTAAACCAATGATTAGGTATAATAACATTTGCTTGTAGTGTGGTACTTGCTACACCATGTTCAGAAAACCATGTAGTATCTATATCTATAATTGTAGTGTTAGGTCCAGTATATCTACTGTCATAGACTACAATAAAATATGAAGTAATTAATTTAATAGGGGGTAATGTTTCAAGATTTACATATTCAATATTATTCCAATTCAAAGTTACACCTTCTCCTTTAAGTTAGTGTTTACAGGGACTTTATCAGTTAGTCTAGATTTGTAGTTTCTATAGGTAGTTTCATTATTTCCTATCCAAAGTCTGGTAGTTAGTTACAGCTCCGTAGCACGACTTAACGTTATAGATTTTCTATTTATATCCTGTCAACCGTCCCATTATGACCTGAAAAAATAGTACTCTTTTTAACTTTCCAATTACACTATATTATGAGCTACCTGCTTATTTATTCCACCATTATCATCTAACGATCCAGTAGCATTTCCTGTTAATACATTATTTGTTACAACATAGTAATTACTACCAGCATCAACTAGTATCCCGTAACTTTGAGTTTTACTGCCTACATTTCTTGTATCATAGCAAATATTTCCATTAAGTATAAAATAAGTAGGATTCCCCCATACCCATATTCCTGGACGAATCTGCCCCAATTTACCGTTATTATAAACTATATTATTACTAATAATACTATGTGTAGAATTCGCAGAACCCCCTGCCTGATGGTATGAAATTCCTGAATGCTCATTACTATGAACAATGTTTCCTGTTATTATAGAGTTATATCCATCTATCTCCATACCCGCTGCATAAGCTCCACCATCTGATATATTATTATTACTAATTATATTAGAATAAGTAAGACCACTTTCATCGTAAATCGCTAATTGACCACCCTCAGCATACGCAGGTGGACCACTGTCAAGTCTATGATTACCATACAATATGTTACCATCGACTATTGAATAACTTAGTGTGCCCATAAGGGCAATTCCATTATTAGCCACATTTTTTACTGTATTTCCACGAACTAAATTATAAGAACCATTACGAATCCATATACCACAAGAAAATGCAGCCTGAGTCAGACCATCTACTATATTATCTAAAATTTTATGATTTGATCCTGCTATAAAAAGAAGAGTTGACTTTGCGCCATAAAAATGACAGTCTTTTATAGTGATATTATCATAGATTGCATTTTCAAAATAAGTTACCATACTACCTGCTATGCTATTACAATTTACAGCTAAATCTGAAATTGTAATGTTTGATCTATTTACTCCATAACCTTGAAAAACAACCCCTGGATAAGTTGAATTAATAATTGTTTGGTCTTTTCCTGCCGCACCAATGTGTAATCCGCTAGCAGTTAACAGTTGTCCAGTACTCGTCCATATTCCTGATGGTATGTAAATAAACTTCTCCCCAGCTGTAATTGCAGCATTAAATCCCGTTGTTAAATTATCAGTAGTTGCTCCGTAAGATCTGACATCAGCCCAACCGTATAATCCGCCTCCACCACTACCTGAGTATCCTGATATACCCCGAATTCCAGAATAACCGGATATACCCCCTCCCCCACCTCCTGAGTACCCAGAATAACCGGATAATCCGCCTCCACCACTACCTGAGTATCCTGATATACCCCGAATTCCAGAATAACCGGATAATCCGCCTCCACCACCTCCTGAGTACCCAGAATAACCGGATACTCCGCCTAAACCTGAAACGTTAAAGTCAACCTGAATAGATACCTGAGTAGGATTCCCCGTTTGGGATATAACCATAATTTCTAATTTATCACCTATTGCATAAGTTGCAGTAGTTGGTTCAACCGTACTCCCATCCATCCACGTATCAGCTGAAGATAAAGACAAAGCCGTTGCTAAATGATTGCTTGTACCATTTTTTCGAGCATTAATTATAGCTGCAGTACCACCAATTCTATAACCTCTTACATTAGTTACCGTACATACATAAGGTGCATACCATACAATTACATTTATAGCACCTGTAGGATTTATAATAGTACCACCTTGAGTTTTAATTCCTGTGCCACCAATTCCACCTCCCCCACTACCTGAGTATCCTGATATACCAATTCCAGAATATCCAGATTTTCCAGAATAACCTGATATTCCACCTCCGCCAATACCTGAGTATCCTGATATACCAATTCCAGAATATCCAGATTTTCCAGAATAACCTGATATTCCACCTCCGCCAATACCCGAGTATCCTGATACACCCCGAATACCAACACCTGAGTATCCTGAGTATCCTGAGTATCCTGAGTATCCTGGTACGCTAGTAGAAGTATCCCAAGCTAGTACACCACTTCCCGTGTTTTTAAGATAAGTCCCTGAACTACCTACCTCAGATGGAAGAGTTAATGTATAAGTATTAGAAATCTCTGATGCTTTCAAATATACAGTACGTCCAGCACCGGCTGAAAAACCGACATTTCCAGATATAGTAGGAGAAGTTGACAATACTGCTGTATTTCCAGTCCCAGTAACTGCCGTAATTTGATTACCATTTATTCTAAAAACATTCCCTGTTCCAGCAGTATCGAAAGTTTTATTCGTAAAAATTTCTGTTCCTGCTAATGTCGCTAATTTACCTGTTATAGGAAAAGTAACATTAGTAGATGCCGTTACCGTAAAAATAGTAGGATAAGATCCAGAAATTGTAAGAGTAGATAAAACATTATTAGCAATTCCTGTTCCACCATGTGTAGGATCAATGGTTGTTCCATGCCAGGACCCCGTAGTAATTGCCCCGGTATTTGGAGTAATAACTAATCCATTATATCCTGTCTTCCCCGTAAAAGCCTGAGACCCCTCTGTAATTGCTAAAATTCCGCTTAAATTAGGAAAATAGATAGCAAAACTAGAAGCAATAGCTAGTTCTCTAGATAAAGTAGTATAAAATCCGGATCCATCTGAGTTATAAAATTTTAATTTTCCCTCTATATCCAATTTATCTCCTTAAATTAATCCAACAAAATGCCATTTAGCAGTTAAAACTAAATATATTAATAAATATCCTCTATTTGCTGCCATAACCGAAGCCTGTTGTATATTTCCGGCTGTTCCTGTTGGTACAGCTACTGTAGGTACAAGAATAAGTTGAAATGAATCACCAACTAAAGGGGTTGAAAAATTTATTGTATTAATTCTTGTGGATCCGCTTAAACGTACCACATGATTCGTTATAACTATTGTATCAGCCGCTGTTATTTCATCAACAGCATTACTTACTCCACCACTACCCGCGGCGCCAGAATATCCAGATTTTCCGGAATAACCGCTTATACCTAAACCAGAACCACCACTACCCGCGGCGCCAGAATATCCAGATTTTCCGGAATAACCTGAGCCCCCCAAACTGGAATATCCTGATTTTCCGGAATAACCACTTATACCTAAACCAGAAAATCCAACTCCTGAATAACCAGATTTTCCAGAATAGCCTGAGCCCCCCAAACTGGAATATCCTGATTTTCCGGAATAACCACTTATACCTAAACCAGAAAATCCAACTCCTGAATAACCAGAATATCCTGATACTCCAGGATTCTGTCCTGAATAACCAGATTTTCCTGAATAACCGGATGTACCTATACTAGAATATCCTGATTGTCCTGATTGTCCTGTTACACCTGCTGTTCCACAGGATATAACAGCATAACCAGTTCTAGCAGTAAAAAGTGTAATAGTACATTGATTTATAGTATTTAAAACAATAGATTCTGCAATTATTTGATAAGTGCTACCAACTCCCTCTGGTGCGTAAATTTGTACGATAACTTCTCTTATACCAAGATTGTGATTAACAACCCAAATTTTTGATATACTTGATTGTGTAAATATATAAAAACCAGGAGCAACTCCCGAATATCCAGAAATTCCACTATATCCACTTTTACCAGACCATCCTGAATAACCAGAAATTCCTGAATAACCTGAAATTCCTGAATAACCTGAAATTCCTGAGTATCCTGATTTAGAACTATAGCCAGAAATTCCTGAGTAACCGGAAATTCCACTGTATCCACTTTTACCAGACCATCCTGAATAACCACTTATTCCTGAATAACCGGAAATTCCTGAATAACCAGAAATTCCTGAATAACCGGAAATTCCTGAATAACCGGAAATTCCGCTGTATCCGCTTCTACTAGAAAAACCTGAAATTCCAGAATATCCACTTATTCCAGAATAACCCGAAATTCCACCATAACCCGAGATACCTTCTCCTGAGTAGCCAGAAATTCCTGAGTAACCACTGTATCCACTTTTACCAGAATAACCCGATAACCCTGAATATCCTGAAATCCCACTTCCTGAATATCCAGAAATCCCAATCCCAGAATATCCAACCCCTGAATACCCGGAAGTTCCGATTGAGGAATAACCAGAAATTCCTGAATAACCACTTTTACCAGAATATCCAGAAACTCCCGAGTAACCACTTTTCCCAGAATAACCAGAAATACCTAAACCTGAATAACCAGAAATTCCTAAATAACCACTTATGCCAGAATAACCAGAATCTGAACTATATCCGCTTAAGCCTGAATAACCGGAATCAGAACTATAACCTGAATAACCAGAGGGCCCAGGACTTTCTGCAGAATATCCTGAATATCCAGATTTAGAACTATAACCACTTATACCAGAGTAACCAGATTCACCAGGACTTTCTGCCGAATATCCTGAATATCCTGATTTAGAACTATACCCTGAATATCCCGATTTAGAACTATATCCACTAGTACCTGAATAACCACTATATCCTAAACCTGAATAACCAGAAACACCAGACCCAGAGTAACCTGAATAACCCCTCCCGGAATAACCCGATAAACCACTATAGGATGAATACCCACTGTATCCCAAAATTCCAGAATAACCAGAAATCCCAATACCAGAATAACCTGAAAGTCCTGTTCCTGAAGATATAACAGCATATCCAGTCCTATTAGTAGAAAATACAATAGTACAGGCATCAACCGTGTCTAAAGTAATTAAATCTGGAATTATTTGTTCTGGATTATCACCCAATGGAACATAAGTTTGAACTATAACTTCTCTTATGCCAAAACCATGTATTACTACCCAAGTATCCGAAGGTGTTGACTGTGTAAATACAAATGAACCAGGGGCAGATCCCGCTAATCCTGAGTACCCAGAAACACCAGAATATCCTGAAGAACTTGCTATACCATCTAACCCTGAATAACCACTATATCCCGAAATTCCTAAATAACCAGATTTTCCACTATAACCTGAAATACCTAATCCAGAATAACCAGAATAACCTGATTTCCCGGAATATCCACTTATACCTGATCCTGAATAGCCAGATTTTCCAGAATAACCACTTGTTCCGAGTCCAGAATAACCTGATATTCCTAAACCACTTATACCTGAATATCCTGAAAAACCGTAACCAGAATATCCCGAAGAACCATAACCTGAATATCCACTTTTGCCTGAATATCCACTACTCGAATATCCACTTATACCAGAATAACCAGAATAACCAGAATTAGAACTGTAACCAGAAATTCCTGAATATCCCGATTTTGAACTATAACCAGAAATTCCTGAATAACCAGAAACTCCCGAACCAGAATATCCAGAAATTCCACTATATCCAGAAATTCCTGTTCCTGAAGATATAACAGCATATCCAGTTCTAGCAGTAGGAAATGTAATAGTACATTGATTAATATTATTTAAATCAATCAATTTTGGAATTATCTGATCAGGTTCAGTAACTCCAAACGGAACATAAGTTTGAACTATAACTTCTCTTATACCAAAATTATGTGTTACTACCCAAATATCTAAAGGATCTTCTTGTATAAATACAAAGGACCCAGGCGCAATTCCAGTTAATCCAGAATAACCTGAAACACCAGAACCAGAATAACCTGAATAGTGTGCAATCCCATCTAATCCCGAATAACCAGAAATACCTGAATAACTACTTACGCCAGAATATCCACTTATTCCTAAACCAGAATAACCTGAAACACCAGAACCAGAATAACCTGAAACACCTGACCCAGAATAACCAGAAACACCAGAACCTGAGTAACCTGAAATTCCAGAATAACCGGATTTTCCAGAATAACCACTAAGACCTAATCCCGAATAACCAGAATATCCACTGTAACCAGAAACCCCCGAACCTGAGTATCCACTCTTACCTGAATATCCACTTTCACCAATATGACCAGAATAACCAGAATGTCCTGAGTAACCGACATCTATGCTTATAACTTCAGTTTCAGTTCTAGTTACTTCTACAAATCCTTCTTTTTCTAGTTCAATAATAATATCAGTTTCGAGTGACAAAGTTTTCTCCTAGTTTCTAAACTATAATTCCGCCTGCGGAAATTGCACTTGAATAAAAACTGAACGTCCAACTGGCAATTGTAGTATTACCCATGACATCACCTATTTGAGACCCCCAGCTTGGCTGCGCGCGGCCGTATGTGAGCAGTCCCGAGTATACGGCTAGTTGCGATTCAAGAAAGTATATTCCGAGAAAATCACCCCCTTGAATTGCTTGATTTACTATAAAGCTATTATATCCAGGATAGACTGTTTTATTTCCACTATCCCAAATAAAGTTATAGTTAATCCCATCACTCCGAAAAATTTTAAATTTAATTGTATATCCTTCAGGATCAAAAGGACCGATAAATGTTTGAGTTCTAACTCTTACATTGACTAACGTTCCTGTTATTGTAGCTGAGGAATTTAAATCATATTCATTTCTTAAAAGTATAAAAGTAGAATTTGCTGAATTTCCTAGATACATCCCTTCTAAATTAGCAACTCCTACCACGCCTTCTGTGGTAAAAAACACTCTCCAAACATCGAATACTTTTATCCAACCCATAATAACAGTTTTCCATACGGTACTAACTTTTGTAGAAACTGTAGATACTGTCTTCCAAACATTGTCTATGTTTACAGATGTTGCCATTTTACCTTGTGTATAGATTACTAATAAACATACAAGTTTCCTTTTTACCTTTTAAACACAAAACTTCCCTGATTAAAATCCTTGTTAAATGTACTGAAACCAAACATCCCCATCAACCCCTCCGGATGGAAGATCTTCAGAAATAGTAATTGGAAGAAAACCAGAATAACCACTTATTCCAGATCCAGAATAACCACTTATTCCAGATCCAGAATAACCCGATTTTCCAGAGTAACCTGAACCACCTATTCCAGAATATCCAGAATAACCACTTATTCCTATTCCAGAATATCCACTTACTCCAAATACTATACCACCTTCTGTTAAAGAAGTGTGATCATGTTGAGCTTTATAAAAATCGTATATTCCGGGTTGATCTAATTCCAAAGTTTTTCCTTTCTATAAATTAAGCAAAATAACTTATCGATTCAAACAATGTATTTAAAAAGAAATTTTGTTTCACTTAAATTAGTTTCTTTACCTGTTTCTAACCATTGTCTGAATTTATAGCAAATGTTGCCTCAACTATCATTTCATCAAGTGGTTGCAGAATAGCAAAGTTTATCATGTAGTTCACTTTTAACTCAAAGACCAACTCATTGTTATTAACATAAAATTTTCCATTGTATACGCCCACTCATCCAGAAAGGCATTCTCCCCGTAACTCCACATACAGCACATTTGGGAGCAATCGGTTTTACTTTTACATGCCTATATAGACGTTTAACCAATAAATAAACATTCAAACAAACTGATAAACCTAATCCTATGCCCAGACTAAAAATCAAAATTTGCCCTCAAATCCGTTAAAGTACTTCCAGAAATATTTGTTATTTTTGTATGAGTACTATCAGTACTATCCACTGTTATCTCTACTCCAGCAGTGCATAGACGTTTTCCCATAAGACCGTAGTTAACATTAAGTTGATCTATCAATGGTGTATTTGAACTTAACGTAGATTTTAATCCAAAAGCAAAATCAAGAACTCCAACAACAAATAGTGTAGACCAATCACCATGTGAAAGTGCTTCTAATTCTGCTTTAGTATTTCCATTTGTATGTAGATTTACAAGGGTTTCTACTGCCCATGCGGCACCCGTCCAACGATTCCAAGTAGTCCGGCCATCAACTGAAATTAGGTATCTTAACTGTGTACTAGCAGGAGTTGTCTGTGTAAAAGTAATAGAATTAATATTTGCCCATATTGTAGTATCTATCTGATTTGTTCCAGTAGTTACATACCAACCCTGACTAGTATCATACTGAGAAATTACCTCGGTACCATTACCAGAATTATATCGAAATGTAACTTCACTTAGTGACAAAACTTTATCATAAACAAGAAGTTCATCTAAATTGCCTGTGATATAGCTAGACACACCGCTATTACGAGCGCCTATAGTAAAACTTGCGGCATTTACAATTGTTGCTGACAATGCATTACTTGTAGTAGTAAGAGGGACACTTACACCATCTTTATAAATGATAATCCCACTCGCGTTACTACTACCATTATAGGTTAGTACAACATGATGCCAGTTATTGTCATTAATTGTAGCAGTAGTATTTACTGTTATCTGATTACCAATTGTATTATCACTTATTAAATAGAATACTAATTTTCCAGTATCAATATATAGTGCATAACCTCGATAAGTAGTAGCATCTACTGCTTTTGCACAAATCATCCCAACATTATTAGTTGCAGTCTTAATCCAAGTTTCTATACTAAATGCTTGTGTTCTCTCAAAACTAGCAATGGAATTACAATTTACATATTGATTCGTACCATTAAAATTTAAACAATTATTCAATTTTCCTGCAGTCCATACGGGACTATTTACGGTAATACCATTCCTTCCATTTCCAGAAGAATCTGCAACAGCAGTTCCACTACTTTCATTAAGCATCCAATGTGCATAGATATTAGTTATGTTGATGCCTTTAAGTTGTAATTGATTTGAAACAAAATCAGTTTTTGTAACATCTTCCTGAATAAAAAGACCTGCATCTGCCGTATCAAAATCTAAAGAAATATTTGTTGCAACTCTATCCTTCCATATTTGAACCATTCTCTTAAAACTAGCATCAGTACTATGTGCAATATCCCATTCGACAGCAGAAGCTAGACTACTAAGTATGTACTGTTCGTTTGTAATAGCACTACCACTTATCCCAGAATAACCGGAATCGCTGCTGTAACCAGAGTAACCAGAATCACTACTGTAACCAGAATATCCAGAATCACTAAAACCAGAATAACCACTATATCCAGAATCACCAAAACCAGAATAACCAGAATATCCAGAATCACCAAAACCAGAATATCCAGAATCGCCAAAGCCAGAATAACCAGAATCACCGAAGCCAGAATATCCAGAATATCCAGAATCACCAAAACCAGAATAACCAGAATATCCAGAATCACCAAAACCAGAATATCCAGAATCCCCAAAGCCAGAATAACCAGAATCACCGAAACCAGAATATCCAGAATATCCAGAATCACCTAATCCTGAATAACCAGAATATCCAGAATCACCAAAACCAGAATAGCCAGAATCACCAAAACCAGAATAACCACTATACCCACTTATTCCAGAGAAACCAGATTCTCCAGAATATCCAGAAATTCCAGCCGGTCCATTAGATGAATCCCATTGAATATATAATTTTGCTGCCTGAGTTGGAGTTGATCCAAAATCACAAACATTTCGTTGAGCCCAGGGTGTAGACCCATTGTCATTTAAGAAAATAACAATGGAGTTTCCAATTTGCCAATTAGTTCTATTAACAATTTCTTGAATAATAGTTTTTAATTCAGGAGTATTATAAATCACACTTCCAGTAGACGGTGGAAAAATGAAGGCTACAGATTCACTTCCCTGAGGTCTGGCAATATAATCTTCATAGGTAGAAAACTCAAGTGTGTCATCAGACGCCTGACCCTTAATTTCTAAAATACAATCTTCAGTTGGAACATCTTCAGATGCGGTAAGTTCAATATAAGCTCTCGTGACAAGTGAACCTTGAGGAATATCTATATTTTCCCATCGAATTCCAGTATTCAAACTCGCATTATTTTTTCCCATGGCCAATACTTCAGGCCCAAGACTAATGGAAGAATCTTGAGGGAAAACATAACAATCATTGAGATCGGAAGTTACCCTTTCAGAATATGAACCATTTCTCCAATCAGATCCAGAATATCCACTATAACCAGAATCACCAAAGCCAGAATATCCACTATAACCAGAATCACCAAAACCAGAATATCCAGAATCACCTAATCCTGAATAACCAGAATATCCAGAATCACCAAAACCAGAATAACCAGAATATCCAGAATCACCAAAACCAGAATATCCAGAATCGCCAAAGCCAGAATAACCAGAATCACCGAAGCCAGAATATCCAGAATATCCAGAATCACCTAATCCTGAATATCCAGAATAGCCAGAATCACCAAAACCAGAATAACCAGAATAACCAAAACCAGAATATCCAGAATATCCAGAATCACTGCTGTAACCAGAAATTCCTGAATATCCAGAATCAGAACTATAGCCACTTATGCCTGAATATCCTGAATCACTGCTATAGCCAGAGTAACCTGAATCTGAGCTATATCCACTTATCCCTGAATAACCTGAATCACTGCTATAGCCTGAATAACCAGAATCAGAACTATAACCAGAATCACCAAAACCAGAATATCCAGAATTACTACTGTATCCTGAGTAACCTGATTTAGAACTATATCCAGAATATCCTGAATTTGAACTATATCCACTTATTCCTGAATAACCTGAATCACTGCTGTATCCTGAATATCCAGAATCACTACTGTAACCAGAAATTCCTGAATAACCTGAATCACTGCTATAACCAGAGTAACCTGAATCACTACTGTATCCAGAATATCCAGAATCACTAAAACCAGAATAACCACTATATCCAGAATCACTGCTGTAACCAGAATAACCAGAATCACCTAATCCTGAATATCCACTATATCCAGAATCACCAAAACCAGAATATCCACTATATCCAGAAATTCCTGAATAACCTGAATCACTGCTATAACCAGAGTATCCTGAATCTGAGCTATAGCCACTTATCCCAGAATAACCTGAATCGCTACTGTAACCAGAGTAACCTGAATTTGAGCTATAACCACTATATCCAGAATCACCAAAGCCAGAATATCCACTATATCCAGAATCACCAAAACCAGAATATCCAGAATCACCAAAGCCAGAATAACCAGAATCACCAAAACCAGAATAACCACTATATCCAGAAATTCCAGAGTAACCAGAATCTGAGCTATAACCGGAAATTCCAGAATATCCTGAATCTGAACTATAACCGGAATAACCAGAATATCCTGAATTTGAACTATATCCACTTATTCCTGAATAACCTGAATCACTGCTGTATCCTGAATATCCAGAATATCCTGAATCTGAACTATAACCAGAGTAACCAGAAACACTGCTGTAACCTGAAATTCCAGAATAACCAGAGTCTGAGCTATAACCGGAATAACCAGAATCACTGCTGTAACCTGAAATTCCAGAATAACCAGAGTCTGAGCTATAACCAGAATAACCAGAATAACCAGAATCTGAACTATAACCCGAGTAACCAGAATCTGAACTATATCCTGAATATCCTGAATAAGTTGCAATACCATCTAAACCGGAGTAACCACTATATCCAGAAATTCCTAATCCTGAATAACCAGAAACTCCAGAACCAGAATATCCACTTATTCCTGAGTAACCAGAATCGCTACTATATCCACTTACTCCAGAATATCCCGAATATGAACTATAGCCAGAATACCCACTTAAACCTCCAACTATTATTACTCCACCTTCTTCTGGAGAAGTATGATCATGCTGTGCGTCTACAAAATTACCTATCGTAGGTTGACAAAGTTCCAAAATTATCCTTTCTAGTTAATATCATACAAACTTGCACAAAAATCCGTGTAAAAAAGAATATCTAAATCATTACCATAGTTCTTTGCTTAGACATGAGGACTATAAGCTCCCATGAGTGAGATATTGATAGCGGCATTATGATCACTATTATCAACATACCCACAATTCAGACATAAAAATTTCTCGGCTTTCCGATTATTTTTATCCCTAAATCCACAGACACTACAGGTTTGGCTGGTATAAGCTGGATCGACCCTTGTAAATAAAACACGGTTTTCTTCACAAGTTCTATCCAGTTTACTCATCACTTTAGGATAAGACCATCTCTGTAGTTTGTTATTAAAAGTTTTTCTGAATTTGCCATTTATTCCTGTTTTTACAGACTTTAGATCTTCTACTACCAGTTCTTTGATCGGATATAAATCTAGTTCTTTGTTTATTAAATAGTTTATTTCATTGTTTCTTTCTATTAGAGCTCTTTTGAATGCCTTAGACCCCTGTTTTTTCCTGGATATTTTATTATAAATTTTAGTAAAATCTGATCCTATAAACTGACCATCTGATGTTGTAATTAAATTAGAAAATCCCTGATC
>Ga0315283_10002944_pt1 | contig 14441 bp, 14 predicted proteins | sample YL17G09_0_MG_FD_204541 | JGI IMG/M metagenome (GOLD analysis project Ga0315283, IMG submission 204541) | Sediment microbial communities from Yellowstone Lake, YNP, Wyoming, USA - YL17G09_0 | ecosystem: Environmental > Aquatic > Freshwater > Lake > Sediment | place: USA: Wyoming | collected... | reverse complement strand
TGTCACATCACAGGTGGCATCGGCTGGGTCGATGACAATTGCCACCTCACCATCCTGATCGTAGTAGTTGCCGTTGCCGGTGAAAGTCCAGTACGCTGTGCCACCGGGTACATCCTTGAAGCTCTCGCCCAGGTCTAGTACGCCGGGGTCCTCGCCACCGACGCCGGTGCAGGTGCCGGAGGCGCCGTGGTAGGCGGCATCGTAGACACCCGAATAACCATCAACAAGACAGGTTGCATCAGCCGGGTCGATGACGACTGCCACCTCACCATCCTGATCGTTGTAGTTGCCGTTGCCCGTGAAAGTCCAGTACGCTGTGCCGCCGGGTACGTCCTTGAAAGTCTCACCCAGGTCGAGCACGCCGGGGTTCTCGCCACCTACGCCGGTGCAGGTGCCCGAAGCGCCGTGGAAGGCTGCATCGTAGATACCAATGTAACCACTCACGTCACATGTCGCATCGGTTGGGTCAATGACAACTGCCACCTCACCATCCTGGTCGTAGTAGTTGCCGTTGCCCGTGAAAGTCCAGTAAGCCGTGCCGCCGGGTACATTCACGAAGGATTCACCCAGGTCAAGCACGCCGGGTTCCTCACCCTCCACACCGGTGCAGGTGCCCAAAGCGCCATGGAAGGCAGCATCGTAGACACCTAAGTAGCCGGTCACTTCACAGGTGGCATCTGCAGGGGTGATCTCGATTATGACAGAACCATCCTGATCGTAGTAGTTGCCGTTGCCGGTGAAAGTCCAGTACGCTGTGCCGCCGGGTACGTCCTTGAAAGTCTCACCCAGGTCGAGCAAGCCGGGGTTCTCGCCATCCACGCCGGTGCAGGTACCCGAGGCGCCATGGTAGGAAGCATCGTAGATACCGGTGTAACCACTCACGTCACATGTTGCATCGGTTGGGTCAATGACAACTGCCACCTCACCATCCTGGTCGTAGTAGTTGCCGTTGCCCGTGAAAGTCCAATACGCTGTGCCGCCGGGCACATTCACGAAGGATTCACCCAGGTCAAGCACGCCGGGTTCCTCACCCTCCACACCGGTGCAGGTGCCCGAGGCGCCATGGAAGGCAGCATCGTAGATGCCCGTGTAACCACTCACGTCACAGGTGGCATCGGCTGGGTCGATGACGATTGCCACCTCACCATCCTGATCGTAGTAGTTGCCATTGCCCATGAAAGTCCAATAAGCCGTGCCACCGGGCACATCCTTGAAGGTTTCGCCCAGGTCTAGTACGCCGGGTTCCTCACCCTCCACACCGGTGCAGGTGCCCGAAGCGCCGTGGAAGGCGGCATCGTAGACACCCGTGAAACCATCCACTACGCAGGTCGCATCCGCTGGGTCGATCGTGAGGTCATTCCCTACATAGGCCAGGTCGTAATTATCGGATATTGCTAGGGTGCCCTGCCAGATGGCATAGGTACCGACATTTTCGCCAGACTCTCGTATGAGAGTACCGGTGAAGGTATCCGTGAACACCAACGACCCGGAAGTGACCTGATAAGTGAACTCCGGATCCGTGTCACCGTAAACTTTGGTTTGTGGATCTGCGGTCACCGTTATAGGACGTGTCACAACCGACACTTCCTGGGATGCGCTGCTGGGGGTAAAGAAAGGATCACCTCCATAGCTGGCTGTGATGAGATGGGAACCGTCACCAACTGCTGACGGGGTATAAGTTATACTGCAGCTAGCAACACCACCGGAACCGGAAAGGTTACAGGGGTTAGGGTCGAAAGAGCCCGTGCCATCCGTGGTCCAATTAACTGACCCGCTTGGTGATTCCGTGCCATTTACCCGGGTCACGGTTACCAAGCAATTAACGTTGTCTCCATAGGTTATAGGTGTTCCATCACCACAGGAAACCTCTGTTGTGGTATTGTAGACATAATACACCGTGATCTGGATAGTATCCACGACCGCATTTCGGAGATTATTCCCATTGTTTGTCCTTAACGCTGAGATTGCCGCACCGAAATTGTTTGAATTAATCTCTGCAGGCGTCCAGGTGGTACCCCATAGGTCGGTTGGGCTGCCGTATGTAACTGATCCAAGTGTTGCAGGCCAGGAAATTGCATTTGCTTTATTACCACCGACTGGTGTACCTGCTTTGACCAATCGAACCTGGTTATCCAAAACGCTGGTATTTGCCATGCGGTTGATCAACACTTCGATCCCTGTGATGCTTGCATCAGCTGGGATGGCAAACCCATAGTCCGTCCCTTGAAGGTAATTGGAAACTAATTGTAAGTGGTAAAGCGTCACCTCAGCGTAAGGTGAGCTAGCTGTGGTGATGTTCCCTGGATTTATCCAGGGTTCTGTGCCAACCGAAGATACATTCGTGCCAGCCCTGGCATTCCTTGGTCCGTCTGAATACGCCAGAGCAGTAGAGACTGGCAGGGCAACCAGGAGCAGAATGATGATGGTAAGCCCAAAGATACTTCTGATGATGGATTTAAATGATTTCATGCCTCAATTCTCCTTTACATAGTAAATAATCCGTCAAAGTATACTGGTACCTTAACGAATATGAACTTACAGAGTTGTTAGGGTTGGTGCAGGAAGTATGCCGGTTTAGCTGTTAGCGATTAGCAATAAGAAGTTAGCAATTAGTAGTTAACAGCTAACAGCTAACAGCTAACAACTAAATGCTAACAACTAAGGACTGATCTCCAGGCGGAACAAGTTGCCGGAGTGGGTAAGTGCCCAGACGGTCCCTTGCGAATCGATTTCGATATCCACGATCCAACCATAGCCTGCGATGCTGGTGGTAATAGGCTCCCAGGCGAGATTCGATCCCAGGGCAGTGAAATCACCACCCAGGATAATCTGACCGGAAGGCGGAATGGAGAGAGCATATATCCCGCCCGTGAGCGGTGGCAGTGCGTATCGTTGCCAGCTGGTGCCCTCCCATTTGAATAACGTGCCGCGCGTATCCGATTGGTCACGCGCCACCTCAATCCCGGCTGACCAGATTGTCCCGTCAGCAAACTGGCTAAGAGCATACAGGTTATCGGCACCCGACGCAAGCGTGCTTGACCATCGCGAGCCATCCCATTGTAAAGTCACGCCACCCAGGTCGGATCCACCGGCAACCAGGACATTATCCTTTCCAAGGATGAGCACTGCGTTCAAGCCACAATTGCATTCTGGGAAGGCGCTCACTTCGACCAGGTCGGTGCCATCCCAGTGCAGGGCATAGGGGCTGATCTTCCCATCGATACCCGTTATATAACCGACCATCCAGGCATCCTTCGCAGAGCTGGCATCCACTGCATATAACACCTGGGTGGAGCCACCCGGACCTTCACCGGGACCATGGAAAGGCAGGACCTCGGTCCAGGTAATGCCATCCCAATGCAGTACCTGCGCCCCCGCCCCCACAGCCCAGCCATCCGTTGGGCTGCTGAAGCTCAAGTCATAGATCGGATGGGTGCTGGGGGAGGTAACTTCTGACCAGACCTGGTTGGCGAGATGAAATAAGATACCGTCATCGCCCGCGATCCAGCCGTCACCATTTTCCGTGAAGGCAAGCGCATTCACCGGGATGGAATATGACACAAGGCAGAGTCCTTCTGTGCCAGTCTGGTCCTGGCATAGCCACTTATTTGCAGAAGTAGCCTGGTTTCCAAAAAATGGGTTGGTTATAAGCTGGTAGGTGGCAAGCACAGCCTCGGAATCTGTGGTACAAGCTTCATGGTCGGTGCCCGGGGTCATGCGGTAGCAGGTGGCATCCTGGCTTTCACCGGTGCAATAATCAGTAAAAACAAGCACCCCAGCCTGGCTCAACCGGGTGATATCAAAGGTAGTTGCACCAAGCGGGCGGTTGTATTTTTCCACCTGATAGCCTTCAGTGCTGCTTTCCACGGAAGGCTCAAGCTTGCAGCCATAGTTGGTATTATGGGTAACTGAGTAGCCCATATAAGGATCGGCGTAGGCAGTGTTCAGAGACCAGATCAATGGGTCGTATAACATGCTGACCAGGTTGGCAGGTTTGGCGAGCGTGGAAGAGGTGGGCCGGTCGAGAAGCAAGCCAGCGGATATCCCGACATTCTGGTTATTATAGAGGAAGGAATCAGGCTCGATGATGATGATGGGCGTGGAAGTTGGCTGAGGTGTGGGCGTGGGTTTGGGAGTGAGCGTTGGTGCCGGAGTCCAGGTGGGCAGCATGCGGTTGCGCGGGGTTGCGCTGGGCAGGATTTCGGTGGGTGGGGCGGTAGTTGTTGAAGTGGTGGCAGGTGTGGTAGAGCAACCGGCTAGAAGTAAAACGAAGCAAAGGGAGAATAAGAAAATTCGATGCATGGTTAACCTCCCATGTGTATGCGGATCAACTCCGCATTCTTGCCCAGCTCCGAGGCAGGTGTTCGGGTAAAGTAAGCTAGGCTGAAACGGAAGTGGTGACCGTCACTACGGAAGCGCGGGATGACGTGCATGTGCACATGCGGCACTTCCTGACCGGCGGCAGCTCCATCGGAGATGATCAGGTTGACCGCCTCGCACTTGATCCCACTCGCCCGTAAGGCAACATCCACCCGCTGGGCGACCTGGAGAATGCGCCCAACCGTAACCTCATCCAGCTCAGAGACCAGGGTTGCGTGTGTGCGGGGTACCACCAGGATGTGACCCGGGTTCACCGGTCGGATATCCATGAAAGCGGCGCACAGGTCATCACGATGGATGAAGTTGGCAGGGGCAAGACCAGCGAGGATGTCACAGAAGATGCAGGTGGGCATAGATAACTCCAGCAGAAAGCAGTTGGCAATTAGCTTTTAGCTTATAAAATCTCGCCATCGCGCTTGACTTTTTGGATTAAAGAGTTAAGCATACGACGAACTTCATTGAGTTCAGTTGATAATATTAAATACATCTCATCGTCCATATATTCTAAATCATGCGTTAAGATCAATTGGTATTCCAGCTCACTGGATGAACCCATTGCTAAATGTAAGAAGCGGTTGAATTCCGCCTGGCTATTATGCCCACAACCTTCTGCAATGTTGGTTGGAATTGAGGAAGAAGCACGTCTCATCTGGCTAGTTAGTCCGTAAAGCTCATCTTTGGGAAATTTCCTGGTAAGCAGATATATTAACAGAGTCAATTTATGCGCCTTTTCCCAGACTTTTAATTTGTGAAAATCTTTCATTGAATTCCTTTTTTTGCTAAATGCTAATTGCTAAGAGCTAAGCGCTGTTTACTCAATTCCAGCAACCTTAAGCGCATGGACGATATCCTCCCCAATCATGCGTTGTTTGCTTTTCTCGATGCCGTAGCTGGGGCCAGCCTGGAGGTAGGAAGGAAAGGCACGTTGCCCGTGGAAAGTGAATTCCCCACCCCGTATCTTGTAGGTGGATCCGGCGGGGATGACTCGTGGCTCTCCCTGGCGCCTGGCGATGGTATTGATCGCTTTGATGGCCACATCGCCCATTAGCAAAAAGGCTCTAAGGTTGGGGAAAAGAGCGATCTCACGTTCCAGCAGGGAAGTACAGTGGGTGATGGTGCTGGTGGCAACCGCGTAATCATACTTGCCACACTTTACTGCCGTAGTCAGGTAGATACCCTTGTGGAGCAGATCCTGGATGCTGTCCGCAGCTAAACCCGCCTCCTGAAAGGCTAGCAGGGTGGTGCGGGCAAACATGGCACTCACAGAAGCGTAGTAATAGTCTGCTGGATCGGGGGGGGCAGTCTCGGAGATGAGCATCAGCTTGATGGAGGCCGGGTCAAGCTCGAGGTTGGGCACCTGGTAGGTCTCCTGGCAGGCTTCATCACAAGGGAAATCGATACATTGGATGTGATCGCTGATACGCATGCAACCCTCCTTCGGAGACCCTAAAGGTCTTGAAGACCTTTAGGGTTTGGGTTGGGAATTCTGTTCATTAATCATTATATAGGATTTTTCCCTGGCATTTCCTTAGAATTATTTCAACCTCCCCTCACACGCCGTGTGCCTGGCGGATCTGGCGGATATCCTCCACGTGCCCCTGCACATGCCTGGCTTGCATCTCCACCACCTTGCCCACCGTGACACTTTCCTGCCCACCCTGCAGGTTGGGGATGAGCAGGCATTTTTCCGCAAGCCCGGGGGTTTGTTTAAGCAGGTCAAGGGAATGCTGGCGGTTGGCACGTAAAAGGGCGATGGAGTGGTTAACATCCCGTTCGGCATAAGACCAGCGCTTCACCCACTCATCCTGAGGCAGGCACCAGTACCATTCCAGGCTGAATTCACGATCCGGGTCACCGGCTGCTCGAAGTAGGAATTCTTTCCACAGATAGTCACCATCTGCGATATGGTGGATCAGTTGCCTGATCGACCAGCCATCCGGGGATAGGGTCAGGTCGATCTGGGCTTCATCCAAACCTTCGATGGCAGCTTGCACAAGGTCAGGTCCATTTGCGTAGCGGGTGAGGATTTGCTCTTGGGTTTCGGTGGGTTGGGACATCATTTATTTCTGTAATCTAAAGCCTGGCCTGCTTTCCCTTCTTGATCCTGACCTAAAAGTTTTCCTTGGCAACCTGGGATCATGTGTGATCCGATAACTGACCTGGTTGTCCCGGGTAGCCTATACGGACCTTTTGGGTCTCAGAGGGAGGAGCAGGTTTATTAGTTCCATGAGACTTAAGTAGAAGCTGAATTCGATAGGATCTCCATCACATATCGGGTGGCATTTTCCACGTACTCAGTACACAGATGGATCTGTCCCTTCATCCGGAAGGCAACCTGGCCATCTGGTGTGCTCAAATCGACACAAGTCAGGTCCAGGCAGCTGAGCGCGTTATATTGGGCGGAAAATTTCTCCATGAATGCCTGTACAGCCTGGTAGCAAGGGTCGATATCGTCACTGGGCTCATTGCGGCCCAGCGATAGCCCGATGGCCATGATCCCACCGGAGACAGCCCCACACATGCCGCCTGTACGCGCTATCCCGCTGCAAAAGCCAGTGGCGATGCGGGGGATCAGATCAGAATGAATTTCCAAGTGCTCGGCGACCGCCAGCAAGACGCTCTCAGCTCAATAGAAGCCGGTGTTACTGAACAGTTCGCGGGCGCGGGTGGAAGGGTTAGAATTCATGGATTACCTCCGTCAATGTAGTGCTTTTAGCTCTCAGCAATCAGCTATGAGCTAAGATCGAACAGCTAATTGCTAATGGCTATTAGCTCAGATCTTTTCATACAGATCAAGCCACTCCGGGTTCATCGCCTCGATCAGTTTGATGCGCTGTATTTTCGAGCCGCGCTTGATCTTTTTCTCCCGCAATTTGGCTGCCGGCGAATCCTCCACCGCTTCATAATAGACCAGCTTGACCAGGTTGTGGCGACGGGTGGTGACCCCACCATTGCCTGAACGGTGTTGGGAAATGCGGTGTTTCAGATTACCCGTACGGCCGGTATAAAGCAGGCTGTGCTGTTCGTCGGTCATGATGTATACGCAGAATTGAGAGTTGGTTCTATCCATAAGGGTCTTGTAGAAGGATCGGTGTGTTCATTATACAATCAATTCGAAAAAAGACGCAATGTGGCACGGTGGCTGCACTTCTAAAAAGTAACTCAGCCTAATCTACACAAAGAATGAACTGGTGGGATACGACCCCGCCCAACAAAATGAAATGAGTGTAAAATTATTCAATGTAACGGATCATTGAGTAAGGTGGAGGATTTTATGGGTGTGATCAAGCTTATCCTGCGTGTGTTCGGTTGGTTGGTGACCTTCCTGTTACAGGTGGCAGCCTCATTCATGACCGTCTTCCTGTTTTCTGTAATATTTGGATGGGTGGATACACTATCCCGGATTGGGTGGCTTTTTCTAATATTAATGATCTGGACCGGGTATATGATCGGGATCAATCTGGTCGGGCAGGCTGCACTCAAGTGGGTGTGGAAAGGTAGTAGGCCGCTGCTATCTCAGCGGCTGATCGGCACGGCAGTTGGGGCTCTCATCCCGTTGCTCATCCTATTGCCAATCGGTTTTAGCGTACCAATCGGTGATGAAGGCACGCAATTCTACGACCTGGTGAGTAATAACTGGCAGCCCATCCTGGCACAGACATCATTATTTTTAGGAATCGTTGGATTTTATATCCCTGGACTGTTGAAAAGCTCCAAATCAGAGGGTTTGGGAAAAGGTAATAAAAGGGGTAAATAAAAAAAGAGTACAATACAAGCCTTGGATTAAAACCAATCAAAATTGAAAATCCTCATCGTGGCAAGCTGCCTCTCACGCTTTGTTCCTTGACGGATGAAGGCAAGCTGGCATTCGAGAATTATCGCCAACAGCTCAAGAACTTCCTCGAGTAAGGAACTTAGAGGTTTTTATGATGAACAACCCTGTCCACAAAGTCACCTGCTTTATTACCCGACCTGGAAAAAACGGGAGAGAGCTGTTGCTGTTCAATCACCCGGAAGTGGGTATTCAAATCACTGCCGGGACGGTGGAGCCAGGCGAGGACACCGATTCCGCTGCCCGACGTGAAGCGGCTGAGGAGAGCGGGCTGGAGGGATTGATCCTGCTGGGTAAACTCGGCGAAATGGATGACCCACCTCCACCCGGTTTTGTAATTGTCGTCAAACCCACAAAGGTATATTCAAGACCGGATACTAGCGGCTATGATTGGGCGCATTTACTAACAGGGCTGCCTGTTGAGGCGCTTATGCACGAGGCCGGCTTCACCAAAGTGCGCTTCGAAGAGACGCACAACAACAACGATCCGGAGGATATCAGCTACTCCATCATAGGCTGGGTGCCTGACGAAGCACTCACCAGCCAACGCATCCGCCACTTTTACCTGTTCGAAGCCCCCAACGCAACGCCTGACCATTGGTCGGTTCCCGTCGATTACACCACATACGAACTGTTCTGGGCATCCATCAATGATTTACCCCCGATCATCCCACCCCAGGATGGCTGGGTAAAGTGGTTAGCAGGTGTTGCATAAAATAATTCACCGCAGAGATCGCGGAGCAATCAGAGTTCTTATGATAGATTTCTCTATACCCTCTGTATGTTTGATCGTGAATTATTAAGATTGATTTATCTGTACTGTCTGCGTTCTCAGCGGTGCAATAAATAGGTTCACAGGCAGCTATGTGGCCACCGCCTCCACCGTCTGACGCATGCGGATGGTTACACCGATCGCCAAACCCAATGAGAGCAGGTATACTGCTCCATAAGGTGTCATGAAACCTTTCTGCATCACGTAAACAAGCACGGTGAAGATTACGAACAAAGCTATTTGTATCCAGGTCCAGATGCGCAGCTTGTATAAGTATTCCTGGTCGGTGTTACGTTTGTGCGCAATGGATGCCAACCCGAGGAAGAACAGGGCGAAGAATAGGAACTCGGTGGATAACATCAGCTTATCGAACCAAACGGGAGCAGTGACACCACTCCAAAGATTGATCCAGGACGGGATCGGCCACAGGATGGCAACACCGTTAAACCAGAGCAGCAGATCCAAGAGGATATGCATCAAGATGCCCACCCCCAGACCCACCCCAAGGTTGGTCCAGCGAGGCTGTTTGGTCAATATGCCGATCAGATAAAAGACGACCACTACCAGAAGGACCGTGAAAAGGCTGTGGGTAAAGGTGCGGTGCAGCCCTTCCGTGGGACGCTTCATCACGGTTGCCACCGCCACTGCCAGATTATCCGCATCGGGCAACAAGTTACCGATGACAATGCCCAACATCAACCAGGTGCGTGCTGGGGTTAACTTACGCACTGCCGTTCCGATCAGTCCATGAATGCCTGCCTGTGCCATATTACCCTCCTTAGACGCAATATTATGTTGTTAAATTCGGCTTCCCTTCTAATCTATGAATTGCCCGCATAACTAAATAAGTAATCAATTTTAAGGAACTTACCGGTCAGTGCTTTTTGTCGATTTATATGGTGATCGTTTGAGATGAGGCAGGATTATCCTTGGGCGAAGCTGCTCGAAAATTACATTTAGCAAACAACGGTGTCAATGGTCATTAAAAGATGCCACGTTTACGGGCAGACCAGTCTCCTTGGCGTACTCCTGCATTGCCAGTTGAACCTGGTCATTGATCTTTTCCATCAATTGGTCAGTCAGCCCACGCAGATCGGCTTGCTCTAGTGAGGCATCGGTTTCATCACGGGGTGACCAGGGAGAGCCGAAATGCAGGTAGCATTGCCCATGTGTCTGCCAGTGTCCCTGTGAAACCGCCCCTTTCTTCATGCGAGAGAGATGTTGGAGATTCTTGGGGGGAACATAAAAGCCAAATGGAATAATTGGTACTTTGGTCATCAAAGATAACCGAACCGCCCCGGTACTGCTCTTTAAGGGTTGTCCATCCGGGTTTAGACGAGCTTCCGGGAAGATCGCCACCGATTCTCCTTGTTTCAACAGCTCAACCGCCCGATCCAGGGAGGCTCTTTTGTTATCTGGATCCACACGGATTTGTCCGCTTTTTGTAAAGAGCCAGCCGATGATGGGAATGTTAAAGAGATCCCCCTGGACGAAAAAGTAAATCTTCTCCTTGAATAAATCAGGAAGATAGAAACCATCGGTGGCATTGGGGTGATTGCCGGCAAGGATTTTTTGTTCCAGGCGAACAGGATATTCCCCACTCACAAGGCATTTCTGAAACAATATTAATTGGTAAACTCTAAAAATCAGCTTGATGATTCGGTAATAGATGTCCATCTGATCGCATCCACAATAATATGATAGCTTAAAATAACTTCCAGTACCAGTGCTTTAGCTGCCAAAACTCGCCAGATTGGCTGAAAGATAACTTACTATATAACACCGGACAATCTTTATGGATGCATATCAACTGATAGGAGGAGAATTTCATTATTGCAGCCAGCTACTCAGAGCAAGCTCGCTTACAAAACAATCAAATCCACAGCATGCTATAATGAAGTTTATATAACATTATTACCTATCATGTATCGAGGTAATTCCTTACACCTGAAACACAAGCATCCAAGCAGGTGCGCCATAGAAGGGAAAAATGAATAACTGGTTCCTTTGGTTATTTATAGCTACGTGGATCGTGGGTCCGTTAGTTTATTCAGCCGGTACCCTGCGCAATCTCTTCCTGGGATGGCGAATACCCACCACCTGGATCAGCGCCTTGCCCGGACAGGGCTGGGTTGAAGTGATCGGAAGAGTCAAGGGGGATCCCATCCAGAGTCAGATCAAGAAATCTGAATGCGTCTATTGGCAGCTTGAAATCAAAGAGTATAAAAGTGGAGGAAGAGGTGGAGGCCGTTGGCAAACCGTCCGTAAAACTTCCTCGGGACCGTTTTCGGTCGATGATATGACCGGCAGAATAAAAATCCTTGAGGGAGCTGCTGACATGGTCCTGGGTGATGATCCCGCCATTGAAAACCTGGATCAAGCTACAAAAATATTTTTAGAAAACCTTGGAGTTAAGACCAAAGGGATTTTGGGATTCGATAAAAAACTGCGCATCTATGAGCGTACCCTAGCCCCTGAAGAAGAAATCCTTATACTCGGTAAAATCCAGAGAATTGAAGGGCAGATATCGATTTCCGGCGGCGCGATCGTTCCGCAGGTGATCAGCAAACTGAATAAAGCACAAACGCTAAAAACCCTTTTATTGCGGGGAGTCAAACCAATGATCTTGCCTTATGCGATTGGCTTCATATTTATTGGTTTCTATTTTTACAACCTGCTGAGATGAAACAAAGGCTGAAATAAAAGCCAGGTGGGTCAGGTTTGGAGAATTGAATAAAGGAGAAAATATATGGTGCCAAACATCCCCACCTCCAACCCGGCAGAAGACCTGATCCGTATCCATAAAGTCATCACGCGTGGGATCAATGTTGGGATGACTAAAGGCTCAGAGTACTTGCAGAATGGATTTCCTGAGCCGCAGATACTCCTTGGTTATACTACTTATGCGCGCAGCCTTGCCTCCGTTTTACGGGCACATCACCATGGTGAAGACCAGGTTGCATTTCCGATCCTGAAGATCAAGCTACCCTCTGCCCCATATGATCTTTTAGCCGCCAACCATCGTGAGATGGAGTCGCTACTGGTTATTATCCACCAAGCGATCGAGGACCTATCCGGTGATGCACCTGAAGATGGTATGAATGTAATCGTCGAGAACTTGGGCAAGGTATGGGCAATCTGGAAGAAACACATCTTTTGGGAGGAGCTGCATTTCTCCAAAGATGCCATCGGCGCTGTGATGGATCTGGAAGCGCAGGGGGAGCTGAGTGAGTCCATGGCGAAGCATAGCCAGGAACATTCTGAGCCATCCTACTGGGTCGTCCCATTCGTATTATTCAATCTAGAGCTGGAAGACAGGATTTCCATGGCAGCTACCTTCCCACCGATGGTCACGAACGAGCTCGTCCCAAAGCTGTGGAAAGAACAATGGGAACCGATGAAACCTTTCCTGCTGGATTGATCTCTTTCCAATGAATAAATTCGAACCGGATGGGCGACCGGTTTAGTATTATATGTAGACGTCCGTTTCGGGAGGGAAAAAATGGAACATAGACTATCCATTCCGCACAGACGAGCACATGGATTGTGCCCGGTTAATGGTATCCGCGACCTAGTCCATTGGCGCACGGGCAAGGACTGGTCGAATGAGTTCCTGCATGGGCTTGGCCAAGGTGGTGGGTTTGCTTACCTGCGCTTCAATTTCGCCAACCCTCCCCGCCAGGTTTATTGGGGTACGGCCAGCCCACGACAGCACAAATACCTGGCCGATCTATTCGAGGCTGAATATACCGAGATAGAAAATAGATCATTCAAATACACATGGAAAAAAGCCCAGGAAGCCGTGGATGCCGGAATTCCCCCCATCCTTGGACCGTTGGACATGTTTTATCTGCATTTCTACGAGGGGATCTACCACCAAAGGCATATCCCGATCCATTACCTGCTGCTGGTGGGCTATGATGCAGAAAATGCCTATGTTCACGATACAGACCTGGAGGATGTGCAAGCCGTCCCATTGAATAACCTGGAGCAGGCATGGGACGTGAATGTCCCCGGTCTGGGAAAGCACAATCGATTGGTGACCATGAACATTCCAAACCAGATCGCTACGACTGAAACCCTCATACCTAGATCAATTGGGGATGAGTGCAGGATGATGCTGACACCTCCCGTCAGCATGCTTGGAATCCCTGCCATGCAGAAGGTCGCCCGCGAGATCATAAATTGGCCCCAGGAATTGGGGATGGATACTACCCGCCTTTGTTTGGATCAGGTACGTGAATACCTGAATTCTCCACCAGATATTTTAGGGCATCATTTAACCGCTGGGCGGGATATCTACATCACATTCCTGGAGCAGGCTGGTGAAATGGCAAACCTGGATTTCTCCGAAGCGATTAACCAATTCCGGGCAGGCATGGCTATGCTCCCTGGAATTGCGGAGGCCATCCAGCAGGAGCAGCTCAACGAGGCGGCTGCAGGTTTCGCCAGGATCGCGGAATATGAGAGGGATGCTTTTACAATATTATTAAAAACCGTGAGTGAATTTGAATAACACCCATGCTTTCTATGCAAACCTTACCCATGAATCCCCATATCTTCTGAGGCGTGCTAAGTATCCTACTTAATATTTCCCCACTATACCCCGTCAATACCCTTTTTAGGGCCTGATTTTTCGCGTTCTTTAGTTTATTATGAAGTTATACTTACAAATTCCGCCACAAGTAGGTTTTATATTGAGTAATGGTGGTTCGAAAGTAACAAATCCGTAAAAAACAATTGCATCAAGGTCAAGGAATCACTCGACCGCAACATCACCGACTGGAGAGGATTTGAAGAGGCAAGGAATGAGGTAAAAAAAATGAACCCGATTGTGAAAGTTGAAGGATTACACAAAGCTTACGGCGCGACCGTCGCCGTGGATATTGTGAGTTTTGAATTGCAGGAGGGCGAGATATTCGGCATGGTCGGTCCCAACGGGGCCGGTAAGACAACCACCATTGAGTGCCTGGAGGGTCTGCGTAAACCTGACCAGGGTCAGGTGACTGTGCTCGGAGTGGACCCGCAGCATGATGCCCATTTCCTGCACCTCCACGCCGGGATGCAATTGCAACAGTCCAACCTGCCGGAACGGATGAAAGTATGGGAAGCATTGGACCTATACAGCTCGTTCTATCCGAAAGCTGCCAGCTGGGAGGAATTATTGGTGCAGCTCGGGCTAGAAGAGAAACGCAATGCCCCCTTTGCAAAGCTATCCGGCGGGCAAAAGCAGCGCCTCTTCATCGCACTGGCACTGCTCCCCGACCCACAGCTGATCTTTTTGGATGAGCTGACCACTGGCTTGGACCCGCAAGCCCGGCATGCTATCTGGGAACTGATTAGCGAGGTGCGCAGCAGGGGCAAGACCATTCTGCTGACCACCCATTACATGGAGGAAGCCGAGCGGTTGTGCGACCGGGTGGCGATCCTCGACCACGGTCGTATCGTCGCCTTAGA